>Ga0210040_10002495_pt1 | contig 25888 bp, 15 predicted proteins | sample CryGeyCG12114_NA_FD_185462 | JGI IMG/M metagenome (GOLD analysis project Ga0210040, IMG submission 185462) | Groundwater microbial communities from aquifer - Crystal Geyser CG19_WC_8/21/14_NA (SPAdes) (version 2) | ecosystem: Environmental > Aquatic > Deep subsurface > Groundwater | place: USA... | reverse complement strand
TTTATGCGTATTGCCGGAGCATTTTCAGTAAAACAGCAAAATCTTTAGGATAGGGCGCTTCTACTAATATATTTTCTCCCTGCAGAGAAGTAAAGCCCAGTTGGGTTGAGTGCAGGGCAAACCGTTTTATAATTGGCTCTTCTTCGGCCCCTTTGCTCAAATTAAACTTCTTTTTCAGGCTGGATAAGAAAATATCCTCGCCACCGTATAAAGTATCGCCCACAATAGGCGCATTTAAATACATGAGGTGCAACCGAATCTGGTGCATGCGACCGGTAACGGGTTTGCAGACAATAAAGGTATGGCGACTGAATTTTTCTAAAATCCGGAAATAAGTTTGGGCTGGTTTGCCGTTCCGGCTTAGTTTGGCTTTGCCTTTTAAACCTGGTTCAATGCCCACGTCTACTAATAAATCTTCAAAATCGTGGACACCATTCGCTACCGCATGGTATAATTTATTTACCTCCCGGTGTTCGAACTGCATAGATAAATGCCGGTAAGCTTCATTGTTTTTGGCCAGAGCCAAAGCGCCTGAGGTTTCTTTATCCAGGCGGTGGCACGCCTGCACATCCGGATGATATTGGCGCGCTAATTTTAGTACATTGGTAGCATTCAGCGCGCGGTCTTCGAGCGTGGCCAGAAACGGGGGTTTATTTATAACTATAAAATCGTCGTTTTCGAAAAGTATCAAATCCTTAAATACAGGATATTTCATGTTTGTTATTCGTTAATCGTTGTTCGTTAGTCGATAAAATATTCCGAAAGCATTATACGAGGGTAAAATTATTTAAAATACAAAGTTGCGGATTTATTCTGATATACAAATCAGAACAATTTTCAAAAGGTAATGAACAAATAAATTAACGATGGGAGAAAATAAAAGGAATGTTAATTTAAACAGATCGAAGCTGTTTTACAATCTTTAATTCCGAAAATTGGAGAGGCGCTCAGGCTTGTAAATTAACTTACTTAATATTTTAAATCGAACAACGAACAACGATTAACGAACAACGAACTAAACCTTTGCTTTGGATAGTTTAAATTTCATAGTGGTGCCCTGTTCGGGTTTACTGCTGAGCTGAATGCCGGACCGGTGGGCTTCCAGGATGTGTTTGGATATAGCTAAGCCCAAGCCGGAGCCGCCGCTATCGCGGGAGCGGCTTTTATCTATCCGGTAAAACCGTTCGAAAATCCGGTTCTGGTGTTCTTCGGCAATGCCGGGGCCATCGTCGGTAACAGTTACCTGCACTTTGCTTTTTCCGTCTTCTATGTTTACCCAAATATTACCATGCTCATGGCCGTATTTAATGGCATTATCCATCAGGTTTATGAGCACCTGACGAATACGGTTCGGGTCGGCAAAAACAATAATTTCGCCGGCGGGTACGGTTTGGAGGTGCAGTTTTATGTTGCGGGTGGCTGCTTTTTGTTCCAGCTCTTCCGCTACTTCCTGGCACAAAAGAAAAATATCGAAGGGTTTCTTCTGCATTTTCACCACGCCTTTTTCCAACTGCGAAATACTGATCAGGTCTTGTACCAGTTCGTCGAGGCCATCTAAACTGCGGGCAGCTTTCTGTAAAAACTTATCGCGTACGTTTTCATCGTCTATGGCACCATCCAGAAGGGTATGAATAAAACCCTGGGCCGCAAAAATAGGCGTTTTTAATTCGTGCGATACATCAGCCAGGAATTCGCGCCGCAACTTCTGCAAGCGCTTTAGTTCGTCAATTTCTTTTTGTTTTTGTTCGGTGAGGTATAAAATCTCGTCGCGTATTCTTTTTAAGGGATCGGGCCGGAACAGGAACTTATTGCTCAAACGCTTAAATTCTTTGCGTTTTATATGTTCCATGCTGGCGTAAATGTTATTTATTTCCCGGAAAATGAGCATTTCGTAGGAGAAATACATCATGATAAAGCAAACCGAAAAAGTGCAGCCCAGCGTTAAGGCCAGCGCCCGCATAGATAGGTAAGGTGCTACAAACAGGAAAGTAGTAAAAATGGCCGCTACCACTACCGAAATAATGATCGCAATGGTGCGGGAATTCATTTCCATGCTTAATCGGTATTAAATTTATAGCCCACGCCTTTAATGGTTTTAATATGTTCTTCCCCAATTTTTTCGCGCACTTTCCGGATATGTACGTCTACGGTACGGGCAATTACAAATACGTCGGTGCCCCAGATATTATTGAGTAGTTCGTCGCGGTTAAAAACTTTATCGGGGGTAGTGGCCAGGAAAGCCAGTAATTCAAACTCTTTTTTAGGTAACGTAATTTTATCGTTGCCTTTGTAAACCGAAAAACTGGTGCGGTCTATTTTTAAATTTCCGATCTGGATAACCTGATTTTGGTCGGGCGTTTGGGCCTCGCGGCGGACAAAGGCAGCCAGCCGGCTCAGCAAAGCCCGGGGCTTAATAGGTTTGGTAATAAAATCATTGGCACCGGCTTCAAAAGCGGCTACTTCCGAAAACTCTTCGGCCCGTGCCGTCAGGAAAATAATGTGCGTATCCCGGAAATCGGGCATTTCCCGCATTTGCCGGCAAGCCGCAATTCCGTCCAAAACGGGCATCATCACATCCATCAGCACAATATCGGGTTTGTGTTTAAGAGCAGTGGCAATGGCCTCTTTCCCGTTTTCGGCGTGCGTAACGTCGTAGCCTTCTTTGGTAAGGTTATATTGCAGCAGTTCTACAATATCCGGATCATCGTCTACTACCAATATCTTATAAGGAGCTGTTGTTTGCACGATAATTTTATTTATGATATCTGTACCAAAAAAAGCTGGTTTTTCGGGTGCAAAGATACGGCTTTAAAAAATACGCCTCGCGGACTTGCAGGCTGCTAATATTAACAAATTATTAAGAATATAAGAAACAGGTATGAACAGGATTGGTTTTCTTAGGTTTGGAAGCGTTTATATTAGAGGTTGAAATTTTTATGCTTGCTTTCTATATACGTTATACACTCATTAAATCTACTTATTTTGGTGTTAATATTAAAAATACATGTTACGCACTTATGGGATATAACTTTCATGAGCCTGTTTATATCGTCTTAGAAGTATTCTGGGATGCAAGGGTTAGATAAGTTTTACCTTTAATAACGGCTGTTAGGCGCAAACCTCACCCTAAATCCCTCTCCCGGGTGGAAATCTCCTGAAAAAGGAGAGGAACTTTGATTACCTTTCTGATAAATAATGGGACAATCAGGTACCTTCTATTAAAAGCATTTTCTTAAAAAGAAGCATTACCGGAGCTCTCCTTCGCCTTCAGGAGAAGGAGTTGGGTGATGAGGTGCTGCCAGTTTGATCTATTATTTTGCGTAATAGGAGTTAAAAATATGAGAAGTATAATTTTTCTCTGTTGGTATGCCTTAATGGTTGGGCCATAGCAAGTGCGGGATTTTGGGAGTTGTTTCTGGGGTAGTCTTCCGAAAAGTTTGATAAATGCAATTTTTGTTTTTTTAGAGTTAATCCGTCTTTGCAATAGCTGGCTGGTGTTGGTACTTGTTCTCTTTCTTTTTATACACATAAACAAACTTCCTGTACTCTTCGCTCTTGTAACAGTATGTTGTCGCTGCAAAACAATTGTTTTAGAATAATATAGGGGAAGAGAATATTTTATACCAAACCAGGTATTATCTGTTAATGGGTAGTTGATGCTATCAATAGCCTTTTCGCAAAGAAGTTTTAACTAGTTAAATTTTTTAACAAATTGATAAATTAATTTGTTGATCTTTAGTGAATTGAAATACATGATAAAGGATTATCATGATGCTTGTTATTTTTTTACTAATATTTTAATAGTCTTCTTGCCTATATCATTAACCTGATGTAGTTTTGTGCCCCAGATGATAAAGGCATTTATAAAATATCTTCTACCCCTGTGTATTTTCCTGTTGAGCGGAATGGGGCAACTGTCTGCCCATGCGCAAAAGGAGAGTGCTTATTATGCTTCATCAAAAAATCTTAAAGGATCAGCCTATGCCAGAATCGGCACCGCACAACCTGATCTAACTACTAGCATCAAATCTTCTTTATTCAGTACAAAAAAAGTAAAGAATAGATTAGCGGCGGCAGAAAATGAGAGAGAGGAAGATGAATTAATAACTTTCAAAAAAAATGCCGAGAGCAGTGATTTCTTTACTGCTGTTTTTTACACCCAAGTACTCGAATATCTTTTCAGCTACCAGAAAGGTTTCTTAGCTTTTTGTAAGCAATTTTCTTATTACTCATCTCACAGATGGTACCTCTTATTCCGGGTTTTCCGGATTTGATTTAATAATCTCCATAGGCAGTTTTCTATTGCCTAACCTTTCCTTTATTTATTTTTTACTGCTGCGCCCATTAGCCTAAAGCTAAATGGCTGCACAAGTGTATTGTATTACACATCCCTTAAATATTTTTAATAGCAAAATTAGTATGAAGAGAATTCTCATGCTCATGGCCTTGTGTGCCTTGTTGTTCCATACAAGCTGCCAATCCAAAAAAGAAGCAAAAGAAGAAGAGGCTAAATTCCTGGTGACCAGCCCTCTGAAAAAAGACACCTTAATTACGAAGGAATACGTCAGTCAAATCCACGCCATCAGCCATATTGAAATAAGAGCCTTAGAAAAAGGCTACTTACAGAAAATTTTTGTAGACGAAGGGCAGTCCATTAAAAAAGGGCAACAGATGTTTCAAATTATGCCCGTTATGTACCAGGCTGAACTGCAAAAAGCGCAGGCCGAAGCCAATTTTGCGGATATTGAATACCAAAACACGAGCAAGCTTGCTCAAAGCAATATCGTTTCTCCCAATGAACTGGCGATGGCGAAGGCTAAACTAAATAAAGCTAAAGCCGAAGTATCTTTGGCCCAGGTGCATTTGGGATTCACGCAAATAAAAGCCCCCTTTAATGGCATCATGGATCATTTCCAGGTAAGGCTGGGCAGTTTGGTAGATGAAGGCGATTTGCTGACCACCCTCTCCGACAACAGCAAAATGTGGGTTTATTTTAATGTGCCGGAAGCCGAATACCTGGATTATAAAACCAGTCTGAAGAACGATAACGTAACCAAAGTAAAGCTCCAAATGGCTAACCAGCAGGTGTTTGAATACCCCGGAGAGGTGCAAACCATTGAAGCTGATTTTAACAACGAAACCGGGAATATTGCTTTCAGAGCAATATTCCCCAACCCCAAAGGACTATTGCGGCACGGCGAAACCGGTAATATCCTCATGGAAGTGCCAATGAAAAATGCGCTGTTAATTCCGCAGAAAGCCACCTTCGAAGTCTTGGAAAAGAAATACGTGTATGTTTTGGATAAAAACAACGTGATCAGATCAAGGGAGATTAACGTAGCCGCCGAACTGCCGCACATTTATGTGGTTCAAGATGGTTTGGCGGAAAATGATAAGATTTTGCTGGAAGGCTTACGTCTGGTACGGGAAAACGAAAAAATACAATCCAAATTCGTGGCGCCTCATACGGTCATGTCTCAGTTGGGCTTGTATGCGGAATAATAAAATATCCTAAAAAGCAGAAATCATGTTTAGTAAATTTATACGTCGGCCCGTATTCGCTATTGTAATATCGGTCATGATCGTTTTTGTGGGTACATTGGCTATCAAGAAGTTGCCTATTTCGCAGTTTCCGGATATTGCGCCCACCACCGTTAATATATTTATTGCTTATCCTGGTTCCAGTGCCGATGTATTGGTTAAATCCACTTTAATTACCTTGGAACAGGCGATTAATGGCGTGCAGGATATGCGGTATATTGCCACCGATGCCACCAGTGCCGGTGAGGCTACCCTCCGGATTATTTTTGAACCGGGTACCGACCCCAATGATGCGGTAATCCGGGTGAAAACGCGGGTGGACCAGGTAATGCCGCTCTTGCCCGAATTAGTGCAGCGGGAAGGGGTGGTTATTACGCCCATCCAGCCCAGTATGTTGATGTACGTCAACCTCTATTCTAAAGAAAAGAGTATGGACGAAAAATTCTTATTCAACTACGCCACCGTAAAAATGATCCCGGAAATACAACGGACCAAGGGGGTAGCCCGGGCCCAGATATTGGGTAGCCGCCGGTACGCCATGCGCGTTTGGCTAAACCCCGACCGCATGCGGGCCTATAACATCTCGGTAGAAGAAGTAATGAAGGCTTTAGGAGAGCAAAGCATTATTGGCCGTCCGGGCCGGTTAGGTCAAAGCTCTGGTATAGCTGCCCAGTCGCTGGAATATGTGCTCACCTACAAAGGCCGATATAGCACCCCGGAAGAGTATAATAGTATTATTATCCGGGCCAATGCCGAAGGCGAAAGCATCCACCTGAAAGATATTGCCAAAGTAGAACTCGGAAGTGAATTCTTTGATATTTATTCCAACCTGGATGGTCATCCTTCGGCCGCTATTGTGTTAAGACAGAACTATGGCAGTAATGCCAGTGAGGTAATTGATGAAGTAAAAGCCAAACTCGATGTAATGAAAGCCTCCTTTCCGCCGGGCATGGATTATAAAATTAGCTATGATGTTTCGCAGTTCCTGGATGCTTCTATTGAGCAAGTGCTGCATACCTTACGCGATGCGTTTATCCTAGTGGCCATTGTGGTTTTTATATTCCTGGGCGACTGGCGTTCTACCCTGATTCCGATTTTGGCGGTCCCGGTATCTTTGATAGGGGCGTTTTTCGTGATACAGTTTTTCGGGCTTTCCATCAATTTAGTTACGCTTTTTGCCTTGGTGTTAGCCATTGGTATTGTGGTAGATGATGCGATTGTGGTGGTGGAAGCCGTGCATGCCAAAATGGAGGAAGAGCCCCATTTATCGCCTTATAGTGCAGTTAAAAAAGTACTGGGTGAAATCAGCGGCGCGATTATCGCCATCACGGCAGTAATGGTATCGGTATTCCTGCCTATTTCCTTTATGTCGGGTCCGGTAGGTACTTTTTACCGGCAATTCTCTATTACCATGGCCAGTTCCATTGTTATTTCGGCCTTAATCGCCTTAACGCTTACCCCGGTACTGTGCGCCATGTTGTTAAAAAATCATCATGGCCATGCCAAGAAGAGAAACCTGCTCACCAGAGCGCTCGACAGCTTTAACCGGGGATTTGATAAGCTTACCGGCAGGTACGTAGGCTTGTTGAAATTGATGGTAAGCAGAAGATGGCTTACTTTCGGAATATTACTGGCCTTCGGCGCTGGCATATTCTACGAAAATAAAATTCTGCCGGCCGGCTTTATTCCGAACGAAGACCAGAGTACAGTTTATGCCATTATCCAAACCCCACCAGGTTCTACCCTGGAAAAAACAAACCAGGTATCGCAAAGACTGCAGAAAATCTGTGAAGAAATTGACGGCGTGGAATCGGTATCTTCTTTGGCCGGTTACGAAATTATGACTGAAGGCCGGGGATCCAATGCCGGTACTTGTTTAATCAACCTGAAACCATGGTCAGAACGCGAGCATAACGTAAAAGAGATTATGGAAGAACTGGAAGAGAAATCGAAAGGCCTGGGTGCGGTTGTCGAATTCTTCGAACCACCAGCCATTCCGGGCTTTGGTTCTTCCGGTGGTTTCTCGATGCGTTTGTTGGATAAAAACAGCGATACGGACTACCACGAGTTTGATAAAGTAAACCAGGAATTCATGGATAACCTGCGTAAACGGCCAGAACTGGCCGGCTTGTTCACCTTTTTCGCGGCCAATTATCCGCAGTACGAATTAGAGATAGACAATAACCTGGCCATGCAAAAAGGTGTGTCTATCGGCAGGGCAATGGATAACCTTAATATTTTAATTGGCAGTACCTACGAACAAGGGTTTATTAAATTTAACCAATTCTTTAAAGTGTACGTGCAGTCCGATCCGAAATACAGAAGACTGCCATCTGATCTTTTAAAACTTTATGTTAAAAATGAGGCAGGAGAAATGGTGCCCTACTCGGCTTTTATGAAGCTTAAAAAAGGTCAGGGGCCCAACGAAATCACCCGTTTCAATTTGTACAATTCAGCTGCTATTCAGGGCCAACCGGCTAAGGGGTACACTACGGCCGATGCCATACAAGCCATACGGGAAGTTGCCAGCACCACTTTGCCAAAAGGGTACGACATTGCTTTTGAAGGCCTTTCTTACGACGAATCCATCCGGGGAAATGAGTCGCTGTATGTATTCTTGATTGTGTTGGCCTTTGTTTACTTTGTGTTGGCCGCCCAGTACGAAAGCTTTATTATTCCGTTAGCAGTGGTGTTATCGCTGCCGGTAGGGGTATTTGGTTCGTTTATGCTGCTGCAGCTCATGGGGCTGGAAAACAACATCTATGCCCAGATTGGTCTTATTATGTTGGTTGGTTTGTTAGGTAAAAACGCCGTGCTGATTGTAGAATTTGCCGTGCAAAAGCGCCACGAAGGAGCCTCTATCCTCGACGCCGCTATAGAAGGGGCCAAGGTTCGTTTCCGGCCGATTTTAATGACCTCATTCGCCTTTATTGCCGGTTTGATTCCGTTGATTATTGCCACCGGTGCCGGTGCCATTGGTAACCGTACCATTGGCGCTTCGGCCCTGGGTGGTATGTTATTCGGAACCATTTTCGGGGTTCTCATCATCCCCGGATTGTACTACATATTCGGCCATTTGGCCGATGGCCGTCATTTGATTAAAGATGAAGAGGATACCTCTTTAACCGAAGATTATGTTCATTCAATTGACAGTTTCCCCCCCATTGAAGCAAGTGAAACCCATGTATAAAAAAGGAATATTGAAATGGATGGGAATAGCTTTTGTTTCCCTGACTTATACTGCCTGCAGCGTACCCGCTTTGGTGCAGAAAACAGAAAATAAAACCGTACCTGCGAGTTATGCCAATAACTCGCAGGATACTACCAATACGGCTAAACTCCCCTGGAAAGCGTTTTTTACCGATCCTAATCTGACTGCCCTGGTAGATTTGGGCCTGCAGAACAACCAGGAGTTGAATATTACTTTACAGGAAATCCAGATTGCCCAGAACGAAATAAGAGCCCGCAAGGGAGAGTATTTACCTTTTGTGGGTTTAAGAGGCGGCGCCGGTGTAGAGAAGATACCGCGGTTTACCAACATAGGTGCTATGGAAGCCACTACCGAAATTGAGCCGGGCCGGGAAATGCCGGAGCCTTTAGCCGATTTCATGGGCGGGGCCTTCGCTACCTGGGAAGTGGATATCTGGCACAAGTTGCGCAATGCCCGCAAATCGGCCGTAAACCGGTATCTGGCTAGTGTAGAAGGCCGGAATTTTATGGTAACCAACCTGATTTCCGAAATTGCCAATTCTTATTTCGAATTGCTGGCTCTTGATAATCAGTTGGCGATTGTGAGACAGAATATTGAGATCCAAAATAATGCCTTGCAAATTGTAAAACTGCAGAAAGAAGCAACGCGGGTTACCGAGTTAGCGGTTCGTAGGTTCCAGGCCCAGGTGCTAAACACGCAAAGCCTGCAGTACGACATTCAGCAAAGAATAACCGAAACGGAGAACCGGATTAACTTTCTGGTAGGCCGGTTTCCGCAACCCGTGCAAAGGAGTAATCAGCCTATTGAAAGTTTGCTGCCGCAAGCCATACAGGCCGGTATTCCGGCCCAGTTATTAGCCAACCGCCCCGATATTAAGCAGGCGGAGCTGAACCTGGCGGCGGCCAAGCTGGATGTAAAAGTGGCCCGAGCCCGGTTTTACCCGTCTTTGGGTATTTCGACGGGCATTGGTTTACAAGCTTTTAACCCAACTTATTTAATCAAACCCGAATCGTTCCTGTTATCAGCTGCCGGCGATATAGCGGCGCCCCTGGTTAATAAGAATGCCATAAAAGCGGTGTACTATAGCGCCAATGCCCAGCAGATACAGGCAGTTTACAATTACGAGCGTACCATTTTAAACGCCAACATAGAGGTAGCTAATCAGCTGGCCAAAATCAGTAACCTGGAAAGAAGCTATGATTTTAAATCGCGAGAAGTAGCGGCCTTGAACCAGTCAATTGATATTTCCAATACGCTTTTCAAATCGGCAAGGGCCGATTACATGGAAGTATTGCTGACCCAACGGGATGCGCTGGAGTCCAGATTTGACCTGATTGAAACCAAAATGCAGCAAATGAATGCCATGGTAAATATTTACCGGGCTTTGGGCGGTGGCTGGAAGTAAGGTAAGGTTGATTTGTAGGTGAGTTGGACGTGTATTAGAATAAAAAAGCCATTTTACAAGCTTGTAAAATGGCTTTTTTGTTTAATGTTTTTTAGGGATTTTTTATTAAAGGCACGGAAGTAACTTCCGCGCCAACATTAGAATTAAAAAGCGTTTTAATGCGCTAACGGTGTTGTTGGGCGGAGTAATTCTACTTCTCTATAAATTTTGTCACCAATTTGTTCTAAATCTCCTGTGTCAGTATTTGCTAATATTATTACTGCATTATTAAATTTTTCATCTAGTAGTAATAAAGAATTAAAGCCATTGATGCTGCCACGACGTTCTAAGACTGGTTTGGAAAATGTTTTGTTGTTATAGTAAAAGCTTATAGTAGGATAGCCACGTGCATAGTCAATATATTCATTCTTTTGTGGCTTTGTTAGAAAAGTTGAGGTGGTTTTTGCAGTCAGTAGTTTATTTGTTTTAAATGATAGTGCGAGCTTGTATAAATCATCCGTTGTGGAATATACGGCCCCAGCGCCAGCATAATTTGATAAATAGACTAATGGGTCATTATACAGTGTGTCCTGCTTATTTCCAGAACCGAACGTGTAATTATGGTAGCCGTAAGCAAGGTTGGAAATAATTTTAGATTCTGAAATTACCCCAGTATCATCCATGTTCAATGGGTTCAAAATATTTTCCTTCAGTAAGACTGCAAAAGGCCTTTGGGAGACTTCTTCCAGTATTCGGGTTAAAATGATGTAGTCTACATTATTATAGTTGAAGGAAACAGCTTTGTCTAAATCCTTTTTAACAGCATATCTTTTTATATATTCTGCTGTAGAATAACGGGAAGCGTATGCTTGTATAGGTTCATTCTTCATGCCTGAATAGTGGGTAAGCAAATCTAATATTGTTATATCTTGGCCGTCATGAGGTAAGCCAGGTACATACTGAGTTATTTTGTCATCAAGCTTCAATAACGATTTCTCGTACATCTGCAATGTCAGTATCGCCGTAAATGTCTTAGTCATCGAGGCAATTGGTATGCGGGTTTTGTTTGTGATGGGTACAGCAAATTGAAGATTAGAATGCCCTTTGTTTATCTTTGATATAACTTTCCTATCTTTTATTACGAGAATAGAGCCATTGAAATGGCCGGCTTCGTATTCGTCATTTATTATCTTTTCAATCGCATTTTGAGCAAATGCAGTACTTGATATAAGTAAAAAAGCATAAAGAAGAAGTTGTCTCATAGTTTATTGTAATGTTTGCTTTTATTGTGCTCAACAATTAGGCTAAAAAGCGTTTTAATGCTTTTTAGGTATTGTGTGCGCCCAGCATGGCGCGAGTAGTATTTCGCAAGAAATATACTCAGAATATCCAGCGGGTGCAAGTCCCTTATCGGCAAGTTGGTGAAGCCGATTAGCAAGCCGCAAGCTGGTTTACCGCGAGGTAAGCAGTGAAGGAAGCAGGACTGCAAACACCTGAACTTTCGAATATTCTTGAGCACGGGAGTACGAAAAGAACGCACGTAGTGCTGTATAAGAGGCAGGGAGCCGTGGGTAAGCAAGCACATCTTTGTAAAGCCCCTCACGGGCAAACGGCTCTGTGTAGATGCAGCAGGCTTAGGTGGAAGGATAAGCGTCTTACCTGGGGAAGTCTCTCTGCTACGGGTTGGCAAGGGAGAAGTCAGTAGCGGCCATAGTAGCCGTCCGGAAACGAGCCGTAAGCACTACGGAGGCCTCACCCGGCAGTGAAGGGCTAAATGTTAAGTTGTCCCAAATTCGATAAGGAGGTTCAAACATGATAGTTTACTAGCCTTATCTTAAATCAGGAAGGGTATAGTCGGTGTAAAGAGCGGTTGTGCTATCCTTAACGAACCGCCGAATACGCGAACCGTACGTTCGGTGGTGTGAGAGGCGTTCCCCATCAGCTATTGCTGGTGGCGCCGTCTACTCGATTATGTACAGCTATTTTTCTTTTATGAAATACTCATTTACTAGAGTAAAATAGTCTATATCGGTACCAACTCCATAATCTAATACTGGTTTAGTTTCCCCGTCAAATAATAATACCCCTGTTATTCCTTTTTTACTATCTCTAGAAATATAATTTAATTCCCCATTATCCTTCAATATTGCGAATGTTCTACTTGCTGTCATTATAGGTTTGATACCTGCCCTTTTGAGGGAGTCAGCTACCTCTGAAGCATAGAAGTTAAAGTCGTCAAGAACTTCATCTATCCCAGATTCTTCACCTTCTTTTTTTAAAACTTCATCATACTCCTTTTGTGAGATGGAGAAAAAAACAATACTTTTTCCACTAACCGTAATGGTGTCGCTCCTTTTTTCTAAATTTTCATTTTCAGGTCTTTTAGACTCTACAGCTAATAACTCTTTAGGTGCATTGACCTCCTTTTTAGTGGTTTCAGCAATAATACTTTCGGTCTTATGACAGCTGAAAAGAAGCAGAAGTAATGAAAGAAGTAAAGTTGTTTTCATTCAATTATTGATAGTTGTACATAACTACCGGATAAAATGAGTACTGTTCCGGTTATTACATTTTTGGGTAGCATTAATTAATCCAGAAACTTGCCTTTAATATTATTTCCCTATTTATCAATAATATGAAAAGAAAATCAGAAGTAAAAAAGGCTACCGAAAATTAGTCCAGTAGCCTTTTCTCAAAAATATCTAACCTTTAAAATTAGCTAAAGCTCCATTTAAAGTTTCACTCGGGCGTATTGCTTTTTCGGCTTTAATAGCATCCGGGCGGTAATAGCCGCCTAAGTCTACTGGTTGGTCTTAAATGGCAATTTGCTCTTCACAATCTTAGCTTTGTTTTCTAATAAGGTTCTAGCCAGATTAGCGAATTTAGAAGCTAATATGGGCATTGTGCCCGCCAATGTATAAACGTCATTATTACGTTTACCCCACCCATAGGGCAGAATAAACGTAACAGGAAGCAGAATTTATCTGGGTACAACACAGGCGTGGTATACCCTTACCGGGCCTCGGTTATCTCCAGAATAACGCTGGCCCGGCGGGCGTTCAGGTCGGGGTTAAAACCGATGGTCATGAGGTAATTGCCGGAATAAGTGGTTTCGCCGGTAATGGCGGACTTGGTGCCGGGATAAAGGTTGATTTCTTTTACCCGGTATTTTTTATCCGGGTGTAGGCCATTGAGTTTGATGGGAGATAAGCTGCCGGTTCCGTAGCGATTAGAGATCAGGTAGTTAAACATAATGGCCCGGTTTTGTTCTTCGTTCACGTACATTAAAGAAGCAAAGTCGTTCTCGCGCGGGCTGGCCAGGCGGTATAAATCGCCGTGCCACACCACATCGCTGATACCTTTATACGTGCTAACCGCGTCCTGACTAAATTTTAAATCCTGTTCACTTAACTTACTGACCACAATATCAAAACCCAGTTTACCCATCATGGCTACGTCGGTCCGGAATTTAAGAGGGCGATTGCTCCAGTCGGTTACGTGGTTATCGTGGGTAATAGCCGGGAAGAAGTAAGAATATTCCCACTGAATAAAAATACGTTCGATCGGGTCGGTGTTGTCGCTGAGCCAGAATTCGGTAAAGTATTTTAAAGCGGCATAATCTACGCGGCCGCCGCCGCCGGAACACAGCATCATGGGCAAATCGGGGTATTTGGCCCGGAATCGTTCTAATACTTTATACAAGCCCCGCACATAATCTACGTACAGGTGGGTTTGCTTATTTTTAAGGTACGCCGAATGCGCATTGTAAATAACGGCATTGCAATCCCATTTAAAGAAAGCTACCTGCGGGTTTTTCGTCATGATATTATCCAGCACGCCAAACACAAAATCCTGTACCTTGGGGTTACTTAAATCCAGCACCAACTGGTTGCGGTACAGGTGTTCAGGTCGGTTGGGTTCCCGGATTACCCATTCCGGGTGTTTCTCGTACAATTCACTCTTGGGGTTTACCATTTCGGGCTCTACCCAAATCCCGAATTTTACCTGGCTGTTCTGGGCTTCTTTTACTAAATAGCCAATGCCGTGCGGTAACTTTTTTACGTTTTCCTGCCAGTCGCCCAATCCGGCATTATCGCTGTTGCGCGGATATTTGTTGCCAAACCAGCCATCGTCCAGCAAAAACATATCTACGCCCAGTTTTTTGGTGTCTTTAATCAATTCGGCCAGTTTCGGCTCGTCAAAATCGAAAAAGGTAGCTTCCCAGTTGTTCAGGAGCGTTAAGCGGGAGCCGTTGCCCTGCATCACGCGGTATTTGCGGGCCCAGCGGTGCATGTTCCGGCTGGCGGTGCCTTTGCCTTTATCGGAGTAAGTATATACAAACAGCGCCGTGGTAAATTCCTGGTTTTTACCCAGGGTATATTCAGAAGCAAACGGGTTAATGCCGGCAATCAGGCGCAGGTTATTCAGCGGGTCCACTTCTAAATCTACCCAGAAGTTGCCGGACCATTCCACGGAGCCGTAGAGCACGCGGCCTTCGTCTTCGGTAGCCGGTTTATCCAACGATACCATGAAAGTAGGCGGCTGGTACAGGTTGGCGCGGGTACCTAATTTCGAATCCAGGGTTTTAATTCCGGCGGTCAGGCGTATTTCTTCGGGCTGCATTTCTTTGGCCCAGTCGCCGTGGTAATGCTTCAGCCAATAATTATTAGCCGATACGTACAAATTGGCCGAAGCATATTTATGCAGCGTAACGCTGCCTTTTTCGTTGTTTTTAATAACCGACCATTGCTCTATTACATCTTCCTGCGCATATACTTTGTAAAACAAGGTTACATCCAAGGCATAAACCGGGTCGCGGAGCAGAATACTGGTTACCGATACATTGTTGTCGGTTTTTTGTACTTTATGGCTCACGTACTGCAAATCCAGGGAAGTATTACCATCGGCGTGGGTAACCCGGATGGCGGGCTCTACCAGGTTGCGGGAGCCGCCGGGCGTATAAGCCGCATTTAATATACCGGAATAATCATCGCCCCGGTGGTACATGGCCGGGGCGTACTGGTATTCGGCGGCGTTGCTGAGTTTGGTGCCAAAATAAATAACACCCAACCGTTTGTCTTGGCCTACCTGTAAGGCCATACCGTTGTGCTGGGTTTCGATGGGGATAACCGTGGCCTGTTGCGCAAAAACCTTGGTATTGATACAAAATATAAACAATAAGCTTTTTACCAGAAAGGCCATTTTGGGAGCGGAAGAACTGCCGGGTAAATATTTCATGTAAGAATAAGGTTAAGTAAATAGGTGCTAAATAAGAAGATAAATTTAGTTTAGACTACACAAGAACGTTAAGGCTCATTATTAAATATTTATTTCGCATTGGTGGTATTATCACCGCCAACTATATAGCCACTGCCGGACTACTTGCCGGTGAAAACATACGGCAAGGGAGAATTAATTTTTAAATACTAAACAGCTTCTATCATTAGCGAATAAATACAACAAGCCCGGCAAGCTACTAAAAAAGAAGCAAATACGTATCCGGACGCATCAACTTAGCCCTGAAAATATAAAAAAAGCTCCTCTTTTGTGATTAGAGGAGCCGGAAAGAAAAATCGCTGATTAATATTTTAATAGTTTGTTCTTGGCTTTGGTATTTGAATAGCGAACAGAAATTTACAATTAAACCGGTGAAGCGCTTATGGCTTGGTTTAAAGCATTCAGAATAGATTCATTGCTTCTTTTTAGAATGGTTTCGTTTATAAAAAGCTTAATAATGCCCTGGCTATCGGGCATCCTGATTTGGATGCGGTCTTTTTCCTTTAAAGAGGCCGTTAGTTTCTCGTAATTTACCGGACCGGAGAGCTGCAGGTTAAAAATATTGCTGCCGTTCGGAATTTTACTTATTTTCATATTCGCAGCCTGATTCATCAGGCTCATGAGCTGATCTCCCTTGGTTTTGGCTTTTTGTAGGGTGTCTTCGATATCGGTAATCTTATTCAGGGCCATAGCCGCATAGGGCCAGTTCTGGTATATGTTGCCGCCGAATATTTTAATGAGGTGGGGCATCTGGTCAATTACTTTTGCCTCACCCGACAGCACGGCGCCGCCTTTGCTGCCCAGGTATTTATACAGCGAAATATAAACCGTATCGAAATAAGAGGTATACGATTTTATTGGTACGCCCGCATAAGCCGATGCCAGGTGCAACCGGGCGCCATCCAGGTGTAGTTTTATGTTTTGCTCTTTACAGTAAGCCGATATTTTTTTAATTTCCTCAATAGGGAAAACCTGCCCGTCCGCTCTCCGCACCGGGTTCTCAATGGAAACCGCACCGAAGCCACTCCGGAATACTTCTCCTTTCTCTTGGTAGGCAATTGCTTCTTTTAACTCGTCCAGGCTAAATGCGGCTTTTCCGGTGGCAAGGGGCATTAAGCGTTTGTTGTGTACGGCTTGCGCCGCGTCACCTTCGTCGCGGTACAAGTGGCTGGTTTCCTGCACAAATATTTTGGTATTTTCACCACTCAGAACCCGTAAAGCCAGGTTATTGGCCATGGTGCCCGACGGCATAAAAATGGCTTTTTCTTTACCGGTTATTTCGGCAAATCTTTGCTCCAGTTGCGTTACCGCGCCGCCTTTGCCGTAAGTATCCTGGGTATCGGGGTTTTCCTGCGCAATGGCCTGTAGTTCCCGGGCATATTGCAGCGGCGTGAGCATGGCGCCATCCGTAACAAAGTTGATATTTTCTGTTTCCCGGACCTTGCCGGCATCCATTGCCGAAGCAGATAAACCAGCCGGCAGCAGAAACGGAATAGTAGCCCAGCCGGAAGTTTTCAAAAAATCACGTCTGCCTTTTAAATGATCGGCCATAATCTGGATGCTTAGAAGTAAGTGAATCGTTAAAATACCAGGTTTTACCTGATTGCTTTAAAAGTAATGTTAACATAATGTACAAGGTACTTCAGTTTTTGTTCCGGTAAGCATAATTGTGCATCCGTGCGCATTAAATTAATCAATATTATGAATAGAGGTGTAAGTACCTAGGACCAAAATTTTGAACTGCAGATTGATGAGTTAACAAGGCAAGGGGGCGAGCTCATTTTCCAGAAAAAGAAATCGGAAAACACAAAGAAAGACCAGAACGGGAGAAACTACTCAGTCAAATCCGGTCTGGTGATACGATGGTAGTTTGGAAGTTGGATCGGTTGGGTCTTTAACTAACATCTTTGCCTCCCTGGCAGAGTTTGAACGAGAAATAAGCAAAGAAAGAACCAAAGCTTGCTTACTAGCGGCGAAAGCTAAAGGCAGAGCAGGGGCTTCTGTGGCTATGGGGAAGGTTAAGTCGGCATCCTTTATGAATCCGGTAATAAGACTGTAGTGGAAATAGCTAAAACTATGGGCATCTCTCGCGCTACCTGTTATCGTTACATAGAATATGCAGCTAATCTTTAAATCGGGCTAGCTGAACCATACATTATCCAGGTAGTAAAGAATACTAACAATAAAGCAACCTAAGACCCGAAAGGGAGATGAGCTATGCCCTACAAACCTCTGTGTTGTTCTGAAAAGGTTGACATAAGTTGCATTGTAGCATTGCATAGTTCTTAATTAGCCGATTAATCTATTTTCAAGTAGTAGAAAAACGTGGGGTAGATATCCTGCTTATATTTATTGGGATTCTTAACTTTCCTAAATAAAAGATTCCATTAATTAAGGATCCAATGGTTCAAATGGGTTAACCCGAAGTGATTCCTTAACCGGGAAAAAAGCATTTGTTTCATCACTAATTTTAGTCATGTCCCGGAAAGGCAGATAATTTAATTCTTTCATACATCTGTTATGGATATTCAGCGTGTACTTACTATGGCTAGGATTAGTCAGGGTAAGGACTGGCTTTTGATCAGGTATATTAAATCTATAAATCAATCGGCTGACGTTTCTCAGATTAGTAGTGGTATGCCGGGCATGCGGTTCAATAAAGACAGCTTCATCCGGAATGCCCAACTTATTTATCAGATACTTTTTCATTTCTTCCGCCTCATTATAAGGAGTTTTGTAAGGGTGAACATTACCACCAGAAACAACGATAAAAGGCGCCACTTCTTCTTTATACATCTGGGCAGCTATTTCACAGTAATGCGCACCACCTGCATCCAAAGCAATGGCCGGATCTTCAGGACCATGGCCCAGCACCAGAATCATACTATAAGGATATTTTCCCCAATCTGTTTTTTTAATATTTTGGAATGGCTTTTTATTATAGCCGTCTTGTAATGGTTCATAACGACCGGCTTCATCTCTTCCATTTATTTCTAATGCGTTTAATGCCGCCTGCATCGGTAGGGCATAAAATAATCCCTTATTATCTTGGTCTTTTAATTCTGGCTCCAGGCGCTGTTTTATTCTTTGTAGGAACTGTTGGTCAGTAGCTTTATAACTGATAGAATCAATAGCCGGGTATCTGCTCTTTGCCCCGCCTAGATAAACACTTAGTATATGATTCAACCCAAGCGCAGTATCCATCCAGGCTTTTCTAATCAGGGTGGTATCTACTTCTCCCTGGTATTTAAGATGATAGTTTTCTTGACGAAGGGCCTGGGTGAGCTCCTTATTGAAGGTTTTATTTTTTAAGAACAAAGTATTAAATTCTTGGTTTATAATCCGGATTTCCTGGCTGGTCCATTGCAGATTATTGGCATAACACCGGGCATCCTGACAGTTATCTAAGGCCTTTTCTACCCGAACCTGGTATTGGCTGGCTACCTTAGTAAGCATAGCGTTTTGTTTTACGTTTCTTTTTAGCTCCTTCGTTTTATTAATAACATCAAGAAAGTTAAAGGTCTTGTGGCGTACTATTGCCTTCGGGAAAATAGCAGAACTATTACTGACCGGAGCTATTTTAGCCTGCGCTAAAGAGAGGTTATTCCCCGCCAGAAGGCTTATTAAGAATCCTGCTATAATTATTATTACCTGTTTGCTATTTTTCATTTAATAGAAACGTTGTTTTTAAAATATTTTTAAATTTTAATTACCTGATTAAAAGTTGCCCGGACCGTTAAGCAGTTACTACTTTACTGAGGCATTTGCATTGCTGAAACCCACTTGTTTTTAATACCCCAATTTTTATCCGGCTTATCAGACGCTGTAATAATTAACTTACCACCCGCCATAATTTCCTGGTGGGTTAGCCAATTACGTTCCAGTTTTTTACCATTCAGGGCTATTTGTTTGATGTAGTAATTATTATCGTCATAATTTTCTACCTGAATGGAAAAAGCTTTGCCATTTGGCCAATTCACCTGAACCGATTGGAATAGCGGCACATTTAAATAATAAACGGGCAAGCCCACGCAGGCCGGTTGTATACCCAATGCGGTTAAAACAAACCACGACGACATGGCCCCGGCATCATCATCCATGGTGCGGATGTAGGCCTCGGGTTGGTTTTTATAAACAACTCCGATAGCAGACCCGATTCCCCGGCTATTGTCGTTAAAATAATGCTGCACCACCGTATCAACCGCCAGTTGATGTACCAAAGCCTGCGATTTCCAGGGTTGGGAAGTTGCGTTATATAATAATGGGGCCTGTAGGTCAGGTTCATTTGCCCGGTTATGGTAGTCCTGACTAAAGAATTCATCCAGCTGATTTACAAATGCTTGTTCGCCGCCCGTGAGTGCCATCAATCCTTTCACATCGAAAGGCACCGACCACCGGTATTGCCAGATTGTGCCCTGGTACATGCCTCTAGCCCCCATTCTGTTTACATCGTTGCGGCTAAGGTCGTTAAAGTCTTTTTTCCAATAACTTTTATAGTCCAAAGCCTTTTTCTGGTATTGATTGCTTAACTTCTTTTGCTTTAATTCCGCCAGTATTTCTGATAAAGCCCAGGCATCGTAGGATGATTCTAATGCTTTATCCGGATGGGAATAATCCAATCTGTCTACTTCTTTTACCAGGGAATCCAGAATTGGTAAAAAATCTATTTTATACCCTTTCCGGTAAGCATCCAGCAAAACAACTATGGCATGCTCGGTACGCACCGTATTAGATGGCTCATGCAAAGTGGAGAAGTCTTTTTTACCGTAAGGATATAAATTAGCAATTGAAGTGGCGATGTCTTTAAATTTTTCCGGGTAAGCAACAGAAAGCAGGGGTAGTTGCGTTTTGTAATTATCCCAAATGGCCCAACCGTTGTAAATAGCATTCTTGGCTGTTTGCAAAGAACCATCAATAGCCCGGTATTTCCCATCTTTTTCCGAAACCACATAAGGCGATTGCATAGTCCGGTAAAGCAAAGAGTAAAAAAGTTTTTCTCTTTCGGGATTTCCTTGTACCTGGATGCGACCCAGTAGTTGCTCCCAATCATTCATGCTTTTCTGCTGGTGTTGCTCAAAAGAACCACTTTGTAAGGCTGCTTTGGCATGCGCTACATCTACGGAGGAAAAAGCAATTTCTAATTGAACTTCGCGCTGGTCAGATTGAAGTGAGGTTATTAATTTATGTTTATCTAAAGCCGACCATTTTATGGGTTGTTCAAATTTAAGGCAATAATACAGCCGGTAGGCTCCGGCGCTACAAGTAGTTTTAGATTCAATCCAGCCACTTACCGTATTTTCAGAAATAGTATGTTCCTCCGCTATAAAACCTCCGTTAAAGGCATAGCCTAAATCTATGTAAATTCCTTTTCTGCCCGCCGGGAATTGGTAGCGGTGCATACCGGTTTTTTGGTAAACGGTAAAATCTGCTTTAATTTTATTTTTAAACCCTACCCGGTAAAATCCAGGGCCGGCTGCTTCACTGCTTTTAATAAGTTCCGAAGCAACAGGATCATCATCCAAAAAGGGTTTTACCAGGATATTACCCCCGCTTCCCTGGCAACCAACTCCTTCAAAGCGATTGTGGGTAAACCCCAAAAACTTGGTAGCCAGGTACTCATATCCGGTATGCGTAGATGGGTACGTTTGCGGCCCAATACTCATGAAGCTAAACGGATAAGAAGCCGCCGGCGACAACTGCCCATGATCGCCGGATGAGCCTAAGAAAACATTTACCTGATTGGTAATAGTAGCATTACTTGCACCAGATGTTGTTGATACTAATTGTTGTGCCGGGAGAGAACAGGAAATAAAAACGAAAAAAAATAAAAAGCTAAACTTTGTAAAATGCACCATAAACATAAATAAGAATAATAAAAAATAGAGAGGCTGCCACAGCCTCTCGTATTTCAATATTTATAACTAATTCTATTCTCTAGTGTTCCATAAAGGTTTGTTTGTCGGGAATCCTGACCGCCGTTTCAGTGTGTTTTCACCTGAAACAAATTATCAGTTATTCCACTGCCCGACAATCTATAGTTTATTAAGCACTAGTAACCTTCATTCTGATACATGCGCTCCGGATCAAGCTTGTATTCGTCCAAAGGAATAGGAAAGAAACGGTCTTTTGCAGAAAAGTTGGCTAACTGGGCCCGGCCATAATCGGATTGAGCTTTACTGTGCATGTAATCAACCAATTCTTCTGTTGTGAAGAAACGAAGCAAATCAAACCAACGGTGATGCTCAAAAGCTAATTCTACGCGCCGTTCATGCAAAATAGCAAGCTTAAGCGTGGGGAAATTTTGACTGTAAACCGGGTCGTTTTTCACTTCTTCGTACAAAGGCATGTTAGCCCGTTCCCGCACCATATTCAGGTATTGTATAGCGGTTGCTTCCTCCCCTAAATACATATTCACTTCAGCCAGCATTAAAATAACATCTGCGTAGCGCATCAATATCCAATCGTTGCCACCATAACCGCTGGTGCCGGCAGCCGGACTTACATCCCGGTATTTGGTAATAAACCAATCTTTTACGCTGGCATTTTCGGCGTATTTAATAGAGAAGTCTTTGCGTAAGTCTCCGGTTTCGTAAGCTTTAACTAAATCGGTTAACACGTTGCCCCCAACACCTGTTGCTGTTTTTAAAGAGTTAATGGTTTCTCCTCTTGCCTGGTTGTTAGCAGCAATGGAAGAAGAATAATTAATATCGCCTTGCCGGTATACAATCTGGAAAATCAGCTCCGGGTTGGTTGTTTTCTTTGTTACATCAAAAACATCCTGGTACGGAATTTCTTTCAGTTCCCCAAATGTGCGCATATTGTAAGCGGCAGTCAAATATTTTTTAGCATTTTCCAGATTAGACTGCCTGTTTGTTTGCGCCAAGGTAGTAGCCATGGTTAAGTATACCTGCCCCAGGAGGGCATTACCCGCCGCTTTTGACACCCGGCCGGTAGTAGCGCCTTTCTGCTGGTTGGGAAGTGGGCTGTTAACTACTTCGGTTAAATCGGCTACTATTTGTTCATACACTTTGTCCTGTTTTTCCCGGAAGGTATTGGCCGCTATTTCAGCCGCGGTGGTGAGTTGTTGGGTAACCAATGGTACGTCGCCCCACTTCCGCACCAAGTGAAAATAGATCAGTCCCCGGATAAATTTTACTTCGGCCTGATACTGCGCTTTTACATCCGGGCTGCTAAAGGTAACATTATCGATGTTTGATAGAACCATATTACACCTGGTTATTACTTTGTACATTTCTAACCAGTGGTTTTTCAGGTAAGTGTTACTTGGCAGAATTGAAAAGTCATTAAACTGAAACGGTTCTCCCGCATTCGACTGGTTATCGTTCCGGCCGGTATTATCCGAACGTTCTTCTGTAAATAAGCCACTATTTTCACCAAGCGTATTAGAACTCCTTAAACTTTGGTAAACGCCATTTACGGCCAATAATACATCATTTTCGGTTTGCAGGAATTCTGTTGCCGGGATAGAATTAGGATTGCTTTCTTCCAGAAATTCGTCTGTACAGGCGCTGAATGCCAGAACAAAAACAAAGCAAGTAATTTTTAAAAATCTATTTTTCATTATGGAAATCTTAATACTTAAAATAATTAAAAAGAAACCCGAACCCCCATGTTATAACTACGGACCGTTGGATACATGCCATAATCTACGCCAGGAGTAAGATTGGCCCCATTGTTATAATCTACCTCTGGGTTATAGCCTAAATACTTGGTAAGGGTAAAGGCATTATTCACACTGGTGTATACCCGCAGGTTGCTTATTCCAACTTTGGCAAGGGCTGGTAAAGGTTGAAAATTGTATCCCAGTGTTAGGTTTGTACATCTTAAAAAAGAACCATCCTGCAAGTAAAAGCTGGAAAGCCTGGTGCTGTTGCTCTGGGTGCCGCCCCGTGAGGCCCGGTAAACCTGACCATTGCCTGGGTCAGCCTGAGAACGATAGCGTTCGGTAACAATGGCATACTGGTTATTAGACCCTTCCATATTAAACAAGTAATAATCTTGCCCATCGAGCACCTGATTACCATAAGAACCATTGAAAGCTGAATTAAAGTCGAACCCTTTATAATTGGCCGTTATGGCAAATCCATAGGTAAAATCCGGGTGCGGGCTGCCAATAACTGTTTTGTCAGCATCGTTGACAATGCCATCTTTGTTTACATCTTCAAAATATAAATCGCCAAGTTTTAATGGGTTACTGGAAGCGGCTGAAGGTGCTACAGTTGCCAACTGCTCTTCGCTGGTAATTACGCCCAGTACTTTAAACCCGTAGAACATACCAATGGGTTGGCCTTCCTGGGTAACGTGGGTGATATAAGAGCGTTCTGCGCCTCTTGAATAGATGGTACTGGCCCCGCCCATATCCATTACCCGGTTACGGTTGACCGAAATATTGCCACTTAGGTTAAGATTGAAATCCTTGTTAGTAATTAAGCGGCTATCCATCTGAAAGTCAAATCCTTTGTTCTGTATTTTGGAGCCGCTTAGGTTTGTTAACCAACTGGAAGCACCTGAAACGGCAGAAAGGGACTGGTTAAATAAAAGGTCCGAAGATCGGCTGAGATAGTAGTTGGCTATAAAAGAAATCCGTCCATCAAATAAGCCAATATCAGCGCCAAAGTTATATTGGGAAGTTGTTTCCCAACCTAAACCCAAATCCATGATATCTCCGGCCCACATAGCGGTATTAATGGTGCCATTACCAAAAACAACTCCGCCCGGACTGGCTATAATTTGCTCATAGTTATAATTCCCGATGTTATTGTTACCGCTTTTACCCCAACTGGCCCGAAGTTTTAAAGTGGAGGCCTTTCCTAACATGTTACGGTAAAAATCTTCATCAGAAATGCTCCAGCCAAGCGATACTGAAGGGAAAGTGCCCCATTTATTTAATGGCCCGAACCGGGAAGAACCATCTGTACGGAAGGAGGCCGTCAGGTAATACCGATCGTTGAAGCTATAATTAGCACGAGCTAAATAAGAAAGCAAGGTCCAGGCCGATTTACCGGTGCCACTGTTTAAGGAAAAGTTAGTTGCATCGGCTCCTTTTGCAGTAATTTCCTGCACCCTGTCGTTTTCAAAACCGCGTGCGGTAACACTAACTACATCACGGGTTGTTTCCTGGGCGGTATATCCGGCCAACAAATCAAACCGATGTTTATTTATTTGTTTATTATAATTTAAAGTAAACTCCGCCAGTTTATCTAGTTCCGAAATGGTTTGTGCCGTGGCATAGGCGGCAGCAATGGCCTGCGGCGAGTATGGGGCATAGGTACCACTACTTAGGCTGGTTGGGCGGTAGTATTCATACTTTTCGTTATAGTTTTGCATACCCAGGTTTACCTTGAAATTAAGGTCTGGGAGAATTTCATAAATAGCATTCGCATTAAAATTTGCCCTGCGACCAAGCCTGGTTATATTAATTTCTTTTGCCAGGGCAACCGGATTTTCGAAATCGTTGTATCCATATAAAGGGGCCTGAGAAGCAACCTCATTTTTAATCAGGTTCCCGTTATCATCGTAAGCTCTAACCATGGGTAACATCAGCAGGGCGCCCATGCTGGGGCTTTGGTTAAATCTGCCCTCCTGTACTTCCTGGTTATTGTTAGAGGTAAAAAATACATTAGCCCCTACCTTGAGCTTTTTATTAATGCTGCCGTCTATGTTGGCTCTAAAGTTTATCCGCTCCTGGCCCGTGTAGCGCATAATACCGTTCTGATTTAGATAGGACCCGCTTAAGTAATAACGCGTATTATCGTTGCCACCAGAAAAAGAAAGGTTATGGCGTTGTACCAAAGCATTTCTGTAAAGCTCATCCTGCCAATCTGTATCGTATTTGGGGGTAATCATCTGCTGGTTGGCAAAATCGTAATACTCAGCCGGTATACTTACCGAAGAAGCACTGCCTACGTTAGAAACGCGCGTAGCATTATCATCGGAATACATGGCATTTGTCCAGGTTTTACCCGCGTTCACCATTAAATCGCGGTAAGTTCCGTTACGGGCATCAATGAGTAACTGCACAAACTCCGAGGCATTCATTAAATCTACTTTATGACTTAACTGGTCTATACCTGCCTGGTATTCATATTCAAAACGGCCTTTCCCTGCTTTACCCCGTTTAGTTGTAATTAAAACCACCCCGCTGGCGGCCCTGGAACCATAAATAGCGGCAGAAGCAGCATCCTTGAGTATGTCTATCGATTCAATATCATTGGGATTAATAAATACATCGTTTCCGGCGGGGTAACCATCTATTACATATAAAGGATCGGAACTGGCATTAACTGACCCAACCCCCCTTACCCTGATTTTTGTACCGGCATAAGGCGCACCGCTTACCTGCGATACCTGCACCCCAGCTACTTTCCCAACTAAACTCTGCCCCACGGTAGGTGCGGTTACATTTAGCTCTTTGGCCTTTACACTTGAAATCGCTCCTGTTACATCGCTCTTGC
>Ga0210040_10002494_pt1 | contig 25903 bp, 18 predicted proteins | sample CryGeyCG12114_NA_FD_185462 | JGI IMG/M metagenome (GOLD analysis project Ga0210040, IMG submission 185462) | Groundwater microbial communities from aquifer - Crystal Geyser CG19_WC_8/21/14_NA (SPAdes) (version 2) | ecosystem: Environmental > Aquatic > Deep subsurface > Groundwater | place: USA... | reverse complement strand
GCTGAAGAAGCACCCTCCTGCCCCCACCCCTCGCACGCTCGCGGCGGGTCCCTGCAGGATGGCCACCGCGGCGCGGGACACTAGGCCCATGACGACGACCAGCCCCCCGCAGCCCGGAGAACTCTCTCTGCCGGCGCGCCCGGGCTGGCCGGACGAGACCGGGCACTTCGGCATCTTCGGCGGGCGCTTCGTCCCCGAGGCGCTCATCGCCGCGCTCGACGAGCTGACCGAGGCCTACGAGGCCATGCGCGTCGACCCGGCGTTCCTCGCGGAGTTCGCCCGGCTGCAGCGCGACTACACCGGGCGCCCCAGCCCGGTCACCGAGGTGCCGAAGTTCGCCGAGCACTGCGGTGGTGTCCGGGTGCTGCTCAAGCGCGAGGACCTGAACCACACCGGCTCGCACAAGATCAACAACGTGCTGGGCCAGGCGCTGCTGACCACGCGGATCGGCAAGAGCCGCGTCATCGCCGAGACCGGTGCCGGGCAGCACGGCGTCGCCACGGCGACGGCCGCCGCGCTGATGGGCCTGTCCTGCACCGTGTACATGGGCGAGGAGGACACCCGCCGGCAGGCGCTCAACGTCGCCCGCATGCGGCTGCTCGGGGCCGAGGTCATCCCGGTGACCACCGGTTCCCGCACCCTCAAGGACGCGATCAACGAGGCGTTCCGCGACTGGGTCACCAACGTGGAGACGACGAACTACGTGTTCGGCACCGTCGCCGGCCCGCACCCGTTCCCGGCCATGGTCCGGGACTTCCAGCGGGTGATCGGCGACGAGGCGCGCGGCCAGGTGCTGGAGCGGGAGGGGCGGCTGCCCGACGCCGTTCTCGCCTGCGTGGGCGGCGGGTCCAACGCCATCGGCATCTTCACCGCCTTCGTGTCCGACGACGGCGTCCGGCTCATCGGGCTGGAGGCCGGCGGTGACGGCGTCGGCACCGGCCGGCACGCGGCCACGATCACCGGCGGCTCGCCCGGCGTCCTGCACGGCGCCCGCTCGTACCTCCTGCAGGACGACAACGGGCAGACCATCGAGTCGCACTCGATCAGCGCGGGCCTGGACTACCCGGGCGTCGGCCCCGAGCACTCCTACCTGAACGACATCGGCCGCGCCGAGTACCGCCCGATCACCGACGCCGAGGCGATGGAGGCGTTCGCGCTGCTCTGCCGCACCGAGGGCATCATCCCGGCCATCGAGTCCGCGCACGCCCTCGCCGGCGCGATGAAGCTGGGCCGAGAGCTGGCGTCCGCCGGCCGGGGAGGCGAGCCCCCGCTGCTGCTGGTCAACCTCTCCGGCCGCGGCGACAAGGACGTCGAGACGGCCTCTGCCTGGTTCGGGCTCGGCGACGACGGCGCGCCGACCGACGAGGACGACCGTGCCGTGGAGGCCGGGCGCGGGGCCGACCCGGGCCCGGGCCTGGACACCGACCAGCAACCCACCGAGGGCGCGGTCAGCAACGACGAGGCCGTCGCCGGCCCGGACACGGGGGAGACGGCGTGACCGGCAAGCTGGCCGACCGCATCGCTGCGGCCAAGGCCGAGGGGCGGGCCGCGCTCATCGGCTACCTCCCCGTCGGCCACCCCGACATCGACGCCTCCATCGAGGCCATGGTGGCCATGGTCGAGGCCGGCGCCGACGCGATCGAGATCGGCGTCCCGTACAGCGACCCGGGCATCGACGGGCCGGTCATCCAGGAGGCCGTCGACGTCGCCGTGCGCGCCGGCGTCGGGATGCGCGACGTCCTGAAGGCCGTGGAGGCGGTCTCCGACGCCGGGGCGGTGGCCGTGGTGATGAGCTACTGGAACCCCATCGAGCGCTACGGCGTCGAGCGGTTCGCCACGGATCTGGCGGCCGCCGGGGGAGCGGGGGCCATCACCCCCGACCTCATCCCCGACGAGGCCGCCGAGTGGATCGCCGCCAGCGACCGGGCCGGCCTGGACCGGGTCTTCCTCGTCGCCCCCTCGTCCACCGACGCGCGGCTGCGCTCGACGGCCGCGGCCAGCCGCGGGTTCGTGTACGTCGCCTCGACCATGGGCGTGACCGGCGCCCGGGACACCGTGAGCGACGCGGCCCGGACGCTGGTGGCCCGCACCCGGGAGGCACGGCCCGACATCGCGCTCTGCGTGGGGCTGGGCGTCTCGAACGGCGCCCAGGCCGCGGAACTCGCCGCCTTCGCCGACGGCGTCATCGTCGGGTCCGCCTACGTCCGGGAGATGCTCGAGGGCAGGGGCGCCGACGGCGTCCGGGCCCTCACGGCCGACCTCGCCCGGGGCGTCCGCCGCGCGGGGGTGCCGGCATGACCGTGCTGGCGTCGATCCCCAGCCCCTCGCAGGGCGTCTGGGAGCTCGGGCCGTTCCCGTTGCGCGCCTACGCCCTGTGCATCATCGCCGGCATCCTCGTCGCCGCCTGGCTGACCGAGAAGCGCTGGATCGCCCGCGGGGGTGCGCCCGGCGACGTGCTGGACATCGCCACCTGGGCCGTGCCGTTCGGCATCATCGGCGGCCGCATCTACCACGTGATCACCAGCCCGCGGCCCTACTTCGGCGAGGGTGGCGATCCGCTGCGCGCCTTCGCCATCTGGGAGGGCGGGCTCGGCATCTGGGGGGCCGTCGCCTTCGGCGCGGTGGGCGCCTGGATCGCCTGCCGGCGCCGCGGGATCCCGCTGCCGGCCTTCGGCGACGCCCTGGCGCCCGGTCTCCTGGTCGCCCAGGCGATCGGACGGCTGGGCAACTGGTTCAACCAGGAGCTCTTCGGCGGGCCCACCGACCTGCCCTGGGGTCTGGAGATCGACCCGGCGAACCGCCCGTCGGAGTACCTCGACGTCGCCACGTTCCACCCGGCGTTCCTCTACGAGCTGCTGTGGAACCTGGCCGCCGCCGCCGTCGTCATCTGGGCCGACCGGCGTTTCCGGCTCTCCCACGGCCGGGCGTTCGCCCTGTACGTGGCTCTCTACTGCGCCGGCCGGCTGTGGATCGAGCTGCTGCGCACCGATCCGGCGGAGACGTTCTTCGGCGTCCGGCTCAACGTGTTCACGGCAGTCGTCGTCGGGCTGCTCGCGGTGGCCTACCTGGTCTGGCAGCGCGGTCGCCCCCGCGAGGTCATCACCCGCGGTGAGGAGTTCGCCGCCGCGGAGCGCGGGACCTCCGCGGCACACCCCGAGGACGCGCCGGCCGCGCAGCCCGGAGCGGCCCGCTCGGACGACCACCGACCCGCGGAGCCGACGACGGAGTAGCGGGCCCCGGCCGCCACCCGGAGGCGCGGGCGCCGGGGCCGGGTCCGTGAGGATGATCACCGGTGAGGGGCCTGCAGGAGGCCTCGTGCGCGGCGGATACCGGCCGACGAGCGCGGTGTTCCTGCCGACGCGCCGTCCCCTGTGATTTACACGGCTGAGGCACGTGTTACGGCTGTGTACGCTTCGCAACGGGCCCGCCGGCGATCCCGACGGGCCCGACCGTCGGACCGGGCCAGCGTCGCCCCGCGGACGACAGCCCGCCGGTTTTCCACCCGGTGGTCTCCAGCTTGCCGCACCGGGGCCGACGTCTCTCCCGGGCTGCCGGCTCTCCGCAGTGCCGTCCGCCGACCCTTGACCACCGGCCCGGGCTCCAGCCCCGCCCGCTTCCCCCCGGGGACGCAGGCGCCGCCGACGACGGGAGTGACATGCCCGACCTCACCGCCCCCGCCGCTCCGAAGTCAGCCGTTCCGTTCTCCGCGGTTCCTGCTGCCTCCGGCCTGTACGACCCGGCGAACGACAAGGACGCCTGCGGCGTCGCCTTCGTGGCCGACGCCCGCGGCCGCCGGTCGCGCGACATCGTCGCGAAGGGCCTCACCGCCCTGCACAACCTCGACCACCGCGGCGCCGCGGGCGCCGAGCCCAACTCGGGCGACGGCGCCGGGATCCTCACCCAGGTGCCGGACGCGCTGCTGCGCGCCAGCGTGGACTTCGACCTGCCGCCCGCCGGCGAGTACGCGGTCGGCATCGCCTTCATGCCCGCCGACGACGCCGAGCGGGCCGCCCGCGTCGAGGACGTCGCCCGCCTCGCCGACGAGGAGGGGCTGACCGTCCTGGGCTGGCGCGACGTGCCGATCGACCCGGAGGGCGCCGACCTCGGCCCCACCGCGCGCGCGGTCATGCCGCACTTCGCCCAGCTGTTCGTCGCCGAGACCATGGGCGCGCGGGCCGACGGGCGTGCCTTCGGCGGCAACGTGGAGTGCAACGGCGTCACCCGGCTCGAGCGGCGTTCCTTCGTGCTGCGCAAGCGGGCCGAGCGCGCCGCGGTCGACGCCGGCAGCTCGCTGTACATCGCCTCGCTGTCGTCCCGGACGATCACCTACAAGGGCATGCTGACCACCGATCAGCTGCCGCTGTTCTTCCCCGACCTGCGTGACGAGCGGTACGAGTCGGCGATCGCGCTGGTGCACAGCCGGTTCTCGACCAACACCTTCCCGAGCTGGCCGCTGGCCCACCCGTTCCGCTTCGTCGCGCACAACGGCGAGATCAACACGATCAAGGGCAACCGCAACCGGATGCGGGCCCGCGAGGCCAAGCTGGCCACCGAGATGTTCGACGGCCCGGCCGGTCCCGCCTCCGAGCTCGGCCTGGACCGGATCTTCCCGGTCACGGCGAGCGACTTCAGCGACTCCGCGACCTTCGACGAGGTGCTGGAGCTGCTGCACCTCTCCGGCCGCTCGCTGCCGCACGCCGTCCTCATGATGATCCCGGAGGCGTGGGAGAACCACGACGAGATGGACCCGGCCCGCCGGGCCTTCTACCGGTTCCACTCCTCGATCATGGAGCCCTGGGACGGGCCCGCCGCGGTCTGCTTCACCGACGGCACGCTCATCGGCGCCGTCCTCGACCGCAACGGTCTGCGCCCGGGTCGCTGGTGGCACACCAAGGACGACCTCGTCGTCCTGGCCAGCGAGGTCGGCGTCCTGGACATCCCGGCCGCGGACGTCGTCGCCAAGGGCCGGCTGCAGCCGGGCCGGATGTTCCTCGTGGACACCGCTGCCGGGCGGATCGTCTCCGACGAGGAGGTCAAGGGCGCCCTCGCCGCCGAGAACCCGTACGAGGACTGGCTGCACGCGGGCCTGGTGCACCTGCCCACGCTGCCCGAGCGCCGCCGCTCACGGCCCAGCCACGAGTCCGTGGTCCGCCGGCAGGCGCTGTTCGGCTACACGGAGGAGGAGCTGCGCATCCTCGTCCAGCCGATGGCGGCCTCGGGTGCGGAGCCGATCGGCTCCATGGGCACCGACACCCCCATCGCGGCGCTGTCGGACCGGTCGCGGCTGCTCTACGACTACTTCGGGCAGCTGTTCGCCCAGGTGACCAACCCGCCGCTGGACGCCATCCGCGAGGAGCTGGTGACCAGCCTGGGCCGCACCTTCGGACCCGAGCAGAACCTGCTCCGGGCGACCCCCGCCTCGGCGCGGCAGGTGTTCCTGCCGTTCCCGGTCATCGACAACGACGAGCTGGCCAAGATCCTGCACATCGACGACGACGGCGACCTGCCCGGGTACGCCGCCGTCCGGATCACCGGCCACTTCGACGTCAACGGGGGCGGCCCCGCCCTGGCCAAGGCCGTCGAGGACCTGCGCACCAAGGTCTCCAAGGCGATCGCGGCCGGCGCCCGCATCATCGTGCTGTCCGACCGCGACTGCGACGAGAAGCGCGCGCCGATCCCCTCCCTGCTCATGACCGCCGCGGTGCACCACCACCTGGTGCGGGAGAAGACCCGCATGGAGGTCGGGCTGGTCGTCGAGTCCGGCGACGCCCGCGAGGTGCACCACGTCGCGCTGCTGCTCGGCTACGGCGCGGCCGCGGTGAACCCCTACCTGGCCTTCGAGTCGATCGAGGACCTCATCCGCGACGGTGCGCTCACCGGCGTGGAGCCCGCGCAGGCCGTGCGCAACATGGTCAAGGCGCTGGGCAAGGGCGTCCTCAAGGTCATGAGCAAGATGGGCATCAGCACCGTCGGCTCGTACACGATGGCGCAGATCTTCGAGGCCGTGGGCCTGTCCCAGGCGCTCGTCGACGAGTACTTCACCGGCACCTCCGCGCCCCTGGGCGGCGTCGGCATCGACGTCCTCGCCGAGGAGGTGGCCATGCGCCACCGCCGCGCCTACCCGGAGAACCCCACCGAGCGGGCGCACCGCCGCCTCGAGGTGGGCGGGGAGTACCAGTGGCGCCGCGAGGGGGAGGTGCACCTGTTCAACCCCGAGACGGTGTTCCTGCTCCAGCACGCCACCCGGTCGCGGCAGTACGACGTCTTCCGGACCTACACCGAGACCGTCGACAAGCTCTCCGAGAACGCCGGCACGCTGCGCGGGCTCTTCGGGCTGAGGACCGGCGTCCGCCCCCCCGTGCCGATCGACGAGGTCGAGCCGGTCAGCGAGATCGTCAAGCGGTTCCAGACCGGCGCGATGAGCTACGGCTCCATCTCGCAGGAGTCGCACGAGACGCTGGCGATCGCCATGAACCGGCTGGGCGGCAAGTCCAACACCGGTGAGGGCGGGGAGGACCCGGACCGCTTCACCCCCGACGAGAACGGCGACCTGCGCCGCTCGGCGATCAAGCAGGTGGCCAGCGGCCGGTTCGGCGTCACCAGCGAGTACCTCGTCAACGCCGACGACATCCAGATCAAGATGGCGCAGGGGGCCAAGCCCGGCGAGGGCGGCCAGCTGCCCGGCGGCAAGGTCTACCCGTGGGTGGCGCGCACCCGGCACTCGACGCCGGGTGTGGGCCTGATCAGCCCGCCGCCGCACCACGACATCTACTCGATCGAGGACCTCAAGCAGCTCATCCACGACCTGAAGAACGCGAACGACCAGGCGCGGATCAACGTCAAGCTCGTCGCCGAGGTCGGCGTCGGCACCGTCGCGGCCGGGGTGAGCAAGGCCCACGCGGACCTGGTGCTGATCTCCGGTCACGACGGCGGCACGGGTGCGGCTCCGCTGACCTCGCTCAAGCACGCCGGCTCCCCGTGGGAGCTGGGGCTGGCCGAGACGCAGCAGACGCTGCTGGCCAACGGCCTGCGCGACCGGATCACCGTCCAGGCCGACGGGCAGATGAAGACCGGCCGCGACGTGATCATCGCCGCGTTGCTGGGCGCCGAGGAGTTCGGTTTCGCCACCGCTCCGCTGGTCGTCGCCGGCTGCGTGATGATGCGGGTCTGCCACCTCGACACCTGCCCGGTGGGCGTGGCTACGCAGAACCCGGAGCTGCGCAAGCGGTTCACCGGCCGCCCCGAGTTCGTCGTCACGTTCTTCGAGTTCCTGGCCGAGCAGGTGCGCGAGTACCTCGCCGAGCTCGGGTTCCGCACGCTCGACGAGGCCGTCGGGCACGCCGAGCTGCTGGACACCCGTCAGGCGGTCGACCACTGGAAGGCCGCCGGGCTGGACCTCAGCCCCCTGCTGGTCGTCCCCGAGCTCCCCGAGGGGACGCCGCTGCGCCGGGTCCGCACGCAGGACCACGGCCTGGAGAACGCGCTGGACCAGACCCTCATCCAGCTCTGCGAGGGTGCGCTGCTCGACGCGCGGCCGGTGAGCCTGGAGCTGCCGGTGCGCAACGTCAACCGCACGGTCGGCACCATGCTGGGCTCGATGGTGACCCGCCGCTTCGGCGGCGAGGGCCTGCCCGACGGCACCATCGACCTCACCTTCGGCGGGTCGGCCGGTCAGTCGTTCGGTGCCTTCGTGCCGCGCGGCATCACCATGCGGCTCTACGGCGACGCCAACGACTACGTCGGCAAGGGCCTGTCCGGCGGTCGCATCGTCGTGCGGCCCTCCCGGGAGGCGTCGTTCGCCGCCGAGGACAACGTCATCGCCGGCAACGTCATCGGCTACGGGGCGACCGGCGGCGAGATCTTCCTGCGCGGGCGGGTGGGCGAGCGGTTCTGCGTCCGCAACTCGGGTGCGCTGGCCGTGGTCGAGGGCGTGGGCGACCACGCGCTGGAGTACATGACCGGCGGCCGTGCGGTCATCCTGGGCGCCACCGGCCGCAACATCGCGGCCGGCATGTCCGGGGGCATCGGCTACGTGCTCGACCTGGCCCGCCACCGCGTCAACAGCGAGATGGTCGACATCGAGCCGCTGGACGGCGAGTCGGCGCAGTGGCTGCGCGACGTGCTGGTGCGCTACGCCGCCGAGACCGAGTCCCCGGTGGCCACCGCGCTGCTGGCCGACTGGGGCCGCTGGTCGGCGCAGTTCAGCGTGATCATGCCCCGGGACTACAAGCGGGCGCTGGACGCGCAGCGCATGGCCGAGGCCAACGGGACCGACGTCGACCTGGCAGTGATGGAGGCCGCTCGTGGGTGAGCCGCGCTACGCAACCGAACCGCTCACGTCACTCGCGCAGGAGGAGGCAGCTCGTGGCTGACAGCACCGGATTCCTGAAGTTCGACCGGGCCATGCCGCCGCGGCGGCCCGTCGAGGTCCGCATCCGCGACTGGAAGGACGTCTACGTCGCGCGGGAGAACGGCGAGGACCCGCTCTTCCCGACGGCCGAGGTGCGCAAGCAGGCGGCCCGCTGCATGGACTGCGGCATCCCGTTCTGCCACCACGCGTGCCCGGTGGCCAACCTGATCCCCGAGTGGAACGACCTGGCCCGGCGCGACGACTGGCACGACGCCATCGAGCGCCTGCACGCGACCAACAACTTCCCGGAGTTCACCGGGAAGCTGTGCCCGGCGCCGTGCGAGGGCTCCTGCGTGCTGAACCTGCAGGAGTCGCCGGTCACCATCAAGCAGATCGAGTGGGAGATCATCGACCGGGCCTGGGACGAGGGCTGGGTGGCACCGCAGGCCCCCACCGAGCGGACCGGCAAGAAGGTCGCCGTCATCGGCTCGGGTCCCGCGGGGCTGGCCGCCGCCCAGCAGCTGACCCGGGCCGGGCACGACGTCACCGTCTACGAGCGGGCCGACCGCGTCGGCGGGCTGCTGCGCTACGGCATCCCCGAGTTCAAGATGGAGAAGTCGGTCCTGGACCGCCGGCTGGACCAGATGCGCGCCGAGGGCACCCGCTTCGTCACCGGCGTCGAGGTCGGTGGCACGGGCGCCGACGACCTGTCCGCCGAGCAGCTGCGCGGCGAGTACGACGCCGTCGTGCTGGCCGGTGGCGCCACCGTCGGTCGCGACCTGCCCGCCCCGGGCCGCGAGCTGGCCGGCATCCACCTGGCCATGGAGTACCTGCCCTACGGCAACCGCCAGGCCCTCGGCGAGCTCGACGACCCGCCGATCAACGCTGCCGGCAAGCACGTGGTCATCATCGGCGGCGGTGACACCGGTGCCGACTGCCTGGGCACCGCCCACCGCCAGGGCGCGGCCTCGGTCACCCAGCTGGAGATCATGCCGGCCCCGCCGGACCGCCGGGAGCAGGCCAGCAACCCGTGGCCGACCTACCCGATGATCATGCGGGTCTCCAGCGCCCACGAGGAGGGCGGCGAGCGGCTCTACTCGGTGAACACCGAGCGCTTCGTGGGCGACGACTCGGGCAACGTCCGGGCGCTGCTGCTGCACGAGGTCGAGCGGGTCGACGGCCGGTTCCAGAAGGTCGAGGGCACCGAGCGCGAGCTGCCGGCCGACCTCGTGTTCCTGGCCATGGGCTTCACCGGCGCCCAGCGCGAAGGGCTGCTCGAGACCCTGGGCGTGGAGATGGACCAGCGGGACAACGTCGTCCGCGACGAAGAGTTCATGTCCTCGGTGCCTGGCGTCTTCGTGGCCGGCGACATGGGCCGCGGCCAGTCGCTCATCGTCTGGGCGATCGCCGAAGGCCGGGCCGCGGCGGGTGCCGCGGACGCCTGGCTCACCGGGGCCTCGATGCTGCCCCGGCCCGTCGAGCCCAGCACGGTCGCGCTCCGCTAGAAGTCACAGGGCGGCCCGGGGCCCGGTACCTGCGGGTCACGGGCCGCCCCACTAGCGTTCTGACCATGTCCCGCCGCGCCAAGATCGTCTGCACCCTGGGTCCGGCCACCAGCTCCCTGGAGCAGGTGACGGCCCTCGTCGAGTCCGGCATGGACGTCGCCCGGCTCAACTTCAGCCACGGTGCGCACGCCGACCACGCCACCGCCTACCAGCGGGTGCGCGAGGCCTCCGACCGCACCGGGCACGCCGTCGCCGTGCTGGCCGACCTGCAGGGCCCCAAGATCCGGCTCGGCACGTTCACCGAGGGCGCGGTCGACTGGCCCACCGGCAGCCAGGTCGTCATCACCGTGGAGGACGTCGAGGGCACCGCGTCGCGGGTCTCCACCACGTACCGGGACCTCGCCAACGACGTCCAGGTGGGCGACCGCCTGCTGGTGGACGACGGCAAGCTGGCCCTGACGGTGCTGTCGGTCTCCGGTCCGGACGTCGTCTGCCTGGTCATCGAGGGCGGCCCGGTCTCGAACAACAAGGGCCTGTCGCTGCCCGGTGTGGCCGTGAGCGTCCCCGCCCTGTCGGACAAGGACGAGCTGGACCTCCGCTTCGCCCTCCGGCTGGGCGTGGACTTCATCGCGCTGTCCTTCGTCCGCTCGGCCGCCGACGCCGAGCTGGTGCGGGAGATCATGCGGCAGGAGGACATCGAGGTCCCGATCATCGCCAAGCTGGAGAAGCCCGAAGCGGTCGAGCGGCTCGACGAGATCGTGGAGGCCTTCGACGGCATCATGGTGGCCCGCGGCGACCTGGGGGTGGAGCTGCCGCTGGAGCGGGTGCCGCTGGTCCAGAAGCGGGCGATCCAGGCGGCGCGCGAGCGCAACAAGCCGGTCATCGTCGCCACCCAGATGCTCGAGTCGATGATCGTGAACTCCCGCCCGACGCGCGCCGAGGCCTCCGACGTCGCCAACGCGGTGCTCGACGGCGCCGACGCGGTCATGCTGTCGGGGGAGACGTCGGTGGGGGCGCACCCGATCGCCGCGGTGCGCACCATGGAGCGGATCCTCGACGCGGTCGAGAGCGAGCACATGCCCGTGCCCGAGATCGCCCGTCGCTCGCGGTCCCGGTCGGGGGCCATCGTGCGGGCCGCCAAGGACGTGGGCGAGGCGCTGGACGTCAAGGCGCTGGCCACGTTCACCCAGACCGGGGAGACGGCCCGCCGGCTCTCCGCCCTGCACCCCCACCAGCCGCTGCTGGCCTTCACCGTCGACGCGCGGGTGCGCAGCCAGCTGGCCCTGTCGTGGGGGGTGGAGACCTTCCTGGTCCCCGAGGTGGCGCACACCGACGACATGGTCGCCCAGGTGGACTTCTCGCTGCTGTCCATCGGCCGGCTCAAGGTGGGTGACCGGGTCGTCGTCGTGGCGGGCAGTCCGCCGAACACGGTGGGCTCGACGAACCTGATGCGCGTGCACGAGGTCGGGACCGACTCGTGAGCGGGGGCGGCGAGCACACGCAGGCGGCCGCGCTGCTCTCCGTCCTCGCGCTCGAGGAGCGGGAGCCGGACCTGTTCGTCGGCAAGACGCCGGAGACGACGATGCAGCGGATCTTCGGCGGGCAGGTGGCCGGGCAGGCGCTCATGGCCGCCGCCTCCACGCTGCCTCCGGGACGCGGGGTGCACTCGCTGCACTCGTACTTCCTGCGCCCGGGCGACCCGAACGAGGAGATCCGCTACGCCGTCGAGCGGATGCGCGACGGGCGCACCTTCAGCACCCGCCGGGTGGTCGCCTGGCAGCGTCGGGGCGAGAAGGACGTCGCGATCTTCGCGCTCACGGCCGACGCCTCGGCGGGGGAGACCCCGTACGCCGAGCACTCGCTCCCCATGCCGGACGTGCCGGCCCCGGAGAGCCTGCCCACGTTCGTCGAGCTGCTGGCCGCCCGCGGCGACGAGGGCCGCGTGGCGATGAGCATCGGCCTGGCCGTGGAGCAGCGGATGCTCGAGCACCCCTTCGACCGCCCGCCGAAGTCCTACCCGGACACGAAGTCCTGGATCTGGATGCGGGTCGCCGGCGAGCTCCCCGACGACCAGGCGGTGCACGCCGCGGCGCTGACGTTCGCCAGCGACCTCAGCCTGCTCGGCGCCGGGACGGCACGCATGGGCGGCGGCTGGGGGCGGACGGCGGGGGCGAGCCTCGACCACGCGGTGTGGTTCCACCAGCCGGTGCGTGCCGACGAGTGGTTCCTCTACGAGACCGACAGCCCGGCGGCGTCCCACGGGCGGGCCCTGTGCTTCGGCCAGATCTGGGCCGTCGACGGCACCCACATCGCCACCGTGACCCAGCAGGGCCTCATCCGACCGCTGCCGGGCTGACCCGCGGGGCCTGGCCTGCAGCCCGTCCCCGGCTAGGCCGGGGGCAGCTCCTCCTGGGCGGCCGCCTGGGTCGCCGTCTCGTCCTGGGTGGCCGGCGCCTCGACGGGTGGGGCGGCGTCGGCGGTCGATTCCGTCCCGGACTGCTCCTCCCCGTGGGCGGTGGCCTCGCGGGCGCGAGCGGCTGCCTGCTCGGCGAAGTCGTCGGCCAGCCAGTCGTGGTTCTCGCGCAGCAGCACCCAGACCCGCTCGACGTGCGCCCGGGTGGTGGTGGGGGCGCCGACGGCGACGCGCAGCACCACGGAGCCGCGGACGGTGGTGTGGGTCAGGAAGACCTCGCCACCGTCGTTGAGCCGTTCGAGCAGGGTCATCGTGGCCACGTCGGCGTCCACGCCCGCCGGCCAGCGCGGGGTCAGGCAGACCAGCGACAGGGGGTGCGGGCGGAGCACGTCGAACCGCTCGTCGGCCTCCGCCCAGCCGGCCAGCTCCTGCGCCAGGGCCACCGAGCTGCGGATGTGCGCGCGCAGGCCCTCGGCGCCGTACCAGCGGAGCACGAACCACAGCTTCAGGGCCCGGAACCGCCGGCCGAGCGGTACCTGCCAGTCGCGGTAGTCGACGACGGCGCCGGCGTCGGTGGCGGTGTTGCGCAGGTACTCCGGGAGGATCGCCAGAGCACCGGTCAGCGCGGCGCGGTCGGCGACCCAGAAGAGGGTGGCGTCGAAACCGGTGAGCAGCCACTTGTGCGCGTCGGTGGTGTAGCTGTCGGCCCACTCCACGCCGTCCTGGAGGCCGCGCAGCTCCGGGACGACGCCGCTGACGCCGGCGTAGGCCGCATCGACGTGCAGCCAGGCGCCGTGCTCCCGGCAGATGGGGCCGATGGCGCCCAGCGGGTCGACGGCGGTGGTCGACGTGGTGCCCACCGTGGCGCAGACCAGCACCGGCGTGTACCCGCGGGCCACGTCGCGCTGCATGCGCGCCGCGAGCGCGCCGGGGTTCATGGCCAGGTCGCCGTCGACCTCGACGATGCGGACGGCGTCGCTGCCCAGGCCGGCGATGCGCACCGCCTTCTCCATCGAGGAGTGCGTCTCGGCCGAGACGTAGACGGTGGCCCGGTCCGGTTCCACGCCGCGGCGCACCGTGGCGCCGCCGCTGGTGCGGTGCAGGGCAGCGAGCAGGGCGACGAGGTTGGCACCGGAGCTGGAGTCCTGGACGACGCCACCGCCGGTGCCGGTGGACCGGAAGGACGCGGGCAGCCCGAGCAGCTCGGCGAACCAGTCCAGCACGTGCTGCTCGAGCTCGGTGGCGGCGGGGCTGGTCACCCAGGACATGCCCTGGACGCCGAGCCCGGCGGAGACCAGGTCGCCGAGGACCGAGGGCCCGGAGGTGTTCGCCGGGAAGTAGCCGAAGAAGCCGGGGTGCTGCCAGTGCGTGAGCCCGGGGACGACGACGCGGTCGAGGTCGCCGAGGACGTCGGCGAACGGCTCGCCCTGCTCCGGGGGAGCGGTGGGCAGCGCCGCCCGCACGTCGCCCGGCGCCACCGTCGACCGCACCGGCAGCGAGCCGATCCGCGTCCAGTAGTCGGCGATCCAGTCCACGACCTCGTGGCCGTGCTGCCGGAACTGCTCAGGAGTCATGTGCGGCACAGGCTCGGTCACCCCGCCACCGTATGCGGCAGGCCGAGCGGGGCCCGGAGGGTCCCCGAGGCATGTCGCGGCGCAGGACGAGGACGCCGGGACGAGAGCCGCTCCGCGAGGCTGCCCGAGGAGCGGGGCCCGGAGGGGCCCCGACGAGGAGCAGGGATGGGCTCCGAGCAGCAGGGGGAACGGCACGTGGCCGCGGTGTCGTCCGGAGGACGACGATCGAGTGCAGTGCCCCCGGTGCGACTCGAACGCACACTGCGCGGGTTTTGAATCCGCTCCCTCTGCCGATTGGGGTACGGGGGCGTGCCGGTCGGGCCGGCAGCCGGATCAGCGTAGCGGGGGCTGGACGGGCGCCGACGTCGCTAGGCTCGGCCCGTGAGCAGCGCGCCGGCCAGGGTCCTCATCGCCGAGGACGAAGCACTCATCCGCCTCGACCTCAAGGAGATGCTCGAGGAGGAGGGTTACGAGGTCGTCGCCGAGGTGGGGGACGGGCAGCAGGCCGTCGACCGCGCCACCGAGCTGGCCCCGGACCTGGTGATCCTGGACATCCAGATGCCGGTGCTCGACGGGCTGTCGGCGGCGGAGCAGATCGCCGCGGCCCGCATCGCGCCGGTGATCGTGCTGACGGCCTTCAGTCAGCGCGAGCTGGTCGAGCGCGCCCGGGACGCCGGCGCCATGGCCTACCTGGTGAAGCCGTTCTCGAAGAACGACCTCGTGCCGGCCATCGAGGTGGCCCGCGGCCGCTTCGCGGAGATGACCGCCCTCGACGGCGAGGTCCGCACGCTGCAGGAGCGGCTGGCCGCCCGGCAGGTGGTCGAGAAGGCCAAGGGCCGGCTGATGACCGACCGGGGCATGAGCGAGCCGGATGCCTTCCGCTGGCTCCAGCGCACCGCCATGGACGAGCGGACGTCGATGAAGGCCCTCGCCGAGCGGATCCTGGCCGGCCAGCTCCCGCCGGCGACCGAGTCCTCCTGACTCCGCCGCCGGCCCGCAGGTACTGCTGCTCCCAGCCGGGTCCGCCCTGACGATCGTCGGCGGCATCGCGATGTCGCCTACGAAGCTGCGGGCCGGCGCGAGTGCCGGGAAACGCGCCGGGACATCGCCCGTCCACCGGGCCTCCACCGCGCGATCACGAGACGGTCACGAAACGTCCCGGGCCTCTCCGAGTCCCGCCGGTCACGCCCTACTGTGTGCCAGCCGATCCCACCGGGACGGCGACGACCACCGGCGGGTCCGACGAGCGGACCGCCGATCTGGCTCTGGAGGACATGTGCGTTTCTCGGTCAAGACGGGCGCGCCCCTGCTCGCCATGGCGCTGGCTCTCACCGCCTGCGGCACCTCGGGCGGCGACGACGACGAGGCCTCGGGCGGCGGTGGCGAGGCGGGTACCTGTGAGGATGTCGCGCTCGGATTCTTCGGTGCGCTGACCGGCTCGAACGCAAACCTGGGCATCAACATCCGCAACGGCGCCCAGCTCGCCGTCGACCAGTTCAACGAGGAGAACGCCGACTGCCAGGTCACCCTGGAGGAGTACGACTCCCAGGGCGACCCGAACCAGGCCACCGGTCTGGCCACGCAGGCCATCGGCGACGACACGGTCATCGGCATCGTCGGCCCCGCCTTCTCGGGTGAGTCCGAGACCGCCGGCCCGATCTTCTCCGAGGCCGGCCTGCCCACCATCACCGCGTCGGCCACCAATCCAGCGCTCTCCGAGAACGGCTGGGACACCTTCCACCGGATCCTGGGCAACGACGACAGCCAGGGCCCGGCGGCGTCCGCGTACATCAGCGACGTGCTGCAGAGCGAGGGCGTGTTCGTCGTCGACGACGCGACTGCCTACGGCAAGGGCCTGGCCGACATCGTCACCGAGGACCTCGCCGACGCCGTCGTCGGCGAGGACACCATCCAGACAGGTCAGACCGACTTCTCGGCCACCGTCACGGCGATCCGCAGCTCCGGTGCCGACGCGGTCTTCTTCGGCGGCTACTACCCCGAGGCGGGCCTGCTGGTGCAGCAGCTGCGCGGTGGCGGCGTGGACGCCACGTTCGTCGCCCCGGACGGCGTGAACGACCCCGGCTTCATCGAGGCCGCCGGTGACGCCGCCGAGGGCGCGATCCTCACCTGCCCCTGCCTCCCGCCGGAGGGGAACCAGGAGTTCGCCGACGCCTACCAGGAGGCCTTCGACACCGCTCCGAAGACGTACTCCGCCGAGGCCTACGACGCGGCCAACGTGTTCCTCGAGGGCATCCTCGACGGCAACACCGACCGTGAGTCGCTCCTCGAGTGGGTCAACGACTACGAGGGTGACGGCATCACCAAGTCGGTCGCCTTCGGCGAGTCCGGCGAGGTCGAGAACGTCGCGGTGTTCGCGTTCAAGGTGGAGAACGGCGAGATCGTCTCCGATCGGGAGATCGAGACCGACTGATCTCTCGCTGACCCACCAGTGCGCGGCCGGGCCCCCTCGACGAGGGGACCCGGCCGCGTCGCCACCTGCAACCCGGAGACCTCGTGTCCTTCCTGATCGACAACTTCGTCGAGCTCACCGTCACCGGTCTCGTGCTCGGTGCCGTGTACGGCCTCGTCGCGCTCGGCTACACGCTGGTCTACGGCGTACTGCAGCTGATCAACTTCGCCCACTCCGAAGTCTGGATGTTCGGCAGCTTCGCGGCGGTCTGGGTGACCGTGGCCCTGGGCGTCGCCCCGGGCAGCGCGCTGCCGGTCGTCATCGGCGTCCTCCTGCTCGCGCTGCTCGCCGCCATGACCGTCAGCGGCGGCGTCGCCCTCCTGCTGGAGCGCGTGGCCTACCGCCGGCTCATCCGGCTCGACGCCCCCAAGCTCGTCGCGCTCATCAGTGCCATCGGCGCCAGCTTCGCGCTGGCCGAGCTCATGGGCCTGCGCGACCGCGTGGCCGGCTGGTTCGGGCTGCGCGACACGCTGGACCCCTACGTCCGCTCCGCGCGCGACAACACCCGCTTCCAGAACCCCCTCGAGACCGAGGGCGTGTTCACCGTCGGTGGCTACACGGTCAGCAACGTCGACATCATCATCATCGTCAGCGCCGTCCTCATGATGGTCGCGCTCGACCAGTTCATCCGCCGCACCCGCACCGGCCGCGGCATCCGCGCGGTGGCGCAGGACTCCGAGGCCGCGGCGCTCATGGGCGTGAACCGCAACCGGATCATCCGCGCGACGTTCCTGGTCGGCGGCATCATGGCCGGCGCGGCGGCGCTGCTCTACCTGATGCGCTTCGGCGTCACCCGCTGGAACGCGGGCTTCCTGCTCGGCGTGAAGGCGTTCACCGCCGCCGTCCTCGGTGGGATCGGCAACGTGCGCGGGGCGCTGCTGGGCGGATTCGTCCTCGGCCTGGCGGAGAACTACGGTTCGGCCCTGATCGGTTCCGAGTGGCGCGACGTCGTCGCGTTCCTGCTGCTCGTCGTCATCCTGCTGTTCCGGCCCACCGGCCTGCTCGGCGAGAGCCTGGGGAGGGCCCGCGCATGACCGAGGGAAAGGCTTCCCCCGACACCGAGTCCGGGCCGGCTCGCTCCATGGCCTGGGGCCCGCGGCTCGGCTGGGACCGCGGCGCGCTGGCGCGCCGCACGACCGCACTGCCCAAGCCGGTGAAGTGGACCCTGATCGGCCTGCTGGTGGTGGTCCTCTACGCGCTGCCGCTGCTCGAGCTGCCCATCATCAGCACCCCGGACACGGACTTCGGTGGGGTGCTGTTCACGGTCGCCAGCTACGTGCTGGTGGCCCTGGGACTCAACATCGTCCTGGGCTACGCCGGCCTGCTCGACCTCGGCTACGTCGGCTTCTACGCCATCGGCGCCTACACGGTCGCGGTGCTCGGGTCGCTGCAGGCGCAGCTGTCCTGGTGGCTGCTCATCCCGCTGGCCGTCATCGTGACGACGATCTCCGGCATCCTGCTCGGCGCGCCGACGCTCCGCGTGCGCGGCGACTACCTCGCGATCGTGACGCTCGGGTTCGGCGAGATCATCCGTCTGACGGCGCTGAACACCGAGTGGCTGGGCGCGGCGAAGGGCATCACCGGCGTGCCGCGGCCGCCGAGCGTCGAGCTCTTCGACGTCCCGCACCTCGAGTGGGAGGGCGCCACGGCGCTCATCGACCTCGACGACACGACGTCGTTCCTGTCCTTCGGGGTGGCCGACCAGGCGCCGTACTACTGGCTGACGCTCACGGTCATCTTCCTCGTGCTGGGGGCCGACCGGATGCTGCGGCTGTCCCGGATCGGCCGCGGATGGGAGGCGACCCGCGAGGACGAGGACGCCGCCGAGCTCATGGGCGTCCCGACGTTCAAGTTCAAGCTGCTGGCCTTCGCCTGCGGCGCGTTCATCGGCGGTCTCTCCGGCGCCCTGTTCGCCTCGCGCCAGGGGTTCATCAACCCCGAGTCCTTCCTGCTGCTCCTGAGCATCCTGTTCGTCGCCGCCGTCGTCGTCGGCGGTGCCGGCAACCGCTGGGGCGTCATCATGGGCGCGATCGTGGTCGCCTACCTGCCGGAGCGGTTCCGCGGATTCGAGGAGTGGCGCCTGCTGGTCTTCGGCGTCGCGCTGCTGCTGCTGGCCAACTTCCGGCCGCAGGGACTGATCCCGCCGAGGCGTGCCAAGCGCGCCCAGGCCGTCGACGAGCAACTCGATGCCCTCGAGGAGGGGAGCGCCCGTGCCTAGCACCTCCGTCTCGGAGCAGCCCGTCGCCCGCAACGGGGCGGCGCTGCTGTCGCTCGACGACGTCAGCATCCAGTTCGGTGGCCTCAAGGCGCTGGACGGGGTGAGCTTCGACGTGCGCGAGGGCGAGATCCTCGGGCTCATCGGGCCCAACGGCGCCGGCAAGACCACCTGCTTCAACGTGATGACCGGCGTCTACCAGCCCACCTCCGGCGAGGTCCGCTTCGCCGGGGAGCGGCTGGGTCGGCGCAAGCGCTTCGCCATCACCCGGCTGGGCATCGCGCGCACGTTCCAGAACATCCGGTTGTTCGGCAACATGACCGCACTGGAGAACGTCCTGGTCGGCGCCGACGCCCACCACCGCACCAACGTCGTCGACGCGCTGTTCCGGTCGCCCCGGCACCGCCGCGAGGAGCGCGAGGGCGAGGAGACCGCCCGCGACGTCATGCGCTTCCTCGGGCTGGAGCGGCGGGCCGACGAGCTGGCCCGCAACCTGTCCTACGGCGAGCAGCGCCGGCTGGAGATCGCCCGGGCCATGGCGACCAAGCCTCGGCTGCTGTGCCTGGACGAACCGGCCGCGGGCTTCAACCCCGCCGAGAAGGCCCAGCTGATGGACCTGATCCGGCGCATCCGCGACCGCGGTCTCACCGTGCTGCTCATCGAGCACGACATGAGTCTGGTCATGGGGGTCAGCGACCGGGTCGCCGTCCTGGAGTTCGGCCGCAAGATCGCCGAGGGGGTGCCCGCCGACGTCCGCAACGACCCGGCGGTCATCGCGGCCTACCTGGGCACGGACGTCGACGACGAGGAGGGGGACCTCTGATGCTGCTCGAGGTCGAGGGGCTGTGCGTGAACTACGGGCGCATCGAGGCCATCCGCGACATCACCTTCTCCGTCGAGCAGGGCTCGGTGGTCACCCTCATCGGTGCCAACGGCGCGGGCAAGACCACGACGCTGAAGACGCTCTCCGGACTGCGCAAGGTGCGGGCGGGTGCGGTGCGGTTCCAGGACCGGGACATCACCCACATGGCGACGCACGAGCGGGTGCCGCTGGGCATCAGCCAGTCGCCCGAGGGCAGGCGCATCTTCCCGGGCATGACCGTCGTGGAGAACCTGGACATGGGTGCGTACGCGCGCGCCGACCGGGCCAAGACGCGGTCGGCGGACCTGGAACGGGTCTTCGGGCTGTTCCCGCGGCTGCACGAGCGGCGGGACCAGGCGGCCGGGACGATGTCCGGCGGCGAGCAGCAGATGCTGGCGATGGGCCGAGCGCTCATGTCCCACCCGACGCTGCTGCTGCTGGACGAGCCGTCCATGGGGCTGGCACCGAAGCTGATCCAGCAGATCTTCTCCATCATCGTGGACATCCGTGAGCAGGGGACGACGATCCTGCTGGTCGAGCAGAACGCCGCACAGGCGCTCAAGATCGCCGACAAGGCCTACATCCTGGAGACCGGTGAGGTGGTCCGGACCGGCACCGGCCGGGAGCTGGCCGCCGACGACAGCGTGCGGGCGGCCTACCTGGGTGGCGACGTCTGACGAGTTGAGGCAGGCCTCCACCGGGGCCCGGGTGTCGATCCGACGCCCGGGCCCCGGCGCGTCCGGCCGCGGTGCGCGGGCCGCTTCCTCACCGTGCGGTCGCATCTCGCACCGCCCGCCCCGTCCGTCACAGCGGGCGGCGCGCCGTCGTTACCGGTTGTGCGCAACGGTGCACCCTGCGCTCAACTCGTAGGGGGAGGCAGTTGTGGCCGGGTCTGCATCGCGATCCAAGGTCGTCACGCGGGTGGCTCGTCCCGTGGACCTGCCCGTGGTCCTGGAGCTGGTCCGCCAGCACCGGATCGAGTCGCACACCGAGGAGGTGCTGACCGGGCACCCGCCGGTGCACGCGGCCGGCGCCGGCTTCCGCCGGCTGCTCGCCGACCCGGGTCACCGGGTGGTGCTCGCGGTCCTGCCCGCGGGCGGTGACGGCGAGGTCGGGGTCGGCCTGGCGGTGCTCGGTCTCGACCCGCTGTCCCTGGTGCTGGGGACGCCGCAGGTCACGGTGGACACCTTCGTGGTGCACCGCGAGCACCGCAGGGCCGGCGTCGGGGCGGCGCTGCTGGCCGCGGCGCTGGCCTACGCGGCGGAAAACGGGGCGTCCTACGTCGTCGCCGCCGTGACCCAGGAGGCCGATCGGCAGCGCTTCTTCGCCCGCATGGGGTTCGCGCCGCTGACCACGCGCCGCATCGCCTCCGTGCACACGTTGGGCCGCTCCCTCGCGGCCTGGCAGCGGCGCCGCCTGGGCATCATCCCGCTGTCGCGCCGGGTGCCGGGCGTCGGCCGCCGCCGCGTGCCGCCGCTGCCCTCGGCTACTGCCGGTCGCTGAGGGTCATGCAGGTGAGCCGGGCGGTGGCGGTGGTCCGGCCTCCGTCGTCGGTCACCTCGATCAGGAAGGTCGACAGCGTGCGGCCGCGGCGCACCGGCGTGCACACCGCCGTCACGGTGCCCGACGTCGCCGCCCGCAGGTAGCTGGCGTTGAGCTCGATGCCGACCACCTGCTTCCCGGGCCCGGCTCCGACGGCGGCGGCCACCGAGCCGATGGTCTCGACCAGGGCGCAGGTGGCCCCACCGTGCAGCAGGCCGAAGGGCTGCTCGTTGCCGGCGACCGGCATGGTGGCGACCAGCCGGTCGGGGTCGAAGTCGACGACCTCGATGCCGAGCTTGTCGTCCAGCGGGCTCCGCATGCTGCCGGGCAGCCATTCGGGGGGAGGAGTGGTCACCCCGGCACCGTAGCCACCGGGGCGGCCTCGTCGCAGGGGCCCGCCGCGAGCATGCGAGCGGTGGGGGGCGACGGGGTCCTCTTACTAGGATCGGCGGTGATGTCCGCTCCGGTCTCCACCTCCGCGCCCGCTGCCCCCACCGCTGGCACCCTCCCGGCCGCCCGGCGCCCGCGGCTCCTGCTCCTCGACGGGCACTCGCTGGCCTACCGCGCCTTCTTCGCGCTCCCCGTGGAGAACTTCTCCACGACGACGGGCCAGCCGACCAATGCGGTGTACGGCTTCACGTCGATGCTGATCAACATCCTGCGGGACGAGCAGCCCTCGCACCTGGCCGTGGCGTTCGACGTCGGCCGGAAGACGTTCCGCAGCGAGATCTTCGCCGAGTACAAGGCCAACCGCGCCGAGAGCCCCACCGACTTCCGCGGGCAGGTCAGCCTCGTGCAGGAGGTGCTGGGTGCCCTGCGCGTCCCGGTGATCACCGCCGAGGGCTACGAGGCCGACGACGTCATCGCGACCCTCACCGTGCAGGCGGTCGAGCAGGGCATGGACGTCCTCATCGCCACCGGTGACCGCGACGCCCTCCAGCTGGTCAACGAGCACGTCACGGTGCTCTACCCGCGCAAGGGCGTCTCGGACATGACCCGGTTCACCCCGGAGGCGGTCGAGGAGAAGTACGGGCTCACCCCGGTGCAGTATCCGGACTTCGCCGCGCTGCGGGGCGATCCGAGCGACAACCTGCCCAGCATTCCGAGCGTGGGGGAGAAGACCGCCGCCAAGTGGGTCCGCGAGTACGGCTCGCTGGACGCGCTCGTCGACCAGGTCGACACGGTGAAGGGCAAGGTCGGCGAGAAGCTCCGCGAGCACCTGTCCTCGGTGATGCAGAACCGCCGGCTCACCGAGCTCGACCGCGCCGTCCCGCTGGAGGTCGGCCCGCAGGACCTCGCGGTGCAGGCGTGGGACCGCAACGAGGTGCACACCCTCTTCGACAACCTGCAGTTCCGCGTGCTCCGCGACCGGCTCTTCGCCACGCTCACCAGCGCCGAGCCGGAGGTCGAGGGCGGCTTCGACGTCGAGCTCGACGAGGTGCCGGCCGGCGGGCTGGGGGAGTGGCTGGACGCCCACGCCCGCACCGGCCACACCGGGGTGATCTTCCGCGGCACCTGGGGCCGGGGCACCGGCGAGCTGACCGGTCTCGCGCTGGCCGGTGGGGACGACCACGCCACCTTCGTGGACCTCGGTCCCGATCTCGACGTCGCCGACGAGCAGGCGCTGGCCGCCTGGCTCGCCGATGCCGACCGGCCCAAGGTCGTGCACGAGGTCAAGGGGCCGCTGCTGGCGGTCTGGGCCCGCGGCTGGGAGCTGGCGGGGATGGTCAGCGACACCGCGCTGGCGGCCTACCTCGCCCTCCCGGGGCAGCGGTCCTTCGACCTCGGCGACCTCGCCGTCCGGTACCTGCGGCGCGAGCTCAAGGACACCGCCGAGCCGGAGGGCCAGCTCACCCTCGACGGGCTCGGGCCGACCGAGGACGACGTCGCCCGCGAGGCCGCGCACGCCGACGCCCTCAAGGCCGTGGCGGTCAACGACCTCTCCGACGCCCTGGAGCAGGTGCTCGGCTCGAAGGGTGGCGACGCGCTGCTCGGCGGCATCGAGCTGCCGCTCACCCGCGTGCTGGCGGCCATGGAGTACCGCGGCATCGCCGTCGACCTGGACTTCCTGCACGACCTGCAGAAGGAGTTCGCCGAGGGCGTCGCCGCCGCCGCGGCCGAGTGCTACGCGGTGATCGGCCGGGAGGTGAATCTCGGCTCGCCCAAGCAGCTGCAGGCGGTGCTCTTCGACGAGCTCGGGCTGCCCAAGACGAAGAAGAACAAGACCGGCTACACCACCGACGCCGATGCGCTCACCTCGCTGCTGGCCTCGACCGGGCACCCCTTCCTCGAGCACCTGCTGCGCCACCGCGACGTCACCCGGCTGCGCACCGTCATCGACGGGCTCATCCCGATGGTCGACGACGCCTCCCGCATCCACACCACCTTCCAGCAGACGATCGCGGCGACCGGCCGGCTCTCCTCGACCGACCCGAACCTGCAGAACATCCCCATCCGCACCGCCGAGGGGCGCCGGATCCGCCAGGCGTTCGTCGTCGGCCAGGGCTACGAGTCGCTGATGACGGCGGACTACAGCCAGATCGAGATGCGGATCATGGCGCACCTGTCCGGTGACGAGGGCCTGATCGAGGCCTTCACGTCGGGGGAGGACCTGCACTCCTTCGTCGCCTCCCGCGCCTTCGACATCCCCATCTCCGAGGTCGACCCGGAGATGCGGCGCCGGATCAAGGCGATGAGCTACGGGCTGGCGTACGGCCTGTCCGCCTACGGGCTGTCCGGGCAGCTGCGCATCTCCGTGGAGGAGGCGCGCGAGCAGATGCACGCCTACTTCGAGCGCTTCGGCGGCATCCGCGACTACCTCGACGGCGTCGTGGACGACGCCCGGCAGACCGGCTACACCGAGACCACGCTGGGCCGACGGCGCTACCTGCCCGACCTCACCAGCGACAACGGGCAGCGCCGGCAGATGGCCGAGCGGATGGCTCTCAACGCCCCCATCCAGGGCTCGGCCGCCGACGTCATCAAGGTCGCCATGCTCGACGTGGAGAAGGCGATCGCCGCCGAGGGGCTGCAGTCCCGGATACTGCTCCAGGTCCACGACGAACTGGTGCTGGAGGTCGCGCCGGGGGAGAAGGACGCCCTGGAGACGCTCGTCCGGCGCGAGATGGCCGGGGCCGCCGACCTGTCGGTGCCCCTCGAGGTCTCGGTCGGTTTCGGCCGCACCTGGAACGACGCCGCGCACTGATGGAGGGCCCCCTCGCCGCCCATCGCTCGCGTGCTCGCGACGGGGCCCTGCGAGGGGGCCGTCCTCCGGGGCTGCTGCCGGGCGTCTCCCGCGTCCTGGTCGTCGGCAGCTCCGGCGCCGGCAAGACGACGATGGCCCGGGCGCTGGCCGAGCGCCTGGGCGTGCCGCACACCGAGCTGGACTCACTGTGGCACGGGCCCGGCTGGGTGCCGCGGCCGGAGTTCGAGCACGACGTCGAGGCGATGCTGGCCACCGGCCGGTGGGTGACGGAGTACCAGTACCGGCAGGTGAAGGACCGGTTGCTGGAGCGGGCGCAGGCCGTGGTGTGGCTCGACCACCCGTTCCCGCTGGTGGTCGTCCGGCTGCTGCGCCGGTCGGTGCTGCGGGCGGTCACCCGGCGGGCCTACTGGAACGGCAACCGGGAGACCGTCGCCATGTGGTTGCGCGCCTCCCATCCCCTACGGATCGTGCTGAGCCGCGAGTTCTGGGCGAAGCGGCGGCGCACCGAGGCGGAGCTGGCTCGCGCAGCCGGCCGGGGGGTCGTCGTCGTGCGGCTGCGCGGCGCCCGGCAGGCGCGCCGGTGGCTGCGCCGGCAGCCGACCCTCGGGCTCGACTAGAGGGTCAGGGTCGGCGGCACACCAGGACGAGCGTGCCCGGGACGAGGGCTCCGCGCTCCGGTGACCACTGGCCCCAGGTCTGCGTCCGGCCCGGCGTCCACTCCGGCTCGACCAGGTCCTCCAGCACGAGCCCCGCGCCCACGACGGCCCGCACCCAGTCGCCCACCGTGCGGTGGTGCTCGACGTAGACCGTGCGGCCCGACCCGTCGGTCTCCACGTAGGGCCGCCGGTCGAAGTAGGACGAGGTGACCTGCAGGTCGTCGGGATCGGGGGAGTCGGGGAACGGCCAGCGCATCGGGTGGTTCACCGACGCCACGAAGCGCCCGCCCGGCCGCAGCACCCGCACCACCTCGGCCAGCACGGCCCCGGCGTCGGCGACGAAGGGCAGGCCGCCGTAAGCCGAGCACGCGACGTCGGTCGACGCGGTCGCCAGGGGGAGGGCGGCGGCGTCGGCCTGCAGCAGCGGCACGGCGATGCCGGTGGCCCGGTTCAGCTCGGCGGCGCGGCCGAGCATGCCGCCGGAGAGGTCCAGCGCCACGACGTCGGCACCCTGCCGGACCAGCCAGCGGGCGCAGGGCGCGGACCCGCACCCGATCTCCACGACGCGCCGCCCCGCGACGTCCCCCAGCAGGCGGGCGTCCGCCTCCCGCAGGCCCTCGGGGCACCAGAGGAAGTCGGCGTCGCCGAGGTCGGTGCCGTGCTCGGCGAGGTAGGCCGGTGCGGCGGCGTCCCACCAGCGGCGGTTGGCGCGGGCGGACTCGTCCTGACCGGCCGGACGGCGGGCGACGCCGCCGGCCGCGGGGTAGCCGTCACTGCCCAGCGGCAGCCCGGCGCCGGGCGGAGGGAGGATGCTCATGACACGCCGATCGTGACACGCCGGGAGGGCCGGCAGGGGTGCCGGACCCAGGTGGACCCGGGTGTCCCGACTTCCGTACGATGAGGAATGCGCCAGAGGTCTGTCGTGGCTTTCCCCACACGGAATGCCAGAGCCGGCTCTCCCCGCTGATCATCCCGAGGCCCCACGGCCGCGGGTCGTCCTGTCCCTACGCATAAACCGTCCGGAGCAACCAACCACATGACCTCCACTCAGGTCCGTCCTTCCAGCACCCCCCAGGTCGCCATCAACGACATCGGTAGCGCCGAGGACTTC
>Ga0210040_10002493_pt1 | contig 25908 bp, 20 predicted proteins | sample CryGeyCG12114_NA_FD_185462 | JGI IMG/M metagenome (GOLD analysis project Ga0210040, IMG submission 185462) | Groundwater microbial communities from aquifer - Crystal Geyser CG19_WC_8/21/14_NA (SPAdes) (version 2) | ecosystem: Environmental > Aquatic > Deep subsurface > Groundwater | place: USA... | reverse complement strand
AGTGGTGAAAAGCTCTTGTAGTTGTAAATGTGCTGTTCAATGCAAGGACCGCTTGAGTAATCATCAGTCTAAAGCATAGTGACTAGTTTTACATTTACATGTGACAATAAGTATACACAGCTTGTAAATAGATTTTCTCATAGGAATTCCATTTCCGCTTTAGAAGCGCAATTTTCTGTATAATTAGTAAAGCATTTGTTTTCTCTACCAAGTTAATAGTAATGCCTTGGAAGATTAAATCAATTTTTTACTGTCATTCGAGTTTGCATAGGGGAATAGTTCAATTTGTGGAATCAAAAACCCTGCATTAAATGCTATAGTGTAATCGTAAAACCAAAGAATGTATTGTCTAGACGATTTATTAATTCTGGAGGAAACAGACACGAGGCAAAATACAGAGACGTTTGCTTACTGAAAGTTTAAACCTTTGCTTTAAACTTCTATTTTCCTTAAGGTTTTGTAAGCAAAGTTAGATCTCTTAAAATTAATGATGTATGCATGTAAGAAAGTTTATTTACTTTTACATCTTTGTGCATTCGTTTGATAAGAAAGTTTGTCATCCCTGTCACTTGATCAAAGTCTAATTCTTTTGTGCAGATAGACAATAAGTACAAAGATATACGTAATGAAATTCAGGTTTAGTGGGATGGGATCAAAACATGTGCTCACAGCTTTCATGACTGTACGGTGTTATAGTATAGTTTATAGTACAGTAACTGCTGTGAACCAGTAAAAGAGTATAGAAATTAGCTTTAGTGGCATTATTCAAATCGTTTGGTGTTTCACTGTACTAATGAAAATAGTGTCACTAATCACTTGACCAAGAAATCATGCAAGAAATACAAGATCGTGTTGTGTTGCATTGGAATTATCGGAATTTGAAGGAGATTCCGAATGAATTGGTCCAGCATGGGGAAAATATACGGGAACTCCATTTGAAGCGGAATTGTATTGATTCATTGGTATATAAAGGCTCAAGTCTAATACATAAGTTTATAAACGACAATTTATACAATCGGGGTAGCTTTAGCATTGGAGTGCTGCAGTGGCTGCATAGTTAGTTAGGTTGTAGATTACTTCATATGTACTAGCACTGTTTTAGCATAGCATTTTGGAATATAAGATGCAGAATGCTTGGAATTAAGAGGTTTTTTTCAGCACAAAATTCCTTCAATCGTTTTAATGAATAAAGTCAATGAACTGCAATTTCTGTGAAAATAGTTTTCACTCAGGATGACATAATAATATATTGGCGTGTACTTTTCAAACGGTTTGGCAAGAATTCAAAGACGTAGTCAAGTTGAAGTTTTGATAGTTGACTAGATTGCATGGAAATGCTCCTTGTCCAAATATTATGAGCCGTCGCTAATAGTTCACCCCCCATTGCTAGTTAAGAAAAGTGATGAATCAAACTATATAGAAGGAACTATATTGGCTAGTTGATACATTCCAATTATTTCGCAGCCACTGGAGTTTGGAAAGCTGCGAAATCTGACGAATCTTTATTTGATTGGCAACCAATTATGCACACTCCCCACAGACTTGGGCCAATTGAGATGTCTTAAAGTTTTGGATTTAAGTCAAAACTATTTCCACAGTTTGCCAGCCTCAATTGGAGATTTATGCAAACTTGAACACCTTCTTTTAACTTACAATCAACTTGAATATCTTCCTCCAGGTATAAAAAAAATCCGCAGCCAAACTTTTTATCATTAAGTAACAGATTGTGGGAGTGGAAAAACTTTCATTTCTAGCCAACTTATTACCCAACAGTAATATCTTTAGGAATCTCCCTATCATTTCTGCATACAATTACTTTGTTCGGTTTCAATCGCTTGAGTGTGTGAAAACTTTCCCGATTCAATAATATTGCATTACTAAAAATCTGGAACTTTCAAACTTGCCAAACTAAAAATCAAATCTCACCAGAGGAAACAAAACTTTTTTGATTTGGGCACAAAAATCATTTGAATATGGCTTGGAAGAAAACTAACTAACTAAACCATGTGGTGTAGTGCATACTCCTACTAACTAACTAACTATATATACACTCACTAACCAACGAACCAAACCGATTATTATTGTACCACACATTTTGTACACTTCACTTGTCTACTATAGAGCTGAGTAAATTGGAAAATCTCGTGTACCTGGAACTATCAGGAAATCGCATAAGAGTTCTCCCCGCTCACCTTTTTCAAGGACTCAGCTTGCTCCAGGAGTTGGCAATGGATATGAATCCAATAAAATGTTTGCCCCGAACTATCTCATCATTGCAGAATCTTCGCTACATTTCAGCATGCAAATGTAATCTGCTGTACCTGCCCAGTCTCCCATTTCACTGGTGCTCGGTCGAATCGTCAACTTGTAACGACACTAGTCCTCCCATGCGTTTTCATTTTGATGGGAACACCAAATTGAATCATGTGCCATATTGGGCTCTACAAATTTTTGGCCCTATGATCGACTGCTTCGGGTAAGAATCTATATGATAGTAATACCTTGTATTTTCTTCGTCTTCTTATATTATATGCAATCATATACAGCATCGTTAAATCAGAGAAAGAATGCCTTAGCATAGTCTACTATGCTATAGTTACTATCTACGCTGTATTGTATTGATTTCAGAATGTCAACAACAGTATATTGATTTGCATAGATTATCTGTATCACTTGAAGCAATTGACTTGTGCGATGAAAATATTGCATATTTGGGAGTATTTCTTGAAATGAATTCGTATAACTGTTTTCTTACATACTTCCAAACAGATGTGGGTTAGAAAATGCACTTGCGGAGGATTGGAGTGGACATACGGTTGAAGTCACAGTTGAGAATACTGTATTTGTTTTAAATTTTGATCAGGAGCTCATGAAAGTCAATTATGGAAAGAGACTTGAGAAAACAACGTCTACTTTACTGGAGCTTTGTGTTCGTCAAGTGCACTTGACTTATGGAAATTGTAGGAAGAATGTGACTGAGGGAGAGCAAATCAGTATTGCTTTCCAGCTTCCTCAACATTTAGCCCATATTTTGAGAGCCGGACCGTTTGCTAGATGCTTTCAATGTGGTGTCCAAATGTTTACTGAAACCTGTCCACTCTTTTTTAATTTAAAGTTGGAGGAAAGGAATTCTCATGATGTGTTCAAGATAGGTTGTATCAACTTTTGCTCTTCTCAATGCAAATGGGAATATCAGGATACTCACTCCCATGTGATTTTAGGGGATAATAGATTATTGATAATTCAGGAATGATTGGGATTCAATACTTTTTGAATCAATACTTAAATAGTCTGACTGATGCCTCTAAAATTATTAATTATTCTAGTGTGATATCTTTCATGTCTGCGACGGGAATTTAATTACGTACAGCTGGAAATAAATGGCGTTGAAATAAATATCAAACAATACGATAATCTCATACAGAACCTAGAATACAGCATAAGCTGTAGCATATCAGATATGCCTTAAACTACACCATTAATTTGTGAGCTGCAGCTGTATTGCTGTATTCATATTTATTTAATCACAGCATAATATGCAAATTTGAAATCCTTAATAACTGCCGATTGCCATGACCTGGAAATTATTTTATTCCTCTAAAGTCTGGACATAGATTGATTAAAGCCCGCGAATCAAAATTCTTCCAGTTTCTTTGGTAAGTTTGGTAGCTATTTTCTTAAACTTTTACTGACAACTTTTAGTTAAATTTGTATCCTGAATCTCGCTAAGGCAATAAAAATTCTTAGTATCTATCTATTGTCTACAAAAAACTGTTATCCTGCATCCTGTTTTAGATATCTAACTTTTCCCTCAACTGACATTTTGTCGAGCTTCTTTCAAAAATGGACTATTGTACTCAATTGTGTGTGCTGAAATTTCTCAAAAGCAATGTGGGAGAAAAATTTGGCATAATTGGCGCCGGAAACATGGCTCAAGCTATTATTTTTCCACTGTTTGAAAAAGGTGAGTAGTGAAGCGTAGTACCACTAACATAGGTAGCTTACGCCACCTGTCGAGTATTCTTGGTAACAGAATTAGCATATCTGCCAATTATTGTACTTCTGCAGTTTTGCAAATACAAATATACGTACACCTACGAAAATACTGCAGCTTACCAATGGTCGTATTTTAGGTTTTATGGACCCAGCCACCGTTATTGTAAGTGCTAGGACTGATGGTGAAAATCTGCAATGCTGGAAAAAATACGGTTGTCACACTACAACAGATAATGGTAATCTTTTGCTTACTCAAATGCATGTACCTAATAGTTTGTTCTATAATGTAAATGTAACTATTCAAAATTTACTTAATCATGGGTGACTTCATTCTCAATTTAGCTGTCGTTTTCCAAGAAGCAATGATCATTATGTGGGCCGTGAAGCCTCAAATTTTTCCCAACGCTGTCGAATCTATTGATCCGAAAAAAATTGATACCAGTCCTGCAGCAGCTTTCAACGGTCTGCATTTATCCGTCATGGCTGGAGTACCATTGATGCAGATCAATACAACTTTAAATTCGTTGTATGGCACACACGGTTACGAGTTTCGAATCATTCGAATAATGCCCAATCTTGGTTTGAAGGTTTATAGTGGTGTAGCAGGTAGAAATTTACACTAACAGCAGCTGCATTAACCAATCTGAGTGAGTTGATATTTGATTTAAGATTTCTTTTTTACAGTGTATGCTGCCGAATCTCATGTACCGCAAACTGATAAAGAAATTGTACAAAATCTCTTCCAGCCCTTAGGACTCTGCTATGACGTTCAAGAGTCCCAAATCAATGCATACTGTGGGCTATTTGGTTCCGGCATTGGTTTTGTATGCAATGAATAATGAATACTTTAAAATTCATGTCCCCAACATCAAAATGACAATAATCTATTTTGTTCAGATGTTTCCGATACTGGAAGGATTGAGTGACGGTGCTGTAAAATTAGGAATTCCAAGACAAACTAGCATAGAAATAGCCGCACAGGTTATGAAAGGAGCAGGAGAATTGCTTCTACATGAAAAACTGCATCCAGGAGTTTTGAAAGACAAAGTATGCAGTCCTGGTGGGACGACAATAGCAGGCATTGCCGAACTGGAGAAAGGCGGCATTCGGACAACTATAATTAGTGCTGTGGAAGCTGCAACTAAACGGGGAGAAGAGCTTGCTGAAGCTTCAAAAATAAAAAAATTAGGCTCATGTAATCATGATGTGATGTACGGCACGAATCAGTCATTTAAGAAGAGATTGTGAATGTGATCTGTAATATTTCTAGTAAAAATAAATCAAAGAGTTTGTATTCAGGAAGATTTGAAACAAAAGTTCGTGAAAATCTCTTGTCTGTCATAGTTTCGAAAATGTGCAATCATAACGACGATGGTTCGTTAGCAGCACCTTTTATGCGATGCATGGTAATTTCACTATCTGGTTGGATACGGTTTGTTGTTCACAACTGCTGATATTGAAAGTTATTGACTTCAAGCTGTAATAATTTGCCATAAAATGAATTGATAGTACTGATTAAATAAGAACGTCTATCTCAGGAATAATAGTCCAATTGATTTTATCTATCCAAAAATTGTTCGGCCAACTTTGAGCCAAACGATAGGATCTTATACGGAGGAACGTATGGCAAAAATAAGTCTGACAGTTAGTTCATACTCATTTATTCGTCAACAAATGAAGCTGAAAAAATTATTTTGGAGTGAAAGAGTTACATTAACCTACTACTTCTTCTTAGACACACCGACTGTCCTACCACGTCTACCAGTAGTTTTGGTATGTTGACCACGCACTCTCAATCCCCAATAATGACGCAAACCACGATGGGCACGAATCTTTTTCAGGCGTTCCAAATCTTCACGCAATTTAGTTTCCAAATTGTTGGCAATTACCTAAACAAAAAACAGAAAAGTTGGAAGTTAGTAATTAATTTTTCAATTACTGCGAATGCTGTCGCAATCAAAAGAACCAGTAGTCCAGTAAGTAATGATTTTAAGTAGACAAAATTACCTGGGAATATTTACCGTCCTTGATATCCTTTTGCCTATTGAGAAACCAATCAGGGATTTTGTATTGACGAGGATTAGACATAATTGTAACAACTTTTTCAACCTGAAAAATAAATATGAATACAGTTAATTTTGAATGTTGAATCAGCCAGTTCCATATTATAGGTAGGATAAATAATTGCATTCGTTAATAACGCAATTAATATTGTTAAAAAAGTATACCTCCTCTTCAGAGAGTTCTCCAGCCCTTTTGTTAAGGTCGATGTCTGCCTTCTTAAGGACAATATTGGCATAACGCCTACCAACTCCTTTGATTGCGGTCATAGCAAACATAATTTTGCATTTTCCGTCAATATTGGTGTTCATAACACGAAGAATGTGTTGGAATTTTTCAGGAATTACCAACGCCTAAAACATAATAGAACCAGCATAAGTCATCATAATTCATATATTCGTATATTTATAATTACATCAATCAACTCAATTTTTTATTGCCCCCCTTTCTCTGAACTGAAAGAAACTACAACTTTAAAACACTGACGGCATATAAAATACAGCACCTACACCCCCAAGAAATGAAAAAATACTTACCATTTTGCTATTTATTGAAATGTTCTACAAAAACGAACAATACTTTAACGTAAAATTAAAATTTTATAAAACTTTGTAAAACATGTCAAGAAAAGGCAAGTTTCACTGATGCCAGAATGCCAGCCACGGTGCAATGAATTTGAATTCCGGCAATTTCTACAATATCTTCGTACGCACTTTTGCGCGTGGTATAGCTCTTTGTATTTAAGCAGTACATATGGGGCGACTTGTGACAATGCTCAATGGGTGTGGATGCGCCCAAGAACGTGCCGTTGGCTTCTGAATCTAAAGATAGGATTTGCGTTCCTTTCGTTTGGCAACAATTGCAATTAAAGTCATCCTCTAAATTTCCCTGTTAAAGCAATTTACTAATTAGAAGCTGTATAAATATGTAAGCAAATAGATTTCAAGCGGCCACAATAAAGATAGCAATTTTTTATGCACAGAAAAGTTTATAAAGAATAAAGAAACCTGGATTGACAGTTGCTCATGCGCTGTTTATTGGCGACCCCTTTTGTGAATAGTGAGCCAATGAGTAACAAAAAGCCATGAAATTCTTTATTCAAGTTTCATATTTATTTTGCAAGTTTGCAGATTTAATTTGTTTGGTTTAAAATAACACCGAATATATTTTGCTCGTGATACTTTTTTGTAAGTTTGATTGCAATTTATTGGTTTAGACAGGAAGATGGATACAGAAGAGCAAAGAGAAAACGATCCTATTTCAGCAGTGAGAGAAGTTGCTGAAAGACATGCTAGAGTTCGGGATAACCTGGACAGGGCAAAGCAAGAACTCACGATCAAACAGAAACAGTTGAAATTGGGTATGTAATGGTTTCGAGATATTATGTGCAATCAAATAATATAGAGCTTAGCTTGAATTCATAATCAAAGGCATTTTATTCATTTAGCAACACAAAAATCATTTACAAAGGGTGGTGAGCTATGCGTTGCGGAGCAAAATCTCAGAAGTTTAAATGAAAAACTTTATACATTGCAAAATGAGCTTAGAGATAGAGACACTTTGCAAGAGGAGCTGCTGAAAGAATGGGTGGACGTCAAATGGAAATGCAAACAAGCCAAAGAGAAATTGGAGCTCGTAGAGAAGCAAAAGGTTAAATATTTGACACAAGAAGCTGCATACAAAGCTGAAGTACAGGCTTTGGAACTTCCAACAATCACGAAAAATGAAGAATATGAAAAACTGAAGAGCAGGGTTGACTCGTTGAGGCAGAAAAGTAATCAATATAATTTTGCATTTGTTTTGTTACAAATCACCTTATTATATTTGGGACATGTTCTTTTAACGGTTTGTGAGTTTGTACACAGAAAAACAAATAGAGGATGGGGATCCTCATGTGACGAGAATAATGAATGGTGAAATTCTGATGGAAATTGAAGAACACAAACGGGCAATACGAGACGCATTATGTGAAATGGATGCTTGCTCTGACATGGTTTACGTAGAAATTGATGAAAAGAATGAAGCAATCGATAAAATCAGAGTTGCAATGCAGATAAAAGAGGTGATTTCTTTTTGGATTCTGTACTTCAATTAATTTAAGCAGAAAATATAAACTAAATTGCAGCTAACAGCTTTCAATTTTGAAGCGGGCTGGCTTTAATGCCGGTCAAGAATATGTTACTTTGTCCATATAATTCGGTATGCAATGTACTGTAAGGTACAATGCAAAAAAAAATTTTTTCACCAGCTTCTCAATGGTGATGTAACTTTCAACCGCCATATTGGATAATTAGTGTCTTTGCATGCAAATAGTATAGACTGACTGACTGTAGGCCGATTTAAAGCTGCATTGAGAATGATAAAATAATATATTAATTTTTAATCTAGAAACACCACAAGGCAAGACTTCGGAAAACCCATAAGTATCTGCAAGAAATTCAAGACACAGAAAAGCATTTGAAACAAACTGCGGAGTATCTTGAAAAGCAAGTAGACCAAGGAAAAAGTTAAGTTGTATATTCTTTCTATTTCACCCATCGACATGTTTTTCCCCCACTTTTCATAAATTAATTCAAATTAAATTTTACATCGTTATAAATATCAATTTTTTTAAATTTTAATGCAGTTGTGTTGTAACAGCCAGCTGTAACAACAGCATTAAAAACGTTTATGCATTTTTATGATATGTCAGTAAAGTTCACATTTCACATATGATTGGATGCTTTTTCCCTTTTATGCATTTTTATCTAGTACGGCTAAAACATTACGAAAGTTTGATTGCATCGCAAAATTTTATTCGCATAATATACTCGGCACCGGAAACATTGATAACTTTCATTTAACAAGAGATCCTCCTCTCCATACAATTAATTCAAACGGGTAACAAATACAGAATACTGAACCAAATCTTCTACTTCCTTTCATGTATACCAAAAAGTTTTTCATTAACTTTTCAAGTCAATTTCTACTCACAGTAACAGTATTAGACGCACACTACTTTTTTTGACCAGCAACAAGTAAAAAGCTAGCCTGTATGAGCCTTGGATAACAACTAACAAGTCTTTACACTGCAAATCACAAATATGAAACCTACTGAAAAATTAAATAATCACTTCTTTATAACAAAGCTTACAAAACTACAGCCACTAATAACATTTGAGCTCAACAACATGAATAAAAACTACAGCTGCATGGATAATTTAACCCTCTTGTTTCACACAACTTATTTCTTCCTCATTATTATTAGCATTCCTACTATCGTCACTAGACTCCAACTTCATTTCAGTTTTCACCATATTCAACAAGTTGTCAGTTTCCTCTTCATCTTCTTCATCCGAATCGTCAGATCGATAAAAGAACTTTTTCTTCGTTTTCTTTTTACTACTACTTTTCTGTACCTTACTGGTCACTTTAGAGCAGGTCTCAACAATACTTGCTCTGGTCATTTGCTCATGACTTACCATATGATTGTCCAACTCAGCCCTAAAAAAGAACTTAAGATGACAATAAGAGCAATCATAAGGCCTACTATGTAACCCGTGATCCATAACCATATGTTGCTGCAATCCAGTCGCCGCTGTGAAAACAGTAGAACACATGTAACAAGAAAATGACGAACATCCTTCAAAAGTGTGTTCAATCAAATGAGCTTGAAGTCTCAAAGGTGTGTCAAAAGTCACATGATCATTGGAACACAAATGACATTCATGATTTGAACCTTCGTTTTGCAAATGACTTGCCACATGGGATTGAACTTGTTCTTCACTAGAAAAACTCTTCTGACACTTGATGCATTGATAACTATTGTCAATATCCCCGTTATTATTCCCCGAGCCCTTCTTGGCAATATTACAGCAATCGTCACAAATGAAGGGCCCCTTGACCACTCCATTATTGTTATTCACACTGCTAGACTTCGGCCGTAGACAGAGGCAACAACATTGCTGAACTGGACTGGAATCATCACTACTTCGATAATTCCTCGTGTGGAATCTCGCATGCATTTGGATCTCAATATCCGTCATCAAAGTTTGTCGGCAGACAATGCAACCAGCTGGGAAAGCCAAGGGTCCACTTGTAGGTCCATTATTGCCTCCAGTCGACGAACAATGCTGTTTCATATGAATATAATATTCTTCTTCAGAAGTTACATTCAAACGGCAACTTGTACACATCGATCCACTCACAACTTTACAGTGTGTTAGTTTATGTTCGGCCAAAAGGGTAGCAGTGGGACAAACTTCGTCACAAATATTACATTTATGTTTTCCTGAGCTTGAAGCCATATGAGTTTTCATGTGAGCTTCTAATTCTGTTCGACTTTTGCAATTTTCGCTACAATATGCGCAGTGTAAACTAAGCAACGTTGATGAATTGGAATGCGCATGCGCTGTACTGTTGGCAACATTTGCGTGACTCCCATTGGTGGATTTTTGATGATTGATGATTGCAGATTTTGATGAAGCGTTGTTTCCATTAGCATTGTTATTATTTCTACCAAGCTCTCCATTGATGTTGTGCGATAGTTTTCTGTGTTCGGCAAGTTCGGATTCTCCTCCAGTTATTTTGTCACAAATATCGCATTTAAAGCTGTTTGCTGCTTTGGCTCCAGATTTTTTGGATGCTTTTGGAATTGGTCCATTTGTACTGCTGGTATTGTTGACTTCAAGTGTAGATGAGGAGGAAGGTTTATTTGAAGTTCCATTGTTGACTTGGTGGTGAGTTTGCATGTGTTTGTCCAGAAGGAATTCAACATGAAATGCTTCGTCACAATGATGACAAGAAAATTGTTTTTGGTGAGTGCTCAAATGGAACTGGAGGTCTAATTCTGAACCAAATGATGTAGGGCATAGGAGACATCGGTAGGGGGATAGTTTTCTCAAGTGAGCCAATTTTACGTGCATCTACAAAGGGAGAAAAATGTAGTTTTTTTTACAAAAACTTCAATATTGCATTCAAGAGCTGTTTTAATAGACTAGAGCGGAATAAAGTTTACCTGGAATTCAATCTCCGACCTGAAAACATTAGCACAGGCAGTACACCTGAATAATTTGCACTCGTTACTATGTTTGACAGCAAAATGAACTTGGATGGAGACTTTTGAATCAAACATATCCTTGCACAATGCACATCGGTACAAATGGTGAGCATGAATATCCATCAAATGTTTTTGAAGTTCGTCTGGCTTGTTAAACAATTTCAAACAACTTTGGCATCCATATTCTGTGGAAGTGGACAAATAGTGAGCTAATGAATGAGCTTCCAGTTGTTCTTCTGAGCAAAATTCACTGTCGCATTCTTCGCACACGAATTTTTGACTGGTGCCCTCTAAATGGGTTTTTAGGTGAGTTCTGAAAGATTCAAAATCCGAAAAGCCGGCACTGCATTGATTACACAAAAGACTAGGTTGCTGCGGGATTGCATTGCTACTAGTTGCTGTACTAGTGGGAGTTGTCCGTTGATTATTTGAATCACGCTTAATCTTTTTAACTGAGGTATGAGAAGCAGATTCAGGACTTGAGCTATTTGCTCCACTTGTTGAACTTGCAGGGGAAATGCTGGCACTGGAGCGTTTTTTCTTGCTTAGATCCGTTGGTTTTACTTGTGGGGGTCCTGGAGAAATCACCTGTTGATAGCAATAATACTAAGTTTTAGTTGTATTTCAAAATGAGGATTTATTCTAAATTGTGGTGCAATTAGTTTTAGGCTTACGTTGAAAGGCTTTCTCTCACTTGCATGGAATAAGAGAAAATGCTCAGCATACGCTATGGAATTTGGGAAGGCAAGTGAACATTGAGCACAGAATACATTCTCTTTGGCCTTAGCTTGAATGAACCTGGACAAAGAATGGACTCCAATGGCATGTTCATGGAGTGATGCTATAGTTGGGAATTTCATAGTGCAGAAGCCACATGGAAGTAAGCCTAATCCTCCTTCTATCCCTGTTGGAGACAGTTGATGTCCATTTCCGTTCAAAAGTGGTCCTAAATGAAGAATTAAAATAGTCTTGTGAAACTATATGATAAAATATTTAATACAAAAACCTAATTCCAAGTTAATTACCATGTAGTGCTTGAACGTGGAGTTGTAATGCTTCCATTGACGTAAACGAATCATTTGCACAGTACATACAGGCAAGTTTCGGAAATCCAAAGGGTAGCATAAGACGGGATGGTGATGTTGCATTACTAAATGGATCCAAACGTCCTGAATGCATAGGGTGGGCAGTGGTGGTCAAATCTGAACTTCTACATCTTGATGAAGAGGGAGACGAAATCGGTGTTTTGGGAGAAAATTGATCACTTTTGACAGAGGAACTTCCATTCGTTTTTTCAAGTTTTACTTCTTCAGAAGGTGAGACGGTTCGATGGTGTTGCAGTACGTGAGACTACGAAAAAAGATACAATACATTAAAAAATGATGACATGTCAATTGTCTTGGCTTGGTCGTTTTATAATAAAAATGAAACATAGGAAGAGAGAAAGAATGTTAGTCACCCCTGGGGCAAAGTGAGACGCTATGCATTCCTAAATTCTCATGTGCTGCTGCGCAATTTCACCTTTCAGAAAGATAAGGACTAGGCTATTTTACGACAAAAAGCAACGCTAATACACTAAAACTTACTTGTAAATCTTCTCCAGTCATAAAAGTGCCAGTACATTGAAGACATCGGAATGGACCTGGACTTGGTGTACTTTGCAAAGATTCTTTCTTATGGTTTTGCATATGGGATGTGAGAGCTGCTGCAGTGTTGTAGCCTCGATTGCAGATCACACATTGGTATGGTTTTTGGTGATCATGAGTTTTCATATGAATTTTCAAGTGGTCACTGGAAAATAAAAAATCCCCAAGATTTAATAAAAAAATTCAAACGGTAGATGGAATGGTAGTAGTTTGATTTTTTTATTCGCTCAAATCTACTATCCACTCAGCAAGGAAAGTTAACTGGCTCAAAAAGTATAACATATTTTTTGTAGAGTTTTTGTAAACGGAAGAAATATAAAGCATAAATACCTTCGTGAAAACGCAGATTCACAATGAGGACATCGGTATTTCTTGTCCCCCGTATGCAGTTTAACATGGCGGTCACGACTGCGCTTGTGTTTGAACAAGCGTTGACAAAAATCACACTTGAACGGCATTTGGTCACTGTGGCTCTGCACAAAATAAGGACAATAAGTCAAGTCAGCAAACTTTCTTGGGTAAATCAAGTGATTTGATTTCTTAAAAATCATGTACAAATCTTATAAGAACGTACTTAGACTGGTTAAAGGATGAGATTAAACTTGCAGCGCTAGTTCTCTCTAGGGAGAGTTGTAAAAGCTTGAAAAACATTTTCTTCATAACCTAGTGCATATTTGATGCGCAAAATTGCATGAGCTTTTAAGCCTAATGTTAATATTAATGATTTTTATGTATTTAAGAAGGTATTTTCAGAAAACCGAAGATACCAGAGAGAAAATATTCAACTTTTCCATACAAACAGGAGGTCAATCTTTGGACTTCCTTATAGAGACTCCAGGGCCTCTTATGTTAAATTTTCCACCCTAAACTTCTCAAGGATTCTATCCTATGCCCGATCCATGTTTGTTTAACTAACTATAAAGTCAAGTGAATTGGAAAACACTGGTGTTCATGGTTTACATGTTCCCAACAAATACTGTATAGAAAACACACGATATGGATTTATATTGTAGACTTGTAAACCTAAACATACAAACAAGCCACAGCAATTTTGGTAGAAGACGAAATGTTTATCTCCAGAATTCACCCTCAAAAAATCCTGTCATATTATTGTCTACCTTTTATGATTGATACTATTGGTGTAAAAATTTGGTCACAGCCTTTCTTCAGTCATAATCTACTGGACTGCCAGTACTCACTGTAACCATAAGTTTATCACAAGTCTTCATCTAAGGTAAAGATTCCATTTGAGTGAGCACACATTTTTTTGAAGTCAGTCAGTCAATAGGGGTACACCTGAAGCCTTGTATTTTCGTAGATTTCTACATGGCGTACACATCCCAGCCAATCGGATCAGTAGGTAGAGGTGGTAATCTCCCCTAATGGGCTGGGAGATGTACGCCATGTAGAAATCTACGATAGTACAGGGCTTCAGGTGTACCCCTAATCATTTACCAATCTCTCAAATACATGGTATTATACACAAACCCAAATATTTTGTTCATTTGTTTTTACCTCACACAAAACTAAACTTCCAGTTAGATTTTGATGCTCATTTTGAACCACATATGACGACCTACTAGATTGACACATATGGATGCTTCGCTAGCCGTAAATATTATTTCAGATACTAACTAACTACTACCTAAATTTTCTCCCACCGGGATTTTAAACTGTACACAACATTGTGACATACTGTATGACTGATGAATCTAGCCATTAGTGGGGCCAGACGGGCTAATTGGATGAGAATATGGTCGACTTTTATTTTATATAGTACCTGCTCGTGTTTCTTGAGATAGGAGAGTCTGGGGTAAGCCTTGTCACAGAATTGACAAGAATACGGCGTGGACTCAGTGGGGCCAATTGTAAAGCTCAAGTCGGCCTCTGTCCCATCCCCAGTTGTGGCAATACTATTGGGTGTTGCACAAGAGCTTGGTGACAAGTCCTCGTCCTCTTCCCCCGTCTCCGAGTTCCAGCTCAAACTTGGCTCTGATTCTAATGTGTCTGAACACAACAAATGAAACAAATCTTCATTAGACCATCTTAAATCCTCATTTGTTTCATGGTGATTATCTCTTAATCTCAACCCCAAAATAGAAAATTTCGTTAATGATTAGAGCTACCAGTTCAGCAAACTTAAAATAACTATTGAACAAGTTTGTCTCAACGAAACAAATTGAAGAAAACTGAGCATATATTGTTTAACGGAAATCCATATCGGCATTTAAGTACCACAATTCTCACCGATTTTGTAAAACAATTTTTCACATATCGCATTTTTGCTTCGCATCAACCCTGTCGACTAACTTACCGACATGGATGACGATGCAGGGACAAAATTATGTATAAAATCTATACCTGCTAAAGTCTCCTTATTCGCTTGAATTTTCTCAATCAGCAGTTCCAACTTGCTACTATTTCCTTTAAACAACATAGTATCCATATCCATCCACACGCACTATTAACTTCACTTGGATTCCACACATAATTATACAAACTAATTAATTTGAAACACACTGAAACCAATCACTCACTCACTGTTTTCAGTAGTAGCCAACCAACTATTGTCAGTAATCAAATATTGTCAACAATCACCTTCTTTCTATAGTTTATTAATCGGGGTGGAGCGGAAAAAAACAGCCTGTGATCACAACAAGTGCTCTGAGTCAACTAAACTGATTGAGTGCGAACCCAACAGTGAATACAAGGCTTAGGTGGTTAGTTTTTAGGTGACCAACATCACATATATTATGGGAATAGGACCAAAGTGGCTGCCAATCCCAAAGTAAGTATGTTGTACAAGTAAGTAAGTTAGTAAGTAAGTAAGGGAAGCCTGCAAACACACATGGGTACGGAAAAAGGGACCTACGTATCCGGAGTTGCTGTGTTGTGTTGTATGAGTGCTGCACATGAGATTCACCCAGCAATGCTAGCATCTAGCATGTGGTATTTGGTCCTTAAGCCTTAATTAGAGTTAGTTAGTTAGTTAGTTGGTTACAAAAAGTTTGCTAGTGAAATCAAATGAAAACGAATTTGAGATTGGGGTTGAAAATTATATATTGTAGCAGTTAGTGAATGAATTGTGTGCATACAGTAAATTTTTCTAGTGAATGAGATTGGATTAGTTATGCATGCGATTAGTTTTGCTCCTGAATTGGAGTAAAACATTCGAGTTTGTGAGCAAACGAGAGGGTTTTCGTTAGACACAAATGATTTAACATTGAAGTTTTAACCTTGCAGCACATTATATGACAAATATGATTTTTTAAATTATTGAAGCACGTTAGGAGCAGAATCATTTGATGGTGACTATAGGATTTTTTGGAAAACGCACCTGAGCATACTTAACTAACTAACTATTTTGAGGACAAAAGGAGTGTATTGTCACACACACACACACACACACACACACATGCATGGAATTATTATTATGGGATGGAGGAGGATAATACAAAGTGACAGTGTTTATTATGGTCCGGGGGTCGAAGTTTACCTTTTTTAATCGTGAATGAAACTTTAGAAAGTGTTGTTGCATTCCGGGAATTAAACATTTCTAATATCAAAACACAGGTAATCTAATGCACAAGTTTTTTTCACTTTATTGAAAAAAACATGGATTTTTTAGAGGCTGGGTTAAGCAATGATAATTTTCGCATACAAGTCAAAATTCGTGACGAAAAACCGACCTCTGGAACTCGCAAATACAATGCATGTGGTGGATTGGATAAACAATACAGTTTTGTGGTACATACAAAAACCAGGATGTTCAAATACACAAGTTCATATAGTATAAGCAGGTGGTCATCATCATGTTAAATACAAACTGGATGCTTTATGTCTGCATTCTGTACTATAATTGCAGCAAAGTTAATAAAAAAATTCGAGCACCGTATATATTTTTCCCGTCATTGAATAATGGGACTTTTGCGGAAGTCTCTTGTGAAGTGAAAAAGTCACCTTTATTTGGTCCCATCATCATTTTTTTCTATTCTATAATATTTCACTCAAATTCATATTGGACACAATTTTTCCACACATGTTAACCATTTCCTATCCTGACTGCACATTTTTCATTAATAAATCCCTGAAGTAGCTGGAATCCAAGGTGAAACATTCTGGGTCCAAAATTGTATTTAGGACACGTGCATAAATGGTTAGTGACTAACTAACTATAACACGCATTTTAAATATCTGTTTCAATGAAACTGACCATTCATGAGATTTGCATGAAATGGATTCTAGAAACCCATCATAATGGTACATAATAAGTCGTAGGATTCTTTTTTCTTCCATCAGCTCATTTGAATAGATTAGGACTATAGAATATTATCTGTACGTGGGTTGCTTGTCCAATACATTCATTCGCACATATTTTATTTATTAGTTTCCCATTAAGGAACCCGACTGCATATGCCACATGCTTACTGTATTGACGAACTTTGTCCAGGGAAGTGCCTTGAACTTATTTATCACAAGTTAATACCTTTTAGTATGGTGCTCTACGTGACTTTGAGTCCAAAGTTGTGAACTCATAATAATAGTAAGTAATAATAATAATTGTTGTTATCGTTAGCCGCGCTTCATTGAAATAAATTCAAGTGCATTTGTGTCTCTGCTGCTCACAAGAGAATCATGTGTATGCAAAAAGTAAATTTCATCTTATCAAATGCTCTTTAGTGAAATAATAGTAAATTGTACGGGCTGAAGCTATAGCAAAAAAGACAAATCCAGAAATTTATCTCCCTCGTAAGCTATAACTAACTAACTAACTAAATAAATGTTTACACAAACACACAAACGGACCACTGTGAGAACAAGGTTCCAATTTCACCATCTTAATCTAAATCTTATCCATGGGCTTGAAAAGGACATTGAGAGGAAAGCAAAGGACAAACTTAACATAATATCATTCCAAATCAATTAACAAGTGAGTCCAAACTGCTCAAGGTGTAAACCTTTAGGGCATATTTGGGAGCCACATTAATCTATTTAGAGTATACAGACAAACCTTCTCATTCACAAATGGTGCCCAAAAATGTACGCGACCGAAAAATTATTCACCGCAGCATTTCATAACCTACTCAATTAACACTGCAAAACTAATGGCACACAGTCTCCCCAACATTATCCAATTACCCTTGGCTTTTTGGCGTGGTACAGCAGGCTAACAACGTACTATATAGTATTGTTAACTCAATATGCTTTGTTCCTCGTTTTGCATACGACCGCGTACTATTGTTGTCCGCTCATTAATGAGCCATTATGCTGAGCATTTATTGACACCTTATGCACTGCATACTGCATAATTACTTTCCAGGGCGGCTTTAGATAAAGAACTAAAGATGCCATACAAAAATCTAGTTTGCTTTATTTGCCCCAAATAGTGCGTTTTAATGTATTGCAAGAAAGGGAATGCGCATTATCTAGATTATCTACATTTGGTCTTGTCTGGGATTTTAAAATGGAGTGAATAGGAGAAATCGAACTTTTTGTTTTATGTACACTTTATCACGTGTGTCCAAAAAGTAAATTCCTGATGATTCTTTTTGTAGCTACTAAAAGCTATAGCTTCCATTGTTTGTGGTTAAAAAAATTGAATATAATCACAGGTAGTGTGCTTTAAAAAATGCACGCACAAATTGTCGCTAACCAAATGACAAGATGATGAGCATCGATGGTTATCTTTTTTGCGTCAACTAATCAGCCAAAAGAAAATAGCCGGTGTGTTAACGCTTAGGTGTATCGTATACAAGCAATTTGGTAAGCGGTACTTTTGGTCATTTTTGAAGCAAATAATGCATACACCAGAATTAGAATACGATCGTGCGGAAAATTATCGAGTGAGCAAATATGTATAGATTGTCATCATTTTTTTTGGTATTTTTTGGCGACATGGCGTTCACGCGAGAAGGACAACAAAAAGTGAACAACGACGACTTCCTTTGTCAAATGCATTCGATACAGTGTATAGAATTGAGGGGTTCTTGTTTTTGGTGAGAAAAAGAGGACAATCATGATGGCCAAAAAAGTGTCCATTCAAGATTTTACTGGCAACGATTACGATCGATCTGCTATCAATAAACGCATGTGTGAAGGATCATATGATGTACAACTGGCGTTAAATCAAGAAAAACGCCTCAAAAATGGAAAATTGTGGCCATTCCAGGATAAAAGTTTATTCTTTGGCATTTCCATAAATACGTTAAGAAAAATAAGCGTTAACTGCTCTAGCAAGATTGGGTGAGTACAAAATTAAAATGTTTTTAAGATTGTATTGCATATTTCAGTAATCAAGTATATGCTTGTAGCAAATATTAGTATTTTGTGAACTTGCATTTTAAAGTGCTCATTTCTGCCCATATGGAAATAAAACGCACCTGTTGCTGAATTTCCCTTGATGACTAGAAAATGACACTTTACGCCAAATCTAACTGCAGTAGTCGGCTTCATGGCTCTGGTAATGAGGGAAGGAAACGAAACCACTAATTTAGAGTCTAACACTTGTTGTGTTCAATATAAAATGATAATGGGAGATGATGCACATACAAGAAGATTATTGCAGCTCGTAAAATTACTTGGGGGATCCATTTTTTTCTGCTCCTAGCGTCGGCTACCTGTGTATGTGATTTTCTGGGAAGGTACGTTTTCCTTTTTATCACCCTTTCTGCTCACTCAACTGTGATGAATTGGAATCTTGTTACGTTCCGCTCACTCATCATCATCGCCAAGTCGAACTCATCCTCGTCTTCCCTTAAACTGTGCATACATGTACGTACCCTTTTGATGCAAAGGGATGATAAGTCAAAAACAGAGAGTCAGTCAGTTCGTCAAAAAATTTGGGAACGAAAGTTGATATTTTTGTCGTGTCTACAATGGATCCATTTGCACACAATGGGCACTTGCTACTGCATGACATATGAGATGAGTGGAATGAAATGATGCGTGAAAACAAAGGCTACTGGGCCTTGTGTACACTTGAGTTCACCTTCTGTCAAATTCAACATTTTCTTCCATTTATTATCATCGGGTGAAAAGCATCTTCCAGTTTTGGGGAGGTTACAGTAGCTAACCTATAGTTAGTTTTGCTGCAGTGACTTTTAAATGTGTGTAAAAACTGAATTTACATCACTGATACTGTTCTTAGGACGAGTACATTGCATAAACGTGTAGTCCACAAAATTTCCAAATTCCTAATGGGACTCAATTTTTAAGCACTGATTATGTATTTACCTATCAAGGACAGTATGTTTATCCCTTATGAAATTAATAGAGGCAATCCGGCATAAAGCTATTTAGAACGAAGAAAAGCCACATATTACTATATCAGTATTTGTTTTGAACATAACGCGTGGAACACGAAGTGCTTAATAGAGAAGAGCAGGAGACTTGATACAGTACCCTTGAATAGATCAAGTTGCTCCATGGCATTTTGGTGCCCTTAAAAATATTGAGTGAGTGTGCACTTAAACAGTGTGACATGAGGCTGACACAAGGTTGAAAAGATTTTAGCACCTTTCTTCACTTGACGTTCATTATGGCTTTACCAAAAGTGTCTTATTACACCAACTATATGCTTTCAATCTATTATTGAGTTGAATCCTTAGCCAAAATATTTGTTAAGTGAAGATTCAATTTAGTTAGTTGGTTAGTTAGTTAGTTAGTTTGCAAAGTGCTTGTAAAATGTATCTACTAACTATGTAAAACAAATGCAGAAGCCCACGCAAGTTGAAAATGCATTGAGCACGGTAATTTCCGAGGAATGAAACACTGGGTGAGGAATAATACGCTCATCATAAAAAAGGATTGATGAAAGAGGGTGAAACTTGGTTCATTTCGTGATTTACAGAAACTTGAGAGTTTATGTACAAAACAGATCACAACCTACACCATAGGAGACAAAAAAAGAGTCGAGGAGAGACAAAAGAACGGACTTGAAAGTTCGTGGTTTAGTTGTTGAGCAGATCAGAGACGTTTTTTTTATTCTTTTCAAATGAGTTCACGACTCCATAACTAGGTACCTTACTGTTTTTTTGTCTCGCCCTGATGCCACCAGAGTTAAAAATTTGGATTAATTAAACTATGGATTTGTTATCTGCACAAGTAATGTGCAGACAAATTATAACATTTTTAAATATGACCGGACCGGTCATATTTAAAAATGTTAAGAAAAAGAAATGAACTTGGGTCAAATATGTTGAATTCCATCATTCAATATTGGGTTAGGCATTTCAAAGTGGCTGAAAATGATTATTCACTTTGGTAGGGAATTTATATCTTTGTAATGCATATTTAATAGGAGATTTAGCGAGAAATTACGGTGCATTTGCTTCCCATTTGAATTTTCATTATGTTCAAGAACAAAACAGATTGACTGTTGCCTCGTTAAAACAAAAGGGTCCATTATTTGATGAGAACAGTGCTCTACATTTTCATTCACCAATTTGGCTCCGCTCAGTTCCCCCAATGGTATCTTATTTGGATCTCTAGTTACCCCGATGATCAATTCAAAACATGATAAATGGGCTTGAAATTTAACCTATATTGAAACTTGCAACCAACTAGTTAGATAGTTACTTATTTACAAACTGCGAGTGGAAGAAAAAACGTTCCCATGATTTATTCGCAATATTTATTTTGAACGGGGATTGAATTCCAGCAATAAATATTGGATTTCACACACAGTCATATTACAATAAATAGTGTCACATGAAATGTCGTCCACAACTCATCAATCATTGCATCGAATATAACGATATCTGAGATTGTTCCACTACAACTGCTACTCGATATAACATTGTGTTTTGCACCCTTCTGGTCAAACAATGAGGTAAAGGCCGTATAAAGTCAAAACATGACCATTTCTCACGTTCCAGGTCCTCTTTTTTTCAGAAACTTTGGTTCAAGTCACAGGGAGATAAATGAACGAGTGACCAGAGTGGAGAGGGAACAGGAAAAGGAGCCTGTGGGTGGCTTATTGGTTGCCCAAAGGTGAGCTTGCGTGGGTGTTCCCACCAAAAATGAAGCCCCAGGTGTCAAACACTTAACTTTTCCGTTCATATCTTCTTTTTCCGAGTCAGGCTCTAAACATTAGCTTATCATTGTGCTAGATAGATGCATACAGGGTGTCCAGTGAATGCTTGTTCAGAACTTGATCAATTCCATGCAATGCTTTAATGCATAGTAGTTTCAAGCCATATCACAGTATATAGAGTCTATAATGCTTTCAATTTAATATTTTCATCCGTGTTGGCAATAGTTTGCTATGCTATCTATATTGCGTTTCAAATTTTTGTGTTTTTCAATTTTTTTCTAATTTTTTCTCATTTTTCGTGTGAGTTTTTTTTTCACACTCAACTTTTGCTGATCGCTACAATACCCGATCTAATTTTTTTTGGAAAGAATTGAGAATAAGACACACAAACTTTAGAATAGACTGTTTCAGTCACATGGAAATTAAAATTAGTGGTGTATACAATACAAAAGGAGTTGAAGGGTGATTTAAAGCAATCCGAGAGAAAAAGTTAGTTGATCACCCCCAAATGATTTGAACTACCATTTTCACTACTACAACTTATTTATTCTTCTACTTGTTATCTGTGGAAAGATCCAAAGGGCTGCAGCAGTTAGTTATTGGTTCTGGAGCCCTTCCCTTAAGTACCTACCTATCTAGTGTAGATGAGGAGAAATGACTCAATTCTGTTCTGGTCAATAACAGAAGAAGAAGTCATCAATGCGTCTACAATGAAAACAAAGGCCACTGTAGCAATAATATATATGCGCAGCTTGTGCTGTCTTTTTCCTTTTACAACCCACTATTCATTCTTCTGAAATCAGTGGAACCTCTTTTTCACTCAACATTCTAAATATGTCACTTAAATTAACTACTTACTGCGTCCGTAAGAAATGTATTTATCTCTAGTATATCCCATTACAATGGGATCGTTAGCAAAATTTAATATAAAGTCTACTCTGAGAAAATTATACAACTGTAGCAAATAAAGCACATTTTCCTGTAGAACAAATTTGTTAAATTTTGAAATAGCATAGTCAGTCAAGTTGGTCACTTATTTCTAACGAAAAACAGGTAATTTAAGTAGCAAGTCAAGATTTCTTGAGCTCTTTATAGTTAGTTAGAGAATGACGAAGGGAAAAAAGTGCCCTACTGTTCATAGAATGCATTTAGTGCACACAATGTTACACAATGGTGCTGTGGGACGGAGGTTTTTGTGTGAAAAACGGTCGCCCAGCTATAACACCTCTCTCTGTGGGAGAAGAGACTTTAGATTTACGGCACAAGTAAAGCACACACACTCACACTACGTATATACGCATAAACATTGACTTTCTGATGATGAGTTGCTTTCTTTCCTACAGAATGAACTATAGTTATAGACAAAGGTCATATTTTATCGGACATCATGATTAACAACTTTCTAATTCATGCAGTTTCAGCGATCTGTAGTAGGCGAAATCAGAATTTAAGTACAGGTCCGAAAAATATATGGATTGGCGTAACAGCCATACACTTGAATTTTGCAAAAGTCAGTGAGGAGTGAGAACCAGTTTTTTTAATTGGAGAAGCATTTCTTTTGACCAATTTTAAAGGGTTTTCACTAAAGTGCGTGTAAGGAAACATATTTTAAAAGTTTGTTGAAAGGTAGACGGGAAAAAATTATTCAGTGTCAGAAGAGAACATGATCCGATCTCTGTACTCTGAACGTAAAAGAAGGGAAGCTGTCCAAATGTCAACTCTGCGTGAGAGAGGACTAAATTCCAGGTTTTCTTTTTGCCAAAACAGATTGCACACTCCTTGCTGTGTGACACTGTGTCCATGTAGGGGTCCTCCACTTTCAGACTATATATGAAAACAACGTTCCGTTCGTTCTCAGGCCCACCTCACTTGACTAACAAAAAAAAATTGAAATCACTACTACTACTCATTCACACCATAGCGCATTCCTATGTATACAACTCTATTATCAATCTTGTCCTCTCATTTTACCCAGTACTTGCCTAAAAACGAAATGTAATGTCAATTGCTTAGTTAATATGTTGTTAGTCTCCAACTAAATATACACTCTGGCATAGCATACTTAATTGGCCGTTTTGTCACCTATTTTGTTAAAATTCTAGGAGATTAATTAGTCTTCCAGCATCTCTGACTAAACCAAAAATGTTTTTACAGTTCCCGTTTTATAAAATTCTAAAATTTATGTATTATGACTTGTTACACGGGATAAGAATTAATATAAATATATTGAATTCCACATTCCGAAGCAGAGTTTAAAAAATCAATATACGGCCAACTCCATAGGGATCCACTTTGAATCTGCACAGAGCGCAGTAAAACATTGCGAAACGCAATTTCTTTACCCAAAAGGACACTTTTATTATGCGTGTGCAAAACTAACTGACTATTTACAATGACAATACATGTTGTATACAAGATGACAGAATAAGAGCTCAAAGGGTGACTAAAAACCCCTTTTTTACATGTCCTGTTGTAAAACTGTAGTCGTCAAAGTGTGCCATATGTAATGTTAGCATGCGTCCATTGTTTTGTAATAAACTAACTACTCACTATTTTTTTCTACTTGCAGATGGCATTGGAATTTGCTTAAGTTAGTTAGAAAAAGAACGTTCATATAACATTATTGGATATGTAAAGGTCAGAAAGTCCATAGGGACTTTGTTTCTCCCCTTGGAATGATCATGAAAAATGTGACTAACTTCCTATGACGCTTTATGAGCGAAGATCCGTTTTTGAGCATGTATAGGGCCGATAAATTATCTTTTCTACCCTTGAGTACACCCATTCTGAGAAAAGTGACCAAAATTTTTGGGACTGGTGAACCGAAAAATTGTGAGACTACTTGTGTGGTTATTGCTGGAATAATGATTTGCTAAATAAAGCAATGTGGACCGTGAACACGTGTATGAATGTGTGCTGTAAATGATTTTAATATTATATCTAAGGAAAGCATGTAGATTAGCTACGAAAATCAAAAGCTGTATACTTGTTGGTTGCACCCAAAAAATGTTTGTAACCTAAATAGATTGCGTGTGATAAACTCATCAAGAAGATTGGGGAGGAGGAGGAACCAGAGCTGGAAGTAAAAGTAATAATCATAATGATGAGAAAGAGAATTTTTGACTGAATAACTGTATAAAAATAAGAGTAGGAAAAAAATTTGGACAAATTTCTTCCTGTCAAAGCTTCATAATCTTCCCTTTGTGTATACCCAATCAGGTTTTCAGTTTTCACCATTTAATTTCACCCTATCCGTTTTTTGTAATTCACCGTGTCTTACATTACAATACAAGTTGTATAAACACAGAAACAAATAGTATGATTAGTATACCTGCTCAAAACCGTAAATTGACTTTTAAAGCCCAATTCCCAGCGGTTGCTTAGCAACAAGCTATCTGTGTATCAGTTGCTATGGCAACAAAATTTCCAAAAAGGATTGCTATGGAAACACGAGGAATTAAATTACTGCATTCAAAATTAAGAAAAGAGTAAGTAGCTTACAATGATGAGTCCTTTTGTGTATCAACTTTATGTTTTAAGCCACAGGAGCCAACTTATCATATTTTTTGCGTCCAACGCATAATAATGCATTATGGAATCCTGCTTGGAGCAGTCAGTCAGTAGGACAAATTGAGTTGCATTATTTATTCATTTCATTTATTTCTTGGTCTGACTAAGCATCCTATAATATTTAGTATTGCAAAGACAAAAATCTTTTGAAGAAGCCGCCCCACAGTCCACTAGTTAGTTAGTATAGAAATCCTACCCATGAAATGATAATTGAAACATCCACAGCATGCGTGCTATGATGGACAGTAGTCTTATGTGTTATGTTTGATGAATAAAGTTGAGCAAGTGTACCATTATTTTTCTCCAGTGAGTGACTGAGCTCCGTGGAAAACAATAGAGAACAACAAGTGGATGAAAATTTACAAGATACAATGAATTCTATGGACACAAACAGTCTGAGAATCATGCCTTAAGGGTGGAAAGGAATTTTTGTGGATGATGGATTCGATATGCGGGACTCAAGTGACAGATAAGAATTAGTCAACTCTCTGTCATTTTTAACCTTTAAGGCTTGTCATAAAAAAAGCTTTGGAAATCTTTAGTTACTCTTTGGGTGAAATATT
>Ga0210040_10002491_pt1 | contig 25914 bp, 19 predicted proteins | sample CryGeyCG12114_NA_FD_185462 | JGI IMG/M metagenome (GOLD analysis project Ga0210040, IMG submission 185462) | Groundwater microbial communities from aquifer - Crystal Geyser CG19_WC_8/21/14_NA (SPAdes) (version 2) | ecosystem: Environmental > Aquatic > Deep subsurface > Groundwater | place: USA... | reverse complement strand
CACCGCCACGCAGCAGGGCAAAGTGGCAGCTCTGTCGCAGCAGATGCTGGTAAAGAAGTTCAAGCCGCGACCCCACCTCGAAACCCTGTATAACCTGCTGGTAACGGCCAAAACCAAGCAGAACTTCTCCGATCAGCAGACCGATGAGCTGCTGGACGTGCTGGCAAAAACGGTAGACAAAGACGACCCCCGCGATGCGGAAAAGTTCTTGCTGGCCGCCACGCAGTTCATTGAAACCCGCTACGTCTACCGCTCGCGCTACAGCACGCTGCGCGCCGATGGCGGCTCGTTCAGCTTTGCCTACAACGAGAGCGACATGCCCGCCTTTGCCGAAACGCTGCGGCCTACCCCCAAGCCCGTAGCGCCGAAGCCAGAGCCGGCCAAGCCCGCGCCTACTCCCGCCAAAACCGCGGCAAAGCCCGCAGCCAAAGCCGTAGCCAAACCCGCTCCCAAGAAGAAAGCCAGCAGCGGCTGGGACACCAGCGACCTGTGGAGCAGCAGCGACGGCAGTGGCTGGGGCGACACGGACGACGGCTGGGGCACACCCGTAAAGAAAAAAGCACCCGCCAAGCCGGCTGCTACGGCCAAAACTACTCCTGCTAAAGCCGAGCCTACCCCCGAGCCGGAATCGGAGCCTGAACCCGAGTCTTCGTCGGCTGCGCCGTACGTATTTGACTCGTATATGACGCCGACCACGAAAGGGCCAGTGCTGGTGCTGAAGGACGTGGACCTGTACATGGCCAGCGGTGGCGACTCAGTAGTGCTGCGCAAGACCAGCGGCGCGGTGGTGCCCTCCACCAACCACTTTGTGGGCGGAAACGGCGAGTTTGCCTGGACCGTGAACAACAGCCCCGCTACCGTCGTGCTGGGGCCATACGATTTCGATACCAACAAAGCTGAGTTTAAGGCCGAGCCGGTGCGGCTCACGTACGCCGCCGTGCTGGAAGAGCCTGTGTTAGGGGCATTTTCGTATAAGCTGGTGAAGAAAAAGCCGGGTGCTACCGAAACGGGCTACCCACGCTTCATCTCCCTCACCAATGATGCCCGCGTGAAAGACCTGGGCCAAAACATTCGCTACTACGGCGGCTTCTCGCTGGCGGGCTCGCGCATGCTATCCGCTTCGCTGGATGGCAGCCTGTCGCACATTTTGGTGGATGCCGATGGCAAGCCCAAATTCCGGGCAGCTTCGAAAGCCTACGTGCTGGGCGATACGCTGATTTCGGCGGCGCGGGCGGCGGTTACGATTTTTGAGGATAAAGCCGACTCGCTCACGCACCCCGGCGTGAAGCTGAAGTTCTCGAAGCAGCGCCAGCTGTTGCAGTTGACGCGCGAGGCAGGCCTCTACAAAAGCACACCCTACTACGACTCCTACCACCAGATGGAAATAGGAACGGAGCTGGTGACGTGGCCGCTAAACTCACCCGACATCAACTTCTCGATGCTGACGGCCAAAAACCAGGTGACGGCCGATTTTGAGTCGCGCGAGTTCTACACCAACACGCGCTATCAGCAGATTAAGGCTATCAACAAGCTGCATCCGTTGCAGATGGTGGTAGGGTACAGCCAGCGCCACAACAATCAGAAGCTGATTACGGTGCAGGAAATTGCGCAGGAGCTGAACATCAAAGAGCCCAACGTGCGCACCGCTGCCGCCGGCCTGGCCCGCGACAGCTACGTGCGCTGGCGTCCCGAAACCGACGAAATTGTGGTGCTGCCCAAGGCCACCCATTACGTCAACTCGGCCCGAAATAAGAAGGACTACGACCACCTTGCTATTAAGTCGCTGGCACCGAAGGGTAACAACGCTACCCTAAACCTCATCAGCAACGACCTGCTGGTGCGCGGGGTAGAGCGCTTTAACTTCTCCGACGACTCCGTAACGGTGTTCGTGAAACCGGACTCGTCGATTATCCGCATCCAGAAAAACCGCGGCGTACTCTTTAATGGTACGGTGGTAGCCTCGGCTTTCGTATTCAAAGGCCAACAGTTCAAGTTTGACTACGATGGCTTCTACATCGACCTGACCAAGATTGACTCCATTATTGTAAAGGGTAAGGGTGCCAAAGGCTCCGTAATGAAGGCCCGCGTGCGCGACTTTTCCATTGCCAACCAAAAAGGCGAGTCGGCCGGTAAGCTCTATATCAACCGGCCCGATAATAAATCGGGGCGCAAGAAGCTAGGTGCCTACCCTGCCTTTGACGCCAGCACTGGTGCGGCTGTGTTCTTCAACACCCCTGAGGTGCTGGGCGGTGCCTATGATAGCACGCTCTACTTCGATATCCCACCCTTCCGCCTCGACTCGCTCAACAACAAAAACCGCTCGGCAGTAGGATTTACTGGTACGTTCCACTCGGGTGGCATCATGCCGGATTTCAAGACCAAGCTGACCTTGCAGGAAGATGGCGCCTTGGGCTTCCTCTACGATGTGCCCAAAGCTGGTTTCCCGCTCTACGGCGGTAAGGGCGTGCTGTTCAATAAAGTGAGCATGAGCAACCGTGGCCTGCAAGGCAACGGCAACATCAAGTACCTGACCGGCGACTTCAGCAGCGACCAATTTATCTTCTACAAAGACTCGGTGGTGACGGTGGGCAAAACGGCTACCATCACGCCGGGGCCGCTGAATGGGGTAGAGTTTGCCAAGGTGAGTCTGCAACCGGGCTACCAGATGAAATGGGCCGTAACGCGCGACTCGATGTATCTGAGCACGCAGCGTGAGGGCGACGCCATGCGCTTCTACGACGGCAACTACAAGTTCCGGGGAACGGCCACGCTCACGCCGGGCGGCCTCTACGGCAACGGCGGCCTTGATGGGCCACAGTCATTTATCCGCTCGCCGCAACTCGCTTTCAAACCCAAAAACTATACGGGCAAGAGAGCGACTCTCAGCATCAAATCGGCTGAGCCCAACAAGCCAGCGCTGGTAGCCAACGAGGTGGCTTTTGAGTACGACTTGCAGAAAGGCTTTGCCGACTTCACCCGCGAGGAGGGTAGCAAGGCTAGCATCGAACTACCCTACTCCGACTACCGCACAACGCTGAGCGGTGGCCGTTGGGACTTCCAGAAAAAGCAGGTGCAGATGCGCGTGGCGCCCGGTGCCGACTCGTCGCGCTCCTACTTCTACTCCACCAAGCCAGATCAGAACGGGCTGAAGTTCCGAGCCAATACGGGCAGCTACGACTTGAGCCGCTACCGCTTGGTGGCAGGCGGCGTGCCCCGCATTGCCTCTGCCGACGCGTGGATTGCTCCCGATTCGAGCAAAGTGTACATTCTGGCCAACGCGCAAATGCGGCCATTCCAGAACGCAGGTATTGTGATGGATACGCTGGCCAAGTACCACAACTTGTACCAAGGTGCCATTACTATTCAGTCGCGCACGGCGTTTAGCGGCAATGCCATGTACCGCTACCAGACGGCTGCTGACTCGTTCGCCATCAAGTTCTCCAATTTCCACTCCGATTCCACCGCCATGCGCGGAGCGGTGGCCTCGACAGGTAAAGCGACAGGGGTGCTGAGTAAATTGCGCGGCAATAAAACCGTGCTGAACACAGGCCCCAACTCACCGCCTACTATTGCCGTGGGTAGCATTCAGGCAGCCGATAAGTTTCTGCTGGCGCCGCGCATTGCGTACCGGGGCAGCATGATTATGAACTCCCAGCTCCCGGGCTTCACATTCGACGGACAGGCGCGCTTGCAATTCAGCCAGACGCCCGGTGTTTCCGACTGGTTTGCGGTGAAGGATAGTATCGACCCCAAGGATGTGCGTATTCACCTTGGTGAGCCTAAAACTGAGGACGGTACGCCTATGTATGCAGGTCTGTTTGTGTCCAGCGGCTCATCCAAGATTTATCCGTTGTTTGTGGCTGCCAAGCCCAGCGCCGATGACCTGAATCTGTTCACTGTGGACGGCGACTTGCGCTATAACAGCAAAAAGCGCGATTTCACTATCAGCCGCCACGACCCCGCAGCTACGGATGTATATGAAGGCAATGTGCTGACTTTCAATGATACCACAACTGCCATGACCTTCCGTGGCAAGATGGAGTTGATCAGTGACAACAAGGACTACTCCCTCACTGCCGCGGGCCTGGGCTATGCCAAGCCCGATAGCAATATCTATGAGTTGAACACGCTGCTGGGCTTTGATATCAACATGCCCGAAAAAGCGTTGCAGGCCATGGCCGATGACATTGCCCGCAATTCCAAGTTTGCGCCCCAGGCCCTGAATGGCTCTCGGGAAGAGCTGTATAAAATCGGGGAAATTGCTGGCAATAGTATGGCCCTGGCTTTTGATAACCGCAAGGGGAACAACGCTTCTTTGCTGAAGCTCAGCAATAAATTCATCTACAGCATTTTGCTGAACAAGGTGAACCTAGTATGGTCGGAAAAGCAGCGCGCCTGGTATTCGGTGGGCAAGATTGGCCTAGCCAACATCATAAGCAAGGAAATGAACGTGCTGATTGATGGCTACGTCGAAATCAAAAAAGACCCGAACGGCGACATTGTGGAGCTGTACCTGGAAGCCGACCCGCAGACGTGGTACTACTTCAAATACGCCAACAACCTGCTGCTCACTAAAGCCCAGCACGGCTCGTACGATGAGCTGATTGGTCAGAAAGCCAAGGGCGACTACAACACGGCTTCCTCCTACGGTTTCTTCCTGGGCGACGATATGGAGGTAGAGGGATTCCTGACGCATTTCCGCAAAGACTACCTCGGTGAAACCGGTAAGCGCAAAACGGCTGTGCCATCAACCGGTAGTACCGGCAACTTCGACTTCACGGAAGACCCTGGCAAGAAGAAGAAAAAGAAGAAAGGCCAGGACAACGAAACCGCTACCGACGGCAGCCAACCCGCCGACGATGCGCCGGTAGAGGAACCCAGCAAAAAGAAGAAAAAGGCCAAGGAAGAGGTAGCTACCGAACCTGCCGCCGACGCTCCGCCCGCCGAGGTATCGAAGAAGGACAAGAAGAAAAAAGAAACCGCCGCCGACGCCACACCCACCGAGCCCGCGCCCGAAGACACGAAAAAGAAGAAAAAGAAGCGCGCCGCCAACGACCCTTTCGGGGAGGAATAAAACAACAGCCCTACGCCGGTATCCGGGGTAGGGCTGTGTTGTAAGTAGGGCAGCAGAGGGGTAGGAACCTTGCGAAAGACTGTATCTTTGGCTGATTCCCTACCCTTTTTCCTATGTATCTTCTCTACATACTGGGCGCCTTGCTGGGCGCCTACCTGCTTGGCTCCATTCCCACGGCTCTGTGGGTAGGGCGCAGCTTCTACCGCCTCGATATTCGGGAGCATGGCTCCGGCAATGCGGGTGCTACCAATACGTTTCGGGTGCTGGGCAAAAAAGCCGGGTCCTTTGTAATGGCTGTAGACGTGCTGAAGGGCTGGCTGGCTACCTCGCTGGCCGCGTGGCTGGTGAGTCAGCAAGCTATTAAGCCGGGGCAGCTGCTATACTTTCAACTGGCATGCGGAGCGCTGGCCGTAGTGGGACACATCTACCCAGTGTTTGCGCAGTTTCGGGGGGGCAAAGGCGTGGCTACTATTCTGGGCATGATGCTGGCCATTGCGCCGGCTACAGTGGGCGTGTGCATTCTGGTCTTTATTGCCATGCTGCTCATCACGCGCTACGTGTCTTTATCGTCGATGTCGGCGGGCGTGGCGTTTGCCGTTTTGCAGCTGCTACCCGCGTTTCAGCCGGATAACCAGTTGCTGCTCTGGTTTGGCTTTGTGCTGGCTGCCCTGCTGATTTACACGCACCGAGCCAACATCGGGCGGTTGCGCGCCGGTACCGAAAGCCGTGTGCCTATGCCCTGGGATAAGAAGTAAGAGATTACACAAACCTGCTTAACCAGAGCCGCCCTACCCTTGCCTGCCCTATAATAGGGTAGGCAAGGGTAGGGCGGCTCTGGTTAAGCGAGTTGTTGGGCAAAAATTACTTCAGCAGCTCGGCACTCTCGCGTAGCACTTCGCGGGCAATGGCCAGGTTGGTGTCGCGGGAATTCACCACGAGGTAGATGAATTTCTTGCCATCTTCGGCCAGCTTAATAAGGTGCAACTGGTTGCTGAGCGTCATCAGGATGTCCTCAATTTTCTCGCCGCTCAGCTTCAGTGCGGCCATTGCTTTCTGCTTCTGCTTCACTACCTCCGTATTGTAAGCAGCGGCGGTTTCGGGGTTGAGGTTAGGAGTATTGGAATGTGACGCCAGCGCCATGCCAGACTGCACATCTACAATGGCTACAGCCATCAGGGTTGGCAGTGAGTTAATGATTTCCTGTACGGTTTGACCAGCGGGGGAGGAGGTAGAGTACGCCATGATACGGAAGGTAGGAGAAGTGAGAAGTAAGTTTGTTTTGTAGAAAAGGGTAGGCCAGAACGGCAGGCAGATCATTTGCCTCACCGCGTTAGCTTGTTTGCGTTGTTGACAGTACAAGAGTACAGCAGGATTCTGCTCACTGCCAGAATTTCTGCCGAATGGGTCATTTTTTGCAGTGAATGGGTCAGATTTTAGAGCGAATGAAAAAGTCGCAGGTTGCCGAGGCGCCAGTTTCTTCTCATCTGCGTTTTCAAATGCTGCCGATAAACACCCTAATCAGTGGGAACCCTACTGCGGAATGTATTGGTTGAAGACGCGTTTCCTCCGTCGGTTTCTCTATGACCACTTCCTCCGGCCTTCTACTTGCGCCCGCCGATGCTGCAACGCGTATTGCGGAGCTGGAGCAGGCGCTACATGCTGCCAACGAACGGGCCGCCGCTGCCGAGCGTCGCCTTACTGAAGCGTCGGCCCCAAGCAACGGAACAGCTGCTGCTGGAGACAATCAGCTGCTATATGACTTGCCGGCTCCCGTGGCCACGCATGATTTGCAGGGTAGGCTGCGTTTCTGCAACCTGGCGTTTGCCCTGCTGCTGCAACGGCCCATTGCCAACTTACTGGGCCGCTCGCTCGACGAGGTAGTACCCGCTGCTGAGCAAGCGCAGGTGCTGCCCGCCTACCTGGCTCAGTTCAACGTGGCCGGTCAGCAACTTACGGGGCAGCTACCCATCTTACCCGCCGACAAGCAGCCCCGGCAGCTGCTGTACCGCGCTCAACGCCTCGACCCGCCGGGCCAGGCGTCGTACGTGCTGCTGTGCGCCCTCGACGTGACGGAACAGGTGCAGACAGAAGCAGAGTTGCGGCGCAGCAAAGAAAAAGCCGAGGCTTCGGCGCAGGCCAAAGAGGCGTTTCTGGCTAATCTCAGCCACGAAATTCGCACACCCATGAACGGCGTGCTGGGCATGGCCCGCCAGCTGACCAAAACGCCGCTCGATCAGGGGCAGCAGGAGTTGCTGCGCATTATTCAAACCTCTGGCGAGCATTTGCTGGCTGTGCTGAACGAGGTGCTGGATATGACCAAGATCAGCTCGGCTCGGCTGGAGCTGGAGCAAATGTCGTTTGATTTGCGGGAGTCGATGGAGCAGGCGTTGCAGCCGCTGGCCGTGCAGGCCGCCGAGAAAGGCTTGTTGTTTCATGCTACCCTGTTGCTCCAGCAGGAGCCGCTGCCCCGCGTAATGGGCGACGCCTACCGCCTGAATCAGGTGCTGATCAACCTGGTATCCAACGCAATTAAATTTACCCCGGCCGGAGGTAGTATTTCCATCGGGGGCTACCTGCTGAGCCAAACCGATACGCACCTGACGACCGGGTTCCGCATTACTGATACGGGTATTGGCATTCCGGAAAACAAGCTCGATCATATCTTCGAAGACTTTGTGCAGGCTGGTACCGACACGGCCCGCCGCTACGGCGGCACGGGGCTGGGGCTAGGCATTGCCCGGGCGCTGGTAGAGCAAATGGGGGGCGCTATTCAGGTGGAAAGCCAGGTGGGTAGCGGTAGTACCTTTCAGTTTACCGTGACGCTGCCGCGGGCTGAGGGCGCCGAAATCACACCCCGGCCGGTACTAACGGACACCGGGGCGTTGCGCAACCGCCGCGTGCTGGTAGTGGAAGACAATAGCATCAACCGGGAGGTAGTGCGCCGGGTGTTGCAAGAGTGGGGTGTGCACGTAGACGAAGCTGAGGACGGACCCGCCGCGCTGCTGCTACACGCCCAAAACCAGTACGATGTAGTGCTGATGGATATTCAGATGCCGGGTATGAGCGGGGCAGAAGCTACGGCGCAAATTCGGCTGCACTCAGATCCGGCGCGGGCCCAGGTGCCGGTACTGGCTCTCACGGCCAATGCCTTCCGTTCCGATTTGGACCGCTACCTCAAAGCTGGTATCAACGACTGCCTAACCAAACCATTCAAGGAAGAAGAGTTTTATCATAAGCTGGTGGCGTTGTTGCGAACCCCAGCGCCACTCTATGATCTGGAACAGGTATATGAGCTGGCCGACGGCGAAAAAGCCTTTGTGCAACGCATGGTGCGCTCATTTTTGGTACATATACCGCCCAGCCTGCACCAAATGCAGACCGCTGCGGCTGCAGAGCACTGGGCAAACGTGGCCAAACTGGTACACCACATCAAGCCAAATCTCGTTCAATTTGGGGTAGCTGGCGTCGCGCAGCCCGTGCAGCTGCTGATGGAGCCCCCTCGGCCGGGCGATGAAGACCAGCAGTGCCGGGCTGCCGCCGTGCAACAGCTGGTGCGGCAGGTAGAGCGGGTGCTGGATGAACTGGTAGAGGAATTGTCGGCTGTTGCTTGAGAGGCTATTGGAGTGTTACGCGAAGCGGAGTCGAAGCAGAATACCCGAGTTCTTTGCTACCGCTTATAACGCTTGCAGGCGCTGCATCACTTCTTCCTGGTAGGCGCGGCTCACGGGTACTTCGTATTGGTTGAGCTTCAGCATATTGTCCTCCAGAGCCTCCACGCGATGCAGATTTACAATGTAGGAACGATGCACGCGCACAAAATGGCGGAAGGGTAGCCGTTCTTCCATATTCTTGAGCGTGCCGCCCACAATGTGCTTTTGCTTGCTGGTAACCAGCACCACATACGTCGACAACGCCTCTATATACAACACGTCCTCAAAATTGATGCGGAGCAACTTGCCGTTCGTCTTCACAAATAAATCGGTGCCGGTGGCCGAGAGGTCGGTGGGCGGGGCAGGGGTAGGAGAGGCCGGGGCGGCGGCCTGGTACTGCTCCTTCACCCGGTCTATGGCCTGGCAGAAGCGCGCGTAGTTCACGGGTTTCACAAGGTAGTCGAGTACGCGCAGCTCGAAAGCATCTACCGCAAAGGTGGCGTGCGTGGTGACCAGAATAACAGCAGGCTTGGGGTCGGGCAGCAGCTTCACCAACTCCAGCCCACTGATGTGGGGCATCTCAATATCGAGCAGTAGCACATCCACCTGGCCCCCGGCGTGCAGGTAGGCCAGCGCCTCTACCGCGTCGGGAAAGGATGCGGCTAACGTGAGCTGGTCGTGGCGTTGCACGGCGCGTTCCAGCGTAAAGCGGTTGATTTCGTTGTCATCAATGATGACGCAGGCAAGCAGGGAAGGGGTAGGCATAAGCAAACGGGTAGGTAGTAGAGTGCGCTGCCACCCATCGGCTGGTGGCTGGCAGCGCACTCTACTACCTTACGTGTAGCTGCAAAAGTAGGGAAGCCAACGGCGGCGGCCCAGTGCTACTCAGCTTTCACTTTGGATAGCGTCAGGTAATAATACGTAGTGCCGACTGGTGCCCCACTTGGCTGCTTGTATTCGTAGTAAGTGCCGCTGAAAACGACCCGCTTATTCGCCGTTCGTAAATCTTCGGGCAAATCGTTGCACAAAATGCCCACGTCCACTACATCGTACGTGCCGGGTTCAGCTCTGTCAATGATGTAAAGATTCAAGGTAGCGTCGAAGTGGACGAGGCCACTGGCATCGGTTATTTTTTTTACTGCCTTGGCGTTTGAAGCACAGGCTAGCGGCAGCGCATCGCTATCTTCCTGGCAGCTACTAAGTGTGAGCAATAGAAGGAGCGTTAGGTGAAAAAATGGACGCATAAAGTTGATAGTCAAGATGTAAAAGAAAGAGCCGGGTCAGCCCTGTTTGGTTGCACGACTTCGTGCCCAGCAGACAATGAACGACGCTTGCTTACCTTCGTATCGATAACCTACCATAGCAGGCGCATGCTACGCGTCCCTACCCACACAATATGTCTACCTACCTCGAAGAAAACCAGCAGCGTTTCCTGAATGAGCTGCTCGACTGGCTCCGTATCCCCAGCGTTTCTGCCGACCCTAAGTTTCATGGCGACGTACTGAAAGCCGCTGATTTCCTGAAACAGCGCCTGGAAGAAATCGGCGTAGACAACGTAGAGCTGTGCCAGACGGCCGGCAACCCTATCGTGTACGGTGAGAAACTGATAGACCCCGCCCTACCCACCGTACTCGTGTACGGCCACTACGATGTGCAGCCCGCCGACCCTTACGAGCTGTGGGACTCGCCGCCCTTCGAGCCGGTAATTAAGAACGAAAAGATTTACGCCCGCGGTGCCTGCGACGATAAAGGCCAGGTGTACATGCACGTGAAAGCCTTTGAGGTGATGCAGCAGCAAGGCGGCGTGCCCTGCAACGTGAAGTTTATGGTAGAAGGTGAGGAGGAAATTGGCTCCAACAACCTGGCTATTTTCGTCAAAAACAACAAGGAGAAGTTGAAGGCCGATGTCATTCTGATTTCGGATACCGGCATCCTGGCCAACGATGTGCCCAGCATTGAGGTAGGGCTGCGCGGCCTGAGCTACCACGAGGTAGAAGTGACTGGCCCCAACCGCGACCTGCACTCCGGCCTCTACGGTGGCGCCGTGGCCAACCCCATCAACGTGCTGTGCAAAATGATTGCCTCGCTACACGACGAGCACAACCACATCACTATCCCTGGCTTCTACGACAACGTGGCCACGCTGAGCGCCGAGGAGCGGGCCGAACTGAACCGCGTACCCCACTCCGATGAGGAGTTCAAGCAAAGCATCGGCCTGCCCGCCACCTATGGCGAGGACGGCTACACCACCGTGGAGCGCACCGGTATCCGGCCTACCCTCGACGTGAACGGTATCTGGGGTGGCTACATCGGGGAGGGTGCCAAAACGGTTATTGCATCCAAGGCTTTCGCCAAAATCTCGATGCGCCTAGTGCCGCACCAAACCTCCGACGAAATTACGGCGCTGTTTCAGCAGCACTTCACCAGTATTGCGCCCGAGGGCGTGACGGTGAAGGTGCGCCCCCACCACGGCGGCGAACCCGTGGTAACGCCCACCGACTCGGTGGCCTACCAAGCGGCCGCGCAGGCCATGGAAACCACTTTTGGCAAGCGCCCGGTGCCTACCCGCGGCGGCGGCTCCATCCCCATTGTGGCCATGTTCAAATCGGAGCTGGGTATCGATTCGGTGCTGTTCGGCTTCGGGCTGGATTCGGACGCCATTCACTCGCCCAACGAGCACTACGGCGTGTTCAACTTCCTGAAAGGCATTGAAACCATTCCGCTGTTCTACCAGAACTACGCGGCGCTGGAAAAGGCAAAATAGTACGCATAAGCGAACAAAAAAGGCCGGTTCCTATTTCAGGAACCGGCCTTTTTTGTTCGCTTATGCGTACTATTTATGTTTTACTTGCCGCCAAACATATAGCCTACATACAGTTGGAAGGCGCTGTTGCGTATTCTGCCGGCTTCAGTGTCGATACCGTCAAAGGAGTCCTCTTTGAATATTTTGCTCAAACCACCATTGTAGCGCAGACCAACCATAGGGCCACTGGCAGATTGGTAGCCTAAGCCTGCTGCATAACCAAGGTCAACAGTTTTAAAAGCTTCTTTAGAGTCTACCGAAAGATCATCTACTTTTAGCTTTGAGCCTACTAGAAAGCCAACTTGCGGGCCTACCTCAAAGAATAAACCATCAGCTTTAAATTTTAGCAATACCGGAACATCGATATAACTCTGGTTGAAACTGAGACCATCCATGTCCTCAGCCTTGGCTCCCTTCATGGAGAATAATACCTCAGGTTGAATAGCGAAATTATCGGTCAGTCCCAATTCCGCTACTCCGCCACCGTGGAATCCAAACTTGTTTTTGGCACCCTCGATATCCTTGCCAGTAAAGCTGGTAAGGCTAGCGCCAGCTTTCACACCCAACCGTACACCTTGTGCATGAGCAGCCGTGGTGGAAAGGCCAGCAGCTACGAGAACAGATAATAAAACTTTTTTCATACTGAAAAGAGTAAAAAATAATATAAGTAATGCGCGATATTGCGCCGTCGCAGCTCAGCAATATTCCTGCCCAACTTCATAGATTATTCATATAAAAGCAAAACGCCCACATCGACTTATCGATGTGGGCGTTTTGCAATGGTAGGCAGCGTACTACCTAGCGTGACGTAATCAGATACCCCAGTGAGAGTTGGAACAATGAGTTACGGGCGTTTTGCAGATCGTTGCCCTGGTAACCATCTTTGGTGAAGTCAGTGAACGAGCCGTTGTAGCGCAAGTCCAGAATAACGCCGTTTTTGGACTGGAAACCCAGGCCAGCGGCATAGCCTACCTCAAAGCGATTCACGTTGTCTAAATCGTAGTCGCCGGAGCTGTAATCTACCCGTGTGCCCGTTAGGTTGTTCGTGCGTACAGTTTTGTCGTTGCGGTTGATGAGGTAGTTGAACTGTGGTCCGGCCTCTACGAAGAAGCCGCCAGCGTTAACTTTCACCAGCACGGGCAAATCAATATAGTTGTAATTAGCGCGGCCTTCGTACTTGTACGTGCCAAATGCCGACGAGCTATTGTTCTTGTAGCCCTTCTGTGAGTACAGCAGCTCGGGTTGGATGGACAGGAAGCCATCGGCAATCAAGGGGGCGTTCAGCATTACGCCGCCTACAAAGCCAAACTTGTTTTCGAAACGGTCTTCGTTGGTCACATCGCCGGCCAGGTTGGAGAGGTTAGCACCGGCTTTTACGCCCACGCGCACGCCCTGTGCCCGAGACTCCTGAGCGCCAAATGCAGCGGCTACAGCCAAAGCGCCGGCAAGGATAATAGACTTTTTCATGGTTTTTTATGAAGAAAATGGGTGGTATGGCTCAGCTCTGCTAGAAGTGTGCCAGTTGGTTTACAAACGAATTAGCGTTTGTTTTGGATGAAATGGCGCAATAAAAAGAGCCGGGCCGCTAGAGAAGCAGCCCGGCTCTTTGCAGAAAGCCTGCGTATTATTTGCCCCAAGGAATGAGGTAGCCAACTTGCGCCGTGAAGGCACGGTTGAAGGCTTTGGGCTCGTTGCGTGCGCTTACGTCTTTCGTATCGAACAGCGTCTTAAAGCCTTGGTTGTAGCGTACGCCGATGCTGAAACCGCCGGCAGTCTGGTAGCCGATACCAGCTACACCACCAATGTCGAAGCTAGCAAGGTCTTCTTTCTCCTTGCTGGTGCCCGTCGTTTCGTTACGCTCCGGCGTGTTGTCGTTGTATTTAATGTTGGTTTCTGTTTCCTGCTTGGAAGCTACCATGTAACCTACCTGCGGGCCAAGCTCGAAATACAGGCCTGAACCACCGGGGGCTGTATTGATTCGCACTGGAATTGGCAGGTCGATGTAGCTCAACACGCGCTTGTTCTGGTATTTGAATTTATCAACGTTAGCGCCATAGCCATTGGCCGTGAGGGTGCTACGATCTTTCAACTCGTAGCTGCGCTCAAAGCCTTTGCGGTTGTAGAGCAGCTCGGGAGCCAACGTCCAGAAACCGTCGCTGCTCAGTGGTAGTTGATAAGAGATACCGGCGTTGTAGCCGAGCTTGTATTGCAGGTCGCCAGCGTAGCCATTTACCTGGTCGGCATCTTTACCGCCGATATTTGCCAGTGTGCCACCTACCCGAATACCGAGACGAGGACCAGATTGCGCCTGTGCAGCCGAAGCAGCCGAAACAAGAGCGAGAGAGAGAAGTGCGATTTTTTTCATGGTAGTCAGATTTAAAGCCTGAACGGGTAGCAGCCAAACTGCTTGGCAACTAATTTTAGGGGCTCATACTGTCTTATAGGGAGTGAAGGTTACAGTAACTTGCGGTCGTTTAGCCTACCGGAAGTATTCAAGTAAATAGTTATTTATGAGTCTGTTTCCATCTAAGCTATATTCAATCAGCTCTTTGCATAATAAAACCAACCTTAAGCGTTTCGCGAATTGGCTGCGTAATTATTTTCAGTTTTTGAGTTACTATTTGCCTACCATTCGCCGTTGGGGAGGTAGGAAATGGTGGTGGAGTGGGGCGTTGCTGAGTTGCGCCACGGCTGCACAGGCGCAGCAAGCTGTACCAGTAGCGCCTTATGTAGTGGGTGTGTATGCGCAGGGAAGCTTCATTATGGCGCATACGCCCGCCGTATCCCACCTGGCGGTATCGCACCCCACGGGCGTAGAATTGAACGTGCAACGGCAGACCACCGGCACTGCGCCCTGGCACGTCTGGTACCGCTACCCTAAGGTAGGCCTGTCCTTGGTGTACTACGATTACCACAACCCCCGGCTGGGGCAGTCCTACGCGGCTAGTGTCTACATCAGCAAACCCATTTGGCGCACGGCGCGGCAGGAGCTGAACTTTCGTTTGGGTACTGGTTTGGGTTATTTCACTACGAGCTACGACCAATACGACAATCCGCGCAACATCATGCTGGGCTCGCGGCTGAACGCGACCATCCAGACCCGCGTGGAGTACGATGTGGCTGTAACCGAGCACCTGGGGCTGCTGCTGGGCGTTGGGTTCAACCACTACTCCAACGGTGCCACCACCAAGCCTAACCGCGGCATCAACCTACCCTCGGTGCTGCTGGGGTTGAACTATTACCAACAACGAGCCTTTCAGCCACAGCCGGAAGCACTGGCCGCGGAGCCCCATGATATCGGCCGGTTTTTCCTGAACCTGAGTACCAGCTATTCCTTCAAGCAGCTGGACGAGGTAGACCAGTGGAACCACCGGCACTACTCCGTTTTTTCGGCCGCAGTAGCCGTAGGACATCGCCTCAACCGCAAAAGCAATCTGCTACTGGGCTTGGAGGGCTTTCAAGACCAGTCGTTGCGGGCCGAGCAGCGCCGCGATACAGCGCAGGCCGGCCGCCGCCTACCCGATATTAAAAAGGCAGGCGTGTATCTGGGGCATGAGCTGCTGTTTGGCCGACTGGCTTTTGTGTCGCACTTGGGTGTTTATATCTACAATCCCTACAAATCCAACCCGTTCTACTACGAGCGGCTGGGTCTGAAATACCACTTTACGGAACGCATCTTTGGCGATGTAGACCTGAAAGTACACCGCGCCGCCGCCGATGCGCTGGAGTTTAGGGTAGGGGTGAAGCTGTGAGTGATGAACTGACGAGTATTGTTCTGGCAGCGTGAAAGGACGCTTCATCCTGATGAGCCGACGCTTGAGCAACAACGGGTAGCTTCTCGCATCACAAGCAGCTACTTTCCACTCACCGCTTCACCACCTTACTACGCCCATGGAAACTCTCCTGCTCCTGACGCGCTGGCTGCACATTGCCGCTGGCTTCACCGGCTTCTTTGTAGCGCCCGTGGCCATGTGGGTGCGCAAGGGTGGCGTAGCGCACCGGCGCTGGGGACAAGTGTTCTTTTGGGCAATGGTAGTAGCCGGTACCTCGGCCGTGGCGCTGGCCAGCTTCAAAGGTCTCACCTTCCTGTTGCTGACGGGCATCTTCAGCCTCTACCTGGCTGGTTTTGGCTACCGTTCGCTCTACCTCAAGCACCTCGGCCACGGCCAGCGCGCTACCCTCCTCGACTGGCTGGGAGTAGGGGCAGGCTTGTTGATTTTTGGGGGGACGCTGCTCTACGGCGTACAGGGGGGCGTGGTACCGTCCATCGTGTTTGGAGGCATCGGGGTGATGCTGACCGGGCGGCAGTTATGGTCGTATAGGCAGGTGGCGCCGCCTGCGCCGGGGCAGTGGCTGCTCAACCATATTTCGGGGTTTGTGGGGGCCTACATTGCGGCAGTATCTGCGTTTTCGGCTACCAGCCTCACCTTTATTCCCTGGCCCGTCAATTTTCTGTGGCCTACCCTGCTCCTTGTGCCGCCTATGGTGTGGGTGCAGCGCCGCTACAAGCAGCAGTTTGCCCGCCAGCATTGGGCCGCCCGCGTGGAGGCGCTCCGCAGCGAAGGGTAGCTTGCAACGCGCCTATACCAGTGCCCGGTTGATGCGCCCAACCAGCGCCGGGCCTTCGTAAATAAAGCCGGTATAGAGCTGAACCAGCGTAGCGCCGGCCGCCAATTTTTCCTGCGCATCCTGGGGCGAGTGGATGCCGCCTGCCCCAATAAGGGGTAGGCCGCCGTCGGTGCGCCGATGGAGGTAGCGAATTACCTCGGTGGCCCGTTCGCGCAGGGGGCGGCCACTCAAACCGCCCGCGCCCAGGTTGGTTACGTGGCCGGCATCGGTGCGCAACTCGGCGCGGCTGATGGTCGTGTTGGTGGCTACCAAGCCACTCAGGTTGGTTTCGCGGGCAATGAGCAGAATGTCGTCGAGCTGCGAATCGGTCAGGTCGGGCGCGATTTTGAGCAGGAGCGGGCGAGGCTGGGGTAGGGCCTGATTACGTGTTTGCACCTGTTGGAGCAATTGGATCAGGGGTTCGCGCTCCTGCAACTGCCGCAGCCCCGGCGTGTTCGGCGACGACACGTTCACTACGAAATAATCGACTACCTCGTGCAGAGCATCCACGCAGGCCACGTAGTCCTGGGCGGCTTGCTCGTTGGGCGTGTCTTTGTTCTTGCCGATGTTGCCGCCAATGATGAGCTGCTGATTGCGCCGCTGCCGAAGCCGCGTCGCCGCCGCCGCCGCTCCTTCGTTATTAAAGCCCATGCGGTTCACCAGGGCCTCATCTTGCGGCAGCCGAAACAAGCGCGGTACGGGGTTGCCTGGCTGCGGCCGCGGTGTCACCGTCCCAATTTCCACAAACCCAAATCCCAGTGCCGCCAGCTCGTCCGTTAGCACTGCATTTTTGTCGAAACCCGCTGCTAATCCCACTGGGTTCGGGAATTTCAGCCCGAAAACCTCTCGCTCCAACCCTGCATGCCGGAAGTCATACAGGCCGCGCAGCATCGCTGCCGTGCCCGGCAGGCGGTAGGCGCGCTTCAGGTTGTCAAAAATTAGATGATGCGCCCGCTCCGCATCGAGTTGAAAGAGCAAGGGCTTGACAAGAGCTTTGTACATGGTAGTACAAAGATGGGGAAGTTGTGGGTAGTGAAATGGTTTTCACCTCTTCACTACCCACAACTTCCCCAACTCACTACTTACCCCGCCCAACCTTCTCTATCCAAGCTGCGGTACTGAATGGCTTCGGCCAAGTGTTCAAGGCGAATTGCATCAGCAGCGGCCAAGTCAGCAATGGTGCGGGCTACTTTCAGGATGCGGTCGTAGGCGCGGGCTGAGAGACCGAGGCGCTCCATTGCGGTTTTGAGCAGCGTGCGGCCAGCGGGGTCTATCTGGCAGATGTCCTTCACCATCTGCGAGGGCATCATGGCGTTGGAATGAATCTCGGGAAACTCCGCAAACCGCGTCGCTTGCACCTGCCGAGCCTTTTCCACGCGCCGCTGAATGTCCTCGCTACTCTCCGCCTTGCGCGTTTCCGTCATCTGGTCAAAGGTCACGGGTGTCACTTCCACGTGCAGGTCGATGCGGTCCAATAGTGGCCCCGAAACCTTGTTGAGGTAGCGTTGCACCACGCCTGGGCCGCACACGCACTCTTTCTCGGGGTGGTTGTAATACCCACAGGGGCAAGGGTTCATGCTGGCAATGAGCATGAAGTTGGCCGGGAAATCGATACTAACCTTGGCCCTGGAAATCGTTACGCGGCGCTCTTCCAGGGGCTGGCGCATCACCTCCAATACCGTACGCTTGAACTCGGGTAGCTCGTCCAGAAACAGCACCCCGTTGTGCGAGAGAGAGATTTCGCCCGGTTGCGGATTACCACCCCCGCCTACCAGTGCCACATCCGAAATAGTGTGGTGCGGACTACGAAACGGCCTACTAGTCAGCAGAGAAGCGTTGGTGCCTAGCTTGCCCGCCACGGAATGAATCTTGGTGGTTTCCAGCGCCTCGTGCATATTCAGGGCGGGCAGGATGCTGGGTAGGCGCTTGGCCAGCATGGTCTTGCCCGCACCGGGCGGCCCAATCATAATCACGTTGTGACCACCTGCCGCCGCAATTTCCAGCGCCCGCTTGATGTTTTCCTGACCCTGTACGTCCGAGAAGTCGGCGGCGTAGCGGTTGGCCTCGTGCTGAAACACATGGCGTGTATCAACTTTCACCGGTGTAATGTCCTGCCTACCCTCAAAAAAGTCGATGGCCTCCTGCATGGTTTCCACCGGAATTACATCGAGGTTGTTGACGATGGCCGCCTCCTGGGCATTTTCCTTGGGTAGGATAATGCCCTTGAAACCTTCCTTACGGGCCTGAATGGCAATGGGCAGTACGCCCCGAATGGCCCGCAGGCCACCATCCAGCGCCAGCTCGCCCATGATAATATACTCGCCCAGTACCTCCGTTGTGAGTTGCTGCGAAGCGTGCAGAATGCCCAGCGCAATGGGCAAATCGTAGCTGGAGCCTTCCTTGCGAATATCGGCCGGGGCCATGTTTACTACCACCTTCGTGCGTGGCATTCGATACCCCCGGAACTTCAAGGCGGCCTCTACCCGCTGCTGACTTTCCTTAATAGCATTGTCGGGTAGGCCAACTACATAAAAATTAGTGCCTTGTGATACAACAACTTCAATCGTGATAGTGGTAGCATTAACGCCCTGCACGGCCGAGCCGTAGGTTTTGGTAAGCATTCGGAATAAAGAAACGGATAGAGTGAAAAAAGCAAAAGCCAGCTCCGGGGAACTGGCTTTTGCTTTTGTCGAAAAACGTGCCGCGGTTACTTAGTACGAAACCTGGATTTTGTGCAGTTGGTGTTCGTTGCTTAATCTTCTTCGTCCAGAAAAAAAATAGCTTCCACAGGCTTCTGAAAAACACGAGCAATTTTCAGTGAAAGGACGGTAGATGGAACATATTTGTTGGCCTCCATAGCGTTGATAGTCTGACGACTAACTCCGATAAGTTTGGCTAAGTCCTCCTGTGTATAGCTTTTGCCGGCACGCTCAATCTTAATATTATTTCTCATGCGAAAAGTCGTGACTATTACGGTATAACACATATTGAAACCGCAGTAGAAATAGCAATGGCAGCGAAAACATACTGTACAGCATCACCGAAAAAAACGGCATTCCATAGGTAAGAAGCAGGGTAAGCGCTAGCAACGCGTAGTTGACATAAGTAGCCCATAGTAGAGAGTCTAAGCGCAGGGTAGCAATAAACTCATCCTCATGCTTCTCGGCAGAGCACGCCACTAGAATAGTCCCCAACAATAACAGAATTCCGAAAAAGTCAAACGCATTGTTGTCTGGACGGATCATATGAAACCATCCTTTATCCGAAAGAACGGCGGGCATACTCGTCAAACCACTTGTCGGCAAAATGCTGTATTGCATAAGTAGGCATATAGGTAAGGAAATACCGAATAGCAGCCAGCCTACCTTCTTGCAACGATGGGGGAAAAGATATTGAGCTTTCATTATAAAGGACGTGTAAGTGAATGTATACTCAAGTGTAAGGTTCATTTTACTTTATGTAAAGTATTTTTTACATATAAAGCTAAAAAAGGAGCTGACAAGTGAATTAGTCAGCTCCTTGTATTTACTTCCCAAACATCAGTTGCTCAATCAGCAGAATGATGATGTGAATGGCTTTGATATGGACTTCCTGAATCCGGTCGGCGTAACCGGTGTGGGGGGCGCGAATTTCTACGTCGCAGAGGGTAGCGAGCTTACCACCATCTTTGCCGGTGAGAGCCACTATGCTCATGCCAGCGGCCTTAGCCGCCTCAGCGGCCCGCAAAATATTAGGCGAGTTACCGCTGGTGCTGATGGCTACCAACACATCGTTTGGCCTACCCAGCGCTTCTATGAAGCGGCTGAAAACGTGGTCAAAGCCATAGTCATTGGCCACGCACGTCATGTGCGAGGCATCGGTGAGGGCGATGGCAGCCAGTGCGGGCCGGTCCTGGCGGTAGCGGCCGGATAGCTCTTCGGCAAGATGCTGAGCGTCGCAGAGCGAGCCACCGTTGCCGCAAGTCAGGATCTTGCCGCCCTGGCCCAGGGCCGACGCCATCAGACGGGCAGCTTGCTCAATAACGGCCAGGTTCGCCGGATCGGCCAGAAAACGGTCTAGAAGGTCGCGGGCAGTGACTAGTTCGGCCCGGATGAGGTCGGAGAAAGGGGTATTCGTCACGCCGCGAAATTAGTGGGTTGGCGGATTATCGGTACCAGTAGTAGGCTCATCCGATGGATACACTGTACGGCGTGGAATAGAGCCAGCCGGACCTGTAGGCGTTGGCGGGGTAGGGGCAATTACCTCGTCGGGGTAGGTGGTGGTGCCCGTTACGGTGCCAGGGCGCTGCTGAAAATCCCGCTCCCGCTGCTCCAACTGGTGGTCATAGAGGCGGGCCTTCAACTCGTTGATTTTGCCTTCGTGCTGAACTACACTGCGGCGTAGCAACACACTATCCATGTTCTCAACTATAAGCACGGCCGCTAATAGCACTACCCCTGCTACAAATAATGTGTAGTAAAAAGCAGCAGGTTCAGTCCCCAGGCCAATGGCAGAAGCAAAGGTGTCGCGGGCGGCTGTGCTGAAGATAAACAGCAGCGCCAGCAACAGATACACCATCACCAAAATGGTTGTCAGACGTTTCAGAAAGAGCATATGAATCGGCAGAGCAAGGCGTTAGACAAAAAAAGAATGTTACTAACTGTTGAGCTAGTAAGTGGAAATATAGAATTTTTCCACTTAGGAAGTAGATCTTATACCTATCAACTGCTATATAACGCAGAGTGGGCGGTTTGTGTTGGCCGTGCTATACCAGTGCGCCGCTACCTTGCAACTGGTTGAGGCGCTGATACAGACCACCACCCTGCTGCAACAATTCCTGGTGCGTGCCACGCTCCGCAATGCGGCCGTTTTGCAGCACAATAATCTCATCGGCGTGCTGCACGGTGCTCAGACGGTGAGCAATTACCAGGGAGGTGCGGCTCTGCATCAAGCGTGTGAGGGCCTCCTGCACCAGCTTTTCCGATTCTGTATCCAGGGCCGAGGTAGCCTCATCCAGGATGAGAATGGGTGGGTTGCGCAGGATGGCGCGCGCAATGCTCAGGCGTTGGCGCTGCCCACCCGAGAGGCGTGCGCCCCGGTCGCCGATGCTGGTCTGATAGCCATCGGCGGTGGCCGTGATGAAGTCGTGCGCGTTGGCGATTTTGGCGGCTTCTATCACCTCTGCTTCCGTGGCCTGGGTATTGAAGCGGATGTTGTTGAAAATAGTATCGTTGAACAGGATACTTTCCTGCGTTACAATGCCCATCTGGTCGCGCAGAGAATGGATGGTAACGTCGCGCACGTCGTGGCCATCAATGAGGATGCGCCCGCCCGTGACATCGTAGAAACGGGGTAGCAAATCGGCCAGGGTGCTTTTGCCGCCGCCCGAAGGACCAACTAAGGCCACGGTCTTGCCCTTGCCAATGGTCAGGTTGATGTCCTGCAACACTGGCTGCTCGCCGTAACTAAACTGCACGTCGCGCAGCTCAATCTGATGCTGGAAGCTGGGTAGTATTGCAGCGGTGGGCTGGTCCTGAATGGTCGGTTCGGTGTCAATTACACGCAGCACCCTTTCGCCGGCCACCAGTCCGCGCTGAATGTTGCTGAAGGCCGATGACAACGATTTGGCCGGCACCAGCACCTGCGAAAACAGGATGATATAGGTGATAAACACCGACGCCGACAAGTCGGAACCGCCGCCTAATACCAGCGTGCCGCCGAAGTACAGCAACCCCGCTACCACCGATACGCCTGCGAATTCGGAAAATGGGGAGGCCAGGTCGCGGGTGTTGTCGATGCGACGGGCCGTGCGGGCATAATTGTCGTTTTGCTCCCGAAACTTCTCCTGCATGTAGCCCTCCGCGTTGAAGGCTTTGATGACGCGCACGCCGCCCAGCATCTCGTCAATCACCGACAACATAGTGCCCAATGTGCTCTGGCTTTGCTTGGCCTGGTTGCGTAGTCGCTTGGAAATACCCGAAATCAGTCCGCCCGAAATGGGTAGCAGAATCAGCGTAAACAGCGTCAGCTTCACCGACATGGCAAAAAGCACCGCGAAATAAGCAATGATGGTAACCGGCTCCTTGAGCACAGCCGTGACGGTATTCACCACGGAGTTTTCTACCTCCTGCACATCATTGGTGAAGCGCGACATTAAGTCGCCCTTGCGCTCCTGCGAGAAGTAGCCCAGCTGGAGCTGCGTGACGTGCTGGTACAAATCGGCCCGCAGCGTACGAATCACACGGGCCCGCACCCGCGCCAGAATGCGTAGGCTGAGGTAGCGAAACAAGTTGCTCAGAAACACCGACAGCACCACAATACTACAGGCAAAAGCCAACGCGCCCAGCCTACCCTCGGCACCCAACACCTGCGCAAAGTAGAAGTTGAACACGTCCTTCACATACTCCAGCGTGAGGGCGAATTGCGGTAGGACCACCGGCGCTTCCATCGTCTGCGTTGTGTCGAAGAGCACGTTGAGCAGCGGCACCAGCATGGCGAAGTTGGCGATGCCGAAGAAAATCGTCAGCACCGTGTACAGCATGTACAAGGGTAGAAAATCGGCGTAGGGCCGCGCGTATTGTAGAATGCGGAGGTAAATCTTCATAAGCCCCGCAAAGGTAATTGAAAACGTAGGGGCACCTTGCAGGCGCCCCTCATCAAACAAAAACCGTTGCGCCAACTATACAGCCGGAGTAACAATAGCGGCCTGCAAGGCACCTCTACTATTGGAACACGGCTATTACCTCAATCTGCCCCACAATGTGCTGGTTGAACTCGGCCAGCTCCTCGGCCGGCACCCACAACTCGTCGTGTTGCCGGTTGCCCACGCTTTGCACCGGAAATTGTGCTGCGTAGTCGGCATCTATGGCAAAGCGCAGCACGTAGCCCGCGCCATAGAAGGATACGTTCTGGTCGCGAACAATCTGAGCGGCGTATTCTTGGTTGAGCGCCGGGTAGAAAATCGACTGCTCCGGCAGGCGCGGCGGAAAAGCCAGCCAGTTAGCTGCGGCAATCAAATCCAACTCCTGCTGATTGACAGGTCGATAGAGTAGTATGGTGGCCGGGTCGTGCCGCATGTAGCTAGGCTGATAGGAGAAGTTGGGAGAAGCATTTTCCCTTCTTGCCTGATGCGCAATATGGTTGAAATAGCCTCTTCTACTGGCGCCGGGCACCTACTAAAACTCGTGTAGGCGCTGGGCAATGTTCCAGCGCAGCGAGAAAGAAGTGTAGCTCTCCGTGCCATCGGCCGCAATAGTGTATTTTGAGCTACGGTGGCGGACAATCTGCTTGGCATCGAGCCAGAGGTTGTGGCGCAGCTGGTAGGTAGCGGTCAGGTCGAGGTGGAGGAGCTTGCTACGGTTGCCGTCGCCTACCTGGTAACCGTACTCGCGCAGGCTACCGTCAGGGTTCAGAGGCCGGATGTTGTAGGAGTAGAGCACGTTGCCGCCGTAGTTGTTGGCAAAGCCAATGGTAGGGTAGTTCGGTACGGGCGGCAGATCCAGGCCCTGCACCGAGTAAAACGCTTTGCCTACCAGGTTCAGGCGCGGTAGGCGCGGGGGCTGGTAGCTGGCAATGCCAATAAACTCGTACAGATTGGCGCCCATGGGGTGGGCTAGCGGCTGGTTGTAGTGCTGGTAGTTGCGGTACTTGTCTGCGTGCTGGTAGGTGTAGGGCCGGATATAGTTGAACTCGCCCTGCAAGTCGAAGTTACTGATGCCGGCTACGTCAATGTACTTGGCGCCTAGCTGCACAGCCTGCTTGTTGGCCCACCACCCATCACCAGAGCGCACTTGGCTAATCGAAAACTCATCCAGTACCAGTTGCCCATAGAGCTGGTAGCGATGCTTGATGTTCCACTTAAAATCGAGGCCCAGCAGGGAGTTGTCCTCCGAGCCCACCTGCTGCTCCACGCTGCGATAGAAGATAATGGGGTTGAGGTAGCCCAGCTCGTAGCCGCCCTTGCCCCGCGCAAACACCACCGACTCAAACACCCCCACGTTGAAATTCGACGTCACGTCGAGGCTCAGGTGGTGGAAGGTCATGTACTTTTTCTGGTAGATGGTATCGGCGTTGGCCTTGTCGGCCGTCATCTGCGTGAATAGGTTCTCGTAGTTGAACTTCCAGATGCGGGTGTTCAGCTTCAGAAACAGGTAGGGCGCCGTGTAATCCGACAAAATCAGCGAGCGGTAGCCGTTGCCAATAAAGTTGCGGTCGTGCCCAAACTGAATATTGATGTGCCGGCTGGCGGCATACGTGATGTAGCCCCGCGCCGAAAGAAAGTCGTATTTGTTGCCGCCCTCGCCCTTGAAATACTTCCAGTAGCCCTCGTGCGGCACAATGTTGTCGCGCTGAATGCGGTCCTGCACGTAGCCGGGCACGGCCATCTGGTTATCAGTCAGAAAGGTGTAGAAGCCCAGCTTCTTATCAATGGTGCCCTCCACCTGTATACCGCGCGTGTTCACATAGCGTAGCCCATCGATGCGGTTATCGTGCCCCACCGACAGGTAGGCCACCGGGTTCACGCGCAGCGTAAAGTCAGGCTTGTCTACGTGAAACAGGTCCGTCGTATTGCGGTAGAAATAGTTCAGAATAGGATTGCGGCTGGTGTTTTGGGCCAGCTCCTCCACGGTGTAAGGCCAGTTGTCGCGCAGCAGGTAGCGGGCGTTGAAACGGTCGGCGCGGGAGAAGGTGCCGGCGGCGGTACTGTCCAGCAGCATCCGCTCGCCCAATCGGGCGGCGCTGGCGCGGGTGTAGGGCCGCACCGAGGTGTGCAGGTCACCCAGCGAATCGGGCCCGTACTTGATGGCGTAGCGGTCGATGAGGCGGTACACATCCTGATCGAGCGGCACATAGGTAGTGCCCTGGCCGGTCTGGTGCGGCGGCTTAGGCTTGGGTGCCGACTGGTCGTACACCAGCCAGGTAGGGCTGTTGGGGCGGGCGGTGGAGTCAGTGGTTTGGGCCAGCGTGCGACCGGCCAGTAGCGTGAGACAGGTCAGCAGGAGTAAGCGGTGGGTCATAGAAAAGGGAATAGCAGCCGCAGCATAATGGGCAAACAAACCTACGCAGTTCAGGGCTGGGGTAAGGCGGGGCAGCCGACAAAAAACGCGCCTACTCCAACCGGAAAATTAGCCGATTTTTTGCTGGCTCCTCGGCAACGCAACGAACAGCCGGGTGCTTTTCCTACCCACCAACGCATTTTGCCCGATTACCAACAGCCGGTTGCTGTCGATAATCGGGCAAAATCTACGGAGGTTAAGTATTCGCTATTGCTTATATACCTGGGTAGCCTGGGTTCTGTACCAAATTAGGGTTAGCTGCCAATTGACGCTGTGGAATTGGGTACAGTGCCTTATTTGGGTCGCTGGGGCGGTGGTCCCACCACGAGGCTGTTGTCGGGCAATCAGCCGTGCTGAAGGGCAGTCGTCGTAAGACCTCAGGGGTGTAGTCCCGTTGCCCTTGCGCGTGAGGGACTCAGCTGAAATAAACTTTGGTGAGGCGATAACGAAGCTGTTTAGAAAGTCGGTTTAGGGTTGATTTTCCGCAAAAACAGGACGACGAACGCCAACCAATGCCAGGCCAACCAGTTGCCAATGCTGGTTTCATAGCGCACGAGCAAGGTTTTGAAGCTGTCGAGCCAGGCGTTGGCGTGTTCCACTACCGTGCGCCGCCGGTGGAGTTCAGGGTCAAAGAAGGTGTCGTCAGCCGTTTGCCAATCGGTGGTGCGGCGGTTGCGGGCGATGTTGGCTTCGATGTCGCGGTCAGCACAAGCCTGGCGTAACTCCGTCGTATCGAAGGCACTA
>Ga0210040_10002490_pt1 | contig 25915 bp, 26 predicted proteins | sample CryGeyCG12114_NA_FD_185462 | JGI IMG/M metagenome (GOLD analysis project Ga0210040, IMG submission 185462) | Groundwater microbial communities from aquifer - Crystal Geyser CG19_WC_8/21/14_NA (SPAdes) (version 2) | ecosystem: Environmental > Aquatic > Deep subsurface > Groundwater | place: USA... | reverse complement strand
CGGCGGGGCGGCGGCCAAGGGCGCTGCGGTCGTCCTGTGGGTCATCGTCGGCGGCGGCCTCGCCTACGGCGTCACGCAGACGGTGATCAGGGCGGCGCAGCTCTTCAGCTGAGCCGCACCGGCCCATCCGCCCGGGGCGCTAGCGTTCGCCGCATGGTGAGCGCTGGCGTCCCGGGCGTGCAGGTCCTCGGCCCGGAGGTCGAGGGCGCCGAGCGCGTCCTCACCCCTGCGGCCCTCGAGCTGGTCGCGCTCCTGCACCGCTCCCTCGACGGCCGCCGCCGCGAGCTGCTCGCCCGCCGCGCCCAGCGCCGCGAGGCCCTGGCCGCGGGGGAGGAGCTCGGCTTCGCCGCCGCGACGGCGTCCGTGCGCGAGGACCCCACCTGGCGCGTGGCCGCCCCCGCCCCCGGCCTGGTCGACCGGCGGGTGGAGATCACCGGCCCGACGGACCGGAAGATGACCGTCAACGCGCTCAACTCCGGCGCCCGGGTCTGGCTGGCCGACCTCGAGGACGCCAACACCCCGGCCTGGGAGAACGTCGTCGGCGGCCAGGTGAACCTCCTCGACGCCGTGAGCCGCACCATCGACTTCACCTCCGAGGCCGGCAAGGAGTACCGCCTGCGCCCGGACGCCGAGCTGGCGACGATCGTCGTCCGCCCCCGGGGGCTGCACCTGCCGGAGAAGCACGTGCTCGTCGACGGCGAGGTGGTCTCCGGCTCGTTCCTCGACTTCGCCCTGCACCTGTCCGCCTGCGGCGCCGCCCAGGTGGCCCGCGGCCTCGGGCCGTACTTCTACCTGCCCAAGCTCGAGAGCGCCCTCGAGGCCCGGCTGTGGAACGACGCCTTCCTCCTGGCCCAGGAGCACCTCGGCATGGCCCGCGGCACCGTCCGCGCGACGGTCCTCATCGAGACGATCTGGGCGGCGTTCGAGATGGAGGAGGTGCTCTACGAGCTGCGCGAGCACTCCGCGGGCCTCAACGCCGGCCGCTGGGACTACGTCTTCAGCATCATCAAGGCCTTCCGCGACCGGGGCGAGGGCTTCGTGCTGCCCGACCGCGGGGCCGTGACGATGACCGTGCCGTTCCTGCGCGCCTACACCGAGCTGCTCGTCAGCACGTGCCACCGCCGGGGCGCGCACGCCATCGGCGGCATGTCGGCGTTCGTCCCCAGCCGCGATGCCGCGGCGAACGAGGTGGCCTTCGCGAAGGTCAGGGAGGACAAGACCCGCGAGGCCGGCGACGGCTTCGACGGCTCGTGGGTGGCCCACCCCGGCATGGTCGCCACCTGCGAGGAGGCGTTCACCGCCGTCCTGGGGGAGCGGCCGAACCAGCTCGACCGCACCCGCGAGGACGTCGCCGTCACCGCCGCGCAGCTGCTCGACGTCGCCTCCACCCCCGGGCGGGTCACCGAGGCGGGGCTGCGCACCAACGTCAGCGTCGGCATCCGCTACCTCGAGTCGTGGCTGCGCGGCTCCGGCGCCGTGGCCATCCGCGGGCTCATGGAGGACGCCGCCACCGCGGAGATCTCCCGCAGCCAGGTCTGGCAGTGGCTGCGCACGGGCACGGCGCTGGACGACGGCCGCACCGTCACCCGCGGGCTCGTCGAGCGCGTGGTCGCGGAGGAGGTCGCGGTCATCGCCGAGGAGGTCGGCGACACGGCGTTCATGGTCGGCCGCTGGCGCGAGGCCCGGGACCTCTTCACGGAGGTGGCCCTCGCCGAGGACTTCCCCGACTTCCTCACCCTGCCCGCCTACGACCGGATGCCCTGAGGTGGGCGCAGCGGTACGGGCCGGCGTCGAGATCAGGCTGGCCACCGAGGACGACGCGCCGGCGCTGGCCGCGCTGCTGCGCGCCAGCCGCGAGCACCTGGCGCCCTGGGACCCCGAGCGGGCCGAGGACTTCTTCACCGAGGCCTCCCAGCGGGAGGGGCTCCTCGTCTCGCTCGAGGCGCACGCGCAGGGCCGCGGCGTCCCGATGGTCATCCTCGCCGGCGGTGCCCTCGTGGGGCGCATCAGCATCAACGACGTCGTGCGCGGCGCCTTCCAGTCCGCGCACCTGGGCTACTGGGTGGGCGCCGGCCACACCGGCCGCGGGGTCGCCGGCGCCGCGGTGGCGCAGGTGGTGCGGCTGGCCTTCGACGAGCTCGAGCTGCACCGCCTCCAGGCCGACACGCTCGTGCACAACGCGGCGTCGCGGGCGGTGCTGGCCCGCAACGGGTTCGCGCCCATCGGGCTGGCCCCGCAGTACCTGCGGATCGCCGGGCGCTGGCAGGACTGCCTGCTGCACCAGCTGATCACCGACCGCGACGGCTGACCGGTCCGCGTCATCCGCTGGACAGCACCCTGGCGCGGGCGAGCCGGTGCTCCTCCGCGCTGATCACCCCACGCCGGTGCAGGTCGTCGAGCTCGGCCAGGCGCTGCTCCACGGGCTTCGCGGGGTCCAGCGCGGGGCTGTTCATGACCCGCGCAGCGAGGTCGGCCTGCAGGGTGGCGGGGTCGAGCCCGGACCGCCTCAGGTTCCGCCTGCTGCGCGCCGCCGAGTACGCCGTGTACACGAAGCCCGCCGCCACCAGCAGCGCGACGAGGACGAAGAAGGTGGTGATCAGCGGCGAGGCACCTGCCAAGGGGTTCATCGCCGCGAACGTACGCCTCCCCGGACACCGGCGCCGGGTCCCCCGGTGTGGTGGCGCCACCGGCGGGTAGGGCGCGGCCATGAGCGACCAGCACACCATGCAGGACCCGACGAGCCAGTACCCGCGGCCTCCCTTCAAGGTCCAGGAGCAGGACGGCTCCGGGCTCGCCGAGGACATGGACCCTCGGCCCGACCACGGCGAGGACTCCTACGTCGGCAGCGGGCGGCTGACCGGGCGGAGGGCGATCGTCACCGGCGCCGACAGCGGCATCGGGCGCGCGGTCGCCATCGCCTACGCGCGCGAGGGGGCGGACGTCGTCCTGGGCTTCCTGCCCGGCGAGGAGGAGGACGCCGAGGAGGTCGTGGCGCTCATCGAGGCGGCCGGCCGCAAGGCCGTGGCCGCGCCGGGGGACCTCAAGGACGAGGCCTACTGCCAGCAGCTCATCGCCACGGCGGTGGAGCAGCTCGGCGGCCTCGACGTGCTCGTCAACGTCGCCGGCCAGCAGCAGAACCAGGACTCCATCGCCGACATCACGACCGAGCAGTTCGACTCGGTCTACAAGACGAACGTCTACGCGATGTTCTGGCTGTCCAAGGCCGCGATCGAGCACATGCCCCCGGGCAGCTCGATCATCAACACCACCTCGATCCAGGCCTACGAGCCCAGCCCGAACCTCGTGGACTACGCCAGCACGAAGGCTGCGATCAACAACTTCACCAAGGGCCTGGGCCAGCAGCTGGCCCCGAAGGGCATCCGGGTCAACGCCGTCGCACCGGGACCGATCTGGACGCCGCTGCAGCCGGCCGGTGGCCAGCCGCCGGAGGCGATGGAGACCTTCGGGGGCGCCACCCCGCTGGGCCGCCCGGGCCAGCCCGCCGAGCTCGCGGGGCCGTACGTCTTCCTGGCCAGCCAGGAGTCCAGCTACGTCGTCGGGGAGACCCTCGCCGTCACGGGCGGCATGCCCACCCCCTGACCCCGGGAGAGGTCCCGAACCTTCGACCTCACTCCGCCCTTCACCCCGTTCGCCCCGTTCTGGGCGGGCGGGGTGACGTGCGTCAGGAGGCGGGCGCCCACAGGTCGGTCCAGGCCACGCCGGCCTCGCCGACGAGGTCGCGCAGCAGCGGCAGGCTCACCCCGACGACCGAGTGCGGGTCGCCCTCGACGCCGCGCACGAACGCCCCGCCGAGGCCGTCGAGGGTGAAGGCCCCGGCCACGAGCAGCGGCTCCCCGGTGGCGACGTAGGCCGCGATCTCGGCGTCGGTGACGTCGGCGAAGTGCACCGTGGTGGACGCGACCGCGCCCAGCGTCGCCCCGGAGCCGCCCTCGCGGGCGTCGACGAGCCAGTGGCCCGTGTGCAGGACGCCGGAGCGCCCGCGCATCGCTCGCCAGCGCTCGGTGGCCTCGGCGGCGTCGGCCGGCTTGCCGTGCACCTGCCCGTCCAGCTCCAGCACCGAGTCGCAGCCCAGCACGAGGACGCCGTCCTCGGGGGCCTCCTCGAGGTCCTCCCAGCGGCCCGCGACCTCCTCGGCCTTCGCCCTCGCGAGCACCAGGGCGACGTCCTCGGCGTCCGTGACGCCGTAGCCCGCGACCTCGGCGTCCTCGTCGACGCCCGAGACGAGCACGAGCGGGGCGAGCCCGGCGGCGCGCAGCGTGGCCAGGCGGGCGGGGGAGGCGGAGGCGAGCAGCAGCACGGTCGTCACGGCGGCGACGCTAGCCGAGGACCTTGGCGAACCAGCGGTCGGCCGGAGTGGCCCCGGGGTTGTAGGCCTCGACCGCGTCGAACCCCAGGCGCGGGTACAGCGCGCACGCCGCGGTCAGCTCCGAGCGGGTGTCGAGCACCAGCCGCCGCGCGCCCCGGCCGCGCGCCCACGCCTCGGCCGCCGCCATGAGCGCGCGGGCCGCGCCGTGCCCGCGGGCGGCCGGGGTCGTGAACAGCCGCTTGAGCTCGGCGTCCCCGCCGTCGATCAGGCGCACGCCCAGGCAGCCCACGGGGGCGCCGTCGAGCCGGGCCAGCCAGAACTCGCCCTCGGGCGGGGCGAGGTCGACGTCGGGGGTGGCGGAGAAGCGCACCCCCAGCACGGCGCCCACCTCCGCGGAGTAGGCCTCCCGCAGCGACACCGCCTCGGGGGCGGCGACCGGGAGGACCTCGACCGAGAGCTCAGCCAACGAGGGCCCCGTGCAGCACGTCCAGGCCCAGCGACCCGACGTCCAGCGCCCGGCGGTGGAAGGCGGCCAGGTCGAAGTCGGCCCCTTCACGGGTGCGGACCTGCTCCCGCAGCTCCAGCCACAGCCGCTCGCCGACCTTGTACGACGGCGCCTGCCCCGGCCAGCCCAGGTAGCGCTGGTGCTCGAAGCGCAGGAAGTCCTCCTGCTGGAAGGTGTGGGTGCGCAGGTAGGTCCACATGGCGTCGGCGTCCCAGACCCCTCCGCCCAGCTCCGCGGGGGTGGCGAAGCCGCAGTGCGTGCCGATGTCGACGACCACCCGGGCCGCGCGGAAGAGGGAGCTGTCGAGCATGCCCATCCGGTCGCCCGGGTCGTCCTGCCAGCCGAGGTCGGCCATGAGCCGCTCGGCGTACAGCGCCCAGCCCTCGCCGTGCCCGGAGACCCAGCACAGCATCCGGCGCCAGCGGTTGAGCAGCTCGCTGCGGTAGAGGGTCTGGCCGACCTGGAGGTGGTGGCCGGGAACGCCCTCGTGGAAGACCGTGGTGCGCTCGCGCCAGGTGGCGAAGCTCGTCACGCCCTCGGGCACCGACCACCACATGCGGCCCGGGCGCGAGAAGTCCTCGCTGGGGCCGGTGTAGTAGATGCCGCCCGAGCTCGTCGGGGCGATCCGGCACTCCAGGCGGCGCACCGGCTCGGGGATGTCGAAGTGCGTGCCGGCCAGGGCCGACAGCGCGCTGTCGGACAGCGCCTGCATCCACGCCTGGAGCGCGTCGGTGCCGTGCACCTGGCGCGCGGGGTCGGCCTCGAGGACGGCGATCGCCTCGGCGGCGCTCGCGCCGGGGCGCACCTGCTGGGCCACCTCGGCCATCTCGGCCTCGATGCGGGCGACCTCGGCGAGGCCCCAGGCGTAGGTCTCCTCGAGATCGACCTCGGCGCCGAGGAACGTGCGTGAGAGCAGGGCGTAGGCGTCGCGGCCCACGGCGTCCTCGGTGCGGGCCAGGGGCAGCAGGTCCTCGCGCAGGAACCTGGCGAGGTCGCCGTACGAGCTCGCCGCAGCCTGCGCGCCGGCGCGCAGGTCGGTCTCGAGGACGCCGGCCGGCGGCGCGCCGTCGGGCCGCGCGCCGGCGATCAGGGTGGCGAAGACGCCGTGCTCCGCGTCGGCGAAGGCCTCGGCCTGGGCGGCGCAGGCCTCCACCTGCCGGCGGGCGGGCGCCGTGCCGGCGTCCACCGAGGCGCGCAGGGACCGCGCGTAGCCGGTCAGCGCCTCGCCGGTGCGGCCCAGGCGCGCCGCGATGGCGGCCCAGTCGTCGGCGGTGTCGGTCGCCATGAGGTCGAACGCCTCCTGCACTCCCTGCAGCGGGCTGGCGATGACGTTGAGCGACCCCAGGTCGAGCCCGGCGTCGGCGATCGCGACGGAGAGGCCGAGGCGCTCGCGCATGGCCGCGAGGGTGACCCGGTCCACCTCGTCGGTGAGGGGGACGGCGTCCAGCGCGCGCAGGGTCCGCCGATCGAGGTCGGTGCGCGCCGCCAGGCCCTCGGGGGAGAGGTCGGTGACCTGGTCGTCGTGCCCCCGCACGCCGAGGTAGGTGGCCGTGTACGGGTCGGAGGCGCAGACCTCGTCGACGTGCGCGTCGGCCAGGGCGTCGAGGGCGGACGGCGTCCGCGGGGTGCTGGGCGGGCCTGCGGGGGTGTCGGTGCTCACGCTGCGAACCCTAGGACGGCGACGGGTGTCAGAACGAGGACGGGCTGGGGCGCGACCTGGTGCTGACAGTCGACCGAGGGAGTGGTTGCCTGGGGCATCGGCGCGTCGACCCGAGGAGGACCACGTGAGCACAGGGGTGCACCAGGGACGAGCGGCCCGCGCGGTGGCCGCCGGCGCGCTCGCGGCAGCGGTGCTGGCGGGGTGCAGCGGGCCCTCGGCGCCCGCGGGCCCACCGGCGTCCTCCGCTCCTGCGAGCAGTGCGGCGCAGGGCGGCGCGGCCGGCACCGCGATCCCCTCAGCGACCTCGGGAGGCGGCGGGTGCCCGGCCGACGGTGGAGGCGTCCCGGCGGGCGCGGGCAGCGCTCCGACCGCCGACCTCGACCGCGACGGCGAGCCCGACGTGCTGTGGCTCTCGGACGCCGGCGGCCAGCGGACGCTCGGCGTCACCACGGCGTCCGGCGCCACGTTCTCGACGACCTTCGAGAGCGCGGCCCCGCAGGCGGCCAGGGCTCTCGGGCAGCGCCTCGGCGGGAGCGACCCCGGCGTCGTCCTGCTCGACACCGGCCGGTCGGTGCAGCTGTACACGACCGCGGGCTGCGCCCTCGCCCCGACGACGGACGAGCGGGGGCGCCCCTGGTCCTTCGACCTCGGGTTCACCGGCTACGGCACCGGCGTGGGCTGCGCCGACCTCGGCCAGGGCCTGCAGCTGGTGGGGCTGCTGGCCGAGGACGACGGCGAGGGCACCTCGACGGTCACGCGCACGCCGATCGAGCTCACCGACGACGGCCGCACCGCGCGCGGCGGTGCGGCCGCGGTCGTGGTCGAGCGCGCCAGGAACGACGACCCCGTCGTGGAGCAGGCGCGGTCGGTCTCCTGCGGGGACCAGGCCGAGGGTGCGGGCGAGCCGCAGCCCTGAACCGGCCGCCGGGTCAGGGGGTGGAGGTGCCCGACTTCAGGGCCGCGAGGCGCAGCTCGACCTCGACGTCGTCGCCGTCGGCCTCCAGCGCCTCGAACTGCGCGTCGAGGCTGGACGCCGCGAGCTCCTCCTGGCCGCGCACGCGCGCCTCCTCGCGGCGCACCTTGTCCTCGAAGCGGCTGACCTCGCTGGTCGGGTCCATGAGGTCGAGCGCGCCGACGGCGTCCTGCACGCGGCTCTGCGCCTGCACCATGCGGTTGCGGGCGACGAGCTCGTTGCGCTTGCCCTTGAGGTCCTCGAGCTTGGAGCGCATGCCCTCCAGGCCCTTCTTGAGCTTGTCGACGACCTCGGTGCGCGAGGCGATCTGCGGCTCGAAGCCCTTGGCCTGCTGCTCCTCGGCGATCTGGCGCTGCAGCGCGATCTTGGCGAGGTTGTCGAAGCGGTCGGCCTCGGAGCCGTTGCCCTCGGCGCGCAGGGAGTCGGCCTTGCGGCTGGCCGCGACGGCCTTGGAGCCCCACTCGCGCGCGGTGGCCTGCGCCTCGGTGTGGTCCTCCTCCAGCAGCCGGAGGTCGCCGATGGTCTGCGCGACCGAGGCCTCCGCCTCGCGGATGGCCTGCGTGTAGTCGCGCACCATCTGGTCCAGCATCTTCTGCGGGTCCTCGGCGGAGTCCAGCAGCGCGTTCAGGTTGGCCCGCGCCAGCTGTCCGATCCGTCCCAGCAGCGACTGCTGCGCCATGTCGGCTCCTCTTCTCGTCGTGGTCGTGCGGCCCCCAGCATGGCCCGCGGGGCCGGGTGCCGCCACAGCGGTCGGTCGCCCGCCGGCCCTGAGATCCGCCCCGGTCGAACACTTGATCGGACGCCGGCCCGCTGCCAGGATCGCCGGAGGCTCGCAGCGGAGGTGTGCGGTGGCGGTACCCACGACCAGCAGTGCGGTCACGACGGCGGACCAGGCGGGGCGGCCTGTGCCGGAGCAGCCGGTGCCGGGCCGGGGCCGGGCGCGCCCCGAGCAGCTGGAGGACCACCGCCGCGAGCTCACCGGCTACTGCTACCGGATGCTCGGGTCGGGCTTCGACGCCGACGACGCGGTCCAGGAGACGATGGTCCGGGCCTGGCGCGCGCTCGACCGCTTCGACGGCCGCTCCAGCCTGCGGTCCTGGCTCTACCGGATCGCCACCAACGTCTGCTTCGACGCCCTGGACGGCAGGAAGCGGCGCGCCCTGCCGGTCGACCTCTCGCCGGACGCCTCGGCGCCGGTGGTCTCCTCGCTCGGGCAGCCGCTGCCGGAGCAGACGTGGCTGCAGCCGGTGCCCGACGGGCGGGTCCTGCCCGAGACGGGCGACCCGGCCGACCTCGCGGTCGCCCGCGAGTCGGTGCGGCTCGCCCTCGTGGCCGCCCTGCAGCACCTGCCCCCGCGCCAGCGGGCCGTGCTCATCCTGCGCGAGGTGCTGCGCTGGCACGCCGACGAGGTCGCCGAGCTCCTCGGCACGTCCGTCCCGGCGGTCAACAGCGCCCTGCAGCGGGCGCGCGCCACCCTGGCCTCCGCGTCCGTGGCAGACCGCGGCGCCGACCTGGACCCGCTCGACCCCGAGCACACCGCGCTGCTCGAGCGCTACGTCGCCGCGTTCGAGGCCTACGACATGACCGCCCTCGTGGCGCTGCTGCACCAGGACGCCACGCAGAGCATGCCGCCGTTCGCGCTGTGGCTGCGCGGGCCCGCCGACATCGCCGCCTGGCACGTGGGCCCCGGCGGCGGGTGCCGGGGGTCGCGGCTGCTGCGGGTGAGCGCGAACGGGTCACCCGCCCTCGCGCAGTACAAGCCCTCCGCCGACGGGACCCGGTGGGAGCCGTGGGCGGTGCACGTCCTCGGTGTCCGCGAGGGCCGGATCGCGAGCATCACGAACTTCCTGGGCCCCGAGCTCTTCGCCGCCTTCGGGCTCCCCGACCACCTCGGCTGAGCCCTCCCCGGGCCCGGGCCCCAGCCCGACGGCGTCCAGGCCGACGAGCACGAGCAGGGCCCGCAGCTGCGGGCTCGCCCCGTGCACCCGGAGACGGGCGCCGCGCCGCTGGGCGGCCAGCCGGCGGCGCGCGAGGTCCTCCACCGAGGCCAGCTCGGCGGGCATCGCGCGGGCGTCGACGACCTCGGGTGGCTGCGCCACGGGGACCTCCTGGGTCAGGTGCAGCGGTGACGCCCGCGGTGGCGCCGACTCATCGGCGCAGTGACGACGAGGTGCTCGCGGTCCGCGCGAGACTGATCGCCGTGCTCGAGCGACCGCGGAGATGATCACGGATCCCCGACCTCGGCGCGTCGGGGCGAGGACCCCGTGATCTTCGCGGCGGGGGGTCACGGCGGGCTGCCGGAGGCGCTCGCCTCAGAAGCGGCCGCCGCCGCCGAAGCCACCGCCGCTGCCCCCGAAGCCGCCTCCGCCGCCGAAGCCACCGCCACCGCCGAAGCCGCCGCCGAAGCCGCCGCCCATCCCGCCGCCACCGATGCGGATGCCGCCGCCACCGCCGCCGCCGCCGAGCATGCCGCCGAGGATGCCGCCGATGACCGCGGCCTCCAGCCCACCGCCGGAGCGGTAGCCCCCGCGCCGACCGCCGTAGCCACCGCCGAACCCGCCGCCACCTCCGTAGCCGCCGCCGTCGCCCCAGCCGTCGACGTCCTCGGCGGCCTCGCGCTGCGCCTCCTCGGCGAGGGCGTCGGCCTGCTGGGCGGACGCCAGGGCCCGCACCGGGTCGACGCCGGCCTGCTGCTCGGCGTCGGCCAGCAGCTGCCGCGCCTGGTCCAGGTGCGTGCGGGCGCTGCTGCCCACGGCCCCGCGCCGGGTGCGCAGGTAGGACGTCGCGGCGGCCACCTCGGCCTGCGCGGCCGGCAGCGCCTGGCGCAGGGCCGCGCGGGCCCGGTCGGCGCGCACGGACTCCTCGCGCACCGACGCCAGGGCGCGGTCGAGGGCGACGTCGGCCTCCTCCAGCCGGCGGACCGCGGTCAGCGGGTCGCCCGGCCCCGCGCTGTTCGCCGCCGCCAGGGCCTGCTCGGCGCGGGCCACGAGGCCGGCGAGCTCCGGCGTGCCCCCGCCGGCGCGGGCCAGGCCGCGGGCCTCGGCGAGGTCCTCCTCGGTGTCGGCGACCGCGGTCGCCAGGCGCGAGGCGGCGCCGGCGAGGTCGGACTCCAGGCGCGGGACGGCGTCCAGGGTCGCCTGCACCTGGGCGAGGGCCCCGCGGGCGGCCTGCACGCTGACGGCCGCCTCGCCCGTGGCGCCGGAGGCCTGCTCGTCGCGGGCCTCGCCGAGCTCGCCCTCGGCGAAGGCCAGCAGCTGCTCGGCCTGCTCGGCGCTGCCGCGGACGCTCACCAGCGCCGAGGGGGAGTACCGGCGGCCGAGGGCGTCCAGGCGCGCGCGTTCGGACCCCAGGCGCGCCACCAGGGCGGTGTGCTCCTGGGCGAGCTGGGGGAGCACCGTCGGCAGGGTGCGCTCGACGTCGCGCAGGCGGGTGAAGGCCTCGGCCTGGGCGTCGAGCGAGGCGTCCGCGGCGGTGAGCCGCTGCAGCACCTCCTGCAGCAGGGCGCGGCGCTGGGGCTCGGGCAGGTCGACCTCGTCGACCCGGCGGCGGGCGGCGAACGCCGCGCCGAGCTCGGTGCGCGCACCGGCGAGGGCGTGCTCGAAGGGGCCCGCAGCCTCGTCGCCGAACTGGGCGCGGGCGAAGCCGAGCTCCTGCGTGGAGCGCTCCACGGCGTCGTCGACGGCGACCAGCCCGGCGTCGGCGCGGCGCGCGAGCTCCTCGGTCGGGACGGGCGGCTCCGCGGGGGCGCCGCCGCGCGGGGCGGCCCCACCCGGACCGGCTGCCTGGCGGGCCCGCCGGCGGCGCGAGGACAGCAGGGCCAGCAGCCCCAGGCCACCGCCGAAGACCAGCACGAGGACGAGCACCAGGGCGCCGAGGCCCCCACCGCCGGAGCCGGCGGAGGAGCCCGGCGTCCCGCCGCCGCTCGTCCCGGAGCCGCCGCCCGCAGCGGCGTCGCGCAGCCCCGCGGCCGCGGCCTCCACGGAGCCGTCCCAGTCGCCCTGGCGCAGCTCCGGCTCGACGTAGCGGGTCGAGACGGCGTCGATGTCGCTCTGCGTCAGAGGGGTCCCACCCCCGACCCACCAGCCGTACAGCCCGTCGCCCTCGGCCACCGCCAGGAGCACGTCGCCGGAGCCCAGCCCGGACGCCTGGAAGGCCTGCTGCGCCCAGTCGCTCCGGTCGATGCCGTCGAAGCTGTCGACGTACGCCACCCAGAGGTCGATCCCGGTGTCCGCGCGGAGGGAGTCCACGGCGGCCTCGGCGCTGCTCTCGTCGAGCAGCCCTGCGGAGTCGGTGATCTGGGTGTCCAGCCGCGAGGGCGGCTCGGCGGCCGCCGGCGCGGCGAGCAGCAGCAGGGGGGCCAGCAGCAGCGCCAGCGCGGCGAGGCAGCGGCGGGAGCCGCGACCCGGCGTCCGGGCGCTCACCGCTGCCACCCCGCGGCCTGCCAGGCGCCCGGCCCGGGGGCCAGCGGCGCCCTCAGCGCGGCGGACCGGTCGGCCCAGCGGGAGGTCGGCGCCGGCTGCCCCGCGCCGGACTGCTGGCGCGTGACGGCCGCGGCCAGGGCGGTGACCAGGGCGACGACCTCCTCGGCCGTGGCCTCACCGGCGACGACGCGCAGCACGGGGCGGGACGGGCCCGGGACGACCTCGCTCACAGCGGGATGTTCCCGTGCTTCTTGGGCGGCAGCGACTGGCGCTTGGTGCGCAGGGCCCGCAGCGCCCGCACGATCGCCGGGCGGGTCTGCGACGGCGCGATCACGGCGTCCAGGAACCCGCGCTCGGCCGCGAGGTAGGGGTTGGACAGCTGCTGCTCGTAGTCCTCGACGAGCTCGGCGCGCACCACCTCGACGTCCTCGCCCCGCGCCGCGGCGTCCGCGAGGGTCCGCCGGTGGACGATGTTGACGGCGCCCTGGGCGCCCATCACCGCGATCTGGGCGGTGGGCCAGGCGAGGTTGACGTCGGCCCCGAGGTGCTTGGAGCCCATGACGATGTAGGCGCCGCCGTAGGCCTTGCGCGTGATCACCGTGATCTTCGGGACGGTCGCCTCGGCGTAGGCGTAGATCAGCTTCGCCCCGCGGCGGATGATCCCGTTCCACTCCTGGTCGGTGCCGGGCAGGAACCCGGGCACGTCCACGAAGGTGAGCACCGGGACGCCGAACGCGTCGCACAGGCGCACGAAGCGGGCGGCCTTCTCGCTGGCGTCGATGTCCAGGGTGCCGGCGAGCTGGGAGGGCTGGTTGGCCACGACGCCGACGCTGCGGCCCTCGACCCGCCCGAAGCCGATGAGCACGTTGGGGGCGAACAGCTCGGAGACCTCCAGGAAGTCCCCGTCGTCGAGCACGGCGGACAGCACCTCGTGCATGTCGTACGGCTGGTTGGCCGAGTCGGGCACGAGGACGTCGAGCGCGAGGTCCTCCTCGGTGACGTCGAGCGGGTCGCGGGCGTCCAGGGGGCCGAGGACCGGCGGCTCGGACAGGTTGTTGCTGGGCAGGTGCGCCAGCCACTCCCGCACCCAGGCGAAGGCGTCGTCCTCGCTGGCGGCCATGTGGGAAGCCGCCCCGCTGACGGCGGCGTGGGTGCGCGCGCCGCCGAGGGCCTCCATGCCGACGTCCTCGCCGGTGACGGTGCGGATGACGTCCGGGCCGGTGACGAACATGTGGGAGGTCTGGTCGACCATCACCACGACGTCGGTGATCGCGGGGGAGTAGACCGCCCCGCCGGCCGAGGGGCCCATGATCAGCGACACCTGCGGGACGACGCCGGAGCCGTGCACGTTGCGCAGGAAGATCTCGCCGTAGCCGGCCAGGGCGCCGACGCCCTCCTGGATGCGCGCGCCGCCGGAGTCGTTGATGCCGATCACCGGGCACCCGGTGGCCAGCGCCATGTCCATGATCTTGGTGATCTTCTGGCCGACGACCTCGCCGAGGCTGCCGCCGAAGATCGTGAAGTCCTGGGAGTACAGGCAGACCGGGCGGCCGTCGACCGTGGCGTAGCCGGTCACGACGCCGTCACCGGGCGGGCGCTCGCCCTGGCGCGACGGGTCGGCCCAGCGCGAGCGGGCCACCGCGTCGGTCTCGGTGAAGCTGCCCGGGTCGACCAGGGCCTCGATCCGCTCGCGGGCCGTGCGCTTGCCCTTGGCGTGCTGGCGCTCGACCGCGGCGGGGGCCCCCGCGTGCAGGGCCTCGGAGGTGCGCCGGTGCAGCTCGGCCAGCTTGCCGGCGGTCGTGCGCAGGTCGGCGCGCTGGTCGGGAGGGCTGGCCATGGTCGGGAGCCTAGCGATCAGCCGGCGTAGGGCAGCGGGAGCAGCCCGCGGACGCCGGGGGCGTGGGTGAACACGGCGCCGGCGGCCGGGTCGTCGGCCACCTGCTCCTCCTGCGCGGACGTCGTGATGAACAGCGTGGCCAGGTCGGGGCCGCCGAAGGTCACCGCCGTGACCAGGGGGGTCGGCACCTCGAGGCGCTCGGTGAGGGCGCCGTCGGCGTCGAAGCGCAGCACGCCGCCGCCCTTGTAGAGCGCCACCCAGACCCCGCCCTCGGCGTCCACCACCAGGCCGTCCGGGCCGCCACCGCCGCTCGCGTCCTCGGGGACCGCGGCGAACGGCTCGCGGCCGGCCACCTCGCCGGTCGCCGGGTCGACGTGCAGGAGGTCCACGCGGCCGGTCGGGGTGTCGACGTAGTAGGCGCGCGAGCCGTCGGGGGACCAGGCCAGGCCGTTGGAGATGGTGAGGCCGGTCATCACCTGCGCGGTGGAGCCGTCGGGGTCCAGGCGCCACATGCTGCCCGCGCCCTCGGCGGCGCTGAACGCCATCGTCCCGCAGTACAGGCGGCCCTGCGGGTCGCAGCCGCCCTCGTTGAAGCGCACGCCCTCGTCGTCCCACAGCGGCTCGAGCATCCGGGCGCCCTGCGCGCCGGCGAGCAGCGCGTCGACGTCCTCGATCACGGCGAAGCGGCGGCGGACGGCGGCCACCCAGCCGCCGGAGGTGCGCGGGCGCAGGACGGCGAGGGTGTCGGCCACGGACGCGCGGCGCACCGACCCGTCGGCGACGTCGACGGCGAGCAGGTCGCCGACGTTCATGTCGACGCACAGCAGGCGCCCGCCCGCGGCGTCCCAGACCGGACCCTCCCCGTGCTCGGCGACGGCGTCGGTCAGCTGCGTGGCGGTGGGCACCGGACCACCGTAGCCAGCCGCCCCCGTCTCGCACTCCAGGCGGGAAGTGGGCCCTTCGAGCCCTGGTGCCCGCACTTCTCGCCTGGAGTGCGAGGAGAGGGGGGCAGGTGGTGGGGTGGGGGGCGTGAGCAGCCCCTGGTCGGACCTGTCCCGCCCCCCGCTGCGGGCCGAGCGGCTGCGCGCGGCCCTGGTGGCCCCGCACGGCCCGCTGGCCCGGCTGGAGGTGCTGACCTCGGTCGGCTCGACCAACGCCGAGCTGCTGCGCCTCGCCGCCGCCGACCCCGCGGCCTGGCCGCACCTGTCGGTGCTGACCACCGACTCCCAGACGCAGGGGCGAGGGCGCCTGGGTCGCACCTGGACGGCGCCGCCGCGCTCCGGCGTGGCCGTCTCGGTGCTCCTGCGCCCCGGCGACCTCGACCCGGCCGTGCCGGCCGAGCGGTGGTCGTGGCTCTCGCTGCTGACCGGCCTGGCCGTGGTCGGCGCCGTGCGCGACGTCGCGGGGCTGCCGGCGGAGCTGAAGTGGCCCAACGACGTGCTCGTCAGCGACGCGCGGGGCGACCGCAAGCTGTGCGGCGTGCTGGCCGAGCTCGACCCCGCCGGCGGGGCCGTCGTCCTGGGGATCGGGCTGAACACGTCCACGACCGCCGAGGAGCTGCCGGTGCCCACGGCCACCTCGCTGGCCCTGGAGCACGCGGCCACCACCGACCGCGACACCGTGCTGCGGGCGGTGCTGCGCGCGGTGGCCGCCGAGGTCGAGCGCTGGGCCGCGGCCGGCGGCGACCCGGTGGCCAGCGGGCTGGCGGCCCGGGTCCGAGAGGCGTGCGCGACGCTCGGGCGGCCGGTGCGGGTGCAGCTGCCGGGCGGGAGCGCGGACACCGTGCTGGCCGGCACCGCCGAGGGCCTGGACGACGCCGGCCGGCTCCTCGTGCGCAGCTCCGGACCCGGCGCGGACGGCGTCCTGGTGCCCGTGGCGGCCGGCGACGTCGTCCACGTGCGGTGATCGCTCCTACGATCACCGGCGTGACCCGCGTGCTGCTGGCCGAGGACGACCCGGCCATCTCCGAGCCGCTGGCCCGCGCCCTGGGCCGGGAGGGCTACGAGGTCGTCGTCCGCGACACCGGTGCCGGAGCCCTGGCCGCCGCCGAGGGCACCGACCTCGTCGTGCTCGACCTCGGCCTGCCCGACCTCGACGGCCTGGAGGTCTGCCGGCGCCTGCGCGCCCGCGGCCTCACCGTGCCCGTGCTGGTGCTGACCGCCCGCGCCGAGGAGGTCGACACCGTCGTCGGGCTGGACGCCGGGGCCGACGACTACGTCACCAAGCCGTTCCGGCTGGCCGAGCTGCTCGCCCGCGTGCGCGCCCTGCTGCGCCGCGGCGGCGAGCCGGCCCGCAGCGACGACGGCGTGCTGGCCTCGCGCGGCGTCCGCCTCGACACCGCCTCCCGCCGCGCCTGGCTCCAGGGCCCCGAGGGGGAGGTGGAGCTCTCCCTCGCCGCCAAGGAGCACGACCTGCTGCGCGTGCTGCTGCGCGAGGCCGGCTCGGTGGTCACCCGCGACGAGCTCATGGAGCAGGTGTGGGGCCCGGAGTGGTTCGGCTCCACCAAGACCCTCGACATGCACGTCTCGTGGCTGCGGCGGAAGCTCGGCGACGACATCGCCGCCCCCCGCTACATCACCACCGTCCGGGGCGTCGGCTTCCGCTTCGAGCGGGACTGACGGACCGGCCGGGGCGGCGCGGACGAGGGCGGAGGGCGGCGTGCAGCGGCGCGTCCAGGTGGCGACCCTGGTCTCGGTCACCCTCGCGGTGCTGCTCCTGGGCGTCCCGCTGCTCGTGGCGGGCGTCGTGCTGCAGGGCGCGCAGGCGCGCAGCAGCGCCCAGGACCGCGCGGACGCCGTCCTCGTGGCCGTCGACTCGCGCCTGCAGGTCGACGCCCCGACCGACGACCTGCCGCTGCAGCGCTACCTCGACGCCGACCCCGAGTGGCCCGCCCACGTGCGCGTGGTGCTGCCCGACGGCGGCGAGCTGCAGGCCGGAGAGCCGGTGGTCGGCCGGGCGGTGAGCGGCCTGGCGAGCACGGCCGAGGGGCTCCTGGTGGAGGTGGACGTCCCCCGCTCGGCGCTGCTGCTGGCCGACGCGCGGCTCGCGGTGCTCGTCGCGGCGCTCGCGGCCGGTGCGGTGGCCGCGGGGTGGGCGGTCGGGCTGGTCCAGGCGCGCCACCTGGTGCGCCCGGTGGTCGAGCTGGCCGGGCGCGCGGAGCGGCTCGGGGCCGGCCAGGTGCCGCCGTCCGCCGAGCCCTCGGGCATCGACGAGGTCGACCAGGTCGCGCGGGCGCTCGCCCGCAGCGCCGAGCGGCTGGAGGCGCGGCTGGCCTCGGAGCGGCAGTTCGCCTCCGACGCCAGCCACCAGCTGCGCACCCCGCTCACGGCGCTGTCGATGCGGCTGGAGGAGATCCAGGCGGCGACCGCCGAGCGGGCCGTCTCGGAGGAGGCGCGGATCGCCCTCGACCAGGTCGAGCGGCTCGTGCAGGTGGTCGACGACCTGCTGCGGCGCGCGCGCTCGCAGCCGGTGGAGCCCGCCTCACCGCTGGCGGTGGCCGACGTGCTCGTGCAGCAGCGGGAGGAGTGGGCGCCGGCCTTCGCCCGGGCGCACCGGCGCCTGGAGGTCGTGCTGCCCACGAGCGAGCTGTGCGTGCGCGCCAACCCCGGCCCGCTGTCGCAGGCGCTGGCCACGCTGGTGGAGAACAGCCTCGTGCACGGCGGGGGCACCACGCGGGTCACCGCGCGCACGGGCGGGGAGTGGGTGGTCGTCGAGGTCACCGACGCCGGACCCGGCGTGCCCGAGGAGCTCGGGAGCCGGGTCTTCGAGCGACGCGTCAGCGGCGCGGACCGCACCGGCCTCGGGCTGCCCCTGGCGCGCGACCTCGTGGTGGCCGAGGGCGGGCGCCTGGAGCTGCTGCGCGAGCGCCCGGCGACCTTCGCGCTGTTCCTGCCCGCCGCCTGACCGCGCGCCCGCTGAGACCGCACTCTCTCGGGAGAGTGCGCTCCCGAGGGCCGTCGACACCGCACTCTCCCGAGAAGGTGCGGGAAGGGGGAGGGTCAGCGCACGTCGGCGACCGCCTCGGCCACGACGGGGCCACCGGCCGCCGCAGCCGCCAGCTCGGCGTCCTCACCGGCGCCCGGGGCCGTGCCGCGGAAGACCCACAGGCGGTAGGCGACGAAGCGGAACGCCGTCCCGAGCCCGACGCCGACGACGTTGGCGGCGATGTTGTCGGCCAGCGGGCTGCGCAGCCCGAGCACGTAGTGCGAGACGCCCAGGCACAGCACGGCGATGAGCATCGCGACGCCGTTCATCGCGATGAAGAGCACCAGCTCGCGCAGCAGGGCGGGGTGGCGGCGGCGGCGGAAGGTCCACCAGCGGTTGCCGGCCCAGGCCACGAGCGTCGCGGCGGACGCCGAGACCACCTTGGCCGTGATCGGCCGGTCGGCCAGCGGGCCGGCGTCCCCCCAGCGCAGGAGGTTGAACAGGCCGACGTCGATGACGAAGCACACCGCGCCGACGGTCCCGAACTTCACCAGCTCGCGCCCCAGCACGCCGAGCAGGGCGCGGGCTCGCTCGAGCAGCCTCGACGGCCCTCCGCTCACCGGCACAGGGTAGGCCCGCGACGGCCGGTAGCCTCCCGACGTGGCGGATCAGGGGTCGGCAGCGGGCGAGCAGACGGTCTTCCCGGTCGTCGGCGTGGTGGGCGGCGGGCAGCTGGCGCGGATGATGCAGCCGGCCGCGGTGGCCCTGGGCGTGCGGCTGCGGGTCCTGGCGACCGGGCCGGAGGAGTCGGCCGCGCAGGTCGTCGGCGACGTCCAGATCGGCGAGGCGACCGACGGGGCCGCGCTGCGCGCCGTGGCCGACGGCGCGGCCGCCCTCACCCTCGACCACGAGCAGGTGCCGACCGAGCTGCTGCGGGCGCTGGCCGCGGACGGCGTCGCGGTGCGCCCGGGCCCCGACGCCCTGGAGCACGCGCAGGACAAGCTGCTGCTGCGCCGCCGCCTCGACGGGCTCGGCGTCCCCGGTCCGCGCTGGGCCGCCGTCGCCGACGAGGAGGAGCTGGCCGCGTTCGGGGAGCTGGTGGGCTGGCCGGTGGTCCTCAAGACCCCGCGCGGCGGGTACGACGGCAAGGGCGTGCGGGTCGTCGCCTCGCCCGAGCAGGCGCGCGACTGGTTCGCCCGCGCCGCGGGGGCGCCGCTGCTGGCCGAGGAGCGCGTCGCCTTCACCCGCGAGCTGGCGGTGATGGTCGCCCGCAGCCCGATGGGGCAGGCCGCGGCGTGGCCCGTGGTCGAGACGGTGCAGGTGGACGGCGTCTGCCGCGAGGTGCTCGCGCCCGCCCCGGGCCTGGACGCCGACCTCGCGGCGCTGGCGACGGAGACGGCGCTGCGGATCGCCGGGGAGCTCGGCGTCACCGGCGTGATGGCCATGGAGGCGTTCGAGACCGCCGACGGGCGGGTGCTGGTCAACGAGCTGGCGATGCGGCCGCACAACAGCGGCCACTGGACGATCGAGGGCGCGGTGACCTCGCAGTTCGAGCAGCACCTGCGCGCCGTGCTCGACCTGCCGCTGGGCGCCGTCACCCCCCGGGCCCCGTGGACGGTGATGGTCAACGTGCTCGGCGGCGAGCACCCGGACCTGTTCCGCTCCTACCTGCACGTGATGGCGCACGACCCGGCGGTCAAGGTGCACCTGTACGGCAAGCAGGTGCGCCCCGGGCGCAAGGTCGGCCACGTGACGGCGTGGGGGGAGGACCTGGAGGAGGTCCGGGCCCGTGCGCGCCACGCGGCCGACTTCATCACCGGCACGATCGACGGCTGAGCCGCCGGCGCGTCAGCAGTCGGCGGTGGTGGCGGTGGGGTCTCCGGAGACCATCCCGCTGGTGCTGCGGTACCAGAAGTAGGTCCGCGGGGAGCCGGACGTCGCGCCCTTGTCGCTGGAGGCGCGCAGGCAGTACTCCCCGCCGCCGAAGGCCCTCACCTCGACCACGGTGCCCTGGGTCGGGGTGGGCACGGACAGGCCGCCGAGCTGCTGCGCCGCCAGCCGGAGGTCGTAGTAGCCGGGGGTCGCGCCCACGGCGGCCGCCCGCTCGTCGGAGACGAAGAAGGCGCTCACCTCCGTGGCGGCCGCGCGCAGGTCCTGCTTCACGGCCGCGTCGTGGGCCTTGTCGCGCTGGCTGAGGAACGTCGGCACGGCGATCGCGGTGAGGATGCCGAGGATCGCGATCACGACGAGCAGCTCGACGAGGGTGAAGCCGCCGTCGCGCGGGGCAGGGCGGCTGGGGCGCACGAGCACGGGGGCTCCCGGGGTCGGTCGGTCCGCGACGGGGCGGCGCGGTCTCTCCGGGGTCCATCGGCGCGGACGCCCGGGTGTGGAGGACTCCGCGCGGAGCGGCAGGATGACGCGCATGACGGAGCAGCCGCTGGTCGGCGTCGTGATGGGCTCGGACTCGGACTGGACCGTGATGGAGGCCGCCACGCGGGCGCTGGCCGAGTTCCACGTGCCGCACGAGGTCGACGTCGTCTCCGCGCACCGGATGCCGGTGCAGATGCTCGACTACGGCCGCACCGCCGCCCAGCGCGGCCTGCGCGTGGTCGTCGCCGGGGCCGGGGGCGCCGCCCACCTGCCGGGGATGCTCGCCGCCGTCACGCCCCTGCCGGTGATCGGCGTGCCGGTGCCGCTGGCGCACCTGGACGGGATGGACTCGCTGCTGTCCATCGTGCAGATGCCGGCCGGCGTCCCCGTGGCGACCGTGTCGGTGGGCGGGGCGCGCAACGCCGGGCTGCTCGCCGTGCGCATCCTCGCCGCGGGTGGCGACGAGCGGGCCGCCGCGCTGCGCGAGCAGATGACGGCGTTCCAGGAGGACCTGCGCGCCCAGGCCGAGGCCAAGGGCGAGCGCCTGCGCGCCCGACGGGCCGGGGGCCGCGCCGGCTTCTGACGCCGGGTGTCCGGTTCCTGCCGAAACGGCCGCGCCGGCGTCCTGCGCGTCCTACTGTCCGAGGGTGTCCCCTGACGCGTCGGCCCTCCCCGCCCGCATCGCCGTGCTGATCCCCTGCAAGGACGAGTCCGCCGCCGTGGGGCGCGTGATCGACGACGTCCGCGCGGTGCTGCCGGAGGCGGAGGTCTACGTCTACGACAACGCGAGCACCGACGCCACGGCCGAGGTCGCGGCCGCGCACGGCGCTCACGTGCGGCAGGAGGCGCGCCCGGGCAAGGGCAACGTCATCCGCCGGGCGTTCGCCGACGTGGACGCCGACGCCTACCTGCTCATCGACGGCGACGACACCTACGACGCCTCCGCGGCCCGTCGCCTGGTCGCCACGCTGGTCTCCGGGCCCTACGACCACGTCGTCGGCGTGCGCCGGGCCGACAGCCCCACCTCCTACCGCCCGGGCCACGCCGCGGGCAACCGCGCGCTGAACCAGGTCGTCAGCGGGGTCTTCGGCACGCCGGTGACCGACATGCTGAGCGGGTACCGCGTGATGTCGCGCCGATTCGTGAAGTCGTTCCCCGCGCTGTCCCGCGGCTTCGAGGTCGAGACCGAGCTGACCGTGCACGCGGTGAACCTGCGGGTCCCCCAGGTGGAGGTGCCGGTGGGCTTCCGCGACCGCGCGGACGGCAGCGAGAGCAAGCTGCGCACCTACCGCGACGGGTGGCGCATCCTCAGCTGGATCCTGCGGCTCACCCACTACGAGCGGCCGATGCTCGTGCACCTGGCGCTGGCCGGGCTCCTCACGGCGGTCGCCCTGGTGCTGGGGCTGCCCGTCGTCGCGGACTTCGCCCGCACCGGCCTGGTGCCCCGCCTCCCCACGGCGCTGCTGGCCTCCTCCCTGGTGGTGCTGGCCGCCCTGGTGGCGCTCGTGGGCCTCGTGCTGGACGCCGTCCACCGCGCCCGCCACGAGGCCTCGCGCCTGGCGTACCTGCAGCACGCGGCGCCGGTCCGCCCCCCGGCGGTGGACCTCACGACCTCCTCCGCCAGGGCGTCGGTGCCCGTGCCGCGATGAGGTCCGCCCTCGTCTTCCTGGCACGGGCGGCCGCCGGGCTCCTGGCGCTGCAGGTGGTGTTCCTCCTCCTGCTGGTGGCCGCCCAGGCGGTGCCCAACGGACCGATCATCCGCCACCTCGACGAGGCGGTGGCGACGGGCGACTACGGCGCCGAGTACGCCCCCGACGGCTTCGGCGGCACGGCGGACCGGTTCACCGAGTGCGTGGTGGTCGGCTACGGCGTCAGCTCGCCGGACGACCCGCGCAGCGTCTGGTACCGGGCGACGGGCGGCCCGCGCCTGTCCTCGTGCGTCGAGGGCGTCGCCCAGGTCCGGTCGCTGGCGGCCGGCGAGACGCTGCTGCCGGGCGCCGGGTACTTCCGCTACTGGAGCGGCTACTCCGTCCTGACCCGGCCCGCGCTGGCCCTGCTCGACCTGCCCGGGCTGCGGCTGCTCGTCGCGGGGCTGCTGGCCGTGGCGACCGCGGTGGCGTACTCGGTGCTGGCCCGGCGCCTGGGCCGGGGGGCCGCCCTCGCCCTGCTCGTGCCGCTGGCCGTGGCGAGCAACGCGATGGCGATGCCCTCGACCGCGTTCTCCCACGGCATCGCCCTGGCGGCCGTGGCGGCGGGCGTGGCGGGGACGGCCGTGCTGTCCCGCTGGGGCTGGCGGGGTGCCGCGGTGGGGGCGGGCCTGGCCGCGGCCGTCTTCAACTACGTCGACCTGCTCACCGTCCCACCGATGTCGTGGGCCCTGTGCGCGGCGGTCGCCGGCGCCGTGGTGCACGTCGCGCGCGGCCGGCTGCGGCTGACCCTGGGCGCGGTGCTGGCGGCGGGCGCTGCGTGGCCGGTCGCCTTCGCGGTCACCTGGGTGTCGCGGTGGGTCATCGCCGCGCTGGTGCAGGGGCCGGGCGTCTTCTCCCGCGTGGCCGAGGTGGGGCGCTTCCGCGTCAGCGGGGACGCCGGCACGGTCGTGCAGCACGAGCTGGGGGCTCCCACGCGGGCGAACCTGCGGCTGTGGCTGGACACGACGTCCACCGCCCGGCCGCTGCTGGTCGTGGCGGCGGTCGTGGTGGTGTCCGCCCTCGTGCTGGCCGCGCGCCGCCGCGGCGTCGAGGGGGTCGTGGTGGCCGCCGTCCTCGCCGCACCCGCTCTCGTGGTGCCCGCGTGGTATGAGCTGATGAGCAACCACTCGCAGATCCACGCGTTCTTCACCTACCGCAGCATCCCGGCCGCGGTGGGGATCGCCGTGATGGCCGCGCTGGTGGCCGCGCGCCGGCCGGCCCCGGCGTCCGGACGCCGGGTCGCGACCGGCGCCGAGCTCGTTCCCGCCGCCTGAGGTCAGCCGGGCAGCTGCGCCTGGGCGATCGCCCGCACGGCCTCGGTGTCGTCGGAGCGCAGCGCCTCGAAGACCGCCTCGGCCTGCTCGGTGTCCCAGTCGACGACGACGCCGGCGTTCGTGCGCCGCGTGGTGTCGGCCACCGGGACGGTCAGGCTGACGGCGCCGTCGCCGGACACCGCCCTCATGGCCCGGGCGAAGCCCGCGAGGTCGAAGGGGCCGAAGTCGTCGTCCACGGTCAGGGCGCCGCCGCCGGCGCGCGCCATCGGGAGGGCGCGGAAGGGGTTGACCAGCGTGGCGGGGGAGGCGGCCTTCGCGGCGATGGCGCTGATCAGCTCGCGCTGGCGCTGGGCGCGGCCCAGGTCGCCGCTGGCGTCCTCGTGCCGCGTGCGGGCGTAGCCCAGGGCCGTGGGGCCGCCCATCTCCTGGCAGCCGGCGGGGATGTCGAGGCCGGCCAGCGGGTCGACGATGGCGTTCTCGGGGCACATGGTGACGCCGCCGACGGCGTCCACGACGTTCGCGAAGCCGGACAGGCCGGTCTCGGCGTAGCCGTCGACGCGGAGGCCGGTCGCCGCCTCGACCGTCTGCGCCAGCAGCGCGGGGCCGCCCCACGCGTACGCGGCGTTGATCTTGGAGGAGTCGTGGCCGGGGATGTCGACGTAGCTGTCGCGCGGGATGCTCAGCAGCACCGTCGGGCCGCCGCCGGAGGGCCGGTGCAGCAGCATGATCGTGTCGGTGCGCTTGCCCTCGACGTCGTCACCGGTGGACAGCTCCACGCGCTGGTCGCGGCTGAGCCCCTCGCGGCTGTCGGAGCCGACCAGCAGCACCGTGCGGCCCGGGGTGTCGGGCAGGGAGGACTCCGGGAGGGCCCCGAACCGGTCCACGGCGCGGTAGCCGGTGACGCCGAGGAGCACCGGGTAGGCCACCACGGCGAGGACGAGCACGAGCACGCCGAGCCGGATGAGCCCGCGGCGGCGGCTGGCGGACATGCCGCCGCCCGGGGCCGGGCGCGCACCGGTGGGCCGCCGCGGGGGCTGGCCGCCGGAGCCGCCCGAGCGGCCTGCGGGCCGGGCCTGCGCCGAGCGAGGCGCTCCGGAGCGGACGGCGGGCACCACGGGCACCTTGCCGGTGCGGGCGCCGACGGACCGGCTGGACGCGGCGCCTCCGGCGGCTGGGCGCGCGGCGGCCTGCCCGCGCTTCAGCTGCGGCTGCGACCGGTAGGTCGTCGCGGGACCCCACTGCGGCTGATCGGGCACGGCCCCCACGGTAGACGGCGGCCGGGCCGGGTGACAGCGACTCGGGGCCTCAGGCCAGCCCGAGGCGGGGCACCTCGACCGCCGGGCAGGTGTCCATCACCACGTCGAGGCCCGCGGCGGCGGCCCGGGCCGCCGCCTCTTCGTCCACGACGCCCTGCTGGAGCCACACGGCGCCGGCCCCGATGGCGATGGCCTCGTCGACGAGCTCCCCGACCCGGGAGCTGTTGACGAAGAGGTCGACCACGTGGACCGGACCGGGCACCTCGGCCAGCGTGGCGAAGGCCTGCGCGCCGTGCACCGGCTCGGCGCGGGGGTGCACCGCGACGATCGGCTTGCCCAGGCCCTGCAGGTACGCGGCGATGCCGTACGCCGGGCGGGCGCGGTTCTGGGAGAGGCCGACCACGGCCCAGCGGTTGGGCGTGGTCAGGAGCCGACGGATGACGTCCGGGTCGTTCTGGTGCGCTCCGGGGGAGGCCATGCGGCACACCGTAGGGGCGTTGCGCACCGTGGTCAGCGGTGGACTCACCGGTGGAGGCCGGTGCTCCTGCCTCAGCAGGTGGCCCGGCCCCCGGCCGCCTCGTCGCTGACGGCGGCCAGGCCCCCGAGCACGGTGAGGGGCGAGGAGGCGCGCGACCCCAGCGCCTCGGCGCTGCGCGGGGGCAGGCACCCGGTACGGGTGAGCAGCAGCGGCTGGCCCAGCGCCGCACCGGAGAGGGCGTCGGGGAACTGCTCGCCGCTCGCGAGCAGGGTGCGGGTCGCCGGCACGCCGGCGAAGAGCTGCTCGGCCACGGCGGCTGCGGTCTCGTAGCGGTCGTCCCCAGCGACCCGGACCACGGTGCCCGACGCCGCGTAGGCCGCCAGCTGGGCGCTGACCTCAGCGGAGATGCTCGCGGGGCCGCCCAGCACCACTACGCGTGAGGGCGCCAGCGCCGCGAGGGCCTGCGCCGTCGTCGGCGGCAGGACGTCCCGGCGGGTCAGGAGCAGCGGCGTCCCGGTGGCCGCGCCGTAGGCGCCCGCCGCCAGCCCATCGGGGAACTGCTCGCCGGAGGCGACGAGCACCTCGGCGACCGGTCGGCCCGGAGCGAGGCCCTCCGTGGCGACGTCGGCTGCCGTCGCGTAGCGGTCGGCACCTCCGATGCGCTCGACCGTGGTGACGTAGCGGCGCAGGTCGGTGACGACGTCCTCCGAGACCGAGCTCGGACCACCGATCACGACGGCCCGCTCCGGCTGGAGCCGCTGCAGCTCCGTCGCGACGTCGGGCGGCACGGAGTCGGGGCGCACCAGGAGGACGGGACCGTCGACGTCACCGGCCAGCGGGGCGGCCGCGAGGGCGTCGGGGAAGGCCTCGCCGGAGGCGATGACGACGGTCGCGGCGGAGGAGTAGGAGCCCCGGCTGATGGCGGCCGAGGTGCCGTAGCGGTCCGAGCCCTCCAGTCGCGCCGGGCGCGCAGCTGGGGGAGTCGTGCCACCTGCCACGGGAGGGGTGGTGGGTGCGGGGGTGGTGGGTGCGGGGGTGGTGGGTGCGGGGGTGGTGGGTGCGGGGGTGGTGGGTGCGGGGGTGGTGGGCGCCCCGCTCTCCAGCCCCTCCAGGAAGGCGACGTAGGCGGTCTTGTCGAAGTGCGAGCCGTCGCCGTGCCTGCCCGAGGCGGTCGTCACCTGCACCTGGTCGGTGCCGAGGAT
>Ga0210040_10002489_pt1 | contig 25917 bp, 31 predicted proteins | sample CryGeyCG12114_NA_FD_185462 | JGI IMG/M metagenome (GOLD analysis project Ga0210040, IMG submission 185462) | Groundwater microbial communities from aquifer - Crystal Geyser CG19_WC_8/21/14_NA (SPAdes) (version 2) | ecosystem: Environmental > Aquatic > Deep subsurface > Groundwater | place: USA... | reverse complement strand
CGTTCCAAACAGAGTTTACTAACACAAATTTCATCTTGCGTTTTCAGGTGATTTTAGCTTTAACATGTGCAGCATAGGGCGCTCCCGTTGGTAATTACCTGACTCAGCCTTCGGCTTCGTAATAAACTGCATACGTATTTAGCCTAATCAAAATGCAATTTTCATGATGGAAAATGCAGTGCATTGTTGTACACAGTTTTGCTTTATATTTTAGATTCTCACGAAATTTCCTTAAGGAAGAATGGGTTCGCAATTGTGAACAATTTGGTTCATGTGATTTTAAAAATTTTTCCTCTGTGAATTGGACAGTATTATTGTTAAATTCCTGCATTGTGTTAGAAAATTTTACCTTTGAGTATTAAGCACTGGAGATAAAGAATGGACAGGAAAATTCCAAAGACAGTTCCAATTAAGAATCCAATCACCCAACGTCTCGAAAATCGATGCATGACCCCATACTGCCTGGATCGAATTGTGAAGCAATTTCACTACGACGATGTAGTGTATAAAATATTCATTCACTAAGTCCAAGGTTGCATTTGAAAATTATTGAATCCCACAGACACCACATTTATAGCACATTGGTCATAGTTTCGGATTGCTATCACAAATGTTGTTCACTAACTCTGTCTTGTAAACAAGTTGAACAAGTTATTGAGATCCTATAAATTTCTGGGTGTATCAAGAAGAAAAAACTAAATGTCAATTCAAAGGATCAGCCGTAAATGATATGTCTGCTAGAGCTTATGTGACGGGAACTGTTATCATGTGTTTAAATTTACTAGCTAAAAAAAGATCAATAAAGTAGCTATATATTCACTAGTACTCTGTGTAGCACCATATATGCGTGAGCATAAATGTGCGTAAACAACAACACTAGCTTGGATTGACTGCAAACTTAAATGAAATCAGGTATCACAAATGGACATAAATCCGAGAAAATGTTTCAAAACATTAATTCAATAACTATTTCCGACGCACTGAGAAAGATCAGATGTTGAACACATGCGTGTCATAGCATATGTATATACTAATAGTCAAGTCCAACTATAACCCTATTTTGTGTATGCTCCTATTTTTGGAGATCAACATGCAATACATTCACAACATTCACGACTGGTGATGATGATGTTTAAGCCTAATGTAGCCTGTAGAGATTTCCATGCCCAGATCAGTATAAAAAAAGGGTTTGTTTTTCATTCTATACATGGATCTCCAAATTTGGGCTTAGGAATCTACAGTCCTGTACGTCCAGAAAACCCTACAGGCATGATTTGGTAATATGATCTCATAGGTTCATAGTTAATTTGTGTGTAAAAACTTGTGTGCCCTTAATTTACGCTTGTAGTATAAGCGAAAATATGGATGAAAATGAATTCCTATTGCTCATATTCATTTGGCAGCCTTTCCTGCAGACATCATTGAACTTTGTACCAACGAACGTTTAAAACGATATGGGAAATGAGAGTGAAAATCATTCATGCTGGGTTAATCAGCTAAAATTATTGCAGGGTATTAAATTACTAATCAATTGTGCACTGTACGTTTTACAGCAAGCAGTTTATGCGCTGCTAGGTCGGAAAATTCAGCAATTCAGCAATCAAATTCTCATGTAGCGAATTCTGAATGATTTAGTTGAATGTAAGTTGACTGCTGACCATACACTTTTCAGAATCAAATGAGCGGAGGAAATCCAATATATAATTGAATAATGATAGAAATTCTATGGAATTCCCAATACTTTTTGGCTAAAAATTACTCCAAATCCAAAAAATAAATATTCATTCACAGTGAATACTTTGTTCTTTAATACTTTAAAATACTACAAGTAGCCATATCTAGCCTCACATTGGAACAAAAAAAACCTAACCACTATAGAACGAGACAATCATGTGAACAACGTGTGATCACCCTTCACCCATATGGTATATACTGTGCTAACTGCATACGAGAGTTGTTTGAGCAGTTGGGGCCAGCCAAAAGTTGAAAAAAGGATTTTTCTCTCTCACCTTGCACATTGGCGTGCATCGCAATGAGCAGACATCATTGAGATTGAGATTGTCAGGGTCATACGGCTGTATGGCATCACCCCATATAAAATATTGTTATTATTGGTGTTTGCACTAAAGTGATTTCTCACAGAAAATCATTCCATAAGTTTAAAGTTCACTTTTCTCAGTGTTAAGTGTATTCAAAAGAAGACCAAACAAGCTCCTCGGGTTTGACATTCGGCTCCACATTCCTTTGGACTTGTATGACATATTCATATGAGTGTGTAGTGTGTAAGTAAAATATATAAGATTCAGTTATGAGCTAATTATAAACAAGATTAGTTGGCAAGTCTCTGAAATACATAGGACGGAAGATAGTCGTGTCGTGTCAACGCATGGTTTTAGTGGCGTGACAAAAGGAGAGGAGCCATGGTTTGCTAAAAAAAATCACATATTTTATTATTTTTGACGGCGTACGGAGCAATTTTGTGCATTTTGAGAATTTAGCAACTAAGTAAGAACCGGGTAATTTTTAAGAGCTTTTGTTTGTGTGATAAATAGTGTGGTCAAGTCAAGGTCAAGTATAGTGTCCAGATTTTGGGTGATATATTTTACTATATAATGTATAGCATCGTATTAGTTGCTCAGTAGTACTGGATGTGTAGTAATTCCTAATTCTCCCAATTCCTATCTTTTTTTGGAGACAAGGCAGGCGGGTTACCCGCGGATATTGCATTCATAATGGTTTTAAAAAATCAGTTTAAAGTGTGAGGCCGATTTTGATTAAATTACATGATAACGAAATGTTCATGCGCCTCGATATTTAAGCAAGAGTATTTAGCTACTTGATTGATGGATAAGGACAAAAGCAGCTGTCTGCGGCACAGCAAAATACATATTATTTACCCAAGATAAGATACGCGATTTAATGAATGTCAACCTTTCATTCTACTTCTAGGTTACACTTTCGTCTTTTGCTGGGATCGAACTTGGGATAGAAATTTTGTGAGAAGTAGGCAAAATTAGAGTGAACGTCTGACCAGTCAGTTGTTACAGGGATTTCTGCACCGAAAATCAAGATGATTGCGGACAAAGTCAGGTCATTACTACCTTTTGCCAGTAAGGTGATGTCTGGCAAGCCTACAATTCGAAAGGTGAGTTGATGGTGGATAACAAATATACTACTAGATTTAGCAATATCATCGTTATCGGGCTCGGGAAAATGTAATTTGCAAGTATGAACGATTATGATTATAATTAGCCTATGATTTTTACAGGCTTTAACGCCATTCGTGGTGTTTCAAAGTGTGACCCATGAAAGTATGACCCAAGGCCAGAACCGGACTCTTACTACCCAGGTTCTCACGAAAAATATAGAACTCATCAGTTCTGCCACCAAAGAATGTAAAACCAGTGGAGCTAATCCTCTACAAATTACATGGGACCGTGATCATGGAGAAAGACCTCTCTCGATTCTCCTGTGTTGGCTCATGTCTCAAAAAGCACATATACTCAAATACGCCCGATTTTATTTAGACCAAGGTTTTGATGTGTTGACTGTTAGAATCACCCCATGGCAACTCTTATGGCCTCTTAGCGGCAGTCAAGTAAGACAATATTTCTATTTGGGTATGAATTATGTGATATTTAGTTGTTTATGCTGTACAATAAATCAATTTCAGATGGTGGCTAAAGACCTTTTAACTTTTATGAACACTAACAAAGAACTTTATCCCACAACCATGCTTCATGGCTTTTCTGTAGGAGCCTATCTTTGGGGAGAGGCTCTCAAAATGATGAATGATGACCTACAAAAATTTCAACCTGTTCTCAACAATATCGCTGGTCAGATTTGGGATAGTGTTGTGGACTTTGAAGGCATTCCTACTGGATTTCCTAATGCCGTTTTCCCAAATAACAAAGTACTTAGAACCAGTCTGGAAACTTATATCCGGTGAGAAGATTAACCATTTAGCTACTGTTACTATTGAGAGTGAAGATGACTTTAAAGTAAAAATCAGTGAGCTGTAAATGCAAACTTAACCTGAATGCTTAATTGAATTGATCATGCAGAGTCCATATGGCCAACTTTCACAATGTAGCCACCCAGCATTATTTGGAATCAAGTCGTCAATTCCACAACTCTCTGGTGAAATCACCAGCTCTCTTTTTAGGATCGTATGATGATTCTATTGGCTGCATTAAAAACATTCAGCGAGTTATTGAGAAATGGGAGTCGCGAGGAGGCGAGGTAAAATCAGTTTTTCACAAACTATTTATGTGTGTACTCTTGTACTTTTATTTTGTAACTTCATGCATTGATTTGTTCCACTAGACATATTTAAAAGCATGGCAAAGCAGTCCACATGTTAGCCATTTGCATCATCATCCAAAAGAGTACAAATTGGAAATGAAAGCATTCCTCGAGAGGCTCGGCCTTGTGCCATATCCTGAAAAGTTCGTTCATCACCAAAAAAGTGTCGCTTCTTCGTCTGGTTAAATGATGCTTGTAGGCAATATAGTAGGCAATATATATTTTACATAATTGGATCTATTATTATTCTTGGATTTAATATTCAGTTGATAAGTCCAACAAACTATTTTCTTGTGTTATGTTGCAAGGTACCATGTTGTTTCCTGAAAATCTTAAGCAATTGTTTTTTTATCCGCGCATAGATAAATTGTACTAAATAAACCGATAGAAATTCTGGAATACTTATTGCTCTTTTTTTAGTTAGATTCGGCGTACAATAGTGAGCGCTTGTGAGGGAGACCAAAGTTCAATCGTATTGATGAAATAAAGGATAACTGTTAACATAAATACTACTACTACTATTACATATAGTATCTTCACTGGTACTGGCATATTAGTTAATTCAGACAATGTTTGAGTCTAATTACGTTAAAATTTCACACAGCCCCTGTTTTCTACATACAAAGTCATGTATTCAATGTTAAATTTAAGCGCAAAGATGATAGTGTAATTCTGCTAACTAAAATGCACTAAATCGATATAACCAATAAATCAATAAATGTCAACATCCTTGGACCACTCTGAATTCGAACGTTATTTCACACGCCTTGCAACGACAGTTAATTTTTATTTTGTTTCATATTTAACGACATAATCGGTTAACAGTTATAACTTGAGATTATGTATAGTGTTACATGAGTTAAGTTACAAATTCGTAAATACATTGTAGGGGGTACGAGGGTACATAAAATCAAGTAAACAAAGTATTAAAAAATGAACAGAAAATTGACATGACATTACATACTAGAATTTTCAGTATAAATCATAAGCATAACATGGCGATATTTTAATGGCTTGATTTTTTATTCACGCAAATCAACGCATAATAACGCCTATCTGAAAAACTTGACACAAGAACACAATAAAGTATAATGCATGATAAAATTGAAAAGAGGAATTATTACTCATTTGCTAATCAATCCATTAAAATTACGAAGGGTTGATGTAAAAAATCTTTAAAATCAGGATACGTTGTTGAGTTCGAGTCGAGGCATTCTGAGATACTGGTAAGGTGAGACATTCATAGCACTAGTAGATGACGGTGACGGTTGTAATATAGTTTCTAGGTTTTTAGTTTGGTAATTGACAATGATTAGTTGTTATTCTCCGCATTTGGAGACCGGTTCTTTTTTTCATTCAGTTTATTCTTCTCGCGTTCCACCAGTTTAGTCAGGTAAATTCCAGCCTCAGCATTCCGCACTTCAGGCATCGCTGCTAAAGCATTCATTATCGCATCGGGACCCAGTCCATACACCAAGGAATGTATCACCGTTTTGATCGTTTTTAAAGAAGTCAAGTCTTTGTCCTTAAACGAACTAATTGGATGTGCGATCATGAAGGCGTTGAATTCCGTCAAAATATCATTCAAATTCCAGGTGTAGTCTTTATTATTCATCCAGTTTGTGATCTGCTTCAATAGTTTCCATAAACACTTCATGACGAGATCAAGCATATTCGAGCGTTGATTGAGGGTCAGAGCATCATTTAAAAGTCTTATTAGTCCACTGAAATCAATGTTAGAACATAGAACATCCTTTAGTATTGTCATGTGTGACTCCATAAAAGTCGTTGAAATCAATCAGATAAAAAAAATCATAAGATCAATTCCAAATCATATACCTGCAAGCCGCACTTGGGTCAGACTTCTCGATAATACGCACGACCAAAACATTGACACTTTTCATGATGGTGCTAGAATCCGGAAGTCGGTTCAAGTTATGATCAACAATAAGCACAAGCAACTGGTAAATCAATTCTTTGAGTGTTGTTTTAGTAGCCTTTTTCGGGAGTATCTCATGTTTGTACAACTGAAAAAGAAGGTTTCGCAATGAAAATTCATGAACACAATAATTCGTGTGTATCAAAGTAAAGACTTAAGGACACATACCGACATTAACAGAAGTACAATGCAACGTAAAAATTTATTGATTTCTTGAGTTTCTTCATCACTTGAACATCCAATTATAGGTTGTAGCCGACGCATTTGCATGGCAAGCATTGATAACAAATGGTCTACCCGGGATGCCATAATCTGGAAAAAATATCATAGAATTTAGGGACCTACAGGTAGTGTTGGTTGGGATTCCAAAACATTTAAATCTGAGCAACACCCAAATCAAGTGGGTCTGAGAAGCAACTTCTTAACAATTTAACCAAAGAACCACTGTACAGAATTTATTTCATTAAAAGCAAAACTTACAACAGACACTTCTGGATCTGCAATCATAGCTTCCAACTGCACAACAGACTCCATCGCGCGCGGTAGTTCATTGCTTCCTACGTGAGAAACCACCAAGTCAATGCTCAGGGCTGCTGTTTTAGGTACAGCTGCATTTTTGGATGCTATGTCTGATGTCATCGGCTTCACAGGCATTGCCACACTAATCAAATAGGCATAATCAGAGTTCGTGTTTTACATTAGAAGTTTTGTGATTCAGCTACCAAAAGAAAAATTGCAATAGTTTAACACTTACTGTCGCTTGGGTAACGTGATCGGAGCTTCATTCAAAATGTCATCAATGTTCGTATCATGAAGTTTCAACTCAGGAATTGGTAATTTGTCTTCCGCTCCAAACATATTATCATAGTAGTCAAAGTCTATGCGATACTTTTCGGGAAGAACAGGAGCCCTAGAAATGCAGAATAAGTTGATACATTAAATTATATACAAATTTATAGACACGCATAATATGGCTACTACTTACTACTCAAAAAATTGAAAAAACAGCATTTCATCTTTAATGCAAAAAATGCTATCAATAACTATTCAAAATAATGAGTCAAAAGTCAAATTTTAACAGAATTAATACTTTAACGTCGCGAAGGCAAATTGAAAACCAAATACAGACTCAACTACAAGCTTAATTAGGAATCTTAAATATAAATAATAAGGCTTAAATATTAAATCCAGTACATGCAGTTTATTATCGTTCGTTTTCACTGACAATTTGACGATTATATAAGGAAAAAGGATGGAAGGCTCTTCATTCCATTTCATATAGAATAGTAACACCACAATACACACAAACAGGCAAGGAATATTATTCAGGAAGTATAAAGCGAATCAGTTAAACTAAACGCATATGTAAAAGGTTATAGTAAAGAACTGCTAAAGCATCAGTTCAAGTTAACGGCCCCAGCGACCGATGCAGTAGTCAGCAAGTTTTGCCAGCGCTACGAGAGAGACGCCCAAGATGGAAGTTGTGCCAACAACTCCCAGTGCTCTCTCTCTGCCTCTTCTATGATCATAATTATAGTACGGAAGAACAGGTCTAGTTGGGTGGGGAGAGGCAAGAAGAGGAGAAGACGAATACCTTGGTGGTTGGGACATGGGCAGATCTCCACTGTACTTGCTAATCTCTCGTGGCGAAATTTCCATGTCTTTTCCGGGAGACAAAGTTACCGTTGTATTCATATTGGCTGGTTGAAGCACAGTATTTGTTTGCAATGGATTTGGCCGATGAGGTGGTAACATGGATCCATTAGTTGAATAATTGGTAGAAGCCGCACCTATAGCTGAAGAGACGGCTGACGCCAAGTTATTATTGGAGACACACGCGGGCGCTGTAGGAGGTGGAACAAAACCAGGACGACTACCGTTGTTGTTATTGTTAGCAGTGTTTACATTCCGAGCTGCCGAAGTCACTTGTTGTACTTGTGGTGGTGGTCGACTTTTTGCAGCTCGTTTGATTCGCTCTTCCAACAATGATTGATCTTTGTCTGGCAACTGCAAATTCATGTTCCACATAAAATCAATAAAGTACATAAAAATCAATTATAAGTAAAGTAAAAATAAATGAAATATTCGATGGAATTGTACCTGCCCGATCATTTTGTAGACTTTTTCTCCTTCGATAAAATAGGCTTGGACTACAGCATTAAGAGCAGCATTCCTCACGGAGTTATCCCGATCGGAAATCTGTTTGGCAATCTCTTTTAATGCCCCAGAAGGACTTGGTTGACAAATGCTCATTCCCAAAGTAGAGATCAAGTAACCCAACTCATCTACACATTCTGCCCTCTGTCGTGCATTTTTAGATCGAAGCCCCTCCATCAGAAATGCAAAAATCTTTTGGGGCGAATACACATTAACAATACTACGTATGATTTGGTGGACATTCGCTCTAACATTGTCCTTCGGTTCTCCGATCTTGAGAAGCAAATAAGGTACGAAAGCCTGAGCTTCGATATCAACCATATTGTAAGACAATTCGGCCAGCCCCTTAAAAACGTTCAACAAATAATCCAAACTTCTAGATAGCACCGCAGGATTTGTATCAAAAAATCGGATGGTAAGCCACTTTAGAACCAGGTCCAAATTACACAATGTTCCTTCTATCCCGTTTGACAATTCCTATACAAGATGAGGTAATAATTAGAAACAAACAAGCCATCAAAAGTATATATATTATAGCTAAAAATCTCTCGCGGATTGCTTACGGCAGCAAGGGTCTCCAAAGCTTTTAGATGCATTTTAAAATCCGAATGAAACATTTGTGTTTGCAATGTTAGTCCTATTCCAGCGTTTACCATAAGCTCCTTCAGTAATTCAATAAATTCCTCACGAGGCGTCGTGAAATTCCATCGCAAAATCTTCATTTTCAGCTCATCCTGGATACGTTGACATTTCAGATTGTTCACTGGTAAATTACTGCCAATGGGATCTTCCAAACTCTTTTTAGAATTGGGACTACCCCTGGGTTTCGCACCAGCTATCCCTGTGCGTCCAGCCTTCGGTTCACTTCCTTTGCTAGACACGCTGGACGCGCTCCCTTTAGCAAGACCGCCATTACCATTCGAGGAGGATGGCTTAGCCGCTTTAGGCAGGCCAGAAGGTTTCTTATCGGTGGCTTTTTCAGCCTTATCAACAGATTCAATGCTTTTACTTGATATCGCAGAAGTAGGTTTTCCTCCACCACCACGAATTGCTTTCTTTGTTGCCTCGACCGGTTTCTCGGCAGGTTTTTTAGGAGCTGCTGACTTAGGAGCAGTAATCACGGCTTTTTCAGCGCACTCTTTGATCTATTGGCAACAAATGGTAAGTATGAATTGAACTGTAGACAGAACTGTAGTCCATTTACGAACAAAATTCCTTACCTTTGCTTGCTTGATTTGTTCTACATCTTGAAACAGAGCAGCCAATGGTTTTTCTCCCAAATGCTTTAAAGCTACACCAAGGGCCTCTGCTGCACTATCTCGTACATTTGGATCTAAATTATAACAAGGAAGAGTAGTTTAAACTCATACTCAAGTTCCATTTCAAAGAGACCTACAAATAACTAACAACCAAAAAACTGTACAACATACCAGACTCGTTTATATTTGCTATCAATGCAGTGAAGTAAGGTTTCATCAACTTTTTATCCGCCATGACGGTATACGTTGTTTTTGCAAATCCACGAGCAAGTAAATTGCAAGTCTCCGCTTTCACAGAAGGATTTTTATTCTGCAAACCGACTTTGATAACATCCTCCTGAATCGCCTCCAACGTAGTCTAAGCAAACAAAATAATCATATATTTTTAGCATAAATAAACAATCACTCCATTGCATGAGTCAGTTTATAAATTCAGAAGGCGTAACTCACCGCAGCAAAACATCCATCTCCTGCGTCTCTTAAAGCAGTTACAACAGCAGTCTTTTTCTCTTTGAACTTTTCCATGATCGTTTCCAAACATGACGGGGCATAGGGACTAAACTTCTTTTTCAAACCACTGGCCAAACCAGCAATGCATTTGGCTGCTAATGCAACTACAATAACGTTTGAGTCTTTTCCTAACAATCGTTTCAGAATGCGCACCACATCTCCGTAATCTCCACTTTCCAGCTTCGGGTTGGCTGATGTAAGTGCTTCTAAAGCCTCTAAAGCTTCTTTCCGCTCTTGCCATTTCTTCGCTTCGCACTTCTCGAAGAAGTCTTTCGGCAGTTTTGAGAGAATGTCAACAGGATCTATGAGGTCTAATGGATCAACTTCTGGACCCCCCGCATCATCACCACCTTCTTCGCCAGCTGAAATTGTGCAAAACAAAACAGTTAAGGCCCTGAATAATGGAAAAATGTTCAATATATGATACATTCATCTATGTATCTATATTTTATCAATAGACAAAAAGAGGCAGACACAGAAAGGGAAAATCGATAAATTACAATACTCGCCGATGAATGGAATGCAACGTTTCTCCAGTGTTTTGCAAGCAAAAGCTAGGCTATTTATACAGCAAGGTGAAACAATTTATTGGCTTTACTACTTCACTTCTTCTTGTCCATACAGATGTTGAATTACTATCCTTGCATTTTGACATTAATCATCGAAGGCAGAGGCAGTTAGGAGTAGGAGCAATTATTACGCACAAGAAATGCTATGGTTTGATTATTCGTTTATTTCAGTGAAAATATTACATAATTCGTACAGAAAAAATTCTTTTCAGTGTTAGCCACTTGAGTTTAATGGTCTATTGGCAAATCAGGCAATGTCGTTTTCACCTTCTAGCTAGAGTTAGAATTATGAATATTTACAATCCTCAATTAATGGAACCGGCAGCCCTCCAAACATAATTGTGTTGAGATGGAAAGTTTGTAAAATAAAATATGTAGTCCGAGTGAAACTAAAAACATGACTTTTACAATATTATTAGTTAGAAGCTGGAATATCCATTAATAAACTATGATTCATGCATTGTTTATAAATTGGTTAAACTTGTCGGGTACAGTTTTACTTCTTCCTATACTTAAATAATTACAGGCAAATCCCAATACAATGGATTTCTCATTATATTGAATGAAATCTGCCGGTTCCGATATGCGCGCATTTGGATAATCCCTTTCCCCAAAAAGAACGTAACTTTTGTCCTATCCTACTACAAAATAACACATTTAACACACACATGACAGAAATAATGTACTTCCTTTTTCCAGATAGTCTATACATGCAATTAGGGTTCCGATACAACGGATTTAGTGGTAATATCAATTCGGATTCGCCACTATACAACATAAACATCTATTATTGCATAATTGCCACTTAGACCCAAGGGTGGGTGAGGGTGACGGTGAGAAAAGTTAACAAACTAAATATTTGCAGCAACCTTATTTCCATCAACTAGTCCATGATTTGAATGCTGATGCACCCTATTTGCCCCATACCCCATATACTAGACATACAAGATAAAAGCATCTTTACTTATGGCGTAAATATCCATGTCTATGTTTGGATTGGAAGGTGGACGGGTCACAATACTCATTATTTACCTCAGAAACTATTTATCATCCCATTGCCAATCTCAGTAAGACTATAGCAATCAGTAGCCCATACCCAACTAGAACTATGTGCTCAGAATAAAATAATTATAAAACATTACAAATCTTTGGACAAGCGAATGAAACAAACTGCATAGGTTAAAATTGATTCATTGAGCATTCTACTGAGGATATCAATTCAATATCAGTAAAAATAAAAGTTATTCTCATTTACCCGTTAGCTCGTGACGTAAATAATATTACAATCCTTGGACTGGCTAACTAACTACTAAAGCTTAAATGAGGTATCCATAGACATTTCCACATTTTGCAATTCTTAAATTAAACAGCAAAACAATAACAAGAAAAACAGCTATTTAAAAGAGGAAAACATTATCAGCAAACTGCTTCCATCTCCATCATAAGCATATGAAAACTAATAACAACTGAACTGAAATCCACCCACCATAATATAAGAAAAAGTAGTGTGGGAGGATGAAAAGTGAATGCTAATGGAAAATGTGCCCACAGTCCTTTCCAAAACGTACAAATGGTCTAATAGTAACATTCGATTGCAAGTTCTATGCAATGCAAAAAAGCGAACAACTCAGCATGAAACTATTACTATTCCATACCTAATTATTGCCGTTACATAATGTTCTAGTGCTAAAATGGACATCAATTTCAACAGATATGAATGTTTAAATGACCAAGATAAGATGATTTAACCAGATCTAAAACATTATTCATTTCTACATCCTTAACCCCATAATTACACAAGATTAATAGCAAGCATTCGATTTAAATATAATGGATAATAAAACTATTCATGCATGTAAGAATCTATAGCAAAGCAATAAAAAGGCAGTAAAATACAATGGGCACAGGTAAATAGTAAGTCCACAATGTGGTAGTCATCGATTTCCTCTGATTCAGAGGTGTCAGTTGTCCGTCCTTTCATAATAATAGAGTACAATGCACGCCACATGGCAATAGCATTTTTATCGATTTATGCATTCTCTATACTCTTTCCAGCACACCAAAAATAGAAGAATTGAAATAAAACATGGTTGCGAATCAAATGGCTGAAAGATGAAAACCCTCGAGAATATAAATTATTAATGATGAACTCACTAGTATTATTAGAGTACAAAAATAACTATTAGCACGTTATTATTTGATGCACTGCTCCAAGTATTTAGTATTTAGCCACAAGAAAAACGTGCAAAAAGTAATGGCGAGTAGGAACTAGGAATGTACTGTACAAATCATGATGACCTATTTTGATGACAGGCCCCTTCAATTATTATTATTATTACTTTGCACGACAAAAGTTCCACTCCATGAATAATATAGTTCATTGTATTTACACTTTACACAACGACTAGGTATGGGTACTTTGGAGTAGTTTTGCTGGTGCTGGTGCAAATCTACTAGGCTACAAATCGTAAGTTCTCATAATAAAAATATTTCCTTCTTTATGTTTGCATTCCAGAAGTAAATGGCTCAACTTTTGTACACAAATAATTACTATGCATACAAGCACGCAAAAAGTCAGTTCCAGCAGGCCAGAGAGGGAAAGTGGAAAGCAGAAAGAAAAGTTCAACATTACCGTCTTCTGTGTCAGAGCCTACAGCGGCAGCTGCTTCTTTCTTCGCTTGCTGAGACCTCAAGAATCGAGTTTGTTGTGCTTTCTCTTCACTGGCTTTGGTGAACTCCGATTCCAACTCTTGAACCTGTTAATGGATTAATAAGAACAATACATGGTGGAATTAATATGCGTAACGCTATACCACTGCTTCCAGCTACCACTGCCAGTCCACTTTCTAGCAAGCGGTGTTCACAGCATGGCATTATTAAGTGAAAATCGTGCTTTGGACAAGAAACTATTTATTATTTAATTTATTCAGCAAAACTTTAGAATAAAACAGCATGGCTAAAAATATATGATATGGTTCACAATTAATCCTTTAAAAAAGATAAAAATAAGAAAAAGCAGAAGGCTGCAATGATGGCATGGCTTACAATCGCTAAAAAGTTATCGTTCCGAGGAAGGATGAGTTTGTCTGAGCAACTACAAATATCAAGATCAACGACCCATTATTGTTTTAGAGTCAGGCACAGCGCGAGCCAACTATTAAGTCTAATGATGAAAACTTTATGACATGTGCCGTTATAAATGCGTGAGCAAATGCATTTAATATTTCTGATATGAAAAAATATAAAGTCGATAAAGATCATATCTGGATCATATCTGCTTTCTGTATCCTCAAACATCAAACCCACTGCACTTTCGTATACAATCAAGACAAACAAAAAGATCAATAAACATCTGACTCACCATTACAGGTTTAACACCGGAAAGTTGGGGCCGCAATGCTTCTCCAATCCATCTATAAAGCTCAACCAATAACTTTTTGGTTTCCTCGCGCACTGTCTTATCTCTGTCCTCAGTCAATGGCATAACTTTTTTCAGAAGGGTTTTTAGTGTTACCACCTTGTGCCCAAAAGCTCTGCAATGAAATATAAAAGTAGCTTGTACAGCAATCATACTACATCTTTTACGCTAATAAAAGGAATTAGCAGAAACGTCAGTATCGGATTTGAATACATAATAATCAGGCATTCCGTCCAATACTCACTTAATGATTTGATTAAAATATGACACACAGCCAGCCACGACTTTCGGATTTTTTTGTTCGGTTCCACTCATAAGCTCTTCTTGTACTACCTCCAACTTTTCAATCTCCACGCACATCAAAACAATCTCAGCAGCCAGCTCTTTACTTCTAACTTTTGTAGCAGTAATACATTTAGTAATGATTCCCTTCAAAACTTCTCCAACGATTTTACCAGCAACGTGAGCATTCGTCATAAAAATTAGAGTAGCTTCAAGTCCTTTTTCTTGTGCAGCAGCATGAGAATCAACGGGAAACTTCCTCACTAGACTAACATATTTGGACCACTCGGGAGATTTTTCGTCGTCAATCCTGTTAAATAGCTTGATCAACTCTTCATATGCAGATAACCGAGCTTTCCAAACCTAAAAACACAACAAACACCATTCAAAATAGGAGACAACGGTGTGAATTTGAAAATACAGTACCGAAACATAACTCAAAGACCAAATTAATAGTTAAAACCAACCTACCTTATGAACGCATCTATCCTCCAAAGGAAGTTTCGAAAAATCCACTTCGTCTTCCGCCATCTCAATAGTTTACTCCCCTTAAGTTTCAACTTTATACAAAATCCACAATAATTTAAACCAAAATTGTCGATCGGAACACCGACAAGTGAAAATCAAATATATTCACAATACAATTTCGTTCCACACCTAATTTGATTGACTTTGCCTTCTTTAACTCAGTCAGCCTTTCGATTATTGTCAAATTATGTACACAAACCGTTGGGAATAGTAAAACGACTAAAATTTCAAACCACGTATCAAATTCACGACCCAAAAACGGTCAATCTAATTTATCTTTTCACTAGCGAAAATTTCGATTCGTACACTTGACGGCTCTCTGTATTCTACTGATCGTCAGTTGGAGAATCTATAGCTTGAGGAGGATAACTGTTGTTTTCTTTCTATCCTTTGACAACAACCAAGGTAACACGGCAATGTATTTCCGTTTGTTCAATTTGAATAACATTAGTAAGATTAGGAGCCAACAGAAAACGATCAAGTCAAAATGATGAAAATAACAGTGGTTGATATTGCTTACGTGAAGGAATATACATATATACAGACTGCGTTTGAGAAAAAAAAGGTTTCCATACTCTCCTACATATTTGTAGCACATGAAAGGTTCAATGGTCTCCCTATTGGAGGAAAATTTAGATGACGCCTTCTTCACCCAAATGTGGATTATTATTGGACTTCTGACCAACTGACTGTACAATCAGTTTCCCTCCAAGTAAAGAGACATTGAAAAAGACGAATACAAATCTGTAGATTTTGGCACTTTCCCCTAGCTTTGAGAATGCATGGAAATGGAAAGCAGGCCAACTTTATACAAGTCTGATTACGGGTTAATATATGCTAGTCGGCCGTTTAAGTTAGTTCACTTAAGTTATTAACAAACTCTAATTAGTCAATTCAACTGCTCAACCCCGTGAAAAATTATAAACCCCCTAGAAAATTAAAAAACTTTTCTCAGCCACCAAAAGGCGGTGACGGAGACAGGAAAGTAAGGATTTTTTTAGGATTTGGAAACTTTGGTTGACTAAATAATTCAAATTCAAGGTATGAAACTTGAAAAATATTGAATGTTTAAATGCAATTTTATCTTTCTACGCACACACATCGCACGGAATAGGGTCCATTATGTTATGAATTTTTTTTTCCCAGTTAGAAAAAATACATTATGCATTTTGTAAGTTACAATGGTGGCTGTTTCATAGTATCCCCCATTTCTAAAAATCATTACGTCCCAGTTTTAGATCATATGTTGTATATCTGGGGTCGGTTTATGTCGCAAGTCGCATGCAATGGATTGCCCATATTTTGAACCACTTGAAGCAATTTTTTAGCTCACTTGTCCAGATTAAGCAGTGGTACACCGTGGTATTCTACGTTATCCTGTAGTATACGTAATAACGTAACGTAGTTTACCATGTTTTTGAACACTTAAGTTATTCTGGATCTGGACTGCTCATACTCACAAGTAGAGATAATAAGAATACAAGGTCGAAATAGCCTAATGCTCTTTCACTCTTTTCATCCTTTAGCATCAGAATTTTCATCACATGGTTTTTAATAACTGGATGTCACCAGCATTTTATTGCATAATCCTATCATTGCTTCAAATAGTTCCGTATTTACATGCGTAATCATCTCAGGCAACCCAAAGTTATATGATTTTTCCACCAACTTATAAAAAAGCCTTTAAAATTTCTTTTAAGTACATATTATCTTTAAATATTTGATCATACACATGTTTTGTTGGATAATTAAAAGAATCATCGCAAATGGCAGCACGCAAGATATTCTTACTACGAACATTAGAGTCAGTGAGATAGGATAGATTTTTATTACACAATTTGAGCTCCCAATTTTCTGTATACAGCTTATTGAAAGGACAAGATAAACTAATAGCATGAATTTCATACGGTCCCTATCAATTGAACCAGGGTACATAATCTTCTTTCTAGTGCATTTTTTTTCATCCACATGTCTGACTAAATTTGTGATAGTGACTCGACCCATCACATTTTTCATATGTATGTATATTGTGTAAAAGGATCAGTTTGAATCGTTTGCAGCTACTGTTTCTTCATGCATAATATGACTGAGGAGATTAATGCATATGTACCCAAGTTAATATGCATCTATGATTAGTTCATGTAACTTACTATAATGTTTAATCGTCTGATCTTTTCAACGCTGGTTGATTTCACTTCTTCTCCTGTGTAAAAAATAGGACTTGAAAATATTATATTCGTTACCAAAGTGTTAGCCGGGTTGGTCACGTACAACTTTGATTTTTACACACTGGGTAAACGTGCATTGAAATATCGAACAAACAATTTTTCCATTCTATAGAGCCTAATAGACAATTGGGAGGTGTAGTTGTATTCTAGAGACACAACAAGGAAGTGCAGATAAATACAGTGGGAACTGCTGCAAGAACAACTGGAAGAAAATGGTGAATGTGATTCGGTTTTACAAGACTCCTGGTCTGAACGCAAGTGAAACCAAGGATAGGCATCAAAAGCTGGAAAAGCTGTGTTCCGACGGACTCGGAATAAAGGGAATTACTACAGAAACCTGCTTCTACGTAGAAACACAGGAGTCACTTACAGACCAAGAAATTCTCCAGATCCGATGGATTCTAGCAAATGTACTGGACCCAAATAGCTTGACGGATATCTCACGTCTTCCTTTACGTCCGGATGATCGATCGATTTTCTTCGAAATCGGCCCACGGTACCATACAACTTTTTGAACCAGAAACTTTTAGAAAAAATTGTGATTAGATAGAAACGCGCCGCATCTATTAAATTAAGCTACTCTGTACTAGACGCACAATTTCTGTGGGCACTAAAATAATAATATTTCCTATCCCGATATAAAAAAAGTAGCATTTAGCATGTCATTCATTAAACACAGTGGTCTAATTTTTTAAGCATAGTACAGGTGGCAGTCATTGCGGAATTTACGGATAATTTATATACAATTTCACCCTAACCAAATGGCTCCTCACTTATCATGTCACATGTGATCTTAATTGTTGTCACTCAACTGTTGCCTTTATTAAGTTATTTTACCATTACTGAAGTGCGTGCCACTCGTGCCACTATTCTCTATGGAGTAGTGTGGGAACTAAAGTACTTATAGTAGGGCATTAATACACCTTTTCTATTTTTTTTCCAAAGTGAATAGAAAAATAAAATGCTTTTGTGCCAACATTTTAGGAAAACAACAGTTGAACTGTAGCTTAGAACTGGCTTAAAACCAACTATGCTCAATAATATCCAGTTAATTCTGTGGGAGACTTATTTAGACTCAATGAAGTACTTTCTCGAAAACAATTTATGCTGCTATATCAAGTGTGCAAAAAGCATTTATGCTCTAGCTTCTTGATTAATCAAACCCCATTCAGTAGGAAAGGTATGTGATCCATAGAGCATGCAAATAACATATTGCTGAATTAAAAAAATGTAGAGCTGTAAAAATAAATTACTTCTATTATTGTAACCCACAGTGGAGCCGGAATGATTAAAGTGTGTAAGAGTTTTGTAGTATGAAAACTACAACATGAAATTGTATGGAGTTAATTAAACAAAAGCTTTTAACAAGTCACTTAGTTATTGTCAAACAGTAGGAATGTATCACCTTGCCCCAACGCAATCTTTCCATTTCAACGATACAGGAATTCTACTTATATATACGTAACAGGGCTTTCCTAGCATTACATTCAATCCGCGAGCCTACTACTTGTCTTTTGTACGGACGGACAACCCAAACCTGATGAATATTTTATCCCCTCAACCAAAATGTCTTTTTCCACATGAATAGATTGAATTTTTCAACCCCATTCTCCACAAATGCGGTCTCTATATTCCATGCTGTTGGGATCCGAAAAATCACTCGTGTGGAGCGCTCCACACGCTACCTTATTCGGTTAAACAAAGAAATTCCTGGGCACAAGGCGAAATCCCTAGAAGATAAAGTAAGATATAATAGTATTGAGATATTGAAAAGAAACTTTCTCCATATTTTTGTGATCACAAACGTGGTGATTTACAAGTGATGATGATAAACTTTTCTGACTTTAGTATACACGTTTTTCTATATAGATGTTTGGAGCATTACACGATCGCATGACAGAGTGCAAATACGCAGAGTCTTTAAAAAGCTTTTACATGGAGAAACAACCTGATCCCTGGTACCACGTTAACATCATGAGCGAAGGGAGAGCAGCTTTGGAAAAAGTGAACGATCATCTGGGTGAGCAATAGAAGAGCCCATTAGTGATTGAAATGACTTGTTATTTGCAAGATAAATCCATTACCATCTTTCATTATGATGATGTGCTAGTCATTTTTTTATTTTCCCTTTGTTGTTTATGGAAAAAGTTATTTAAAAGCAGCGATAGATAATGTACAATGTTTTTGTATACTTTATGATGTGACACTCTACTGTCTCTCCCGTCTTGAACCATGAAAGATACTTTTTGTTTACGCCGGAGCAAAAACAATTTAGTTTGTTCATGTCTATTACTTATGTAGAAAAACACGCATGAAGTTCATGGTAGTTCAATTGATGTATTCCTGATATAGGATTGGCTTTTGATTCCTGGGATTTGGATTACTACACTGAGCTTTTCAAAAACAAGCTTAAAAGAAATCCAACTAGTGTAGAATGCTTTGATTTGGCCCAATCCAATAGTGAGCACAGCCGTCATTGGTTTTTTAAGGTAATTTAAGTAGAAATTCATTGTTTTATTCTAATTCAAGTTGATAAAAGCCTCATTTAATATTATTTTCAATATAATATTCAATGTTTTATAGGGTGAAATGGTTTTGGATGGGAATGTACAACCTCTCTCTCTCATTGACATGATTATTGACACGCAAAATCACACAAATCCGAATAATGTGATTCAATTCAGCGACAACAGTAGTGCAATTAAGGGGTACACAGTGCAAAACTTCTTGCCTACTAAGATGACCGAAACCAGTGCATTCCAAGTTGAAGAAAAAAATCGCCATATTATTTTCACTGCGGAAACACATAACTTCCCAACAGGTGTCGCTCCTTTTAGGTACAGAAAAATCGCATACTAAGTAACTAGTCAGATAGTACTAACACTAATAAAAACAATAAGCTTGTGCAAAAACGTATTGCGTTATAAATCTTTCATTGCACATTCAGCGGAGCAACAACAGGCACTGGAGGACGAATCCGCGATGTACAAGCTGTGGGTAGAGGAGGATATGTTATTGCTGGAACAGCAGGCTACTGTTTCGGGAACTTATTAATTCCTGACTACGAACTCCCTTGGGAAGATTCTTCTCAGACTTATCCAGTCAACTTTGCACCTCCCTTAGAAATCGCTATACAGGCCAGTAATGGAGCTAGTGATTATGGAAATAAATTCGGAGAGCCAGTAATTTCTGGCTTTGCACGTTCCTTTGGTATGATTCTAAACAACAATGAACGACGTGAGTGGATCAAACCGATCATGTTTAGTGGAGGCATTGGTGCCATGGATGCTAATATGACCAAGAAAATGGACCCTCAGGTAGGCATGCAAGTTGTAAAATTGGGTGGACCAATTTACCGTATTGGTGTTGGTGGTGGCTCTGCAAGCTCAGTACAGGTAAAGTTTACTTTAACTTATTGTAAAACGCCTTTACTAAATTGTTTTGGCATACACCTATCAATATTGCTTCTGGGGGCACTGTGAGAAAATGGACTTTCGTTCTATAAAGGTACAAGGCGACAATGCAGCTCACTTGGATTTTGATGCAGTACAACGTGGAGATGCTGAAATGGGGCAAAAACTGAATCGAGTAATCAGAGCTTGTCTAGAAATGGGGGATGCAAATCCTATTTGTAGCATTCATGACCAGGGAGCAGGGGGAAATGGTAAAACTAAAATTTTATAATTGTAACTACCTTCAGTATACTTATACTGTTAATGGTCATCTCACGTTTCAAATTTAATTCCAGGAAACGTTTTAAAAGAGCTGGTGGAGCCCGTAGGAGCAGTCATATACACTAAAAGATTTCAGTTGGGAGACCCTACCATCAACACACTGGAGTTATGGGGAGCAGAATATCAGGAAAGTAATGCAATCTTATGCAAAGTAGATGATGTGCCACTTCTGCAGCAAATAGCGGACAGAGAAAGATGCCCAGTCAGTTTTGTCGGTGTAGTAACAGGAGATGGGAAAGTACTCCTATCTGAGAAAACTGTCATTCCCAATGGGCCTGTGAGTATAAAAGAAGAAGAGCTCGAAAAACTTCACAAAGAAAATAATCCATGTGATCTAGACTTAGAGTTTGTGCTAGGGAAAATGCCAAGGAAAGTTTTCCAATTGGATTCCTTCGAACCAGTTCTTCGTCCACTAGAATTACCACCAAGACTGAAAGTAAAAGAAGCATTGAACAGAGTTCTGAGACTTCCCTCTGTTGCCAGCAAACGCTACTTGACTAATAAAGTCGATCGCTCTGTCACAGGATTGGTGGCTCAACAACAATGCGTGGGTCCCTTGCACACGCCATTGGCAGATGTGGCTGTGATTGGTTTATCCTATTTTGATACGGTTAGATTATATGCCAATGCAAATAAGAAAGTTGATCTTGTGTTCTTTCAAAGCGTAATGAGCAACTCTTTTTTTGCCGGATAGGTGGGATCTGCTACATCAATTGGAGAACAACCAATTAAAGGATTGCTCTGTCCTTCAGCTGGAGCACGCATGACTATTGCTGAAGCCATGTCTAATCTCGTATTTGCTCCTATTTCGGATATAAAAGTGCAAATTCTAAATTACTCACTTTATTTTAACATGCTAGACAGAATTTTTAGTCATTTTAAATTATTCTCTACAATTAGGATGTGAAATGCAGTGGAAATTGGATGTGGGCCGCAAAGTTGCGTGGAGAAGGAGCAGCCTTGTTTGAAGCATGCACTGCGATGTGCAAAGTTATGAATGAACTTGGGATTGCTGTAGATGGTGGAAAAGATTCCCTTTCAATGGCTGCCAGAGTGGGTAAAGAAACTGTAAAGGCTCCAGGTGCTCTGGTAGTGTCAACTTATGCCCCATGTCCAGACATTCGTCAAGTAATCACACCCGATTTCAAGGCACCACTTCAATGCCTGGAAGGGCTCGTAGTTTTTGTAGATCTGTCAGGGGGTCATAGCAGACTGGGTGGATCGGCATTGGCTCAGTGTAACAAACAATTGGGTGACGCCGTTCCCGATTTGGAAGATGCCAGTCTGTTTGTCAAAGCTTTCAAGTGCACACAAAAGTTGATAAAATGTAAAAATTAATGTTTTTTCTGTTCTTCATTTACTGGCAAATGATAGAGACTTTAAATACTTATTGTGATTGATTTTTTTTTCATCTTTAGCCGGCTACATTTTAGCTGGTCATGACGTGAGTGATGGCGGTTTGATTACTTGTCTCCTGGAAATGGCTTTTGGTGGACTAAGCGGACTGAAAATCGATATTGTCCACAGAGAACGCAAAAATCCTATCGAAGTGTTGTTTTCTGAAGAAGTTGGATGGGTTTTGGAAATAAAAGGGGATTGCATTGACAAAGCTCTGACTGAATTCAAAAATAACAACGTTCCTTGCTTCCCTATTGGCGTTTCCAGTGGATCTGGGCCTACGGCTCCTATTGAAATCAGTGTGCATGGAAATACCGTGCTGGAGTCGGAAATGGCGGATCTATTCCAAATCTGGGAAGAAACTAGTTACCAACTTGATAAACTTCAAGCAAATGCCATTTGTGTGACTAAGGAATTTGAATCTTTGAAAAAAAGAGAGGGTCCGAAGTATCGAATGAATTTTGAGCTCACCACTGTCCCTATCTACGCTTCGTTATCACCTGGTATGACGAGATTCTGGTTTGTACGTATTTGAAAGCAATATGAGATCAAATTAATAAAAATTTTCTGAATGTTTTACATTTCAAATGTTTTAAGGCATTGGTCCAAGTGTTGCTGTTATTAGGGAAGAAGGGTCCAATGGTGACAGGGAAATGGCTGCAGCTTTACACATGGTGGGATTCCAAGTTTGGGACGTTTGCATGGAAGACATTGTTTCTCGTAAAGTATTTTTGGATCGTTTTCAAGGAATAATTTTCCCCGGAGGGTTCAGTTATGCTGGTAATTAAAAAAATGTCATCTAAAAATCAACTAGTTGGAGTTGGAAAAATTAAGTGCCAAGTATTGTCAAATTCTGTTGTTTGGAATTGCAACGCCAAATTATTTGCATTATAATACGTACTTTTTAGACGTCTTGGACTCTGCAAAGGGATGGGCGGCTAGTTTTCTGTTTGATTCTGATATAAAAGCTCAGTTATCGAATTTCCGAGATCGGACTGACACTTTTAGCTTTGGAGTTTGCAACGGTTGTCAATTACTGGCTTTGCTGCAATGGATTGGCCTTTCTTCGGTTAGGAACTTTAGACCTGCCGTGGAAGACACAGAGTCGGAGGTGCCGACCGCTCCAGATGTCTTTTTGGATCATAATCACTCGGGGCGATATGAAAGTCGTTTCCCTTCAGTTCGTATTGAAAAGTCACCATCTATCATGTTGAAAGAGATGAGTGGCTCTGTTCTAGGAGTTTGGATTGCTCACTCGGAAGGTAACAAAGGCGAACTATTCATTTAAATAGTCTCCACACCATCCAAATTAAATTGGGCTGATGCAAATTGGAAAATCTATGTAACGCATATCTTATTGCAGGACGCTTTACGTACAGATGTCCAACGGTGTATCCCGAACTGGAAAAAAATAGATGCATAGCTCTACGATACGTTGATGATGCAGAAAATGATACCGAGGAATATCCCATGAACCCTAATGGAAGTCAATGTAAGTACTAGACAAATGTGCTGGAAAAAGTGGTCAGGGAAATTGTATGCGTTTAATTGAAATCACATTTGGCGGTTTCAGATGGTGTGGCAGGAATTTGTTCTAAAGATGGACGTCATTTGGCAATGATGCCTCATCCGGAGCGTTGTGTTTTGCCTTGGCAATGGCCTTGGATCCCAGAAGATTTGAAAAATAAAATGACTGATGCCTCTCCATGGCTGAAAATGTTTAGAAACGCCTATGAATGGTGTGTAAAAGGAAATTAGCTAAAATTATACGATCTAAGATGACTTGTTTAAAAACAACTACATTGTTTAGATGATTTATTGAGCAAGCAATAAATATTTTAGCGTATTGGAATCATGTTACTGTTGCACAATCATACAGGCGTATTGAGAATTTTTCACTCGAAATTCGGATGATATTGTTGGGCTGTGTTTCCATAAATCGCAATGACATGAAATACTGTTACTAAACCGAATTTTATTTAGGGAGGAGAGTATTGCATACATTTTGGCATGTTCCTAGCCTGGTTGATCATATACTTTTCTGAATAATTACGCCCAAAGCCCAAGCGTTATTCATGAATTTTCATTAAATTTCCATTGCATAAATAACGTCAGTAGAATCAGCATCATAAGCTTCTACGATCTCGTGTGATATTTAAAACTACACCTGCATGCCAGAATCCATGCCGCCTATCATATTTATAAAAATTCGATTCCTTGATCCTCAATCCTCAAGAGAACTTCAAGGAACACTCAGCGACTCCGCCCTGATTTATTCAATATTCTGGGAGCGCAGCTCACAATGGGATATTGTTATAGATAGATGTTATAGATCATGCACGTTCTACGGAAACTTTAGTATTATATTTTTCATAGTTTTTTAATCTGAAAATACATCGATCTTTAAAATCGCAAATGATGAAGATGAAATAACAGACCTCGATAAAGATGATAGACGTGTAAATCATAGAAAAACAAAAGCAGTCCGACTTAAGACGCACATTTTTTTCATCTTTTTTTGGTGCTTGAGTCAAAAGGCACTCTGCTTTAGCAACGATAATGACATAATGATAATTTAATATTAATGCATGATTAGTGTTTAACTATACGAGACACAGTTAGCAATCAAGCTACAGATTGCGGATTATGTATACAAACGATGCCTCATGCGTTCTTAATATGCAATATTCCTGGATTATTGGCCTTTGTTCGTTTCCTTATGTATCCGCCCTTCAGAAAGCTCTCTAAATACTTGTACCGTGAGAGATTTTGATGTTGGGATATGTAATATTATTTGGACAAAGTTGCACAAAATTGTATCATTTAACTTTCCCAAGATCATCCCCTTCCCCGCTGGGGATGGAAGTTTTGAACGTTTAATAACTCGTGCATTATTAAGTCGATTAACTTACTTTCTTACTTAACTTAATTTTTTTCTTTGAAGGTTATGCAGGATGCTAAAGCAAACACACCATACAGATTCTTTCCTTACGCAACGGAAGAGAGTGGAAATCCCAAAATCCTATGAATAAGTCGGTCATAAATAAATCGATCAACTTCAAATTTTGTAATTACATGTTGTGCGCCACGCCTAACAAGGACAAAAAAAGTTTCTATGCATTGGCGTTTAGCATTGTCTAGGCAATTATTATATATTTATGAGCAGCTATTTCATCTACAAGTCAGAATTTTAAGTCTTTTTCAATTTCGCCTGAGCAATAAGCACCGACTAAAACGTAAGTATAGATCAATAAGACAATCTGCAATAAAGACTTTCATTTGTGAGAGACATGAACGATCAAGTTCCGTTGTCATCCTTTGTCTTTGTTACCAGTTACTCATCATTTACTAAATTTGATTGTAAGAGATTTAAAGATGAATTTTATCAGGTAACTCTACGGTATGAAGGATTGATGGACCAAAACCTGACTGCTGCTATAACAGGAGAAGATGCATATAACTGACAATGTAAGTCCGAAGTATGTTCGTAAGGAATTTTCTTAAAAACACTTTCTAAGTCTTCCTTAGACCCTCTAGTATATGCACCTGAAATATTCCAATCCGATGCTCTTTCGTTTGTCAGTAACAGT
>Ga0210040_10002488_pt1 | contig 25920 bp, 24 predicted proteins | sample CryGeyCG12114_NA_FD_185462 | JGI IMG/M metagenome (GOLD analysis project Ga0210040, IMG submission 185462) | Groundwater microbial communities from aquifer - Crystal Geyser CG19_WC_8/21/14_NA (SPAdes) (version 2) | ecosystem: Environmental > Aquatic > Deep subsurface > Groundwater | place: USA... | reverse complement strand
CCGGCTCGAGCCGCAAGCACGCGGCGGAGCAGGCCGACCTGGTCGAGCGGGCCTTCGCCCGCTGAGGCCCGCACGCACCTGCCCCGCCCCCGCGGGCGGGGCAGGTGCACGGGGGCGGCGCCGATGCACTTCGATGGGGTCCATGTACTCCACCGACCGCGGCATCGAGGAGCTGGAGGAGCGGCGCGGGCAGGAGCGGGTCACCCTCGCGTGGCTCGCCGGTCAGCTCAGGACGTTCGTGGACGCCCACCCCGAGCACGAGACCCCCGTCGAGCGCCTGGCCACCTGGATGGCGCGCCTCGACGACGACAGCGACGAGATCGACGACAGCGAGGACGCGTGAGCACCCCACCCCCCGAGCACCGGAGCATCCCGCCGAGCAGCCCCCCCGGTCGCCGGGTCTGCGTCCTCGGCGACGCGCTCGTCGCCGGGGTCGGCGACCCCCGGGCGATGGGGTGGACGGGCCGGGTGGCGGCCCGCACCCCCGACGACGACGGTCCGACGACGGTCTTCCCCCTCGGCGTCCCCGACGAGGGCACCTCGGGCCTGCTGGAGCGCTGGGTCGCCGAGACCTCGCGGCGCTTCGCGCCCGGGGCGGAGAACCGCCTCGTCGTCGGCCTCGGCAGCGCGGACCTCGAGGCGGGCCTGACGACGGCGCGCAGCCGCCTCAACCTCGCCAACGTGGTCGACGAGGCCGCCTCCCGCGGGCTGCCCGTGCTCGTCGTGGGCCCGTCGCCCGGGCTCGACGCGGCCCGCAACGACGACGTCGCCGAGCTCGCCGACGCCTACGCCGACGTCTGCGCCCGCCGGGCCGTGCGCTACGTCGACTGCTTCGACCCGCTCGTGCACCACGAGCAGTGGCACGCCGACCTCGCCGCGGGCGACGGCGTGCACCCCGGCCAGGCCGGCTACGGGCTCCTCGCCTGGCTGGTCCTGCACGGGGGCTGGCGGCCCTGGCTGGGCCTGCCCGACGAGGGCTGACGACGCCCGGGCCGGAGACGACGCCGGCTCGGAGGGCGCGGGCGGACGCGCCGGCTCGACGCGCCTGGTCCACGCCGGACGGCCCCGCGCTCCCGACGGGGTGCGGGGCCGTCCGCGCGCCGGGTGCGGGCGGCTCAGCCGGCCGGGCGCAGGACGACCTTGCCGAAGAGCTCGCCGGCCTCCATGGCGGCGAACCCCTCGGCCGCACGCCCCAGCGGCAGCACCCGGTCGACCACCGGGCGCGCCCCGGTGGCCACCAGGAGGTCCACGAGGCGGACCAGCTCCTCGCGCGTGCCCATGGTGGAGCCGACGACCCGCAGACCGAGGAAGAAGACGCGCTGGAGGTCGGCGCTCGGCGCGGGGCCGGAGGTCGCCCCGGCCACCACCACCGTGCCGCCGGGTCGCAGGGAGCGCAGCGAGTGGGCCCAGGTGGCCTCCCCGACCGTCTCCATCACCGCGTCGACCCTGCCGGGCAGCCGCTCCCCGGTCGCGAAGGCGGCGTGCGCCCCGAGCGCGAGGGCGCGCTCGCGCTTGGCCTCGCTGCGGCTGGTGACCCACACCCGGTAGCCCGCGGCGCGGCCGAGGACCACCAGGGCGGTGGCGACGCCACCGCCGGCGCCCTGGACGAGCACCGTGGACCCCGGCGCGGCGCCCGACTGCGTGACGAGCATCCGGTAGGCCGTCAGCCACGCCGTCGGCAGGCACGCGGCCTCGACCGCGGACAGCTCGGACGGGCGCGGGACGACGTTGCGCGCCGGCACGACGACCTCCTCGGCGAGCGTCCCCGCGCACCGCTCGGACAGCAGGGAGCGCCCCGGGTCGAGCGTGTCGTCACCCGTCCAGCCCGGCGTCGTCACGACCGCGTGCACGAGCACGGGCCGCCCCTGCTCGTCGACGCCGGCGCCGTCGCACCCGAGCACCATCGGGAGCCGGTCGTCGGGCAGCCCGACGCCGCGCAGGCTCCAGAGGTCGTGGTGGTTCAGGCTCGCCGCCTCCAGCCGCACGCGCACCCAGCCCTCCGGCGCCTGCGGCCGGGGCCGCTCCCCCACCTCGAGGGCGGACAGCGGGTCGGTCGGGGACGTCTGCGTCACGAAGGCGGCCAGCACGACCGCACCCTAGGCCCGCGGCGGACCGCCCGCACCGCCGCGGGCGGGCCGGACCTTCGCCGCGGTCACACGTCCTCGCCCCGCGCCGCCGCGAGGTCCACGACCGCGACGTCCAGGTCCGCCTCGGCGCCGCGCACGGCGCGGACGGCGTCGTCCCACTCGTCCGAGCGGGCGGCCTCCCTCTCGGCGGCGGACACCGCGCCCGCCAGCGGCGCGGTGTCCGGGGGCGGGGGTCGTCGCGCCCGGGAGCGCAGGGCGCGACGCAGCGCGTCGGCCTCCTCGGCGACGGCGGAGAGGCGGTCGTCCGCGCGACCCCCTGCCTCGGTGCGCGTGACGGCCGCCAGCTCCTGCGCCGCAGCGGCCAGCGCCGTGCGGGCCGCGGCCAGCGCCGCCTCCTGCCCGGAGACGTCCTCGCGGTCCGGTCGTGCGACGGCCATGAGCACCCCTCGCGTCTGCGCCGGACGGGCGGGCACCCGGTGGGCGCGCGACGCCGAGGTCCCGGCCCCGCCATCCTCCCGCTGGGGCTCGGCGGACGTGCGCGCGACGCCCCGACGGCGACGAGCCGGCGTCCAGCCGGTGGCGGACCGGTGAAAGTCCTGGGAGGACCCCCCCGCGCGCGGGGAGTCGACTGGGCGCGGCCCCCCCGAGCGCCTAGCGTCGTGCTCCGACAGCGCCCGCTCCGGCGGGCGACCCCGGCCGGGAGCCTGAGGATGACGACGCCACGTCGCAGTCCCGCACCACCTACCGCCAGCCCGGACGCGCCCGCCGTGGCGCGCGAGCAGCAGGGAGGTGGCTCCCCGGACGAGCGCGGCACCGCGTCCGCCGGGGACGACCCCCCGCCGACCGCGCGCCCCGTCGTGAGCCCGGCCGCCGCGCCGAGCCCTCCCGGGGCGGCGCCCGGTCACCCCGGTCGTCGGGGCCCCCTGCCCCTCCTGCGACGCGCACCGGGGGCTCCACCGGCGGTCGTGGCCCACCGCGGCAGCTCCTCCACCGCCCCCGAGAACACGCTCGCCGCCTTCGAGGCCGCACGCCGCGCCGGTGCCCCCTGGATCGAGACCGACCTGCGGTGCACCCGCGACGGGGTCGCCGTCGTGCTGCACGACGAGGGGCTCGACCGGACGACCGACGGCGCCGGTCCGCTGGCCGTCTCGTCGGCCGCCGAGGTCGCAGCGCTCGACGCGGGGTCGTGGTTCTCCCCCGGCTTCCGCGGCGCGCGCGTGCCGAGCCTCGACGAGCTCCTCGCGTGGGCCGCCGCCCACACCGAGACGCACCTGCTGCTGGAGCTCAAGGGTCGCTGGACTCCCGCCGAGGCCGGCGCCGTCGCCCGGGCGGTCCGCGACCTGGCGCTCGGCGAGCGGGTGGTCCTGCAGTCCTTCGACCCGCGCACCGTCGCGGCCTGCGCGGACGTCGCCCCCGACCTCGCCCTGGGGCTGCTGCTGGGCGCGAGCGCGCCCGTCGACCCGGCTGACACCGCCGAGGTGGCGCGGCTCGTCCGCGCGCTCGGCCTGTCCGCGGTCAACCCGGGCGTCGACCAGGTGGCGGCCGACCCGGGCCTCGTCGAGCGGCTCCACGCGCTCGGCGTCGCCGTCTGGGTGTGGACGGTCGACGACGCGGCCCGCTGGGGGCGGCTCGAGGCCGAGGGGGTCGACGGCATCATCACCAACCGCCCCGACCGCATGCTGGGCTGGGTGGAGGGGCGGGTGCCCGTGCCCTCTCCCCGACGTCCCGGGCTCGGCACGGGCGGCGGGTCGGCTCCCGGTCGCTGACCCCTGCTCGTCGGCTCGCCCGCCGCTGCGCGGGCGGGGGCCGCGCCGCCCTCCAGCGGCCCCGGCTCAGCGCCCGCGGCGCAGGCGCACGGCGGAGAGCGTGGCGGCGAAGCCGACGAGCACCACCACGTGGAGCAGCCAGAGCCACAGCAGGGCGGCCACGACCCCGCCGATCGCCTGCGAGCCGCCGAAGGGCGCGCCGATGTCCACGGGGAGGGCGACGAACAGGACGATCCCCTGGACGAAGCCCGCCACGAAGGCGCCGGTGGCGAAGCCGCCGACCAGGGCGGCGCGCCACGACAGGTGCTGGGTCGCCACGGTGCGGAAGGTCCAGGCGAGCGGCAACGAGATGACGACCCAGTCCACGTTGAGGGCCACGTAGACGCCCAGCGCCGTGCCCTCGGCGCCCCGGGCGAACAGGTCGGCCACGAGCGGACTCACGCCGAGGACGACCAGGAGCAGCAGCGGGGCGGCGGCGAGCACCGGCAGCACCGCCCCCCGGGCGCGCCACCCCGACCCGAAGCGGCGCAGCCAGGCGGGTGCGCGGCGCCCGTCCCGCCCGTCCGTCGGCTGCTCCCGCCCCTCGGCCCCGGGGGGTGCGGCGCCGGCGGGGGCGCCCTCGCCGAGCGCCTGGTAGGCCCGGCGCAGGCCCTCGCCGTAGAGGCTCGCCGGGAAGACGCTGAACAGGACCACCGGCCACGACACCGAGAGCCCGTACACGACGGCCGCGCGCGCGACCACGTCGGCCGACATCGCGGACGGCAGGGCGGCCCGGAGCGAGTCCCCCAGCGCGAGCACGCGCTCGTCGCCCACGAGCCACCCGGCCACGCGGACGGCGATGAGGACGGACGGGACGGCGGCGAGGGCGCCGTAGAAGGTCAGGCCCGCCGCCGTCAGCGGGAGCTCGCGGCGGCGCAGGAGCGCCCGCGTGCTCCGGGGCAGCCGGCGCAGCACCTCGCGACGGGCCATCGCGCCGCTCGGGCGACGGTCGTCGGCTGAGGTCACGGGTCGGAGCCTGTCACGCAGCGGGCGCCCCTCCGGACCCGCCCGCGTCCCGGGACGGGGGCGGCTAGGCGACGAGGCCCTGGCGGCGCAGCTCGACCGTGAGGTCGTGCGGACGGGTGGCCGCGGACATGGCGTCCTCGAGCCCGACGACGCCCTCCCGGTAGAGCTGGACGAGGTGCTGGTCGAAGGTCTGCATGCCGTAGAAGCCGCCGTCGGACACGAGGTCCGCGATCGTCGCGGTCTTCTCCGGGTCGGCGACGGCGTCGGCGACCCGGCCCGTCCCGACGCAGACCTCGACGGTGACGGCTCGCCCCTGGCCGTCGGCGCGCGGCACGAGCCGCTGGCAGACGATGCCGCGCAGGGACCCGGCGAGCGAGAGCCGCACCTGCTGCTGCTCGTGGTGCGGGAAGAAGTCGATGATCCGGGCGACCGTCTCGGTGGCGTCCGTCGTGTGCAGGGTGCTGAGGACGAAGTGCCCGGTCTCGGCGGCCGCGAGCGCGGCGCGGACGGTGTCGGCGTCGCGCATCTCGCCGACGAGGACGACGTCCGGGTCCTGGCGCATCGCGGCGCGCAGCGCGCTGGCGAAGCTCGGGGTGTCGAGCCCGAGCTCCCGCTGGTTGATCATCGCGAGCTTGTCCTGGTGGAGGACCTCGATGGGGTCCTCGATGGTCAGCAGGTGCACCTCGCGGTGGGTGTTGATGTGGTCGACCATCCCCGCGAGGGTCGTCGTCTTGCCCGAGCCGGTGGGGCCCGTGACGAGGACGAGGCCGCGCGGCTCGAGCGCCAGGGTGCCGACGACGGCGGGCAGACCCAGGTCCGAGAGCGGGGCCGCCCCGACGGCGACCCGTCGGATGACGAGGCCCACCGAGCCCCGGGCGCGGAAGGCGTTGACCCGGAAGCGGCCCATGCCCGGCACCGAGTAGGCGAAGTCCGACTCGAGGCTCTGCGCGAAGCGCTCCCGGGCGTCCTCGCGCATGACCTGTCGCAGCATGCCCTCCATGTCGGCGAACGTGAGGTCGCGGAACTGGAGCCGTCGCAGGCGCCCATCGATCCGCACCCGCGGCGGTGACCCGACCTTGCAGTGCAGGTCCGAGCCCTGCAGGTCGCACAGGGCGCGCAGGAACGGCCACACGGAGAGGTCCTCGCCCGCGGTCTCCGCGGGCTGGGCGGGCTGGGCGGGCGTCGTCACGCCCGTCCATCGGCACCTGCACCCCCGGCCTGAAGCGGGAGCGGGCGCCGTGCTGCGGGCTACCCCTCGTCGAGGACGACGAGGAGGTCGCCCTCCTGCACGACGTCGCCCGGGCTGACCGCGACGCGCGACACGCGGCCGGGCCCCTCGGGCACCACCGGGATCTCCATCTTCATCGACTCGAGCAGCAGCAGGGTCTGGCCCGCCTCCACGACGTCGCCGACCTCCACCGCGAGGCTGAGCACTCCTGCCACCATCTCCGCCCGGACGCTCTCCACGCCGCAGATGGAACCACGCCGCTCGGCGACCGGCACGGCCGCTGTGGGACCATCGTCCGGCCCGCGACGCGCGGGGACCGACGACGGACGAGGAGGCGGCATGAGCAAGCGCGCCCGCAAGCGCCGCTCGCGCAAGAAGAGCAGCGCCAACCACGGCAACCGCCCGAACAGCTGATCCCGGAGCGCACGCGCTCGGGACGGCTGCCGGACGACGACGGGCCCTGCACCACCTGAGGTGGTGCGGGGCCCGTCGTCGTCTGCGGTGCGCTCCGTCAGGAGCCCACCTGCGTGATCTGCGTCAGGATCCGCACGCGCAGCGTCGCGGGGGCGCTGTCGCTGGCGCACGCGCGCCGGACGACCTCGCGGACCACCACCTCGACGTCGCGCTCGCGCAGGCAGGGGGCGCACTCGTCGAGGTGCCTCTGGATGCGGCCGACGTCGATGTCGTCGGCCGTCGACAGCTCGTGGTCCAGGAAGGCGTACAGGCGGTCGACGACGTCCTCGCAGTCCGTCTCCCGCCCGCTCGAGCGGCTGACGTCGCCCTCGGCGGCGCTCACGCGTCGGCCCCCTGGCGCGCCGCCGACACGCCGCGGTCGCGCGCGTAGTCCGACAGGAGCTCGCGCAGCTGGCGACGCCCCCGGTGCAGCCGCGACATCACGGTCCCGATGGGCGTGCCCATGATCTCCGCGATCTCCTTGTAGGCGAAGCCCTCGACGTCGGCCAGGTACACGGCGATGCGGAAGTCCTCGGGGATCTGCTGGAGGGCGTCCTTGACGTCGGAGTCCGGCAGGTGGTCCAGGGCGTCGGTCTCCGCCGAGCGCAGCCCGGAGGACGTGTGGGACTCCGCCCGCGCGAGCTGCCAGTCCTCGACGTCCTCGGAGTGGGACTGCTGGGGCTGGCGCTGCTTCTTGCGGTAGGTGTTGATGTAGGTGTTCGTGAGGATCCGGTACAGCCAGGCCTTGAGGTTCGTACCGGGGCGGTACTGGTGGAAGGAGGCGAAGGCCTTGGTGAAAGCCTCCTGGACCAGGTCCTCGGCGTCCGCGGGGTTGCGCGTCATGCGCATCGCGGCGGAGTACAGCTGGTCCAGGTGCTGCAGGGCCTCGGCCTCGAAGCGGGCGACCCGCTGCTCCTGCGTCTCCTCCTCCGGCGCGCGGGACGAGCCCTCGCCGGTCCCCTCCCCGACCTCGACCTCCGGGGTCGGCTCGGGCTGGCCGAGGACGACCTCGGCGGTCGGTGCGGTGCGCTCGTCTGCCATCGCGCGCGAGCCTAGTCCGCGGCGCGCGGCAGCGCCCGCCGCGACGGCGCGCAGCGGCGCCTCGCGCGTGCTGTGGGTCTCCAGGACGACCAGCATGTCCCTCCTCGTCGGCGACCTCGGGGGCCCCTCGCGGCCGTGCTCGGCCTCGTGGCCCCTCGCTGTCACGGGCGTCAACACCCGGTGGCGCCGGCCGTGTTCCCCGCGGCCCGACCGCGCCGCCGGCCCGGCGACGCGCGCCCGCGTGGCCACGGGCGTCCCGATGCGGTAGACCACCCGCATGACGATCACGCGACGACTCGCCCGACCGCTGCTCGCCGCCGCCTTCGTCGACCAGGGCGTCCAGCTCGCCCGCCAGGCGCCCCAGCGCGCGCAGGCCTGGTCGACGGTGGTGGAGAAGGTGCGGGAGCCGCTGAGCCTGGGAGACCGCGACGTCGCCTCGCTCGTGCGCATCGACGGTGCGGCGATGGCGGCCTCCGGCCTGCTGTTCGGCCTGGGGCGCCTGCCCCGGGCGTCCGCCCTCGTGATGGCCGTGAGCATGGCGCCGTCCACGGTGGCCGAGCACGCCTTTTGGAAGGTGCAGGGCGAGGAGCGCAAGACCCAGCGCACCCTGTTCCTCAAGGACCTCGGCCTCGTCGGGGCCGCCCTGGTCTCCGTCGTCGACACCGACGGGAAGCCCGGCCTCACGTGGCGCGGGCGCCGTGCCGCCAAGGACGCCTCGCGCGTCTCGCGCGGCGCCGCCCGGCTGGCCCGTCGCGAGGCCCAGCACGCCGCGCACACCGTCGGGCGCGAGGCCCGGCTCGCAGGTCACCGCGTGGGCAGCAAGGTCGGCGTCTGAGACCAGCAGCCCCCCTCCGGACGGCCCGGCCCCCTCGGGGGCCGGGCCGTCGTCGTCCCACCAGGGGCACCGCCGCCCGCACCCGGGCGCGGGTGCGCAGCCGGACGGCGCCCGCGCTGCCTACGCTGGCGGGCATGGAGCTCTCCCGGTGGCCGGCACCGACGGCGTCCGCGCCCGTCGACGCCGTCGTCTCGCTGCCCGGTTCGAAGTCGCTGACCAACCGGTACCTCGTCGTCGCGGCCCTCGCCGACCGGCCGTCGCGCCTGCGCGCCCCGCTGCGCTCGCGCGACACCCGGCTGATGGCGCGCGCGCTCGAGGCCCTCGGCGCGCGCGTCGAGGACGTCGACGGAGCCGGCCCCGAGCCGGACTGGCTCGTGACCCCCGCGGAGGCCCTCCACGGGGGCGCGGTCGACGTCGGCCTCGCCGGGACGGTCATGCGCTTCGTCCCCCCCGTCGCGGCCCTGGCCGACGGCGACGTGCGGCTCGACGGCGACCCGCGGGCCCGCGAGCGCCCCATGGCCCCCGTCGTCGACGCCCTGCGCGCGCTCGGCGTGGACGTCGACGACGCCGGCCGCGGCTGCCTGCCCCTCGTGGTCCACGGGCGGGGAGCCGTGCGCGGCGGCTCGGTGACCGTCGACGCGGCGGCCTCCAGCCAGTTCGTCTCCGGGCTGCTGCTCGCCGCGCCGCGCTCCACCGAGGGCCTGGTCCTGCGCCACGTCGGCCCTCCCCTGCCCAGCCAGCCCCACGTGGCCATGACCGTGGAGACCCTGCGGGACGTCGGCGTCGTCGTCGACGACAGCGAGCCGGACACGTGGGCCGTCTCACCGGGGCCGATGTCCGGCCTCGACGTCCAGGTGGAGCCCGACCTGTCCAGCGCTGCGCCGTTCCTCGCCGCGGCCGCGGTCACCGGCGGACGGGTGCGGGTGCTCGGGTGGCCCCAGCACACGACCCAGGCCGGGGACGTGATGCGCGACCTGCTGGACGAGATGGGCGCCGAGGTCTCGCTCGACCGCGAGGGGCTGGTCGTGCGGGGCGGCGACCTCTACGGCGTCGACGTCGACCTGCACGAGGCCGGAGAGCTCGTGCCGGTCGTGGTGGCCCTGGCCGCCCTCGCGTCCTCGCCGACCCGCGTGCGCGGCGTGAGCCACCTCCGCGGTCACGAGACCGACCGGCTCGCCGCCCTCGCCCGCGAGGTCGGCCGCCTCGGCGGCCAGGCCGAGGAGACCGAGGACGGCCTCGTCATCCGCCCGCGCGCGCTGCACGGGGGGCTGGTGCGCACCTACGCCGACCACCGCATCGCCCAGGCGGCCGCCGTGCTGGGCCTGCGGGTCCCCGACCTCGTCGTGGAGGACGTCGAGACGACCGCCAAGACCCTGCCGGGCTTCGTCGACCTCTGGGCGGGAATGCTCGCCGGAGCTCCCGCCGGCTCGTCCGGGGCGGCCGCTCGGTGAGCCGTCGTCCCCCGGACGAGGACGACGTCCGCACGAGGCCCAACCCGCGGGGCTCCCGGCCCCGCACGAAGGAGCGGCCCCGGCACGCCGACGCCGTCCCCGGCCGCGTGCTGACCGTCGACCGGGGCCGCTCGACCGTCCTGGTCCGGGAGGGCGAGCCGGAGGAGACGGAGGTCACGGCGGTCAAGGCGCGCGAGCTCGGCCGCGCGGGCGTCGTCGTCGGCGACCGGGTGCACCTCGTGGGCGACGTCAGCGGGGAGCCGGACACCCTCGCGCGGGTCGTGCGCGTCGACGAGCGCCGCACCGTCCTGCGGCGCTCGGCCGACGACGACGACCCGGTCGAGCGCGTGCTCGTGGCCGGGGCCGACCAGCTCGCCGTCGTCGTCGCCGCCGCCGACCCCGCCCCGCGCACCGGCCTCGTCGACCGCTGCCTGGTGGCCGCCCTCGACGCGGGCATGGACGCGCTGCTGGTGGTGACCAAGGGCGACCTCGCCGACCCCGCGCCCCTCATCGCCGCGTACGCGGCGCTGGACACCCCCGCCGTGGTGCTGCGCCGGGCCGCCGGCGCGCCCGGGGAGGACGGCGGGGCCGGGCAGGACGGCGGGGCCGGGCCGCAGCACGGCGGGGCCGGGCCGCAGCACGACCCCGTCGGCCTCACCGCGCTGCGCGAACGGCTGCGCGGGCGCACGACGGTCCTGGTCGGCCACTCGGGCGTGGGCAAGTCGACCCTGGTCAACGCCCTCGTGCCCGACGCCGACCGGGCGACCGGGCGCGTCAACGACGTGACGGGCCGTGGTCGGCACACCTCCTCGTCCGCGCTCGCGCTGCGCCTGCCCGACCCCGAGGGCGGTCCCCCGCAGGGCTGGGTCGTGGACACCCCCGGCGTGCGGTCCTTCGGGCTGGCGCACGTCCGCCCCTCCTCCCTCCTGGCCGCCTTCCCGGACCTGGAGCCGGGCAGCGACGGGTGCCCCCGCGGCTGCACGCACGACGAGCCGGAGTGCGGGCTGGACGCCTGGGTCGCCTCGGGAGCGGCCGGGGGGGCGGGGCCGGCGCGCCTGGCCTCCCTGCGCCGCCTGCTCCGCAGCCGCAGCGGTGAGGAGTCCGCCGCGGGCGCGGCCCGGGACGCGGCCCGCACCCGGGCGCCGGGCGGGGCCCGGAGCGGGGAGCCGGGGCACGACCCGGCCCACGAGCTGGGCCGCAGGCCCGAGCCGGGGCCGGGCTCCTCGCCGGTAGCGTCCGACCGGTGAGCCCGACCTCCGCCGACAGCCTGCGCCGCGCCCGGGGCGTGGACGACGACCTGCGCCTCGCGCACGTCGTCGTCGACGCCGTCGACGGGCTGACCACGTCGCGCTTCGGCGCCCTCGACCTGGCGGTGGAGTCCAAGCCGGACCTCACGCCCGTCACGGACGCCGACCGCGGTGCCGAGGACCTGGTGCGCGCCCAGCTCGCCCGGACGCGCCCTCGCGACGGCGTGCTGGGCGAGGAGCGCGGCGCCACGGGCGGCGGGTCGCGGCAGTGGGTGGTCGACCCGATCGACGGCACCAAGAGCTTCGTCCGGGGAGTGCCCGTGTGGGCCACCCTGCTGGCCCTGCTGGTCGACGGGGAGCCCGTCCTCGGCGTCGTCTCCGCCCCGGCCCTCGGCCGCCGCTGGTGGGCGGGAACCGGCACGGGCGCCTGGACGGGGCGCTCGCTGTCCTCCGCCAGGGCGCTGCGCGTGTCCGCGGTCGACGACCTCGCCGACGCCTCCCTGTCCTACTCGAGCCTGACGGGGTGGGAGGAGCGCGACCTGCTCGACCCCTTCCTCGACCTCACCCGCTCGGTCTGGCGCACCCGCGCCTACGGCGACTTCTGGTCGCACGTGCTCGTGGCCGAGGGCGCCGTCGACGTCTCGTGCGAGCCGGAGCTGGCCCTGCACGACATGGCCGCGCTCGTCCCCGTGGTCACCGAGGCGGGCGGACGCTTCACCTCCCTCGCCGGGGAGGACGGACCGCACGGCGGCAGCGCCGTGTGCACCAACGGGCTGCTGCACGAGCGGGTCCTCGCGGCGCTGGCCCCGGGGCCCGCGCGAGGACGCGGCACGTCCGGCGCGCGCTGAGGGGGCGCCCTGCGCAGACTGGGCAGATGACCTCACCCAGCGCAGATCCGGACCCCTCCGAGACCCCGGGCCTCCAGGACGGGAACGGCGTGAACCCCGGCGACACCCCGCCCTCGGAGGCCGGGACGTCGGGGCTGTCCGCGCACGAGTCCAAGGAGCCGTCCAAGGGTCTCAACAAGGCCATCCCGATCGCCATCGTGAGCGTGGCCTTCCTGTTCGTGCTGTTCTTCCTCGTCCGCATCGCCCTCCTCGACTGAGCCCGCGCCACCGCACCGGCGCACGCGTGCGGCACGACGCACCGGAGGCCCGGTCCCCGTGGGGACCGGGCCTCCGGTGCGTCGGGACGAGCCGGGTCAGGCGTCCGAGGAGTCCTCGGCCCGGTCCCCGACGAGCCACCCGTGCGGGCCGGCCAGCGCGTCGGCCGCGGCGGGCCCCCAGGAGCCCGGGGCGTAGGGCTGCACCGGCGGGCGGTCCTCGAGCAGCGGCTGCACGCGGGACCAGGCGCTGGCGAGGCCCGCGGAGCTCGTGAAGAGCGAGCGGTCGCCGAGCAGCACGTCGTGCAGGAGCGCCGCGTACGGCGGCAGCGGGTCGCCGCCGACGACGTCGCGCAGCGAGAGGCTGGCCGAGGAGGTGGTCAGGTGCATCTCGGCACCGGGCTGCTTGAGCACCATCCCGACGCCCAGGGCTCCGGCGCCCTTGAGGTCCACCGTGAGGACGTTCCCCCGCTCGGGCAGGTGCGCCAGCGGGCTCTGCTCGGGACGCCGCAGGACCAGGCTGACGCGCTGGGCGTCCCCGCCGAGGCGCTTGCCCGTGCGCAGCAGGAACGGGACGCCGTGCCAGCGGTCGGTGTCCACCCACACCCGCGCCGCCACGAACGTGTCCGTGGTCGAGTCGTCGTCCACGCCGTCGATGTCGGTGTACCCCTCGAACTGGCCGAGGACCACGTCCTCCTTCGTCACCGGCCGCAGCGCTGCGAGGACCGACTCGCGCGCCACCTGCAGGTCGTCGGCCGACATGGACGCCGGCGGTTCCATGGCCACCTCGGCGGTCACCTGGAAGAGGTGGGTGACGAGCATGTCGAGGACCGCGCCCGTGGCGTCGTAGAAGTCGGCGCGGTCGGCGACGTCGAGCGTCTCCGGCACGTCGATCTGGACCTGCTCGACCATGTCCCGGCTCCACGCCGCCCCGAAGAGGGCGTTGCCGAACCGCAGGACGTGCAGGTCCTGCGTGCCCTCCTTGCCCAGGAAGTGGTCGATGCGGAAGACCTGCTCCTCGTCGAGGACCTGGTGCACCAGGTCGTCGAGCTCGCGGAAGTCCTGCGGGGAGGTGCCGAACGGCTTCTCGTAGACGACGGTGGCGCCCTCGGCGAGGTCGTGCTCGCCGAGCGCCCGGGTGGTCTCGGGGAAGGCCGTCGGCGGGATGGCCAGGTAGTGCACCAGCTTCGCCCGCTCGCCGGTGTCCCCCCGCATGTCCGAGCGGGCGTGCTGGATGACGTCGAGCAGGCTCCCCGGGGAGTCGCTGGTGAAGCCGCCGCCCGCGAACAGCAGGCGCGAGGAGAAGTCCTCCCAGGGGCCCTCCTCCGGGGAGGGACCGAACTCCTCGAGCACGTCGCGGACGTGGCCGCGGAAGTCCTCGTGGGCGACGTCGCCCCGCCCGTTGCCGACGAGCCGCCAGTCCTCGGGCATGAGCCCTCGGCGGGCGAGCTCGTAGAAGGCCGGCAGGACCATGCGGCGGGCGAGGTCCCCCGTGGCGCCGTAGAGGACGAAGACGGTGGGCTGGGGCTGCTTGGCGTCGTCGGGCATGTCCCCGACGCTAGAGCCGCACCGCACGACCCGCGCCCCGGAGGCGGGTGCGGTGCCGGCGGCGGTCCCGACGTGGCGGTCGCGACCTCCCGGGCCGTCTCGTCGGTGGACGTGCAGCGCGGCACCCCGGGGCGCCGCTGGGGCACCACGGACGCCCCCGACGCACCAGAGGCCCCCTCGCGCGAGCGAGAGGGCCTCTGGTGTCGTACGTCGTAGCGGGGGCAGGATTTGAACCTGCGACCTCTGGGTTATGAGCCCAGCGAGCTACCGAACTGCTCCACCCCGCGTCGCGAGCCGAACACTACGCGACCGGCCCGGCAGGTCCAAACCCGCTGCCCGCTGGTGCGGGCGGCGAGGACGCGCACCTGGGTCTCGGGCACGCCGAAGCCCCCCGGACCTGAGGTCCGAGGGGCTTCGACTCGTGGTAGCGGGGGCAGGATTTGAACCTGCGACCTCTGGGTTATGAGCCCAGCGAGCTACCGAACTGCTCCACCCCGCGTCGCGAACCGAACACTACGCGCGGATGCGGTGAGCGCCAAACGCGGCGCCGGCGGACGGCGCGCGAGGCGCCGCGCGTCAGCCGTCGGCGGCATCGGCACCCGCCTCCGCGTCCGGCTCGGCGGCCGCGTCCGCAGCCGCGTCGTCGGCGTCGCCCGCGGCGGCGTCGATCTGCTGCTGGGCCTGCACCGCACGCGTGACGGCGTCGGCCAGCTGCTGCTGCGTCTCGCCGTAGGCGGCGAAGTCCCCTCCGGCCAGGGCCTCCTGGCCCTGCGCGAGCGCGGTCTGGGCGTCCTGCAGCGCCTGGTCCAGCTGCGCCCGGACGTCGGAGCCCACCACGGCGTCGCCGCCGCCGTCACCGGCGTCGTCCGCCGGGGCCGGGGCGTCGGTCCCGCCCTCGCCGCCCGCGTCACCGGCGGTGGCGCCCGAGTCCCCGCCGAAGACCTGGTTGAGGGCCTCGTCGAGGGTCTGCGCGAAGCCGATCTCGCTGCCGAAGGAGACCAGCGCGTACTGCAGGCGGGGGATCTGCGTCCCGCCGGAGCTCTGCACGTACACCGGCTGCACGTAGAGCAGGCCGCCGCCCACCGGGAGGGTGAGGAGGTTGCCGAACGCCACGTCGGTGTTGTTCTGGCTCAGCAGGTTCAGCTCGGTCGAGATCGTCGGGTCGGCGTCGAAGTCGTTCTGCACCTGGCCGGGGCCGTTGATGACGAGGTTGCGCGGCAGCTGCAGCAGTCGCATCTGCCCGTAGCCCTCGGCCACCGCGCCCGCCCCGGCTCCGCCGGCGTCCCCGTCCACGGCGAGGAAGCCGGTGAGGATGTTGCTGGCGCCCTCCTGGTTGGAGTCGGGGATGTACGTCGACGTCAGCGAGAACGCCGGCTCCTCCTGGCCCGGCATCTGGAGGGTCAGGTAGTACGCGGGCTGCTTCGGGCCGTCCTGCCCCGTCGCCGTGTCGACCGTCGGGTCGGCCGGGACCTGCCAGCGGTCGCTGTTCTGGAAGAACACCGCGGGGTTGGTCACGTGGTAGGCCCCGAGGACCGTCCGCTGGACCTTGAAGAGGTCGTCCGGGTAGCGCACGTGGTCGAGCAGCGCCTCGCTCATCTCCGAGACCGGGGTGAGCGCGTCCGGGAAGACCGAGCCCCAGGCCTCCAGCACCGGGTCCTCGGAGTCCCAGGCGTAGAGGACGACCTCGCCGGAGTAGGCGTCCACCGTCGCCTTGACCGAGTTGCGGATGTAGTTGACGTCCTCCGCGGGCAGCGTCGCGAGCGTCTGGGTCGCCGCGACCGGCGTCCCGGCGGCGCCGGCCTGCTGACCAGCGCCCTGGGCCGCGGCCGTCTGCGAGTCCAGGGTGGCGGTCTCGAGGGTCTGGCGGTCGGAGTAGGGGTACTCGTTGCTCGTCGTGTACCCGTCGACGATCCACAGCACGCGGCCGTCGACGACGGCCGGGTAGGGGTCGCCGTCGAGGGTCAGGAACGGCGCGACCTTGGCGACGCGGTCGCGCGGGTCGCGGTCGTAGAGGATCTGGCTCTCGCTGTTGAGGGCGTCCGACAGGAGGATGTTCTGCTCCTGGAACTTCACCGCGTACAGCAGGCGCTGCCACAGGGAGCCGACCGACGGGCCGCCGTCGCCGGTGTAGGTGTTGTTGGCGACGCCGTCGCCGCCCTCCTCGTCGGTGGGGTAGTCGACCTCGCGCGGGTCCGTCCCCTCGGGGGCGCCGACGATCGAGTAGTCGGGCGAGCTCTGGCCGAAGTAGATCCGCGGCTCGAACTCGCCGAGCGCGCCCTCGGCGTTGATGCCGGCCTGGAAGTACGCCGGGAGCCCGCCCTCGCCGCGCTGGTTGCCGTAGGCGGCCACGACGCCGTAGCCGTGGGTGAAGATCGTCGCCTCGTTGACCCAGCTGCGCTGACCGCCCGACAGACCGGCGAGGTCGAGCTCGCGCACGCCGATGACGGCGTCCTCGGCCTGGCCGTCGATGTCGTAGCGGTCGACGTCCAGCGGGTCGGAGAACGTGTAGTACTGGCGCTGCCGCTGGTCCTGCTGGAAGGCCGGCTGGACGATCGCCGGGTCCAGGACGCGGATGTTGGCCGTCGTCTGGGCGTCGTCGCGCAGGGCCCCCGCCTCGGCCTCGGTGCTCGCCTCGTAGTTCGTGACCTCGGCCGCGTCCAGGTCGTAGGCGGTCCGCGTGGCGTCGATGTTGTTCTGCAGGTAGGGGGACTCGCGCGTCAGGGCGCTCGGGTCGACCTGGAAGCGCTGGACGACGTACGGGTAGATGCCCCCGACGACCACGGCCGAGGCGAGCATGACCACGACCCCGAGAGCCGGCAGCCGCCAGCTCCCGCGGAAGGCGGTGACGAGGAACAGGACCGCGACCAGCACGGCGATGACCGCGAGGATCGCGCGCCCGGGGATCTCGGCGTTGACGCCGGTGTAGGTGGCGCCGAGGAAGCGACCGCTGTCGTCGGTCAGCTCGGCGTAGCGGTCCAGCCAGTAGGAGGCCGCCTGGAGGAGCACCAGGAGCCCGGCGCTGAGGGACAGCTGCACGCGCGCCGTCGTCGTCGTGCGCGGCCCCCGCCCCTGCAGGCGCAGCCCTCCGTACAGGTAGTGCACCAGCGCGGCGCCGATGCCCGCCAGGAGGACGACCGCTGTCAGGAAGGAGACGAGGAAGCGGAGGAAGGGCAGCGTGAAGACCCAGAAGCCCACGTCCATGCCGAAGACCGGGTCCTGCGCCTCGAAGGGCGTTCCGTTGAGGAAGAGGAGCACCTGCTCCCACTGCGCGGAGGCGGCGGAGCCCGCGAAGAGGCCCAGGACGACGGGGACGGCGACGCTGAGCAGCCGTCGCAGCGGCTCCAGGCTCTCCCGGTAGCGGTCGAGGTTCGCCGACTCGGCGTCGACGGGCGCGTAGACCGGTCGGGAGCGGTAGGCCGCGCGCAGGCTCACGAGCACGGCGGTCGCCATGAGCAGCCCGCCGACGAGGAACAGGGCGCCCTGGGTGAGCAGCCGGGTCCGGTAGACCTCGGCGAAGCCCACCTGCTGGAACCAGCCGTACTCGGTGAGCACCTGGCTCGCGACGACGACGGCGCCCACGAGGGCGACCACGACGGCGACGGCGGGCAGGAGCGCACCGCGTCGCCGCGGCGGGGATGTGCTGGAGCTCACGTCTGGGGAACCTCTCGTGGTCGCCGACGGCCGGCTCGGCTGGTGCGGGGCGGTCGTGCTGCCCGGGTGCCCGGGCGGTCCTTCGGGTCCTGCGTCGTCTCGGTGGTGCGGGCCGGCCGCGGCGTCCGCCGGACGACGTGGCGGCGGTGCCGGGACCAGCGTCCCACGAGGCACGGGCGCGCCCCGGCGGACCCCGCTGCGGCACCGGGCGGCGCCGGTCCCGTGGGGGCGGACGCCGCACGGCGCCCGTGCGGCACCATCGGTCCCGTGGACCAGACCTCCGACACCCCCTCCCGAGACGACGACCGGGGGACGCCGCCGGTTCCCCCGCTGGAGCTGCTCGAGCGCACGGCTCTCGAGGTCGAGCGCCACGTCGCGACGGCCGGGTGGGACGCGCCGCCCCGCGTCTTCGCGCTCGTGCGCACCGCGCAGGCGGTGGCCGCCGACCCGGCGCTGGCGGACCTCCTGCCGGCCGAGGTGCTCGCCGAGGCCGTCGGCGACCCGGACCACCTGACGTCGGTGGAGCAGGAGGAGCTGCCGGAGTCCGACGGGCTCGAGGACCTGCTGGCGCGCATCGGCTGGCCACCTGCGGTGGCGGGCGCCGCGGTCGTCGTCGAGCGCGTCGTCGTGCCGCCGTCCGTGGAGCTGCCCGACGACCCCGCCGAGGCCCTCGCCGCGGTCGCGGCGCACCCGGACCGGCGGGAGGTCCGCATCGCGGTGGCGGTCCTGCGCGACGGCGGCACCGGCAGCGCCGTCCGCCAGCGGGCCGACGACGACGACCTGCGCGTCGTCGTGGCCGAGGACCTGGTGCCGGGCCTGTCCGCGGCGCTGCGCGCGACGCTCGTGGACGACTGACGGCGGGCTCAGCCCCCGGCGGAGCTGGCGGCCCGGACCACGGCGCCGCAGTCGGGCAGGTCCTGCCCGCCCCCGTCGGCCAGGTCCTGGACGGCGGACCGCGCCTGGGACAGCGACGCCACGGCGACGACCCGGAGGCCCTCCGGGACGTGCCCGACGACCTCGCCGCAGTTGGCCTCGGGCGCCAGGAAGACCTCGGCCCCCGCCCGCGCGGCGCCGACCAGCTTCTGCCGCACGCCGCCGATCGGTCCGACCTCGCCCTCGGCGCTGACCGTGCCCGTGCCGGCCACGTGCAGCCCGCCGGTCAGGGCGCCGGGCGTGAGGAGGTCCACCAGCCCCAGGGCGAAGACCATGCCGGCGCTCGGGCCCCCGATGTCGTCGATGCGGATGTCGACCTGGAACGGCACCTCGACCTCCGGGTCGAGCAGCACCCCGAGGACGGTGCGGCCGTCCTCTGCCTCCTCGGTGGGCACCGGGACGACCACCTCCTCGTCGCCGCGCTCCACCGCGACCTGCGCCACGTCGCCCGGTGGCACCTCCTGCAGGCGCGCCCGCAGCGCGTCCGCCGTCTCGACCTCGCCCCCGTCGAGCGCCGTGATCACGTCGCCGCGCTCGAGCCCCTCGGGCAGGGACTCCCCCGCCGGACCGGACACGCGCAGGCGGACCTGCGCGGGGATCTCGAGCTCGCGCAGCGCCGCGGCCGTCGCCGACTGCTGCGAGGAGGACATCTGCGCCTGGCGGGCCTCGTCGACGTCCTCCCGCGTCTGGTCCGGCGCGAAGACCTGGCCGACGGGGAGGGCGTCCTGCACGGGGTCGAGCCAGGCCCGCAGCACCTGGGCGAGGACGACGTCACGACCGGGCCCGCCGGACGTGCTGACGGTGAGCAGGTCCAGCTGCCCGTCCGTGGGGAACGTCTCGCGCCCCTCGACGCTGATCAGCGGCTCACCGCCGCGGGCGTCCCCCAGCACGTCCTGGACCGGCCCGGGCGCCTCCACCGCGTACGGCACGCCCACCGACCCGAGCAGGGACAGCAGGAGGAGCGCCGCGGCGAAGCAGGCCCCCAGCGCCCCCGTCGGCGAGCGCCACGCCCCGCGGTCTCCCCCGGGGGACCTCCCGGGCGACCCCGCACCGTCCTCGGCCATGCACCCTCCTCGACGACTGCGGGCTCCCCCGCCGGCGGCGGTACGCCCTGCGCGGACGCCGCCCGCGCGAGCGCTGATCATCCTCCGCCGCTCGCTACCGTGAGCACGAGGGCGGCGCGTGCGCGCCGTCGGCGCACGTGCGCCGACGCGCTCGCGAGGGTCAGGAGCACCGCCCCGGACGGGCGCCCCGCGGCGTCGGGTCCGTCGTCCCGCGCCAGCACGCGCCCCAGCCCCGCAGGAGGAACCATGAGCCAGACCCCGCCCCCCGGTCGCCCCGACGACGGCGAGGGACCCAACCCCTTCGAGGAGCTCCTGCGCCAGCTGATGGGCGGTGCGTCGCCGGGTGCCGGGGGCAACCCCTTCGCCGGGGTGGACCCGGCAGCGCTGGCGGCCGCGGGCCTGCCCGCGGACCCGGCCGCCATGGGTCGGATGCTCGCCCAGGTCCAGCAGATGATGGCCGGCGGGGGCGACGGACCCGTGAACTGGGACCTCGCCCACCAGGTGGCGCGCCAGGGGGCGGTCGCCGACGGCGACCCCAGCGTGCCCGACGCCGCGCGCCGCACGACCGCCGAGGCGCTCCGGCTCGCCGACCTGTGGCTCGACGAGCGCACCGCCCTCGGCACCGCCGGGGCCACCTCCGTCGCCTGGTCGCGCTCGGAGTGGGTCGAGGCCACGCTCCCGGTCTGGAAGCAGCTCGCCGAGCCCGTCGCGCACTCCGTGGGCGACGCCATGGCGGCGGCCATGGCCGAGCAGGCGCCGCCGGAGATGCGGTCGATGATCTCCGCCGCGAGCGGGATGGTCCGCTCGGTCGGCGGGGCCGTCTTCGGCATGCAGGTGGGGCAGGCCGTCGGCGAGCTCGCCCGCGAGGTGGTCTCCGGCACCGACATCGGGCTGCCCCTGGCGCCCGAGGGCACCACGGCCCTCCTGCCCGCCAACGTCGACGCCTTCGCCGAGGGCCTGGAGGTGCCCCTCGAGGAGGTGCGCCTCTACCTGGCGCTGCGCGAGTGCGCGCACGCCCGGCTGTTCTCCCAGCGGCCGTGGCTGCGCGCCCACGTCCTCGGCATCGTCGAGGCCTTCGCCGCGGGCATCCGCATCGACACCGACCGCATCGAGGAGGCCGTCCGGTCGGTGGACCCCACCGACCCGGAGGCGCTGCAGCAGGCGCTGAGCTCGGGGATGCTCGAGCCCGCGCGCACGCCGGAGCAGGACGCCGCGCTGTCCCGGCTCGAGACGGTCCTGGCCCTCGTCGAGGGGTGGGTCGACCACGTGGTCGACGCCGCCGCCGCGCCGCTGCCGAGCGCGGTCGCGCTGCGCGAGGTCGTCCGGCGACGTCGCGCCGCGGGCGGACCCGCCGAGCACACCCTCTCGAGCCTCGTGGGCCTGGAGCTGCGACCGCGGCGCCTGCGCGACGCCTCCACGCTCTGGGCGGCCATCGAGGAGTCCCGCGGGGTCGAGGGGCGAGACGCCGTCTGGGCGCACCCCGACCTCCTGCCCGGCGCCGAGGACCTCGACGACCCGGCCGGCTACGCCGGGCGCCGCTCGCTGCAGGAGGAGTCGGCGACCGACGTCGACGCCGCCCTCGCCCAGCTCCTCGAGGGGGACCTCGGCGAGGCCCAGCACGAGCGCACCGCGGGCGAGCGCACCGCGGGCGACGGTGACGACGGACCCGGCACGGACGACGGCGGCACCGACGAGCCCGGCGCCCCCTCGCGGTGAGCGACCGGCCGTCCCCGCCGGGGACGGCGCCCGGCGAGGGCCGGGCGTCCGGCGCCGCCCCTGCGGACGCGTCGCGTCGCGCCGCGGCGCGCGCCGCGCTCGAGGTCTGGCCCGCGGCGGTCGGGCAGCTGCCGGCCGCCCAGGAGCAGCTCCGCCGCCGCTACCTGGCGCACCTCGAGCGGCCCGGGTCGCTGGAGCGGGCCGGCCTCCCCGACCACCTGACGGCGGGCGCCCTGGTGCTCGACCCGACGGGCACGCGGACGCTGCTGGTGCTGCACCGCCGCGGCGGCTTCTGGGTCCAGCCCGGCGGGCACCTGGAGCCCGGGGACGGCGCCCCGCGCGACGCCGCGCTGCGAGAGCTGCTGGAGGAGACCGGGCTGCCCGCCGCCGCCGTCGACCTGTCCGCGCACCCGGCGGACCTGGACCACCACCAGCTCTCCGAGCGCTTCGGGCGCTGCCGCTCGCACCTGGACGCGGCCTACCTCGCGGTGGTGGACCCAGGAGAGCACCTCGCCGTGAGCGACGAGAGCGACGACGTCGCCTGGTGGCCCCTGGACGCCCTGCCCGACGGCGCCGGCGGCGCCCCGGCCGTCGTGCAGGACCTGCCCGCCCGCCTGTCGCGGGCCGCCAGGGCGCTGCGTCAGCGCCGCTGAGACGCGCGCGGGCGGCGGAACCGCGGAGAGGACGGGCCGCCGACGGCCCTCCCCGGGGCAGCGGACCCGCCGTCGCGACCCGCCCCCCGGACCTCCGGCTCGACGTCGGACTCGTCGAGCTGCTCGGCGTCGCCCGGTCCCGGGGCGTCCTGCGCCCCGGGTCCGACCGCGTGCCGGGCCTCCGCCGCCGACCACCCCTCGAGGAACCCGCGCGCTCGCTCCGTCCGCGGGTAGGCCTCGAGCAGGGCCCAGAAGTCGTCCCCGTGGCCCGGCACGAGCAGGTGCACCAGCTCGTGGAGCAGCACGTAGTCCACGACCCACGTCGGCAGGCCCTGCAGGTGGGAGGACAACCGGATGCTGCCGTCCGCCGGCGTCGTGGAGCCCCAGCGGGAGCGCTGGTTGCCCACCCACCGCACCGAGGACGGCGCAGCCGCGCCTCCCAGGTAGCGCTCGGAGAGGGTGCGGGCGCGGTCGGACAGCTCGCCGTCGTCGAGGTGCCGGCGGCGGTCCCGGGCGGACAGCCGCACGAGCATCCGCTCCACCCACTGGACCTCCTCGGCGCGCGTGAAGCGCGCCGGGATGCACACGACGACACCGCCGTCCTCGTGGAAGGCGGTGACGGTGCGGCGGCGGCGGGTGCTGCGCCGCACCTGGACGCGCGGGCGGCCCTCGGAGGCGCCGCGGGGGGCCTGCGGGGCACCGCCGGCTCCCGGGTCCATGCCGGGACCGTAGCCGCTGCCCCGACGCCCCGGTCCCAGGCGCGCTGCGGGCCTGTGGACGCCCTCTCGGGCGCCGGGCGCCGCGCTGGCAGGGTCGGCACCGGTCGACGCCGCTGGAGCGGCTCGGGCGGGCCGCCGCGGGCGGCCGGACGACGGAGGTGCGGTGCTCAGGATCCACCCGACCCTGCGTCGGTGCTGGCGGGACGTCGGCCGCGTCCAGCTGGGCGCCGACCCCGCGCACGCGCAGGTCCTCGACGGCCTCACCGCCGGGGACGAGGCCCTCCTGGACGACCTCGTCGACGGGGTGGCCGAGGCCGACCTCGCCGCGCGCGCCGCAACGCGCGGCGTCCCGGCCGGGGCGGCGGTCCACCTCGTGGGGCTGCTGGCCACGGCCGGCGCGCTCGAGCCGCCGTCGGCGCCGGGGGCCCGCGCCGCCGCGCGCGCGACGGCGGCCGAGGCCCGCACGCAGGCGCTGGTGCGGGGCGCCGGCGGCTGGGACGTCCTGGCTCGTCGCGGGCAGCGACGCGTCGTGGTCGAGGGATCGGGCCGCGTGCCGGCCGCCGTCGGGGCGGGTCTCGTGGAGGCCGGCGTCGGCCGGGTCGAGCACCACGCCCCGGGGGGCTCGGGCGCGCCGGACCTGCGGCGGCACGCCCGCACCGCCGGCTCCCCACCGCACGGACCCCGCCGCAGCGGTCGGAGCGGCGCGGAGGCCGTCCGGTCCGCGGCCGGCTCCGCGGGCGCACCTCGGGGCGCCACCGAGGACGGGGCTGCGGACCTCGTCGTCCTCGTCGTCGACGCCGCTGCACCACCGACCCGCGGGGCGCAGCTGCTGCGCGCGGACGCCGACCACCTCGCCGTCGTGCTGAGGGAGCGCTCGGCCGTGGTGGGCCCCCTCGTCGTGCCCGGGCGCAGCGCCTGCCTGCGCTGCCTCGACCTGCACCGGACGGACCGCGACCCGGAGTGGCCTCGCGTGGCCGCTCAGCTGGCCCACCCCGCGACGGTGGAGGCGCCGCCCGACGTGGTGCTCCTGCGCCTGACCGCCGCGCTGGCCGTCGCACAGGTCCTGGCGCACCTCGACGCGCTGGCGGTCCCGGCACGCACGGCCGGCGTCCTCCCCGACGGCTCCGCCGGACCCGCCGCCCCGGGTCACGAGCTCGCGCCGCCGTGGGGTGCGCCGGAGCCACCGAGCGCGACCGCAGGCACCGCGGCCGCTCAGGGACGGACGTGGGAGCTCTCCCTGCCCGACGGGCTGCCCGTGGGGCGGGAGTGGCCTCCGCACCCCGCGTGCGGGTGCACCTGGCCACCGCCGTGACACGTCCGCCCGCGGTCGCCGTCCGCGCGTCCCCGCCCGGACGGCGACGCGCCGGCGAGCGGGGGGTGATGATGGGCACGTGAACGAGCTGCCTCGCCGGGCCCTGTCGCGCAGCGTCCGCCTCGCGAGCCTGCCCGCGAGCTTCGCCGGCCGGACAGCCGTCGGGCTCGGCAAGCGCATCGGCGGCGCCCCGGCCGAGGCCGTGGCGGCCGAGATGCAGGCGCGCACCGCCGAGCAGCTCTTCGCCGTGCTCGGGCAGCTCAAGGGCGGGGCGATGAAGGTCGGCCAGGCGATGAGCATCTTCGAGGCCGCGCTGCCCGAGGACGTCGCCGGCCCGTACCGCGCGACGCTCACCAAGCTCCAGGACTCCGCCCCGCCGCTGCCCGCGGCGACGGTCCGGGCCGTCCTCGCCCGCGAGCTGGGACCCGACTGGGAGAGCTCCTTCACCTCCTTCGACGACGCGCCCGTCGCCGCGGCGTCCATCGGCCAGGTGCACCACGGCACCTGGGCGGACGGCCGCCGCGTCGCGGTGAAGGTGCAGTACCCCGGCGCGGCCCAGGCCCTCGTCTCCGACATCACCCAGGTGTCCCGGCTGGCCCGGCTGGCCGGGGGCTGGCTGCCGGGCCTCGAGCTCGGCCCGGTCCTCGCCGAGCTCAAGGAGCGCCTCGTCGAGGAGCTCGACTACACCGTCGAGGCGTCCTCCCAGCGAGCCTTCGCCGAGGCCTTCCGCGACGACCCCGACTTCGCCGTCCCGGACGTGCTCGCGAGCACGGAGAAGGTCATCGTCTCGGAGTGGCTCGACGGCGAGCCCCTGTCCACCGTCATCACCTCCGGCACCCAGGACGAGCGCGACCTCGCCGCGCGCAGGTACCTCGAGTTCCTCATGCTGGGCCCCTCCGAGGTGGGGCTGCTGCACGCCGACCCCCACCCGGGCAACTTCCGCCTCACGCCGGACGGCCGGTTCGGCGTCCTGGACTTCGGGGCGGTGAAGCGACTGCCGGACGGGATGCCCCCGCAGATCGGCCGCCTGCTCGGCGTGGCCCTGTCCGACGACGCGGACGGCGTCGTCGCCGGACTGCGCGCGGAGGGCTTCATCAAGCCCGGCATCCAGCTCGACGGCCGCCAGCTGCTCGACTACATCGCCACGTTCCTGCGGCCGCTGGACACCGAGGAGTTCACCTTCGACCGCGCGTGGCTGCGCGAGCTCTTCGCGCAGATCAAGGACCCGCGGCTGCCCTCGTGGGCGGTCGGCCTGAAGCTGAACCTGCCGCGCGAGTACGTGCTGATCCACCGGGTCTGGCTGGGTGGCCTGGGAGTCCTGTGCCAGCTGGGCGGCACGGTCGCGTGCATCGAGGTCCTCGAGGACAACCTGCCCGGTTTCGCCGACTCCTGAAGCCGCGCGGTCGTCGTCGCACCGAGGTATGTCCGTGTTCTGCTCCGCGCCCGGGTGCCTCGGTGCCCTGGGGCCCTGGGGCCTGGTGCCTGGTGCCTGGGACGTCCGAGCAACCCCACGCGCACCGCCCCGGACGACGAGAAAGGCCGCCCCCAGCCCCGCCCCACCACCCACACCCCACAACAGGGCACCAGCAGCAGAACAAGACCAGGAACGGCCTCACCCACAAAGAAGTCCGGCGGCAACCTACTCTCCCACGCAGTCCCCCACGCAGTACCATCGGCGCGAACGGGCTTAGCTTCCGGGTTCGGAATGGGACCGGGCGTTTCCCCGACGCTATGACCGCCGAAACACAGTGGAACGAGCGAACCCCCACCCCAAAAAAGCGAGGGCCTCGCAGCTCCAGAACCGCACAGTGGACGCAAACACAACAGAGTAGTCAAGCCATCGGCATATTAGTACCGGTCAGCTCCACGAGTTACCCCGCTTCCACATCCGGCCTATCAACCCAGTCGTCTACCTGGGAGCCTCACAGGGCCAAAAACCCCAAGGAGACCTCATCTCGAAGCAGGCTTCCCGCTTAGATGCCTTCAGCGGTTATCCCTCCCGAACGTAGCCAACCAGCCATGCCCTTGGCAGGACAACTGGCACACCAGAGGTTCGTCCGTCCCGGTCCTCTCGTACTAGGGACAGCCCTTCTCAAGTCTCCGACGCGC
>Ga0210040_10002487_pt1 | contig 25928 bp, 24 predicted proteins | sample CryGeyCG12114_NA_FD_185462 | JGI IMG/M metagenome (GOLD analysis project Ga0210040, IMG submission 185462) | Groundwater microbial communities from aquifer - Crystal Geyser CG19_WC_8/21/14_NA (SPAdes) (version 2) | ecosystem: Environmental > Aquatic > Deep subsurface > Groundwater | place: USA... | reverse complement strand
CCCGTCCAGTTTTTAACCGGTTGGGGTTCGCGCCAGCGTAAATTGCCTACCGGCGGCGCCGCAAACGGCACGCCTTTAAAAGACCGGATACCGCTTTTCTCGATGGTGCCGGCCAGGGTGCCGTTGGTTGTTTTAACCTGGCCAGAAGCCGAAGTACTTTGGTTTTTAGTTTGCGCAAAGCTGGCCGTTGGCAAAAGTATAACTGCCACGAGCCAGGCCCAACGCATTTTTTTTAGATAGTGCATACAAGATAAATAGTAATGGTGGATGTTTGAATAATACGATAACGTTTAATTTCTTATAATAATAAAATATTTTTCTTTCGCGTGAAAAGAGTTTTATAAAAGTTTTCCCGGCATAATCAAACCGGCTGAAAAGTAAGGAAGGAGACAAAATTAGTTTACGTTAAATAATATAGTAAATAACTCCTTATTAAACGTTTTTCATTCACCCATTCACTAACTAATTCTTGCATTTACTAACGAAGCATAAAAAATAAACTTGCCCGGCGATATTTTACCCGGCGTGATACAGAATCAGATTAGTTCTTGTAAAAATTCAAGACCAAATTTTCGGCATTCAGGGGCTGTTATCCGGCAGTCAGCTAACTTAATTTGATCTGACTGTAATCATCCTGCATATTTGTACCATCAATTTGCTGTTGGCGCATAAAGCTGCTGAAAGAAGAAGTTAAGCCGCAGTTAAATTAAAAGAAATGAAGGTGCCTTTTCCTGTAAAAGTTTCGCTTAACCCGGGCGGGCTAAACCAGGCAGGTTTCCTTAAAAGAAGTTTGTTTGTTTGTTTGTTTGTTTAGTTGACTACTAGGCAGGAGAAAATATAGAGGCTAATATTTTTTTCCTGCCTTTTTGGTTTTTAAGTAGTTGAACCATTATAAATATACATTTTGCTTCATTCAAAATGACTTAAAAGCGCCCCTCCTGTTTTAGGAAGGGTAGGGGTGGTAAAATTACACCTAATCAAAATATATAATTATTTTCGTCCTGGCATTTAATTCGGGCTACCCGCCCAAAAGTGCCGCCTCAAATGACTAAATTTAGCATCCGGAATATAAATCGGGCCTTATACATGAAGCAGCGGAGAACCAATGTGCTGATACGGTATTTTGCTTTTAAAATGGTGGTGGCGCTGGTCTTGGCCCTGGCCTGGACTTTCCTGATTGCCTACCTGCTGTATGGTTATTTTATTTACAATACCCACCACCTGATATTCGACCTTTGCTACGCCTTTTTAATGTTTTACCTGTTTTACGAAGGGTATATCCGTATTGTAGATTTCCTGGAAAAATGCTTTCCGAAGGCCGAAATGAGTGCCGAAAAATACCTGATTGGCCTGGTGATTTTTTTACTCTATGGCCTGATTGTATTTTTAATGGTGGGTTATATTCCTTCCAAAATAATATTTGGTGGTGTATTGGTAAGTCCGCTTAGGGATACTGCCGAGTTGCGCTTAAATTTTATTATGCTGGTGCTGATAGCTGCCATTTACTACGGTATTTTAACCGGTTTTCACGTTTTTAAAAACATACACCAAGCTGGTTTGCAGGCCGAAAAGCTCCAGAAAGAAATTGCCCAGGCCCAGTTCGAATCGCTGAAGAACCAGGTAAACCCGCACTTTTTATTTAACAGCCTCAATGTATTAACGTCGTTGATTACCGTGGAGCCGGAGCTGGCCGAAAAATTTACCGAGCAGCTTGCCAAAGCTTACCGTTACGTGCTCGAGCACAAAGGCGACGACCTGGTGCCGCTCAGAACCGAACTGGAATTTATTCATTCTTATATTTTTCTTATCGATATCCGGTTTAAAGACAAGCTGAAAGTAGATATAGATTTGCCGGCCAATAAATTAAATTATTTATTACCGCCGCTTACTTTGCAGTTGCTCATCGAGAATGCCATTAAACACAATGTGGTTTCTAAAAAGTCGCCTTTAAGCATTCATATCTTTATCGATGAAAATAATTACCTCTGCGTGCATAATAACCTGCAGGTGCGCGACGATAAAATGGCTTCGTCGCAGGTAGGGTTGCGCAACATTACCAACCGCTACGGTTATATTACCGATAAACCGGTTTTCTTTGGTATTGAAAACGACAAGTACCAGGCTAAGATACCGTTGCTCCAATAATCAATTAAACCAAATCTGGAGCAGGCCCGCGTAATTTATATTTATAAGCAGCGTATGTTATTAAAAGAAAATTTGTTTTTTTCTTATTTTAAGCCGGTATTGCAGGAGGTGCCCACCGTAATGGATGGCATGAATAATACAGAGATGAATATTATTATTATAGAAGACGAAGAATTGGCGGCCCAAAGACTAGCTACCATGCTTCTGAAAGCTGATAGCCGCATCCGTATTTTAGCCCGGTTGGAGTCGGTGGAAGAATCGGTGGCGTGGCTGCAATCGCACCCGGAGCCGGACCTTATTTTCCTGGATATTCACCTGGAAGATGGCATCAGCTTTTCTATATTTGACCAGGTAAAGGTTAATTCTCCTATTATATTTACAACGGCTTTCGACGAATACGCGATTAAAGCTTTTAAACTGAAAAGCGTTGATTATCTTTTAAAGCCCGTTACGCAGGAAGAACTGGAAACCAGCATCCGGAAATACCAGAGCTGGGTTGCTCCGGCGCCTAGTAAATCCGTAGACATGCAGGCGCTCTACGAAATGATTGTACAGCGAGAGCCCCAGTACCGGACCCGTTTTTCTATTGTAGCCGGCCAAAAAATTAAGACCATTGGCATAGAAGACATTGCTTATTTTCATGCAGAAGAAGGGGTGGTGCTGCTGGTAACCAATGCTAAAGTAAAATATCCACTGGATTTGAGCCTGGACCAGTTGTACGAGCAACTGGAATCGAAGCAATTTTTCCGGATAAACCGGCAGTATATTGTAAAGTTATCGGCCATTGAGCATATTCATGTTTTTCCGAAAAGTAAATTGCAGGTAAAACTGCAGCCGCCGGCATCCGGCGAAGTATTTGTAAGTTTAGATAAGGTTACAAAATTTAAAGACTGGCTCAACGCCTGATAAACATTGGCTACCCGAACGTATATTGATTTAAGTCATACTATAGAGGCCGGTATGATTACCTACAAAGGCCTGCCGGCCCCGGTTATCTGCGATTATCTGAGCCGGGAAGCATCCCGGAGCATATATGCACCGGGCACCGAATTCCAGATTGGCCGCATCGATCTGGTAGCCAACACCGGCACCTACCTCGATACGCCTTTTCATCGTTTTGAAAGCGGACTTGATTTATCGCAATTATCGCTCCACCGACTGGCAAATTTAGATGGCATTATTGTCCGGGTAGATGGGCTGCAGGTAAAAGCCATTGATGTTGCTTGTTTTGAGGGTTTAGATGTGCAGGGAAAAGCGGTGCTGGTGCATACCGGTTGGGATTACTTCTGGCGCACCGATACTTATTTCGAAAACTCCCCTTTCTTAACCGAAGCAGCGGCCCAATTTCTGGTAAAAGCCGGAGTTGTTCTGGTAGGCATCGATTCTCATAACATTGACGATACTTCCCGGAATACCCGGCCGGTGCATACCACTTTGCTGCAAAACGAAATCGCTATTGTGGAGCATCTTTGTAATTTGCAACAGGTACCCAGTGCTGGTTTTACCTTTAGCGCCATTCCGCCCAAAATTAAAGGCTTGGGTACTTTCCCGGTGCGGGCATTTGCTACCGTACAGTCCTGAATTTCTTTCTTCTGCGTAGCCAGGCAGTTCTCCGGACGGGGTAAGCCCAATATGCCTGCGCTTTATTTTTCTTTAAAATTATCTTTTTTTATAAAACAGCTGCACGGCTTGGGGCAGCTTGCAAATAGGTGTGGTGGCCTCGTTTCGTAATCTGCCTCTATAGCAATTCTATTCTTTTAATTAAACAACGGCCAGAATATAAAAGCCATAAGAATAAAGGCTGCTTTTGCCGGCTTGCCCCTTATTATTTGACCGGCCTAACCTGATTATAATAATTACATATCCTGCCTTTCAAAAAAAAGAATAGCTTAATTGGTATATAAAAAATATTATAAATATAAGGTTGCATTGGGTTTTAACAGGTAATTAATAAAGTGAAAAGAATAATATTATTGTAAAATAGGAAAGCTTAATAAACCTATATAATTTCATTTTAAAAAAAAGGATAAAATTTAATTTAGATGGTATTTATAGTGTTTTGGTTTAATTTTATTGTGTTTAAAATTGCGCTGTTTGCTGGAAAATTTATATTTAAAATTGAGTATTAAAAATTTTTTCAGGTGCTGTTTATAAATTATGTTCTAATGTTTTAGTTGTAGCCTCTTAAAAATGCCTGATGCAGTAAACACTATTTGTCTTTTAAACTAAACTATATGAGGAAACACTTACTCTTTTTTCTTCTGGCCCCTATGACTACCAACCTCGATAATATTGCGGTGCAGGTAATAGTGGAAGTAGACCCCAACAAAGTGCCAACTGATATTACTTAAAGCACTACTACTTTTAAGCCGGAAGCTACCTCTAATGAAGATCTGGGTACGTTCACTACTACCGATCCGGATGATACTGAATTTATTTACCAGCTGGTAAGCGGACAGGGCGACAGCGATAACAGTTTGTTTGATATTCGCAGCGATAAATTATACCTCAAATTCAACAAAGGTTTATCTGGCCTTACCCAATTTACTATCCGGGCAAAAAGCACCGATACCTTCGGCAATACCATCGAAAAAGCCTTTACTTTAACCAATGCGCAAAAGCCGCCAATCAATTGAAAATAGTAAATGCTTTTTCTCCTAACAGCGACGGCACCAATGATACCTGGACCATACCGGAGCTGAAGTTTTACAACCAGTTAGAAGTAGAAGTATTCGACCGGGCCGGGGTGCGCTTGTTCCATACCACTAATCCCGAAAAAGGCTGGGATGGAAAAGATTAGTACGGGCAGGTTTTAAAAGGCGCTTTCTTCTTTGTAGTTCAGGTAAAAGATATTAATTTGGTTAAAAGAGGGGTAGTAACGGTTATAAAATAATGTACATGAAAAAGTTTTCCTTAATTATAGTAATAGTTTTAGCTGCCCTGGGTGCCCAAGCCCAGAACAGAAAATACATCGGTAATTTTTCATTATTCCAACAGTATTTTAATCCGGCGCTTACGGGTTATGAAGGCTCCATGGTTAAAACTTATTACCGCGATCAGTGGACCGGCTACCAGGATGCGCCCCGTACCTTATTTATTTCCGGAGAATTGGATTTAGCGGATTTAAAATCGTTTGGTAACCACCGGCGGACGGGAGCCAGAAGTGCGGCAGCGGTGGGCAAACATGCCGTGGGCGTATCTATATTGCACGATACTTTCGGGCCTTTTAAAGAAAGCCAGTTTAATGCCAACTACAGCTACAACGTAGCGCTTTCCGAAAACTTAAATTTAAGGGGTGGGGCGGCCCTTACTTACAACCTGAATAGCCTGGACCAAACCAGCTTGGTATTCGACGACATCAACGACTCGCAATACCAAAACTTGCTCCAAAGCCCGAATAACCGCGTGCATAAACTGGGCGTAAATGCCGGCCTGGTGTTATCGGCTACCGATTACTATTTCGGCTATGCCGTTCAGGATTTAACCAAAGGGGCCTTAGCCGGCGGCGATCCGTACCTGGATAATACCTATACGTTGCAGCACGTGCTGCAGGGCGGTTACCGTCGGGGAGTAACCGATGCGTTTGGCTTGGTGTTTAACGGGCTTTACCGCTACGACAGCAAATTAAAAGGCACCTTGGAAGGCCAATTAAAAGGCGTTTATGACGATACCTACTGGGCTGGTATTGGTTACCGGAATAACTTGGCACTTACGTTTACGGCCGGTATGCGCTTCAAAAATCAGTTTAAAATAGGTTACCTGCGCGAAATGCCCAGTGGCAGGGGTAGCGGCATAAATGTTGGCTCCAATGAGTTATTCTTAACATATAACCTGTTTCCACCGGCAGCAACTTCTTCCTTTAAAAAGAGAAAACCATTATCTATCTGGTAGAGCAGATAGATTTTTAAAGATTCCTGTTTTTATTCCTTTTAAAGCGGCATCAGAAGATGCCGCTTTTTTTATGGTACTTCAGAAAAATACAATTGCTAGTGGGTAGTTCTTTAGAAAAATCAGATATATTACCTAAGAAAAGAACTACACCGCCCAACACTGGCCTATAGTCTATTGATGAACGGCTAATGCCCAGCAAAAGCCTACAACGCACTATAGCCTTATTCGTTAGCAAACAGTTTAAACTATAAGTCTTGCAGAAACATTGTTTCGTTTATTTCGTTTATTATCTTTGTAAGAAACAGATAGAAAAATGGAAGCTGTATTAGAAAGACCAACTCTGCAAGAACAGAAGGTGGCAAGCGAATCGCTTCTTAGCTTTACAGCTGCGATAGCAAAAAGAAGCTCTGACAAAGTAAAAATAAAGATTCAAGAAAGTGGGGAATTCATTACAATTCCCAAAAAGGCTCTTGAACTGCTTTCCCATATATTATCTAACATGGCAGAAGGCAAGGCGATATCTCTTATTCCCTCTGATTCAGAAGTAACCACACAACAGGCTGCTGATATGCTGAATGTATCAAGGCCGCATATCGTTAAACTGCTTGAACAAGGCACCATTCCTTTTAAAAAAGTGGGCAGCCATAGAAGAATATTACTAGAGGATTTACTCAAGTATGAGGCAGAACAAAAAGAACGGAGAAAAGAGAATCTACAGTTCTTAGCTGAACAGGCCCAAGAGCTCAATCTTGGATACGAATAATTCACTCTCCAAAATTCATTGCTGTTCTTGACGCTTGCGTGCTTTATCCGGCACCAATCAGAGACCTGATGCTGAATTTAGCTTACTTTAATTTATATACTCCAAAATGGACTGATAAAATCCAAGAGGAATGGACGAGGAACCTTCTGCTAAATAGACCAGAACTTGGAGTACAGCAATTGCAAAAGACAGCTGATGCTATGAACATGGCCTTTCCAGATTCAAATGTTACAAATTATGAATCTATTATATCGGCAGTTAATCTGCCTGATAGTGATGATTGCCATGTACTTGCAGCAGCAATTCGTTGCAGTGCAGAAGTTATTGTGACTGCTAACATTAAAGATTTTCCAAGTGAATACTTAAGCAAGTTTGATGTGGAAGCTCAGCATCCTGATTTCTTTATATCAAATCCGGTTGACCTAAATCCAGAAAAGGCTCTCAAAGCATTTCAGCAACAGGTTTCAAATTTAAAGAAGCCACCGATGACCGAAGTACAAGTCTTGAAAAACTTGAAAAAGGTTGGACTTAAAATAACATCTGATAAGCTGCTTGAATTAATATAAAAAACCGTTTGCTAACAATGCATATACAAAAGCCTTGTTGCGCTACGGCCTTTGCATATACTAAACGTTAGCGGGTATTTAAAAAAAACAGAGAAAGGAATATTTCGTAAATTTGAATAAAAGAAAGTTTATGATAGTTGAAAGGACCAACAACGAATTAATTATCCGACTTCCGTCAACTGTCAATGCTGCGGAAATCCAAGATTTACTAAATTACTTAAGATACCAGGAGTTGACTTCAGGATTTACCGTTAAACAGAATGAAGTTGACAAGCTTTCACGACAAGTTAACCAAGGCTGGTGGAAGCGCAATAAAGACAAATTTATTAAATGAAGATTGTTGTTGACACCAACATTGTCTTTAGCGCTATTCTTAACTCTTCGATAAATCTTGGCAAAATTCTGATTCATTCCAAAAAGCATATTCAGCTATACTCTTGTCATTACCTCAAGGAAGAAATTTTTGAACATAAAAACAAGCTGTTAAAACCAACAAAATTAACAGAAAGCGAATTATTAGAACTTATTGACTTAACTACACGGAATATTGAGTTTTTGAATGAAGCAGTTATACCTGAAAAGACCATTCTAAAAGCTTATGAGCTTGTCAGAGATGTGGATGAAAACGACACAATTTTTGTTGCCTTAACTAAGCATCTGAAAGGTTCGAAGTTGTGGACTGGAGACAAGAAACTTATCACAGGACTCCACAAAGGAATTTAAGCAAATAATAGCTACTGCTGAATTAAATACCTTTTTTGACCAAATGAAAAGAAGAAATAAAAACGCCCGCTAACAATGTATATACAAAACCCTTACTCCGCTACGAACTTCACATATACTAACTATTGTCAGCAAAAAGAAAATATGAATTGCAAAAGAAATGGTTTTAACCTTTAGGTACACAAAAAAGCTTTCCCTGTTGATGCTTGCCTTACTTTTAATTGTAGTTTTTTTAATGGGTGGCGGTCATGGGATGTATGAGCCAGCGATATTGTTGTTCCCTTTTGGATTTATTGGAATTTTATATTCACAGTCAATTGAATTGCCTTTTATACTTATTGCCATTCTTCAGTATCCTATATATGGACTCCTGCTTGACATAACTGGAAGTAGAAAAACCTTCAAATGGACTGTGGTAACTATCCTTACCCTACACCTTTTGCTTGCTATTACAGTTCTGATGTTTAGGGGAGAAACCTGGAAATAAAGAAAAACTACACTTTAAAGAAGGTATAAAAGCCAAACTTCTGCCAGCTGCCTTTACGCTGTTTAGGCGTGGCCGTTGATATTTAAATTATCAAACCAGATTTCACTTATCTGGTAACGGGTTAATACATTATCGCCATCTCGCAAGGAGATTTTGTAGTTAATAAGCCGCTAAACAACCAAGTTTAACAACAGTACGCCCGCCAGGCCAATTACCGATACCAAGGTTTCCATAATGGACCAGGTGGCCATGGTTTGTGGAATATTCAGACTGAAATATTCTTTAAACATCCAGAAACCCGGATCGTTTACGTGCGAAAACATCAGGCTGCCGGCGCCGGTAGCTAATACCATCAGCTCCGGACTAACCCCGGTAGCAGATATAACCGGCAAGGCAATGCCCGCCGTGGTAATAGCCGCTACCGTAGCCGATCCCAGGCAAATACGCAGCAAGGCGGCAATACCCCAGGCCAACAGCAATGGCGAAAGATTAAAAGCGCTTACTAAACTGGTAATGTATTTGCCTACGCCGCTATCTACCAAAACTTGTTTTAAAGCGCCGCCGCCCCCGATTATAAGCATAATCATGGCAATGCTGCTGATAGAAGCAGTTAAGATACCCATAATTTCATCCATCTTTTTGCCCCGGTTTAAACCCAAAGTAAAAATAGCCAGCAAAACTGCCAGCAATAAGGCAATGGCGGGGTCGCCTAAAAAGCTAAGCACTTTTCTGAAAGCGGATGTTTCGGGTAAAGTAGTTTCGGCAAAGGTGCCCGCCGCCATCAGCAACACCGGGAAAATGGCCGTAAACAAGCTGATACCGTAACCCGGCATTTCTTCTTCGGTAAACATTTTAGGAGAGGCCAATCCCGGCGGGGGAGCTGCTTTATATTTGGTGAGAAAGCGGGTAAAAACCGGGCCCGCAATAATTATGGCCGGAATGGCTACAATTAAGCCGTAAACCAGTGTTAAGCCAATATCGGCATTGTAAATAACCGCAATAGAAGTTGGGCCCGGGTGCGGCGGCAAATACCCGTGGGTAACCGATAAAGCCGCCGCCATAGGTATACCCACATACAACAGCGGCAGCCCGGTAGCGGCAGCAATACTAAATATAAGCGGAATTAAGAGTACAAACCCGGCATTATAAAACATCGGCAAACCCACCAGGAAACCCGTCAGCACCACTGCCCACTGAATATTTTTTATGCCGAAGCTTTTAATTAAACTATAGGTTATGCGTTGGGCCGCGCCACTTTCGGAGATCAGGCTGCCCAGCATGGCGCCAAATCCCAGAATTAGAGCAATGGAGCCCAGGGTACTGCCTACGCCTTCCTGTACCGAGGCGATTGCGTCTTTTATCGGCATACCTTCGGCAATGCCCAAGGCCAGTGCTACCAATATCAAAGACAAAAAGGCGTTCAGCCGGAAAGGAATCATGAGCACCAGCAAAAGCAATACGGCAATACCAACCAGAATTAAAGGCATAGCATTATTTTAAATGATTTTGTCTTTATTTATTAAAATATTTGTCCGGCGTTGTTTAATCAGTTTCCTGCAACTGACTTACCAGACCCATCGGCTCTTTTAACAAAGGGTAGAGCTTTTCAAATATATGAAAGTTCTTTTTATACCACGCATGATGCTCCAGATTCGGCGAAAACACTTTATCCGTTTGCGTAGCCGGCTCCGGAAGAATTGGCGGTATAGCCAGAGCTTGTAAACCCAGCAAAGCTGCTCCCCAACCCGAGCTTTCTACAGTTTCCTGCACGCAAACTTTTTTGCCGAATATATCTGCCATTAATTGCACCCAGAAAGCGGAACGGGCAAAGCCGCCGTTGGCATAAACTACCTGAATTGGCCCTGTCGTTTCTTCCAGCGCCTGGCTTACCTGGTAAATGCCATAAATAATACCTTCCAGCAAGGCTCGGGTAAAATGGTCTTTGGTATGGGTAGGAGTGATACCGAAAAAAACGCCCCGGGCCCGGGCATCCCAGATTGGAGCCCGCTCACCGAGCAAGTAGGGCAGAAACAAAAGTCCGTCTGCCCCCGGCGGCACGTTGGCCGCGCCTAGCAGCAAGAGGTCATAAGCATTCAGACCTTTTGCCTGGGCGGCGGCTTTTTCGGCGGCGCCAAACGTATCGCGGTACCAGCGCAAAATTAGGCCGCCGTTGTTTACGGGGCCACCCACTACAAATTGGTTGGACGTAAGAATATAACTAAATAAACGCTGCTGAAAATCGTTGGCCGGTTGCGGGGTAATAACCCGGATGGCGCCGCTGGTACCAATAGTTAAAGCCGCTACCCCCGGTTTGTTGGTTTGCAGTGCCAGGTTAGCCAGGCAACCATCGCTGGCGCCTATTATAAAAGGAACCGGCTCCGTTAAGTTAATTTGGATTGCATAGCCGGAATCTATGGCAATTTCCCGGTGCGTAGGTATTACGGGTTCGGAAAGCTGACTGGCAGAAATTCCGGCCAAAGCCAGGGCCGGTACAAACCAGTTTAGTTGCCGGATATCGAACAAACCCGTTGCCGAAGCAATAGAAAAATCAATTAAATATTTGCCGAATAATCGATAAAAGACAAGCTCTTTGATCGATATAAACTTTGTGGCCTGGTTAAACAGATCGGGTTCGTGCTCCCGGAACCATATTAACTTACAAAGGGGCGACATGGGGTGCACGGGAGTGCCGGTATTATGGTGCAGCAGTTTGCCCGCCGGCGTTCCACGTAAAACGTCGGCTTGCGGCTGGCTGCGGTTATCGGCCCAGATAATAGCATTGGTAAGCGGCTTGCCGACTTCATCTACCAAAAGCAGGCTGTGCATGGCACTGCTAAAACTAATTCCCAGCAACTCTTTTTGGTTTACGCTGGCCAGCGCGTTTTTTAACGTAAATAACACAGCCGTAAAAACTTCTTCCGGATCTTGTTCGCTGTAAGTAGGGTGCGGATTTAATATCGGATATTCTTTGTAACAGGCCTGTAAAACTTTCCCGGACAGATCAAAAACAATAGACCGGGTGCTGGTGGTACCTATATCAACGCCTATAATTACCTGCATACTATTTTAAAAATTTGAATAATAAAAGAGTAGTGGCAATTAAAGCATAATCCGGGATAAATAACAGTCCTGCGCGTGCAAAGCCTGTGTGTTTATTGCTATTGTTAAATACTATTGGTGGTGATAAGACCGGCATACTTTGCTTTTCAATATTAATAGGAGACGCTTTATAGAGTTTATCTGTAGCTTTAGCCAACTATTTACAGTAGAAACAAACTAGATAAAATAAAGTCTGATTTATAAAAGTTAGTTTTATAGAATTAGATTTAATATTTTAACCGGCAAATTGAAAAATTAAATGGCAAACGTCTCTTCTCCCCAAACGGCACCGGCAGTTCAAAACACCGCTACCGACTACGTTAAATCTATTTCTATTATTGGCGCCCTGTTTTTTATCTTTGGTTTTGTAACCTGGCTGAACTCGGTACTCATTCCTTTTCTGAAAATAGCTTGCCAGTTAAATAACTTTGAATCTTACCTGGTAGCTTTTGCTTCTTATATTGCTTATTTTGTCATGGCTATTCCGTCGGCCTGGGTTTTAAAAGCAACGGGTTTCAAGAAAGGCATGTCGGCGGGGCTAATTATTATGGCCTTAGGTTGTTTGGTTTTTATTCCGGCCGCCAGTACCCGGCTATATAGCCTGTTTTTATTGGGCTTATTTATCCAGGGAACCGGCTTGGCAGTTTTGCAGACGGCAGTAAATCCTTATGCCACCATTATCGGTCCACGCGAAAGTGCCGCCAAACGGATCAGTATTATGGGAATCTGTAACAAAATAGCCGGTGCCATTGCTCCTATTATTTTGGGTTCCATTATTCTGAACGATGCCGACGAAATTACCGGCCGTTTGGGAGGTTTAAGCGCCGTGCAAAAAGCCGCCGAACTAGATGCACTGGCCGCCCGGGTAATTACGCCTTACCTGATTATGACCGGGGTATTGGTGTTATTGGCCGTATTAATTGTTTTCTCCAGCTTACCCGAGGTAGATACCGATCAGGAAGATGAAGTTGTGGCCGCCGCCAATAGCGGTAAAACCAGTATTTTGCAGTTTCCGCACTTACTTTTAGGAGCTTTTACTTTATTTTTATACGTAGGAGTAGAGGTAATGGCCGGCGACACCATTATTAGTTATGGGGCTTCCCAGGGCATTGATCTGGCTACCGCCAAATTCTTTACCACTTGTACCCTAACTGCTATGATTGTAGGCTATATAGTTGGTATTATTACCATCCCGAAGTATATATCGCAGGCGGCCGCCCTGAAAGTAGCGGCCATATTGGGTGTGATTTTTGCCTTAGCGGCTATCTTAACCAGTGGTTATATCTCGGTTTTATGTATTGCGCTGTTGGGATTAGCTAATTCGCTGATGTGGCCGGCCATCTGGCCGCTGGCAATTGCCGATCTGGGCCGGTTTACCAAAATAGGTTCTTCTTATTTGATTATGGCCATTGCGGGCGGAGCTTTAATTCCTTTGCTTTACGGTTGGTTAGCGGATGTTACCAGTACCCAGCAAGCCTATTGGATTATGGTGCCCTGCTACCTGGTTATTTGGTACTTCGCTGCTGCCGGACATAAAATCAGGAGAAAAGTTTAACAAAATCTATAAATAAAAGCCCCGCTTTGCCGGGGCTTTTTTATTCTTATTCGTGGTACCTGGTTTCTTTAGCCCTAACTTAATTACGGCATGAAAATTAAAATAAGTTGGATGTTGTTAGTGCTGTTGGTTGCCGTCCAGACCGGATTTGTGCCCCGGCATCCGGAGCCGGAAAATATATTGGGTACAGGTAAGCAGCCGGATATTTGCGTAGATAAAAACGGCACCATTAAACTAACCTACGGTGCTGGCAACCAGATTTATTATGCCTCTTCTGCGGATAATGGACAGACCTTTTCTAAACCATTAGCAATAGGTACTTTAAATAAGTTGAGTTTGGGTATGGGCTGCGGCCCCCAGGTGGCCAGCACCCAGAACTTTACTTTTATAACGGCTGTAAATATCGCCGGTAATATTTTTACGTATTCTTTAGCGCATAAGCAAAATGCTGCCTGGGGCAAACCAGTAATGGTAAACGATGCGGATACTGTAGCCAAAGAAGGCTTTGTGGCCGTAGCTGCCGGTGCCCAAAATAATGCCTTTGCGGTTTGGCTGGATATGCGGGCCGATAACCAAAATAAAATATATGGTGCCCGCTCCCAAGACGGTGGCCGCACCTGGCAGAAAAATCAGCTTATTTACCGTTCGCCCGATAAAACTGTGTGCCAGTGCTGTAAACCCGGTATTATTGCCGATAACCAAGGTAATGTACACATACAGTTCCGCAACTGGCTGCTTGGTAACCGCGATTTACATCTGATTTCTTCTGCTGATCACGGCCGTACGTTCGGGGCGGCGCAAAAGCTGGGCCAGGGCTTATGGCCCCTGAAAGGCTGCCCCATGGACGGCGGCGATCTGGCTGCGGAGGCAAGCGGTAAAGTAACCACCGTTTGGCGGCGCGAAAGCGATATTTACCTGGCGCGACCAGGCGAACCCGAAGAGAAATTAGGTCCGGGGAAAACACCTACTATCGTACAAACCGCATTAGGAGCAGCCATTGCGTGGCAGCACGAGGGCAATATTCTTATCCTGGCACCCCATTCTGCTGCAGCAACCAGTTTAGGTAAGGGCAATTTTCCTAAATTAGCCTTGCTGCCGGACGGACAGCAAGTTGTATGTGCCTATGAACGCGACGGCCAGATTTTAACCAGAGTAGTAGCGCTTAAATAAATCTTTTGGTGTACCGGCAAAAAAATACCCGCCGCCGGTTTTACGGCAGCGGGTATACTGGAAAAAGTATGCGATTTCTTATTTAACCTTTTCCTTTTTATCTGTTATGGCCTGATAGACAAAAGACTTGAATTTATCGCCGATGCTGCCATAACTGTTGGGATATTTTTGGGAGTAAAGCAGGGCAATAATGCCGGTTTTCCGGTCGATCCAGTATGTGGTACCGAAAATACCGCCCCATTCCAGGTTCCCTTCCGATACTCCCAAACGCGCCGCAGTTTTAGCCGAAGTAATGCCAAAACCCAGACCAAATTTATCGTCGCCGTTGTTCACATTGCCAATTTGGTTGGTGCCCATCAGTTGTACTGTTTCGGGGCGCAGTAAACGCTTGCCGTTGTATTGGCCTTCGTTCAGGAGCATTTGCAGAAAAATAGCATAATCCTGAATGGTAGAAGAAAGGCCGGCACCACCGGAAAAGTACGTGCCTGCTACTTTCGGGTAATTCGGATTAATGGGATGCTTTGAAGCTGTTACTTTTTCGGTTTTATGGTTGGCATCTTCGGTGTAGAGGATGGCTAAACGGTTTTGCTTTTCCTGGGGCAGATAAAAATAAGTATCTTTCATACCCAGCGGTTCAAAAATACGCGTCCGGAAAAATACATCGAGCGGCTGCCCCGAAACAACTTCAATTAAATAACCCAAAACATCGGTACTCAGGCCGTACGTAAATTTCTCGCCCGGCTGGTGCATTAGCGGCAGCTTTCCCAGTTTATTCATGGCATCGGCCAATTTGCCGTTTGGCGTACCAATACCACTCGGAATACCGGCCTTGGCATAAATAGCTGTAGCTTTGCGCGTACCAATGGTAGGGTAACTAATGCCCGAAGTATGGGTGAGCAACTGCCGGATGGTAATTTCGGTTTGGGCCGGTTTGGTGGTATAAGTAGTATCTTGGGGGTTAAACCTTACCAACACAGTAGGGTTCCGGAAAGCCGGCAGGTATTTCGATATAGGATCATCCAGCAAAAACTTTTTCTCTTCAAACAACATCATAACGCCCACGCTGGTAACAGCTTTGGTTTGCGAAGCAATGCGCATAATAGCGTCTTCTTTTAAAGGCGTTTGGGCCTCAATATCATCATAACCAATGGCCTCTTGATATACCACTTTGCCATTGCGGGCAATAAAACCAATAACGCCGGGGTTTTGCGTTTGCTTTAAAAATTCTGCGGCCGCGGCGTCCATTTGTTTAAACATCTCTTCGCTCATTCCTGCTTTTTCGGGCGAAGATTTTACCAGTACCGGATGGGGTGTTTTCTGGGCGCTGGAACAAGACGAGGATAAAACCAGGCAGAGAAAAACTACTGTTTTGGAAAAATTCTGAAGCATAATTGTTTTGGTAATAAAATCTGGATTACTGGTTTTAAAGATAACGAATACTTTTATTAATAACCGGCAGAGATATAATTTGCCCGTGGCTTTTGAGAAATAGATGGATTGTGAATAGTTTATAAGCGAAAATTCCGGTCTTGCAGCCGAAATCTTATTTGCAGATGGCAGTTAAGTTTCCCGTTAAGCCGGAAGCAAACAAAACGTATCTATTTCTGAAACATTTCGGTGAAGCGCAGTAATTTCTTTACGATATTAAATTTGGCTTTGCCAATTTGCCGGCCGCTTTCGTTATAAATTTCCAAGGAGTGTTCGCCGACGGCAAAGTTATTTTCTTTATCGGTTCCCCAGCCCGCTAAATAAATATATTCATCGTTGGGGGTATAGCTAACCGTTTCGGAAAATGAAAACCCCCGGGGAGAAATACGCATATCAAAATCTAATTCGCCGTTGGGCTTTATATATTTAGCCAATAGTTTTATTTTACCCGGCTGATCGGCCAGCATGATTACCCGCAAGCGCGGGAACAAGTATTTAATTTTATGAGAAGCAAACGAGTGGCCACCTTCACTGCCGTCTTTGGAGGTGAAAAAAACAATTTCTTCTATTATAAAAGGCTGTTCGGTAGCAATTTTATTAAGCTTAGATTGAAGCCGGCCCATTTCTTTTTGCAGCTCATTTTCTTTAGGCAATGGCTTAGTTTCCCGTTCATTTACCCGGGGAGCAACCATCTGGTTACCCGGTTTGGTTTCGCTTGCGATTTTAGAAGCTTTAATAGGCTTCGCTGCCTGGTGCATAACTTCTTTTGGGGTTTCGGTTTCCATCTCCACCTGCGCCGACTGCTGATGATGCAAAGTCGCTTCTAATTCGGCAAGTTGGCGGGTTAGCGCCTGTTCTTTTGTTTCCTGGGAAGCAATGTACGTTTCCAGTTCCCGAATTTTGTATTGCAGGCTGTTCTTAGCCTTGTTTGCTTCCTGCAACTCCGCCGTATGTTGTTTTAAAGCGATACTTATGGCTTCTTTTTCGGCCTGTACGGTAGCGATTAAAGTGCTTTGGGCCGTGAGCTTTTCTTCTAAGTTGTTGATTTGGCCGATCAGTTCAGTTTCCTGGGTTTTGTAGGTAGCGCTGTTTTGCTCTACTTCCTGCTTTAAAGCATTTTGTTTGGCCTGGGCCGATATTAATAACGTTTGCTGCTCTTGTATTTGGGTTTCCAGACCGGCCAACTGCTTTGTTAGCGTTTTTTCTTTTTCCTGCTGGTCGGCCTTTTCTGTTTCCAGCGCCTGTACCTTGGCCTGCAGGTCGGTTTTATAATCCTGGGCAGCCAGCAATTCTTTTATAGAACCTTCCAGCTCTTGTACCAGCGCTTGCTTTTCCTGGTGCGTACTAATATTTTCCGCTTCGGCTGTCTTAAATAAATCTTGCTGTTCTCTTAGTTTGTCTTGCAGGTCGTTGATCTGGCCGATTAGTTCAGTTTCCTGGGTTTTGTAGGTAGCGCTGTTTTGCTTTAACTCCTGCTTTAAAGCATTTTGTTCGGCCTGGGCCGATAATAATAACGTTTGCTGCTCTTGTATTTGGGTTTCCAAGCCGGCCAACTGCTCTGTTAGCGTTTTTTCTTTTTCCTGCTGGTCGGCTTTTTCTTTTTCCAGCGCCTGTACCTTGGCCTGCAGGTCGGCTTTATAATCCTGGGTGGCCAGCAATTCTTTTATGTATCTCTCCAGCTCTTGTGCCAGTTTTTGCTTTTCGGTTTGCCCGGCCGCCACCAGGTTTTGCTGTTCCTGTAACTTTTGCTCCAGCCCGGTAAGCTTATCCTGGACCTGCTTTTCTTTTACATCCTGGTGGGTTTTATATAAAGTTAGTTCCTCTAATTTATGCTGGTGAGCATTTTTAACTTTTTCGGTTTCCGCTAACTTTTTCCGGTAGGTTTCCAGTTCTTGGTTTAATGCTTCTTTTTCCTTTTCGTGCGCCAGAATAAGCGTTCTTTGGTCTTTTTCGCTTGGTTTTAAGGCCGAAGTGGGCGGTTGGGGCTTATTTTCTTTGTTTTTATCCGCAATAATTTTTTCCAGTTCCTGAATTTTATTTTGCAGCGCATTTTTAGCTGCATTTATTTCGGTTAGATCCCGGCGGTAAGTTTCCGACTGTTGATCCAGGACCTGTTTTTCGGCCTGAACGGCTAAAAGACTATGATGTTGCGCTTGTAACTGCGCTTCTAATTCGGAGATAAGGCGTGCCGAAGCATTTTCTGCTTGCCGGTATTGCTGTAGTTCATCGGTTATTGTTTTTTGCTCTGTTTTAAGTTCCGAAATTACCTGTTGCTGCTCCCGCAGTTGGTTGTCCAGTTTCCGCGAATGCTCGGCAACAACCTTTTCTTCGGCTTCTTGTTTGGCCTTGAACGCTTGTAATTGCACCAACTCGCTTTGCAGCGTGTTTTTATGATTTTCGGCCGCAGCCAAAGCGTCCGTGTATTTTTTTAACTGCTGATTTAGTGTTCCCTTTTCCGTTTCTGCCTGCTGCAGCAAAGCAGTTTGTTCGCGTAAATCTGTTTCCAGACCGGCTAGTTTGAGTTCTAATATTTTAGTTTTAGGATAGTTGATTAGTTTGGAGTAGCCCGATACTTTTTCTTCCGGTACATCTGCCGACATAAAGCTTTCTATGTCATACATTCTTTTTTTGTACCGGTCCGATAAAGTTTCGTAAGCTTCTTTTACTTCTTTAAAATAATTCTCGAAAAAAGCTTCGCCCTGATTTAAATCCGGATGTATTCTTTTTGAAAGTTTCCGGTAAGCTTCTTTAATTTCAGAAGCAGAAGCAGTTTTTTCTATCCCTAATAACTGGTAATAATTCTTGGTCATGTTAATAATTGGCACATACTAATCCCGAAAAGAACAAATCCCAATGTTATTCGGTTGGGTTTGTGCTGACTTTTCGAATTTTATTTTTCCTACTTTTAAACTCTATTAAAGAGTTCTAATATACTATATTCTTTTATCTAAATTACTAATTTTATTACATTATTTTATTTTGCCGGTCTTGTTTAATTCCAATTTAAATAAAAAGAATCTAAACTTACTTTTTTCGATTTTGAGCAATTTTATTTGTGTTTCTTTATTTCGAACCCAAGTAAAACGCCTAACCGGATTTGCTATTGCGCAAAACCGGTCACTAAACTTACTTACTGCTATACTTTAAATTTAAGGGTGTCACCGTTTTGGTTATAACAGGTTGCCCTTGGGCCGGTAAATCATAATAGGTATTAATGCTATTCTTCTCTGAGCCAGAAAAGAGCAGCTTCCTAAGCCGGGAAAAAAGCAACCTCAAAATGTAAATTTAAAACCTGCTTTAAATTATCAATCACCTGCATCAGGTTAATTTCCCACAGGGTATCCGTGGTTTCTAAGCGGGCAACTTTTTCTAATTCAGAATTATCTAATACTTTTCTAATTAAATCTATTAAATCCTCCGGTATAAATTTTTCGATTGTACTGGTATTTTCACCGGTGTTTAAAAGTAATTTCAGAATATCTGCTTTCTTAATTAATTTAAAAAAACAACATTACCGTGTCCCGAAATTCTTTTGAATAAAGATCAATAAAAGCAAGCCAATTAATTGCGAGAATTTTATCTGATTGGCAATACCTTAATTCTATATCACCAAGAAGCGAACTTTTCCTTAACTATTTTAATCCTTTAAATATTTAATTTCCTGACCTGTTTTGAAGTGAAGTAATTATAATTATATGGTTTTAACTATAATTAAAAAAGTCATAATTTTTGATAATGTAATTATTTTTCATTTAAATAAATGTAAGTATATAAAATTTTTTGTGTTTTATTTTGATGTCCTGTTTCAGCGCTATGGAGCCAGAAAAGACAAAGTACTGCTGATATAACTTAATGATTTAAAGGGAAAGTATAGGGAAGCACCAAAACTAAAGTTTTCTTTTTACTTCATCAGGTGGCAGATAATAAAATACGGTGCCTAATTAGTTATTTTGACCAATTGGGCAGGAAGTATCAAGAAATTTAAAATGCAGTTTTTAGATTAACTATAATCTTGCTTCGGGAACATAGAAGTATGTTTTGGTAAAAGATTTTTACAGGTTTGTTATAAAAGTAAGCTTAATTTGAGGCCAATTTTCGGACGAAAAATTTTCTTCGTATTAAATAGTGCTTAACTTACATAATCCATTGCGGAATTTTAATATGATTATGTATCTTTAAAAATTAATAATCGATTGCAGGTGGAAAAACTGATTTTAAAATTTTTATCTCTTATTACTTTATTAAGATATCCTTCTCAGCTTAAAAGTTCACGTTATTATATCAGAGATAATTACTTTAGCCGGCTAGTACAAACCAAATATTTGTTTAAAGATTATGTAAAAAAAGAAAAATATAAGGTAATTGTATATAAAGGAGAGTTTCAGCAGGAATTAACCTTTGTATTGCCTTTTGCTTACTGGCATTATTTAAACGGCACTTTAAAAAAAACCATTTCCTGCCTCGATACGAAAGACTTTTATTTTTTTAGTGAAAACCACACCGAGGTTTATACCCAGCGGACCCTGGAATATGACGCGCACTCTTTCCAGTTCCCGAATATGACTCATACCATTAAGTTCAGTACTTTAAAATGGGCCCCCGTACCTTTAAAAGAGCATTATAAGAATAATACTTTTGTTTACGATAAGCCGCTACTGATTATAGCCAATAAGTTTAACATAGAATGGAAAAATTTTCCGCTTAACTTTTTTAACATACCAGTACTAGATAGAATATTTAAAAAATACAAACACAAGTATCAAATTATTTACAACCGTCCGTTGGTAAACCATATTATAATGGACAACAGCGATATATTAGATTTAGACGAGTACGATTGGATCAGATCAGAGCACCCGGAGGTAATACTTTTAAACGATCTGTATCAGAAACATCAAACAAAGGTGAATAGCTTTAATCACCTGCAGCTTATGGTATATGCCAATTCCAGCCATTTTGTATCCGTACACGGTGGTACGGCGGCTTTAGCCAGTTACTTTGGCGGTACGAATATTATTCTTTCCAAGAGCGGTATAGAACATTCTTTTAACGAGTTTGATACTATTTTTCCGGCTCTTTCGGGCGCCCGCATCCTGCACGCCAAACACGAAGACGATATTTTTACTTTTTTAGAAGAGTATTATTAACTGCTAAAACATAAATACCTAATGTTTGCTATATTTGAAAAGCATAGTTGTTATTTATACCTTATCTAATAATTCTGGGGAGCTTTAAAACCGGAAATGAGAATAGAGCAATTAACCTTTACCAGATTTATAGCGGCAGTTTCTATTGTAATTTACCATTACGGGGCCAATGCTTTTCCTTTTAATCACCAAAGTATTTCTTATTTATTTAAAGCCGCCGATATTGGGGTAAGTTATTTCTTTATTTTGTCGGGCTTTGTAATGGTAATTGCCTACGGCCACAAACAAAAAATAGATGCGGCTGGATATTTTAAGAATAGATTCGGTCGCGTTTACCCGGTTTACGCGGTGGCTTTGGGTTTAGTAACCGGTTATTATTTGCTTAAAGGCTGGGACGTAGATGTAAAGGCTTTCGGGTTAAATGTATTTGTTGTTCAGGCCTGGCTGCCGCCTTATCCCTTATCTCTCAATTATACGGGCTGGTCCCTGGCCGTAGAGTTATTTTTTTACGCTTTGTTTCCTTTGCTTTTTAACCGGTTTTACACCAAAGCTAAACTCAAATTTGTTGCCGTAGTGATTTTTGTTTTTTGGTTTGTAAGCCAGTTGGTATTTCTCTTGCTGCTCCACTCCGGTTTTTATAAAGGTTTTCCCTCTCAAAGCAACGATTTTCTTTTTCATTTTCCCGTGCTGCACCTCAACCAGTTTTTGGCAGGCAATTTAGCCGGCCTGTTTTTCCGGCAGATGTCATTTAAATCTAAAAATTATGATCTCTGGATGGGTGCTTTGGTTTTGGTTTTAATAGCCTTGTTAAGGGTGCCTAATCCCCGAATATATCATAATGGGCTATTAGCGGCTGTTTTTATTGCAATTATTTTTCTACTTTGCTTGAACACCGGTAAACTTACGACTTTATTCCGGGGCAAGCCCTTTATATTTTTAGGCGAAATAAGTTACGGCATCTACATCTTGCAATACCCCGCGTTTTTGCTGGCGCAGGAATTAATTAAGTTTCTGAATATAAACCATGCGGGTATTGCCTTTTATGTGTTTTTGTTGTTTTTACTTATTTTAGCCGGGTTAAGCTTGTTGCTGCTCGAAACGCCTTTAAGAAACAAAATAAAGGGTTCCCGTACTGTTGCCAAAGCTGCCTGAGGCCGGCCGTTTAAAAGATCTGCCGGTAAACTACATTTATCGGTTTAAGATAGTTACTTTTGAAGTAAATAAATGGGAGCACAATTCCCCGATGATATTATGAGAAAAATTGTAATCTTATTAGTGTTATGTATTATTAACTCCTGCACCAACAAGGAAACAGAACTGGACTTAAAATGGCAGCCTTTATTTAACGGCAAAGATTTAAAAGACTGGAAAGTAAAAATAAGCAAACACGATCTGAACGATAATTATGGCAATACTTTCCGGGTGCAGGACGGCAACATCCAGGTGCGTTATGACCAGTATACGCAATTTGATCAGCAATACGGGCACCTTTTTTATAAGCAGCCTTTTTCTTATTATTTGTTGGCCGTAGAATACCGCTTTGTTGGTGAGCAGGCGCCCGGCGGCGAAGGTTGGGCGCTCCGGAACAGCGGAGCTATGATTCATGGCCAAACGCCCGAATCCATGACGAAAGACCAGGATTTTCCTAATTCCATTGAAGTCCAGTTTTTAGGGGGCGATGGTAAAAATCCGCGCCATACGGCTAATTTATGTACGCCCGGCACAGAGGTAATTTATTATAATAACCTGCTGCAAAAACATTGCGTCGATTCGTGGTCCGAAACTTTTACCGGTGACCAGTGGGTGCGGGTAGAAGCCTTGGTGCTGGGCGATTCGCTGGTGCAGCATTTTGCCAACGGCGAATTGGTGCTGCAGTACGAAAAGCCACAAACCGAACCGAAAGCCGGCGAGAAATCGGGTAAATTGATAAAAAGTGGTACCATCTCGCTGCAGAGCGAAAGCCATCCGATAGATTTCCGGAAAGTAGAAATAGTAAACCTGGAAAAATACGCCCGCGACCCCGAAAAACTAAAGCTGGCCGTGCAGCAATTATTGGCAGAGAAAAGGAAGCCGGTACAGTAAATATCCGGAAGCAATTACTTACCCGTTTAGTTTAATCCAAAGCTCTTTTTGTTTTAGACGGGTTTATCTTTTGAAAAATTTCACCTGTTAAAGGGCTTTTATATCGTACTACGTAAATCGTTTATTAAAGTGCTTTACCAAGAGAAACCAGTTTTTTGTGTAAGGCTAATATCTGCGGAATGATTAGTTGGTGGTCGTTGTTGTCAAGAATAAAGTCGGCACGTTGCTGGCGCACGGCTTCCGGTAATTGCTTTTCTATAATGGCGTGTACATCGGCGGCTTGGCGGTGCGGGTCGCGTTGCAGCACGCGGACCACGCGCACGTCCAGGGGTGCACTAACCGTAATAATCTGCTGCACTTGCTTATGCGCTTCGCTTTCAAACATCAGGGCCGCTTCTTTTAAAACATAAGGTACACGGGCCTGGGCGGCCGACCAGTTTTCGAAATCTACTTTTACCCTTGGGTGAACCAGGCTGTTGAGCAATGTTAGTTTTTCGGGTTGGTGAAATACCACGGCGCCCAGGTAAGCCCGGTCTAAGTGGCCGCTGGTGGTAAATGCTTCGGGCCCGAAAGCTGCTAAAATTTGGTTTTTAAGAACAACATCGTGCTGCATTACCCATTTGGCGCGAGCATCGGAATCATAGACCGGAATACCCAGCAAGGCAAAAAACTGGCAGACTACGCTTTTCCCGGCGCCAATACCACCGGTTATTCCAACTTTTAACATATTAAGAGGCAGGTTGTATTTTTACTCTTCTGGGCTCCATCGTTAACCGTTTTAGATATATTGGCTTCCGGGTTAGTTCTACGGCTGCCGTAGAGTCGGCAGGATTATAAGTAGCATAATTCACCACGGCCTCGAACTGATCGGGGGTAATAGGAGCCGCATTATTTTGTGCGTAGGCGCAGCGGATGGTGACGGTGGCGGGCTGCAGCACTAATGGGGTTTCAGCCGGATGATCCCGGACAACAGGCGTAACCGGTACCTGCTGCCAGATTAAAGGGCTAATAGCAACCGATACTTCAACATCGGGCACACTGGCGGTTACCAATGATTTATTCGGATAATCCAGCGGTAGAAAGCGTTTGAAGCTCCGGTCTAAAGCAACCGGGGGCAATTTAATAGGAAAAGGTGCCGGCAGTTCGTTTACAATAGAGGCCGGGCCATCGAACAATACCGAATCGGGCGATACAACAACCGGTGAAGCGATAAACACATTATCGGCTATTTTTATATCTGCCGAATCTACCTGTAGAGCTACCTGCCGTTTAACCCGCCGGTCGAAAGAAAAAAGAACTGTATCGGTAACAATAAAATTAAGCTGCAGTCCATCCAGAACAGCTGCCACTTGCGGCCGTAGGGCAGAGGATTGTAAATAATTTTGGCGGGGCAACGACCGGATGATTATCTCGGCGGGCCGGACATCCAGCATTAAGTATTTACGCAAAAGTTTCCAGCCTTTGCCGCTCACGTTTATTTCTATTTCTTCGGGCAGCGGTTTAAGCGGAATAAATTTTTGCGGATTATAAACAAAGGAAAGGGGATAATTTGTCCGGATATTGGTGTAGTTCTTATTCAGGGCATTTAAAAGCCAGAAAGTGGATGCTGCTGCCAGACACAGCAGCACCACTTTCCAGTATTGTTTATCTCTGGAATAAAATGGCTTTACTAACCATAATAGAAAATTTTTAATATTGGCAACCGGCAAATCAATGTAGTTTTACTTTACGGCTTCTTCGCTTACCGCCGACGCAATGGATGTTTTCTCAAAGGTTAAGCGCATTCCGCGGTCTACTTCCAATACCACGGTGGTATCTTCTACGGAAACAATTCTCCCGTGCAGGCCACCAATGGTAATTACGTTGGCGCCTTTGTTTAAAGACTCCCGAAACTTTTTCTGTTCGCTGGCCTTTTTTTGCTGGGGCCGCACCATAAAAAAGTAAAAAACCAGAATAATAGCGCCAATAAATACAATATTGGAATATCCGCCACCCACCGGTGCTTGTAATAATATCTGCAGCATGTATGTGTCTTATAACTTATTGCGCTAGTGGCCCATTTGCACCGGCCGCCGCCGCTACGTTGGCTTTAATATTTACCTGGGTAATTTCGGGCTGGGTATTGGCTTTAATGCTGATTACTTTCATTTGCTGCGTACCGCCTTTACCGGCGCTGTTAAACTGCACCGATATTTTTCCTTCGGCACCCGGCGCAATTGGTTCTTTGGGGACTTCCGGTACGGTACAGCCACAGGTAGAAGAAGCACTTTCTATTACCAGCGGCGATTTACCGGTGTTTTTAAAAGCAAAAGTATGGTTTACCACTTCGCCTTCTTTAATGGTACCAAAATCATGGGTAGTTTCGGTAAAAGCCATTGCCGGCGCATCGGCACTGGTAGCAATTTCTTCAGGGTTAGTAGTATTGGGGTTATTTACTACTGCCATAGGAGCTGCTTCCGTTGCTGCTTCCGTAGTGGCTAAATCTTCCGATGCTTTTTTTTGTTCGCAGCCAGTGGTCCACAATAAGGCAAATGCTGCTGCAACTAATATATTCTTTTTCATTTTTTAATTTTTAAATCAGATGACTTTACTTTTTATTTCAAGCAAAAAGAAAACCAGAAATAGCTTTATATAAAATTACAGCCGATTTTCCGGAAATAAAAGCTATTCGGCCGGATTTTCGACTTCAATGCCGCCTACCGCATAAGCGGGCAGGTTATTAATAACATGTTGGGTAAATTCCAGGGTGTTGGCTTTACCGCCTAAGTCGCCGGTGCATTGTTCTTTGTTCAGCAAGGTTTTTTCCAGAGCAGCTTCTATCCGGAAAGCCTGGCCGTGTTCATCAATGTGGTGCAGCATCATCAGCGCCGAA
>Ga0210040_10002486_pt1 | contig 25931 bp, 13 predicted proteins | sample CryGeyCG12114_NA_FD_185462 | JGI IMG/M metagenome (GOLD analysis project Ga0210040, IMG submission 185462) | Groundwater microbial communities from aquifer - Crystal Geyser CG19_WC_8/21/14_NA (SPAdes) (version 2) | ecosystem: Environmental > Aquatic > Deep subsurface > Groundwater | place: USA... | reverse complement strand
GTATTTGACTTTGATGTATACAACATGGAAATGCGTCAAACTGTGAAAGAAACTTTACGCAAGTATAATCTGGAGCCTACTTCTGGGGTACTGCTACGATATAGAGGCAGTGAGGAGGGGTAAAGAGGAGAACAAATTGTTTCAATTTCTTATTCAGTTATAGAAAGCATTTGCGGTTTGATTAAAATTCACTATCATTATAAACTTTTAGTGAATTGTCTGTCAAGAAAATCTCTGTATCAGAACTACCTAAATTCCTTAGAGAAGGAAAAATGGAGGCAACAATGGATTCCAAAAAGTTATTCAATTCGTCCGACTTCACAGACCCTAAGCATGGCAAAGTAGACCCTTCTGGTGCCCCTCATGTTGGTGGGAATACCTGGGCTGGTGGTTCTGGAGGGAGGTAAGGACCGACGACGGAAATTATCTCTTTAATCGATTTAAATTCATGTTCGTAGGCTTCTAGATTCAATGATTTTTTAAAAATATCCTTCTTGCTTTTTTAGAGGCACAGCTGGTCTAGGAGGTGCTGGAGGGCCATACAGATTGGATTCTGGGAATCCTGTGTTTCAAGTAAAGAATTTTTTTCTTCAAAGTAATTTATTGGAAACTAAGCCAATACTATTGTTGTTTGTTAGGTCGCAGAGAGCGTAAAACAAGCTGTTCCAGAAGATGTGCGAAAGATGGCACGAGAGATGGCAAGAAAAGCTTTCGAGGAGAGATTGAATGAAATAAAAATGAGCAAATATGAGGGTAACTTATATGAGGAGTTTTTGGGACCCATTCGACCACAGGTATATTGGTAGATGCATTCTTCTTTTATATTGCTCATAATTTCGAGCGATAGTATTCATTTATTATTTTTTGATTTCCGTTTATTGTGCATTTAAGATCCAAGCTTTGCGTGTGATCTTAACATCATTGCAAGCTAAAGCTAAGGAGAGAAGATGGGTTCGACACCAAACTTCAGGAGAATTAGATGACGGAAAAATAATTGAAGGTGATTTATTTTAATAATTGATTAGCTGTTATGAAATGCGAATACTATCCCCGATTCAAACTGTATAGTCAATTTGTAACGTAAGGTGTGGTTGGTGAGAAAAATATTTACAAGCTTCGGAAAGACGAAGATCCTGAACCAGGAGATCCTCAAGAAAAACCAAAACGTCTGAAACTTTTAGTCGATATTTCTGGCTCTATGTACCGGTAAGTATTTCAACGTAATTAATAGTTCTACATTTCTTCTTTAAGTCCCTACGAATAACACGAATCCGTGTATAAATGCTTCGTTTCTTTCTGCTCATTCACGTAGATTTAATGGATATGATCGACGCTTAGACCGAATGCTGGAATGCTCTCTAATGGTCATGGAAGCTTTTAAAGGATTTGAAGACATTTTCGAGTATGAAATCATAGGACATTCTGGTGATGACTACAATTTGTCTATAGTTGGACCCAAAAATATTCCTAAGGATGAGAAGGAGAAATTGGACACCATGCGAATTATGCATTTGCACTCGCAATTTTGTGCATCAGGAGACAATACGTTGGAATCCTTAGATCATGCTATTAAAGCAGCTTCGAAGGAGCTGGAGGATTCGGATGAAGCTTTTGTAATTTTACTATCTGATGCAAACTTGGAACGTTACGGTATTAATCCCAAGGAACTGACTAGAATTCTGAATTCGAACTCGGATGTAAAATCATTCGCTGTGTTCATTGGATCCTTGGGAGATCAGGCTCAAAGGTAAATATCCATTGTCTAGTGCTGTGAGTTCGTGCAACTCGTTAACATACTCATATGATGTGTTTTGCAGATTAACCGAGCAACTACCTCCTGGAAAAGGATACGTATGTTTAGACGCTGGAAAGCTGCCGAAAATATTGCAAAGAATATTCACCCAGTCTATTTTATCTTGATGATAAATTAGCCACATTATGCATAAATTCAATAATTAATTAGCAAAGTAAAACAGCTGTATGTATGAGTTAATTACCGTTTTAGAAATAATTTGTGGTTGGTATTTAATAAACCAAATTTTAGACAAAAACACTTCACAGGAGTAAAAACTTTGTTACGCATGCAGGAGCTACCGCGTCGAACGCAAATTAAACTCGGCAGTTAGTTGTGGCTTCCTAATGATGGATTCAGCTTAATTTGTGTATTTATTTGTTTTAGCCAGATTGCCTTAACTTACTAACTAAATAACTAACATTCGCGTTACATCATTTGAAAATGCGTCGTTTCGTTTTATTTGATGATTTGAAGCAGTTCATTGGTATGCAAAAATGCATCAAATTCTCATACGCACAAGAGATGAAAGCAAACGGTTGATGACGATTAAACAAACAGGACAAAACCGTGCCTAGACATCTTCTATGCAAAAAATATCTATAACCATATTGCATTAGAAAACGAAACAGTTGTGGCAAGGCAGTATATAATGTCATACAAAGCCAGCGGTCTCATTTATCATTAAACTGAAAGGTGGAAGCATACAGAAAATAAAAGTGCAATGGTATGCTGAAAGCAGACAATATTATTGCAACTTGCAACATTTTAGTTCCAACTCTTAGTCTGCAGTTTTAGTTTAAATTTTTCTGGTCGAAATCATAAATTATGAATAGCAAAGTAGTTGGAGCAGTCTTACTGATCTTATACTTGGGCGTGAAATCTGCTGGTCAGTCCATTGACTACAATATATTTTTCTTGGAATCTTTTTCGATTGAAATCATTATTTTTCATACTCTATTTATCATCCAACTCAATAGATGGCAAAACATTCTCTTTTGACAATGTGCTACATTCCTTCAACCTTTTCCCAAACCAAACGGTATCTGGGGAAGGACTTACTGGGGCCATTTCAGGAGCGGCACAAATGATGAAAATTTTCCTACAGGAACGACCAATCACTAATGCTTACCGCAATTATCGGGTAATTTTCCAAATTTCATAAAACGTATATGCACTGAATTGCAGTAGAAATCTAATTTTTTTTTAAATACCGCTCTATATATCTTGGGTTTTAGCAACAATATGGCAAGTCAGATACCGACGATTCACAAAGCTTCGGCCAAAGAATATCCAATTTCCGAGAAAGCTTGAGAAGAATCGCACTTCACAATTTAAAATCCCGTCTTTCCTCTCGATCCAGTTTCGAAATGGGAGTCAATGAATTCACAGATATGGTATACTTTAAACTTAAAATTCAACTAACAATTAGTCGGTCCTAAAAACCAACACCAACCCAAAATCTAATTTCAGACTTACCAAGAAGCAGTAGAAAAACATACCGGTCTGATAGTCGATGAAGAAAATCAAGAACCCCCCACATCTACTAACCCATGGTCGGGTAAAAAAAGTTCTGGTGTCTTCAGCAGAATCTTCGGTCGAAAAAAACGTGAAATCTTACCCGATTCGGTGGATTGGAAAAAAGACGGATTCGTTACACCCGCAAAAAATCAAGGTGGTTGCGCTTCTTGTGTACCATTTTCGATTTCCGCGGCAATCGAGAGTCATAACTTGAAAAATGGCAACAATGCTAGTTCCGATTTAGCCGAGCAGCAACTCCTTGATTGCACACCAGATGGAAGTGGCGTGTACAGATGTAAAGGCAATAATTACGAGCCTATGTTAAAGTATTTGGTGGACAATAATCAAATCTCAGAAACGGATTATCCCTATGAAGAACAAAAGAAAGAATGTCGAGCATTTGGAAAACGTACTGTGAGCAAAGTAACTGGATTCACACGATTGACTCCTGGCGAAGAACATTTACAACGGGCAATGGCCACACATGGACCAGTCATGGTGGGCATTCATGCCGGATGGGACTTTTTCGGGTATTATGGCGGAATTTTGACAAGTAGCAATTGCAATGGGAAAAATAATCCCATGAACCATGCTGTGTTGGTCATCGGGTATGGATCCGAGAATGGGGAGGATTTTTGGCTGCTCAAGAATAGTTATGGAGAACGATGGGGTGAGGATGGCTTTTTCAAGTTGAAGCGGAATGCAGGGAACATGTGCAAAGTTGCCGACTACACTTTTACTGTAAATGTTGCTTGAGAGTGGTTGGACTGTTTTTAGAATTTTGTCTAGTTTGCTCCGATGGATGGCTTTTGTTTGCTATTTGATTCTCCAAAAGTGTAGAATGAGGATACCTGATCGAGTCTAATTGTAACTTAGTTAGTGATTGTAAACCTGGAATGTTTGATAAATAAAATTAAAGACCAAATAGTTTGATTCAATTTGCTTGCAGGTAAATATGTTTGAACCAATAGTACAAAACTTAATTTCATGGTCCTGGGTCCACTCTAAAATCATCCCGCGATGCCCCATATACTTATTGCTCACTTTTGGATATGGATTCTAAACATTCCTAAGCTTTTTTTCTTACAGTCTAATAGCACAAGTAATTTATTTTCAGTGTTCCTCTTTTCAAATTCAATTTAATAAATTACAGTAGCACCCAATTAATTTTTTAAATTGAGAAATCAGATAACTCTAACTAGATTGGTAGCGTAGAAACCGACACACTATATTGGTAGTAGTAAAAATGCACCTTTTGCAACACCATTCAACTCACGGCGCTTCATTAGAGTCCCATGTCCCATTGTATGTAAAACAGATGAGACATCAGTGTTAGCTGCCCACTCTTAATAAAAGGTACGGTGGTGATCCTCCATACAATTTAGAGCTTTGATATTTCATCACATTGCAGCCCATACACCATTTCCATATCCTGTGTTTCTTCAGAACCTTAGGTCAAAGCCAATGTTAAGATTTTATTAACTTGTCCAATTTCTTCACTAGTGTATTTGCATACAGTACTTCCATTTCCTCTACGAAACAATTAAATCCACCGAATTGGCAAACCGCTTGCTTCAGATTTCTCAACACGTTCCGTATTATAAATATGGGGATCGATAGCATAAACACTGTTAATTTTAGTTTTAAACTGAAATCGTTAAGTTACTTAGTTACTCTTCCCATGTGTTCAAAGCGTCAAAATGAAGATATTTTCTATTTCCCTCATATTGGTAAGACCAGTAATATTTTGTTTGCAAATTATTCTTTTGAATACAGAAAAATTTAATTTGCCATATGATTCTAAACCGTAGGTTCAATTGGCCTGCATGGCAATAGAGCTCGCCCATGGGAAACTTGAGACTACACAGGGTGGAAAAGAAGCGAGATTTCTGCATGGCTTATCTTTTGGTGGCAACGCTCACATTTCAGCAAACACTTTTTTTTCACCCGGGTTATTTGGTGGGGGTGGATCACATTACCCTGGATCTCATTGTAAGTATTCTGTGCCTACTGTCCGTTTCAATGAAATACGGAGTAACTTTTTTCAATGGTTACCTGGCAGAGTTTGTTTATCATTCAGCAAAAAATAAATAATAAATAATAATAATAAATTCGTCTTAATCTCATCATGGGGACTTAAAATCTAGAACATATTTTGGTTGCCCAGGCAATTTTTACGAAATTTGCCTTTTTCACGGTGATCATCCAACAAGCCTAGATAGCCAATTTAACATTAGGAACTCCGTATTTCATTGAAACGGACAGTAGTTATTCTTTAAACATGGTGTTGAGCTGCATGTGTGCTAACCTGCTAAATCTCACAGTTGGATCCTATTATCCGTTCTCTCCCATCGGAAATCATTTCGGATTCGGATACAGTCACGGACACTACCACCGTCACCATAACTACGGTTTATACGGACACGGCCAAAGTCCATTTGGATTCTACCCGAGCAATATCTTTGGTGGAGGACTCCGTTATCATTGGTAGCAAAAAAGTTCAAATCCCTGTATAAAAACATATTTTCCTCGCAATAAATTCTGAGAAATCAAGTCTCTACTCATTATTTTTCATTGACTTCTCATGTCACGCATTTGATGGAAAAATTTGTGATCATTGCATGCACAACTATATAAAGTATGCAAAGATATGTAATTTCATTCCCACATAACTATTTGAACTACACAGTCAGTCATTGTACACTATTAGATTTCCTATTGACATGCCGTTGTGCAAAACTACACACACAAGGCGATGAAAACTGGAAAAAGTAATCGTTTCTTAGAACTTTAAAATTGCATAACCTTTAAATTTTTTCAATTCATGGGAAGCAGCACTCACTCACTTACGTACTTATTTATTTACTTAATAATGATGATGATACAAGAATTGGCATGCATAAGTATGCTTACTTACTCCCTACTCCCGCAATAGGACATTATCATCACATACACATTCCTCTATGTAGTGTGTGTGCATTCATTTCTACAGGTGTGATTTTGTATACAAGTGTACTGACTAAGGGCAATAATAATAATAATGACAATTTCTTTCTTTTTAGCTAATCTCACCAGCCATAGCTAGTTAGTGACTGACTGAATGACACACCGAGATGGGTTTCTGTGAAAATGATCTGAATTCATACTTACGTGATGGCTTGTTATGTATTCACAGATGTAACGAGTTGTTTCTTCTTTGTGTAAGCCAGTAGCTAACTAACTAACTACTATAACTAACAAACAAACGTAAGGAAATAACTTTTTCTACATATTAGTTATAACAACACACGTTTGGAGCATCCATTTCTCAGAACCAAAGATGTTATGTGTGTGTGTGCACATATAGTTCTTAGATTTTCAATGAGTGAACCATGTTTTTTTGGCTAGTTAGTTAGTTAGCTAGGATTGGGTTGTTTTAGAAAATTGACTTCTACGAAATCCGACATTATTTATATAGTTATTGCAGTAAAAAATTTTAGTTTCCTCTTCCATCAGCTAATGTAGTGCAAACAATGCAAGTCTAATGGTTATAGTTAGCAGCAGTTACTCCAGTCATTTAGTTAGCTAGTTAGTTAGAAAATAAGATAATATTATTTGTCATTAACTCGACTATTATTCGCAAATCCTATAGAAATTAAAAAACTGCATGACATGAATATTGTACGCAATGAAACATGACGAAATGGGAATGACAGGGACACCTGTACAAATAAATAATAATAAATACCTCACTCATACATAAGAGCTAAACTAACTACAAAGTTGATTACAAAGTTTACTCCAATTCATTTGAAATGGGAATATAATAGGATGGGATGGTTGGTTGGTTGATGGCACGACTTTGTTCACTTATTACATGCACAGCAAGACAAGTGTAGCGGACATAGAGCAAAAAAAAAGGTGAATCAACTAATTTAAAAGTACACAATACAATAAGACAAAATCTTTAATCCCATTCTTAGTATGATTGTTATGATGAATCCTTTTGTTGCCGTGTCTGCATGAACCTTACATGGCCTACTAGTTCAATTATTATTATCTTTGAGATAGTCCTTTTACCTTTACTGCATGATTTTACTTCAGCTGCATACGTTAACTAACTTTTTAATGCTAAAAGTAAATGCAAAGTAAATTTTACTACGCAAACTAACTAACTAACTAACTATTAAGTGACTGTTTTGGCAAATTTCCCTTTTTCATGAAAAGTCGGATTGGATTCACCTACTATACATAGGGGCAATGAGCGACTGTCCTGTGAAGCGAGCCAAAAACTTGCTGGCAATTTTTGGGCTAATTTCAATTCAACCTGATTGCGTCAGTCCAACGACGATCATAACAAAGTTAGTACATTGCTCAGAAATATGCCACATAAATCCATACTTTTAGATTCTGGCCGTCCAAGTGAGTGTGGAAACCTAAATTCCCAAACGGACGAATAAAAGAGAGCAATCATGAGAAATTGTTGCCTAAAATTTTTCCATTCTTGATGCGTGCATGCAAAGTGTGTAAAAAAAAGTAAAAAGCGAAGTGTATGAATGGACAAAGATGAGCATGATGATAATAACAATAATAATAACGATAATACAAGCTTATATACCCGGAGATAAGAATAGAGATGAAATGAATGAGCGAATAACTTACATATCTCAAACAACTAACTAACTAACTAATGCACATGCATGCATATACATTAGTCAGTTACCACATAACATATATAGGCAAATGGTTTGGAAAAACAAAAGGGTACCACTGCCGGGTTGTCTCACGACTCTGTGGTCAAATTTTCACGAATTCTAAGCAAGACAAAAGGAAAGGCGAACTCTATTTTTTTTCTTCTCTCTCATCATCTTTGGCTGTCTCTTCTTTTTCTACCTCTGTGTCCATTTCCCAACAGTAGAACCAACCAAGTTAAATCCCAAACTTTTCCACATATAATATTATACGTAATCATAATGTATGCATGTGCATAGGCCCACAGCATACACACACAAAGGGCCATTTACTGTAATCCCATGTATTGCAAGAAAGAATGTAACTAACTCACATTGCTCACCTGAAAAGTTAGTTGCCAACTAACTAACTAACTTAGTTGCTATTATTATTAAATTCCACCTTGTGTATTTCTATTATTATCATGATAATAGCAATCATCATCATCACTGTCGCTCCTTTGGTTCCATTTCTCAAAAGAGTTTCAGTTATGTGTAATAATAATCTCGCATGTATAATTTTTTCTCTCTCTGCCAGCAGCGTAGTGTGGACATTAGTTAGTTTTTAGTTTAACTATAACTGACTGTATGCGGTGTGTTTATCACAATGATTTCTTTCTTTGGCTCATCATGATTTCATGACTGGCTCACATGCATTCATCATTCTTTCAGATTCTTAGTTAGTGTACTCATGTGGATGACAAATTTCAGTTAGTTAGGCGGATCGGTTCATGTACTTTTAGCATTGCATAGGCAAATGTCAACACTTGCTCTCGTTGAACTCTAAATTCACGGATCATAGATATCGTAGTTAGTAAGTTGAACTCCTGAGGTCGAAATTTTCTTTCTTTCAATATGCTGGGCATTTAAAATTGTAAATTTTATGTAGGTTTGACCAAAAAAAGTGTTTTTTGTGTCCTGGATAGTGAGATAGTAGATTGTAAATAGGGAATCTAACGTTTTGACCACATTATTGGTAATGTAGCATTGTTTTTCTATGCTTTATGTTTTTCAAGCTTAAAACCTATTTCTGTTCATTAACCAATCAACTATGAATAATATGGCGCTCTTGAAATTTTTTAAAACCTACAGGAAGATGACAAGCACATACTAACTAACTATACTGTATATGCACGACATACATATGATCTGTATGAACGGGACGCTCTAGTGATCACAAGATTCCCCAAAAGGTTAAAACGACTGCATTATCATGATAATGATAATTTTTTTTTTGGCTAACAAGAAATGAGACACATAAGACCGGCTCCGTGCACTTAATCTTTTGATCCATCCACTTGTACATTACTCCTCTCTAGTTAGCAACAATGTGTTGAGCCTTGTACACATGTAACCTGCAAAGGAAATGTTGTTCTCATGCGTTACCCTTAACTAGCTTACTAACAATGTGCGCCATGCATGACCACGACTTGTGCAAATCATAAATCTGCGCTTCCTTTGTCTTTATCCCTTTAGGTTTAATGATCCGAATAATAGTATTCATATCATCATCCTTGTTGTAACTAAAAGGTAAAATCTGATAGTTTAGCTCCATATAGATGAAAAAATGGGTTTGATACGAATCTCTGTAATAGTTAGTTAGTTAGTAATGCATAGTAACTAACGAACAAGAATACAAAATCATGATCTTTGCAGAGCACACGTCCAATGATCTATAGATATAAGACTGTCATGTGTATGCACAATATGAATGTTAGTTAGGAGCCCCAGAATGATGATCCCAATCATCTAACAAGCCTGTTGTTACCAATGATAATAATAATAATAAGTATAAGAGACGAATGAGTTTTGACTTGAGCATGCGTTCCCATCATGTGAGTTCAAAGAATTATCTTGTCTTTGGTTCATCAACTCTATTGAGTTGTTGGGCTCAAATTGTTTACAAAGGAGGGCATGGCGTCATTTTTTAGATAGAGGAAACACCGACCATATAAAATACTGGGAAAGTATCATTTTTAGTATAGTTTGCAGCATGGCAGTTAATCGAAATCAAAACGGGATTGAATATTGAAGTTTATTATTGTAAGGGAGGTTAAAGTTTTTAGTTGGAGTGAATGACTAGAGATAATATGCATTGTAAGTTTAGTTATTGGGATAAGAGATACAACATTGATACAGTAATAGTATGAATATCATTGAGAGGAATACTATAGTCATGCATAGTAAGTAGTTACAGTTGATGCTCGTTTTGCTGACTGTCTTTAGCAATCAGAACCTGAGAACTCAATCCATAAAGGGGAACCCCAAGTCACTAATAATGATGATGGTTAATAAGTAAGCAAGTTAGTAATAATGATGAGTGACTGACTGCACTCATATCGTGCGTTTCAAAAAAAAACCTTCTTTGTTGTCAGACTTTTTTCTAACTCTGTTGCCGAATCATATCAGATTCCTTGGATAGTATGTTTTGTCTTGTGAGATGAACATGATTTTTTCCACTCACATTTCATACAGCGTCTAATCATGCCGTTGTCAATACAGTAATTAAACGGAGGATGGGTCATCGATAGATGCAAAATATTGATAGCAGGGAAAAGTCATGAGTTTCTTTTATGTTCCAATAGTATCGGTACACGAGAACATCTTAATAACAAGTTTAATTTCCTGTGTTTAATTGTATTGAGGAATTTTTTTTACTTAGTAGGCAGATTAATCGATTGGAGCTGTGCTTACATTGCAGCAATTAAGATTTGAAGGATTCTTAGATAATGTCACACAGCTCAGTTTAGCTTTCAAATGGAAACTTAAAACGTGTCTCACGTTCAATATTCATTGCTCAAAGTTTTATTGGCTAAAATTTTTGATTTCAAACTGCCTATTAAACTAACCAACCAACTATTTATGATACTTTATAAGTTTCGCTTGTTTATACCTCATAGTGTCTGTCAAAGTACAGAAAATGTAAATCTTGTATGTAAGGAGTAAATGTAAATCCTTAATACATGTTCTATGCATACAAATCGAATTGTACACTTTTTCCACAGATGGATATAAATAATCGACCTAAAATCAATGAAGCCATTACGAGATCATCAAATAAGGAGCACACTTACAAAGCACAAAATTAGCTGTGTAGTTTCCGCTTGTGAATTCATGTGTGCAAAGATTTGCAACATAATATTTGGTATCTTTAGCAGTGCATACGTACACGCGAGTCAATCTCTGTTTAACAAGAATCACTTTTTTTCTGAAGTAGTCATGTGTGTGGAAAAGCGAATGATATGCTAGAGCTACTCTTTTTTTTCAAATCATGTTGCACTTATTATGCAACGCGAGTGATTTGTACCCAAAATGGTTGAGCACAGGAGCGGTTGCCAAAATTTATTCAAGTCATTGTCAAATCGTTTCTCACTGTGACGTGAGATGATGATGACATGTTTAAATATTGGGTTTAGTTTAGTTTGTTAGACATGTTTCCTGTTTTTCCTCATGTTATGTCGATGGTATGTAGATGAAAGGTTTTAAATTCTTATTTTTAGGCAAATACTTCAGGACGTCATGCTTGGCCGTTTGTTTTAACCACATATGGATCCACACCTTTAGTTACTTTTAGCTAAACTACTGAGATATGCAAAAGTCTGCGCGTCTTGAACCAAAGGTTTAGTGAATTTACTTTTGTTTAGACGATAAAGGTATTCAAGTTTGTCATATGCAGCACGCATGGTTTTAGCTTGAGTAGCGCGTCAAGTAAGGTATATTTGTCATTGAAAGTATTTGAGCTTTTCACTTAAACTTTTATAAGGATAATGTAATGGTATAGGTCAATGCCGGTTGAATTTTTTTATGATAAATTATTTATATTCCATAGAGTGTTGAGTTAATGTATACTCTCCATTAGAAGATGGAATCAAATCCACCCTAGCTAATCGAATGCGTAGTTGCAGACGTAAATTCAATTACTATTGTATCTAGAACACAGGTAAAACGAAATGACACTATTTTAATTAGCATGTTTTTTCACCCCCAGATTTAAACTGTAAACTAACTAACTAGCGGTAAAAATTGGACATAAACATGTCCTCTTGTTTGTACACGTATAGGAATCCATAAAAAACACATTTCTCTGTCACAATCTATTAACTCATCCTCTTACCTAGTTTAAACAACGTAATGAGGGTCACTAAAGTCCTAATAACATGGGAGATGAAAGCCTCACATTTTTTATGACCACGAGCATAGCGAGTGAGTGAATGGCAAACAAGCCCAAATCAATATATGCAATAAACAGAGCAATTTTAGTTAGTTTACAACACTGGTTCATTCTCATCTCTGTATTCCTCACGGATCTGACATTTATAAGTGTCACATAAATCATGTTGATATAATCAAAGGTGAAAAAATCTCTCAGGTGAAAGATAAATGCACATACATTGGCTCAACGTGCAATAATAAAACTAATAATGCTCAACTCATTGTACACAAGATTGTATTATTTGAAACAAACTTGAAAATCTGAACAATCCACATTTATGACGGACTACACACACATACACACGACTTTCAAAAATTCCAGGTAGCCCCTATTGACCGTCCTATGCATTCAGCCAGTTTCCCTATGCTATTTTATTACACAGTAATAAACATTTACTTACGGTGCACCTAATCGCAAAGATACACATTCTTAGTACCCGTTAAATCGACAATTTGGTCAACATTTTTTTCCATATCTACAATCTGAAAATCATTATTTAGTACATACTAGCAAGTAACGTGAGAAATAGGATACTAAAATCTCTCATACGGTCAAAGTGAGAGTGGTGCTGGAAAAACAGGGGGACCAAATTGCCAGAGACATATATTGGTGACAGATTAGAAACAAAATGATACTACTCATCAAAGTATCTTTAAGTAGGTGATCCCATTCTAACTAACTAACTAACTAACCAACCAAAACTACCTGCTTGGTCATACTATGGGAACAATATGAGTGTGCTTATACATGTTGTAATGTATGTGTGTGCACAGAGAAATTCCATATATACAGTACTTAAGTCCTTGTAACTAACTAACTAACTATATGGAAAAGTCCTCGAAAATTGCTTTAAGGATTAGATACGGCTCAGCTCCCTTAAACACTCATATAAGCAATGATAATATAATGCTGTGAAAAAGTCATGCATGCTACTTTTTCCTTTTTCTTGCTTGCAACCTTGTTGTTGTTTTTCTTTGGCCAACCGTTCACTATTATTCACACTAATGTTGGCTTCTAACTATAACTATACTATGAATTTAGTATTGTTCCCCAAAAATGCTCCCTTTGGTCACACGCTTGTATTTAAACACCAGGTAGGAATCATCATACATGTAAATACTTTTAGTTAATATTTACTTTCTGGCTACGTTTGTAACTAACTAACTAAATGTGCATTTTTCTTCAACTCATGGATGACCATGGATTGCTAGTATACATTACATGTGAATACTGTTTGTGTATACATATTTGTTATTTGTTGGGAAGAATAGAATGCATGCAGTATGAATCTGTACACACATTCATACATGGATATTGAATACTGGTGGCGGAAAATATTGTTTCCTATTTATTGTATTGTTGGCTTAGACAAGTTGAATAGGATAATAGAATTTGAAATATGAATAATGGAATGATTTCCCGTAATTGGGATCCATTCTTGTACAAGTCAAAACATTTGGTGTATATGTTTCACAATGGCTATATAAACATGGGAGATTCAACTCTTTTCATTTCTTGAAGGAAAGTGAAGCAAGGGTTAAAAAATGGAACTATGTTTGTTATTCCGCATGCTTTAACACATACTCACATGCTATGAATGAGTAATTTTGGAGTTGATACAGATGTATGGAAATGAGATGGGAAATAGATTTGAATGGCCCATGTTTCCAACTTGATTAAAAATGAAGGGAAGCTCTAGATTCCTTATATTGTAAGGTTATATCACCCTACTGACTATATGATATGATTTTCCAGTAACTTGCAGTGTGCTTTAGTTAGTTTGAATTTTTTCATTTTGGATGAAAGAAACTAAGTTCTTCCTTGACTGACAAGTGTGAGAGTAGAAGGGAAAAAAGTTGTACAACTTTTGTACGGTTTTAAGGGGATCTTTAAAGCACGATCTTTCTATAAGATATGTATGAAAACACACCTGAGTTCACTTTTGAATTTCGTGGGATGAGAGAACAATAATGTAAGAGGCTTTTTAATTTATAATTTCGTAGGTTGTCTTAAGAAAGTAAACATTTGTTTTCCCGCAAGTTAAATAATCCACACGGTTGCACCCTATGATAACAAGATTGCGGAATTCTTTGTTTTTTCAACCACACGCTTTTAATGTTTGACTGCATGCAGGTAAACAAACACGGCATTTCATGCTATAAGCATTTCCCAACATGGATAAATTTTGTAAATTTCTAAAATGTCTTCTTACAATGGTACTCTCTTTGAGTTTCTCAAAACCTAACCCATTACAAGTTTATACCAAAAAGTGATGATTCTCAATCCCATATATTCAATCCATTCTTCAAGTCCAGCGTAGATTGTTTGCTAAAATCCTCCAAAAACACAACAAAACAATATATTTTTCATCAAACGTGTGTTAAAACTGCATCCATAGTGAATTCCATAAGACACTGACACAACCAGAATAAAATTATTGCTCCATATCTTAAAAGAGAGACGAACAGGAATCATAATAGACACTGGCATTATAACATGCAGCAGCCCCAAAACTCGACTCATTCCATAATACACACTGTGGCAGCCTCCATATAATGAATATGCATGGACTGAGAATCCACTTTTCTTTTCGCCCTGTGCGAATACACAGAGACGGGTTGAGTGAGCGTGTGAGTTGTTTTGCAATGAAGGGAGCATGTACACTACTCTATACTGTTGTCATTACCAAAAAGAACTATACACTACTTGCTCAGGCCGCTTCTTGCATGCATGTCATCATCATCTTTTGAGTGAGTTAGGAAAAAGCCATGTTGTTCTCCAGACCAAAAGGTGCTTCTTCACTGCCCAAAAAACGTCACGCCAAAGGAAATTACGGACTGTTGCCGAATTCCAAATGAAAATGAGGCCTGGTTGCTAATAACAAGAGTCACCACATACATAAGATCCTAGTATGTAGACTCAAGAAATGTAGATGGCTGGCAAAGATCGGACTCCGGCGTCCAAGTTGAGCAAATGCAACAATTATGATATTTTCATTTTTTTCGATTGTAAACGTCGAAATATACAATCAAGTTGCATCGAATTGAATGCATACACAATAGCCATATCAATGAATTTTGAATGAGAGTTCAAATAGACACTAAAGTGGACTACGTATGTATGTATATTATCAAACAATCTATTATTTTTTAGATTGGGATTTAACAGCCAAATATTTTAAAAAATCATGCCCTCATAATCTATGAAAGTTTTAAAAGCACATATTTGCAAGGAATCAATCAATGAAGCTTGTATGATTGACTGAAAGTGAAGTTTTGAAAAATGTCGTCCTCTGTTAACCCCCAACACTAGAATTTGAAGTATTTTCTTCATCTCTTGTCCCATCTCTATATTGCCCGAAAAGAAAATGACTTTCCCTTGTCTTCTCTCTGATGACTGGTTGTATAAATAATGAGAGAACTTGCATAATTTTAAGGTTACGTTCGTTCGTTCGTTCACTCACTCTTCACTCACTCCTCCTGTATGTGCCCATACAGACATGCACAGACACTACTAACTCTACTTTCTCTTCATATTTTCATGCATACATTAAAAAGACACAGAGAGACAGAGAGTGGATTGCCACCATTGTTCCCATATATTTATATATCCCAGCCGCCATTCTAAAGTATTATTATGAACACGGCGCATTTCGTACTAACAAACTAACTACATACATAGTGGTTGATGTGTCCCTTCATTTATATTAGTGACGCTAGAACTAGAACTCTTCAAATTTTATCCTTGAGGGAGACCACAAAGGAAAATATTATTATTAGTATTATGATTATGATCAAGCTCATTTCATCTGTATGCACAACTCATGCTTGATTAAAGTGTGGCATGATTTGATTGACAAAAAAGGACAACCAACCCTTGAGCACTGTTTCTAGTGCTCCTATCCATTATTTCATGACTTGTACAATCTTTTGTCATCTTCTTCCTAAGTTCAATTTCACGAACAAGGAATAATTCTTACATGCATGTTGGTACGTGTGCTGTCCAAAATAATAACTTACTAATGCATTCATTCACGTTTAAAAGCTAACTAAGTCCAGTAGCTATCGTAAACTAACTAACTAACTTGCCGTTGTTGACTCGTGCAGGCATACATGGCACATCTTTTCCATTGCTTTATAAGCCAATGATCATGTCTTGTGTACGTTTTAATCTGTGGAAAGTGAAAGAAAGATCGCGTGACCGTACAAAACAAACACGAATGATGATAATTTTTTTTCGTCTCATTCACTCGCTACTAAACTAAAAGGCTAATCTGTGGCAGGTAGGTATGAATACGAAGGCGAAGGCTGATCAACTAACTGACTAACATTTTCAGCCAACAAAGTCCTTAAACCACCAGAAAAAGATACAAACGGGGATCTTGGATTTAGTTGGTTAGTTAGCTAGTTAGTTACATGGATAGTTAGTATGTTGGATCGTTGGATGTGATCGACCAGCAAGGAAAAATGATAATGCTATATTGTAGAGGGGAAATAATGAAGATGCGTTCGCAATTCCTTTTTAGACTGTACTTTTTAGTTAGTTAGTTAGTTAGTCACTTGTCTTGGTATTAAGGGAAAGAGCTAAGGAGTCTAAGCTGGTATGTCTTTAAGTGGATTCATCTCATCAACCGCTGCTGGTGCTGGTAACTTAAAGTAACTCACTTTGCTACATGAATTTAGCACGACTACAGTTTAGATAGTATGTTGATGGGGAACAGAGTTCAGATTTGTGCTTGGTGGTATGAAATTCATCGGCATTTTTTATGCAGCAAAAAAAACTGTGCAAATTAAACTACTTCTTATCTCTGAAAAATCAAGTTTTTCCTCTTTTTTTGCCAAATTTCAATCTAATCATTGTCACTTTTCAAGAGACAATACTCTTTTTGCAAATGTATTTTTCTGTAGTTGATGGCAGTGTATGAATATTTGTGATTTTTCTTTCTATTAGTTTATCTCAAGTCTAAATCTGAACTCTGGCCAAATGATAAGGTACACTAGTCCCAACAATTTACAAGAACGACATGTACGTTGAATATGTGTAGTCGTCAGTCAGTGCCTTTAAGTCGTTCTCATCAGCTCACGGCATCTTCATTCCATGCTAATATTATCTTACGTTCGAGAGGAAGAAGGGCTCAACTACAAACTATAAAAGCAAACTGTGCATTCATCTCATCCCCATAGACTGTACTATACTACTTACGTACTAACTATAGTTAGTTAGTTACTATATACGCATGTAAAAATTAATATGCATCAACAGGAAATCTATGCATTTACTCTTTGTCTTCCGACCAACTTACATAATGGGATGAATAAAGATTTGGCTTCTAGTCAGTTAGCTTATTTCCATCATCTATAACACAGCAAACTGGCTATATTGCAAATTCTATGCGCACACAATTAATATCATTCGAGATCACACATGTACACAGATTACTGATTCTCAATTTGTCACGCTAACTAACTACTAACTAAAATCAATACACTTTTAATTATTTCCATATCAAACATACATAAGCTGGCAAAGATGCACACTCAGGCACATATTGGATTCATGCAGTGCATTTTCTCTAAGCAATATAATGCTACATATGAAATGCACATTGAAAATTTAATCACTCTGTAGTCAAGGCACAAATACTTTGGATTCCAACAATGCCCGAAAGCTAAGTTAGTAAGTAATATGGATTCTAATTATGCTGTGCTCCATATGGAAATTCTTCTCATATTATTGACAAATTCTTCAAGATTCCTACAACTGTGTATGATGAACTCACATATTTCACCTTCATTAGTTAAGTGCCCATACTAACTATAAGTATAAGCTGGTAACCCATGTTTTCATTTTGCACAAGGCAGGGATGGACGATAAGGGAGGAAAATCTTGTCATGACTTAAGGGATAAGGTAGACCTCAAATGATGCACTGAATAATATAGACTACCTTGTCAAAGTTTATTACCAGCATCATCTTCTCATCCCAAAGTGCACTTGTGACTTGTGATGTAAACATGGAGCATATGAAATGTGTGTACAAGGAGAACGTACCTGTACTACCTAAAATTGAAACTGTGGAGGAGTTGAGCTATGAGCCCCATGCAATAAATTTTGTCTCTCTCACCTGAAGATAGCATAGTTAGTTAGTAGGTAAGTCACGTGAGGAGAAAAAAATCAGATCTGTTTTACTTGAGTAAGTAGATGATGCATATATGCATTGCATGTATTCCATCATGTGTGCTCAGTCTTGAATAATTCTTTACAATAATATGTCATTTGAATCAAATGTGCGTTCTTAGAGTTGACAGTGCATGATGTTGTGAATATACATTAATGGTAATTGAATTACACTAACTAAGGTTATCAGAACTATCAAATTTTTGTGATTATCATCGAAAGTGGTTTGGTGAGTACATAGTATAACAATCACGGCTAAGATTCGGTGCAAGCACGGGGAAAAAATTGTCTCAACTTTCCCCAGTGGGGTTGTAGTGTGAACGTGTGTGTCCCATTTGAACGAACTGGAGTGGAAGTTGAGAACAAGGAGACTATTGTCAATCAACAAATAAAGTTTACAAATCAAATGTCAACTTTTGGGGCAGAAGGTATGAGGAATCAAAAGTCGTATTGGTTTATGCACTAAAAGGTTTGACTTGTGAATGTCATTAGGGTAGAATTGAAAGTTGCCGTCAAAGTGCTACATTTGGGCTGAGTGTGTGCGGGCGGTCAAATAATCCCGAAAAGCAGTAGTATATTATGGAATTTAAAGTTTAATCAAGCTATACCATTATATTCGTCTTACATATGTACATTGCTTACTACACTATCAATAATAATAATTGGTGAGTAACAGGAATACATTTTTTGAATTATCAATTCTAAATAGCTAAGGACTAGAGGTGTACTGACTACATCACTCAGAATACCAATTTAGTTTTTTATATCGTAAGGGTTGCGCAAAGAGAATTGAATGTCAAGTTATAGAATCTATCTTTTGAGGATTTTAAGCCGAATAGCTCGCAAACATTTTGAAAAAGGAAAAACACTGCCATGCTCATAACTTGATTCCTGAGAATCCCAAACCCCATTTTCTAAAGCATCATATAACAACACATTGTAAATCTACATCTCCCCATACACAAGCGTGCTATTGCATTGTTCCGTAAGAAAACCAAGAGTCCACTCAAGGGAACATGACTGATACTGACGACTGACCCTTTCTTTGCATATATACATGTGTGTTGCTTGTTAGCACGTATACAAATGAGTCGGGGTCCAAAACAAAAATAGTGACTAACAAAGAAAACAGATAGATGAGAAGGTCATCTCACTCAGCTCTTGTATAACTAACCCATTGGATTGCGCTAAAGACCGGTGCACCTCTCTCTCTTTTCAATTCCTCCAACTTTGTATCCTTTAGGTTAGCCTTTCTCCCTTGGGCACAGTTATCGAGCATCGACTGACTACCTGTATTACGTTTAGAACAAAAATTAGAAAGAGAAAAGGAAGGTAAACAGGATTAAGGGCAGTCAGGAAGGAACCAATAATTTTGTGCATTACATACTATAGGTATTACCTGGAGTAGGTTAGTTAGTTAGAATCCTCATGTGACAACTTGTCGCCTGCTGGAGTGAATATTGAAAACGCACGACGATGTCTTCACTGATTACATCGCATTGTTTCACAAAAACCACTTATGTAGATGTGAGAAGGCATCCATCCATGTGTGTGTGGTTTGGTTTTTGCCATGTGACGATAAAAGGCTTTTTGGGTAGATCTTCTTATGCATATGAAATCTTGCACTATTATTAGGTCTTTTGTTTCATTAGGTGAGCCCATTGTTAGGAACTCACTACTCCTTGTCTTGTCCTTTTCTAACTGCAACCAACAAGCATAATGATTGACTGTAGTTAGTTAGTTTATGGTGAAGGGCCACATCGTTTGAATTCTTAAGCCTTTAAGTATTCATGATTAAAATGAAAAGTCAGACAGTCAGTCGGATCAGCTGCTGGAAGAAACAAATATTAATTTGTATCGAAGTGCGCAAATTGAAAACTCGACAAGCTTCACTACTAAGCTAGCTAAATACATTACACTCAAATCAAGTTGGTTTGCAATAACTAAAGCCTTGAAATTTAAAGTGTTTGTTTAGTTTGATAGACGACTGTAACCGATCAAAGATTAAACTGCCTTCTTTGCGGTTGAATACTCATTGAACAATCATCTTACGCATCAAAATCCTCAGAGTGAATGGACATAGTGGTCAGTTCAATACTACTAACGCCAAAACGCGTAGCCGTTGCCTTCCTTTGTCGTTTTACATGGCTAGTTAGTGGTAAATCAAATCAATCACAATATATTTTGTAGTAATGTACATATTTTAGTTAAAAGTCAGTCCAATTAGTTCCGATAGTTTAAACTTTAGTGTTACCCTTCTTCTAATTGTAGAGTTCAAAAATACGTAAAACGAATTATAGTTAATACACTTTTGAACGTAGTGAAATCAATATTTCGAAAAATTGGTGATTGCCGTCAGGAAATGCAAAATAAGATAGTTTGCAATGGTTGCGTCAGCTTTTCTTTGTGAGCGGCGTCGAGAACCAAAATTCATTCGCTCCTTGTATTATTCACACACAGTATAGTCAATACATGATGTCAATTGCCAATGCATCTATGTTTTTTTGTTGGTTTCGTCACAAACAACCAAAAGACGTAAAATGTTGTGACTTCTTGAGTTCTTGCTGGTTTTTCGTCTCGAATAATATTCATATATGTTCATTTTCGTCATGGTTAGAAAAGGTGCCTTTGTGTCTTCTCACACACCCAAGGAGAATACTATAATTGGCTGTGACGGGTTAGTTCTAACTCCTTTTCGTTGTTCACACAACCTTTAACAATAAGCAACAATAATTTTTTTCCAACACAGCAACAATTACCTTCTTATTTCACTCATCTCCTAGTTAGTAAGTTAACACTAGGAGCATATTTGTTTGCACCATGTGATAGTAATAAATGCACGTTGGAATCCTTCTTTTCAATTCTATAAGTTACTAACAAGGCATCTAATTTTTTGTATGACTCAAATTCATATATTTCAGTCAGCCTGTGTGTGAAAGCAGTGGAGTGAAATGAAGCTGCCCTGAAAAATTGATCCGGTCCGTTGTTGTTTTGGATACCCAGTGAGTTAGTTGGCAAAAAAGGGAAACATATTTCTCGTCTCAACTTCATGGACATTTGAACCTGTTGAAAACTAAGGGGGGGCACAAGACAGCGTCTTTGTACAATTCCTTCGAGCCAGCACAAGAAAACGGCATCAGGTATGAATCTTTTTTTTGCGCCTCTTGGCTTTCATAATTTTTAGATAGGGGCAATAATAATAATAATGATGATAAGTGTTTACTAAGCGATCACACGATTATAGACGCGTTTTTTAGTTTCGCCACGGTCTTTATGTGTGCTAACAAGCTCGGCTCGTCTCAGGGACTAGGTATAGGATTTACATGGATTTTGCTCTACAAGTCACAGCTATTTTGTAGTATTGAGCATAAACTAACTAACTCAAAGTAGGAAATGATGATATGCATGTGTTTCAACATATAGATGACAATTTCATGCAGTGCACTTTGAGGATATTTGGAGAGCATGTATTTTTCTTAGTTATTGTTAGTTAGGTAGGTAGCAATGATAAACAGTCCTGGGTCCAACTAAATTCCCCCAAAACGGCAGCGCAAACTTTACTAGTAAGTAACTATAACTAACTAACTAACTTTTGTCATCATATCACAATTGAATATGATTTCCTTTACACTTGTTTGCACACAGTGTGCATCTTTTTTTTTCGCAATCAATCCTTGTGATGACTATTTATTAGGTTAGGGAGATAAGGTGACATCACTTACCACAATGAGTAAATGTATGTGTGCGTACAATGGGAGCTCACTATTATTATTAGGTAAGCTTAATTCCTGAGCACGCAAATTGCTTGAGAAAAAGTGGTGTGAAGCAGAACGACAATTTCTCTCGAGTAATACTATAGAATCACTACTAACTTGTACTTTTTTTGATGTGGCTTCCAACTAACTTGTGAGACTATGTGTGCACATGCAGACCCATACACAGACCACATTTCCTTGTTATCATTGTTGTGAAGATGTTTGGCTAATAATGCATGCACTATGTGATGTTTGCTGGGTGCATAGCTAATTTGTAAAAAATATGCTTCTTGTGTATGATCCCTACCAACCGTGGTAGGCTCCCAACAATATGGACATGAGATGTATGGATGAGTATTTATTATTGTCATCATCACCATCATAATCATCACTTCATATATCATGTGTTGTTAAAAAGGAGCACACAAAAAAAAAGTCGACAAAAGTGTCTCTCGCCTTTTTTCCCCAAGTTTTCTATGAGCAGTCAACTTGTGCATGATGCCCAGTGAAACGCAGCAGCTCAGATTAAACCGAGTGACAAGTTGAGCATATGAAACATGTGAAAAATATGAGCACTGCTCCTCATTGTGTTTGTTTCCTTGCCATTACCAACTCTAATAATAATAGTAGTGAGTTTGAGTTACTATATTCTAAATCTTGCTCATGTCTTCCAAACGAGTCTGTGATTTTATTTTGTGCTCCAAACAGATATATACACCCTCACTTCTGCTTACTCCTGTATAATATGTAATAATAATGATAATAATCATAATGTATGAATGAATGAATGTGTAGCTCAAGTTCTTTTGTAATCATTCATGTACATTGTATTATAATACGTAAGATCCTTTCTCTAGCCACCTTAGCTAAAAAGCCTTGTCGTGTGGTATCATCAGTTCAGTAGAGTTGGAAAAGAAACTTTTTTTTTGAGCTCTTAGACACACACACACACGCAGTGCTCCAAAGCTTTTAATACTTATGTGAACAATTTTTCAAATTTATTGTCACACATTATTTTATTTCTGTCCAACTCATTCATTCCATTCCATATTACTAACTACACTACATGCATGGTTATGCTCGGCTTCCCTTTCATCCATTCAGAAATTATCTTCTGGGGATACTTTAGTTTTGGAAGAGCACAAGACTATACTATAGTTGGGAAAAAAAGTTAGTTGCTCATTCGCTTGTATCTTGTAATGTCTCTACGCTAATGGGACATTTCCGCTCAACTCTTTTATTCCTCTTGAGTACTCCTTTAGCTGACTACACATAGGATTGTTCATGTAGATTGTAGATTCTTTTCATTTATTATTGCATTACGGATTGCTTGCCATTATGACTTGTGTCTCTTCATACGTAGGCTCCCATCATCCAATATAATAATAAGATGATGATGATGAGGATGCGAGCAGCACACAGAATGTGTGCCCAGTTCTAAATAAGTATCCATAACCCTTTGGTGTACCTTGGAGAGGATATACAAAGGAACTAACATGTAGCAGTTAGTTAGTGTACAAAATGAGTACGGGACCTCATGTCGAGTGCACTGTGAGAGAAAATGAGGAAGTCATGTTCTACTGCATGCACTATTTGGGGCTTTCAGAGAGATACTACTGACAATAATTATTATTATAGTTGGTTATAATTATTATTAAACGTGTGGTAGTTGGAGTTAGTTTATACATGTAGGTAGGGAATGTGCAAGTTTGCAACTTTTCTCATCCAATTTTTGTATTCTTTCTTGGGCTATATGTTAAGAAAATTCATGACTTGGCTATCATATGAGCAGTGTGGTGAATAGATTTCTATTCATGTGAACATGCGTGATATTATGATCCTTAGAAAGGGATAATAATGGCTAGGGTTAGAGTTATAGTTAGTTAGAAGCAAGAAAAATGATGAAGTCTGAGTGAATTGAGGTGCTCTCAGCAATCATTCTTGTGTTATGAGCCTAAATAAACTCTCATTAGTTTCTGGTGTATGTACAGGGGGATGGTAGTTAGATGATGTATGGATGGACTGGCATGAAAAGACTTGGTTTCGCGTAATACATTTGATTTTAGCCAAGTTTGAAAAGAAAATGAGGAAAACGTGATAATGAATGTGGAGAGTGGTTGGTTTCAGCTCGTTCCTTAGCTAACGGTGGCTTGAGCACATTAAAAAGGAGTTCTTTGATCAGATTGGGTTGTTGGGATGATGATGATGAAATGTACGCCTCGAGTAGTGAGTGGGAAACAAGGGAGTGTTTTGTTTACAAAATTTTTAATAGGTTAAAAAAGCTGAAGATATTCAATGTTCTATATAAAGTCTTCGCCAAAGCTAATGAGGATGGAGTAGTTCTGTGGAAAAATTTATGCTCCTTTCATTTAGTTGAAAGGGAATGGGTGAAAGAATTCACTTTATTTTTCATCACTAAGTGGAAGTAAGTTAAAACAAAGGAGGAAATTTGTAATCTTATAAATTTTCCCTTCTATTGATACGAATCGCTCTTTGATTTCATTGAAATGTTATATAATTTTACTGCATTCAAATCCCCTTCATTATTTTTTTTAGCACTGTTGGCTCTAATTTCACATGGTTTTTAAAATGCGATTTGTATCTATAAATTTCTTCTTAACAAACTGTATGCACAAATATTTTTGGAATTTCGTCTATTCAAAATGTATTTACTTACTTATCTTTATTCTCTGTATAAATTCAACTCAATTACTATAGTTGACTTTCAGTTAGTAACTAACTAACTAACTAACTATACTCGCTTTTAAAATCGCATAAGTCAATTAAAACACGCCATTTGAAATTCCCTGGGATGAAAGCTCCTATAAGCATACCAATACCTCTCTCATACCGCTCCCTAATTTGCAAAAATCCTCATCCTCTCATCATTAATGCATAAACTTGTAACCTGTGCACCATATGTAATGTGTATGTAATCGGCAAGATAAATTCCCATGTGTGCTTTTCTTCATTTTCTCTCTCAGTCAGCTAGACCAAAACCAAATACCGAGTACAATAGATATACATAACATACAAACCCTCCCGTATGGTAATTGCTGGTTCAAACTTGGGACTAGATTTCCAAATCTTAGGGACTTACCAGCACAGTGGATTTATTTTATAGTTGGTTACCACTGGTAAACCTGCTCATGCATGTGAATATAGTCTGACTGACTGAGTGAATTTTCTTGGAGAAAGCTGCACCTCTTCCCACTGGGACATGTGTGCTATGGTAGTGAGTGAGTGAGTGAACTGCTGTGCCTCCCAAATTACCGGGTATTCCGCACACATCATCATTTGTTATCATCAGAGCCCGCTATGTGCGTTAGGTACTCTCACACCACACGGCATGCTATATCTGGGAGTGGAATAAGCCAACTCCACGTGAAATGTTAATAAGTTGAATCCATTTTCCTTTGTTAGAATTATTGCTCATTGAATGAAATGGGTAGCTAATGACGAAATGCTTTTCTTTAGTATGTATAGTCACTCGTTAGTTAGTTAGTTAGTATGTGTTTGGAGCCAGAAATTAGGGATTTTAGGCCATTCCGGGTGGTTTTGGTTTTACCTTTTAAGCATCGAATTGTTTTCATTTTGCGATTGAGCGTTTTGGTTTCCCGTGATTTAAGGGCGATAGGATTTTTCACATAAATACATAAATAGTTAGATGTAGACAGCTAGTCAATGCAAATTTTGGTGTGTAGTTTGGTAGTCTGAATGAATGTAAAATTCAGCTTTGTGTATTTAAAATATAAACGGACCCCAT
>Ga0210040_10002484_pt1 | contig 25941 bp, 23 predicted proteins | sample CryGeyCG12114_NA_FD_185462 | JGI IMG/M metagenome (GOLD analysis project Ga0210040, IMG submission 185462) | Groundwater microbial communities from aquifer - Crystal Geyser CG19_WC_8/21/14_NA (SPAdes) (version 2) | ecosystem: Environmental > Aquatic > Deep subsurface > Groundwater | place: USA... | reverse complement strand
CGACGTGCAGGAAGCCGACCAGCGCGCCGCGGCCCTGCTCGCGGGTGGCGGCGAAGACCTCGCCGGTGCGCCCGCGGTCGAACGCGACCTTCTCCCCGCTGTCGGCCCCAGGGCTGACCGCCGGGCTCACAGCTGGACGCCCGTGGTGCTCGCCGGGCCGTCCTCGTCCAGCTGGAGGTCGAGGTGCGGGTCGGCGCTGAGGTTGGTGCCCACCGGCCGACCGGACTCCGAGCCGGTGCCGCGGGTGTCGATGCCGAACCACTGGATGGCGGTGTCGACGTCCTTGTCCCCGCGACCGGAGAGGTTGACGAGGATGATCGACGGCTCGCCGTCCGCGCGCGGCGGCAGCGCACGGCCGAGCCGCAGCGCACCGCCGAGGCCGTGCGCGGACTCGATGGCCGGCAAGATCCCCTCGGTCTGGGTCAGCAGCCGGAACGCCTCCATCGCCTCCGCGTCGGTGACGGCCTCGTACGTCGCCCGGCCGGTCGCCGCGAGCCACGAGTGCTCGGGACCGACGCCGGGGTAGTCCAGTCCCGCCGAGATCGAGTGCGAGTCCTTCGTCTGGCCGTCGGCGTCCTGCAGGACGAAGGTCCGCATCCCGTGCAGGACGCCCACCGAGCCGGCGGAGATCGTGGCGGCGTGGCGTCCGGTCTCCACGCCGTCGCCGCCGGCCTCGTAGCCGTGCAGGGCGACCTCGGCGTCACCGATGAAGTCGGCGAAGATGCCGAGCGCGTTCGAGCCGCCGCCGACGCACGCCGCCACGGCGTCCGGCAGGCGGCCGTAGCGGGCGAGCACCTGGGCGCGCGCCTCGGTGCTGATGATCCGCTGGAACTCGCGCACCAGGAGCGGGAACGGGTGCGGTCCCGCGACCGTGCCGATCAGGTAGTGCGTGTGGTCGACGCTGGCGACCCAGTCACGCATCGCCTCGTTCATCGCGTCCTTGAGCGTCTGCGTGCCCGACTCGACCGCGACGACCTCGGCGCCGAGCAGCCGCATCCGAGCGACGTTCAGGGCCTGGCGCTCGGTGTCGACCTTGCCCATGTAGACGGTGCACTCGAGGCCGAAGAGCGCGGCCGCGGTCGCGGTGGCCACGCCGTGCTGGCCGGCCCCGGTCTCGGCGATGACGCGCGTCTTGCCCATCCGACGCGTCAGCAGCGCCTGGCCGAGGACGTTGTTGATCTTGTGCGAGCCCGTGTGGTTGAGGTCCTCGCGCTTGAGCAGCACCAGCGGGGCGGGACCCTGGGCCGGTCGCGCGTGCTCGGCGAAGCGGGTCGCGACCGTGATCGGCGACGGGCGTCCGGTGTAGTCGGCGAGCAGGCCGGAGAGCTCGGCCGCGAACTCCGGGTCGGCCATGGCCGAGCGGAACTCCTGCTCGAGCTGCGCGAGCGCCGCCCAGAGCGCCTCGGGGACGAACTTGCCCCCGAACTGGTCGAAGTGACCGCGGGCGTCGGGCAGTGCGCTGACCACAGGAGGAACCTTTGCTGTTCGAGGGACGGCCCGTCGACGCGGGCCTGGAGGGAGAATACGGTCCGGACCCGCAGCCGGGGCTGCGACTTTCGCGGCTGGAGGGGTCAGCTGCGGTGGACGGCCGGGTGCGCGCCGGCCGCGACCAGGTCGGCCACGCCGCTGCGCGGGTCCCGCCCGGTCACGAGGGCCTCGCCGACCAGGACGACGTCCGCTCCCGCACGGGCCAGCTCGATCACGTCGTGCGGCCCCCGTACGCCGGACTCCGCGACCCGGACGATGCCGTCGGGGATGAGCGGGGCCAGCCGGGCGAAGGTGGTGGGGTCCACCTCGAGGGTCTGCAGGTTGCGGTTGTTCACCCCGATCAGGCGCGCGCCGGCGTCGACCGCCCGGCGCACCTCGTCGGCGGAGTGCGTCTCGACCAGCGGGGTCAGCCCGATGGACTCGGCCCGCTCGAGCAGGCCGATCAGCTGGGCGTCGCCGAGCGCCGCCACGATGAGCAGGATGAGGTCGGCACCGGCGGCCCGCGCCTCGAAGAGCTGGTAGGGCGTCACCACGAAGTCCTTGCGCAGGACCGGGACCGCGACGGAGCAGCGGACGCGGACCAGGTCCTCGAGCGTGCCCGAGAACCGCCGCTGTTCGGTCAGCACGGAGATGACCGCGGCGCCGCCGGCCTCGTACTCCGCCGCCAGCGCGGCCGGGTCGTCGATCGTCGCGAGCGCCCCACGGCTCGGGCTCGACCGCTTGACCTCGGCGATGACCGAGATGCCCGGCCCCCGGAACACCGGCATGGGGTCCAGCGCCGGGTCGACGTGCTGGCACCGCTCCTTCAAGCGGTCCAGCGAGACGTCGGCCTGGCGCAGCTCGAGGTCCTCGCGGACCCCGGCGACGATGTCGTCGAGCACTCCCATTGCGTGTCCCCCGCGTCCTACGTCGTGTCCATGGAACGTGCCCTAGCGGGCCCCGTGCCCCGTCTTCTGCAGGACCAGCGCGGCGATCCCGGCGATCACGAGCAGCGCGACACCGATGCCGAACACCACCCACGCCTGGAACACCACGCCGAAGCCCCCGATGATCACGGCGACCATCGCGGTCAGGCTGCCGACCCAGGCCGCGAGCGTCTGCCCGTGGTGGATCGGCTTCTGGCGCTTCTCCTCCGGGTCGGAGACGTTCGAGCGCCGACCGGTGCCGGACTGGTCCGCTGCGGGGGACGGGGCTGCCATCGAGCTGCTCCTTGCTCCACCGGGTCAGGTGGGCTCGTCGGTCCGGGCGGCCACCCGGGGCTTCATTGTGACCCCGGGAGGTTGTTCGTGCACATCGGCCTCGGCGGATGAGGCCGGGCCGCTCGACTTCGTGTCGTCCCGCGCCGTGGGGTCCACCCCGGCGTCCTGCAGCCGCCACAGCGAGGCGGGGTCCTCCTCGCGGGAGCCGTCGGTGCCCGCACCGTCGGACGTCGGCCGCCCTGTCGACACCAGGTCGGGGCGCTCGAACCGTGCCGCTCGCGACGGCCACCGCGCCGCCGTCAGCGTCATCAGTCCGGCCGCGAGGACGACCAGCAGGCCTGCGGCGGCGTACACGTACGGCCACGCGGTGCCGAGCAGCGCGAACTGGTCGGCGAGGCTGACCTCGAGGACCCGGGTGCGCACCGTCCCGGAGTCGGGTCGGGGGCGGGTCAGGCCCAGGACCACGACGCCCGCGCCCGCCAGCAGCAGCAGGACGCCGAGCACCCGCCGACCCCGGCTCCGCAGCACCAGCCCGAGCAGCGCCCCGGCCAGGACGACCAGGGCGAGCGCCTGGGCCAGGCCGCCGGTGGCCTCCGTGCCCGGGAAGGCCACCGAGACCCCGGTGCCCGCGGCCCGCCACCAGGCCCGTGACCCGGCCACCAGCGCCAGCACGGCGCCCACGGCCAGCCCGCCCAGCGCGAGGCTGCGCTGACCGCCCGAGCGTCGGCGTGCCGGTGTGGTGACCTCCGGACCCGCGACCGCGCTCACGACCCGACCGACGTGGTCGCACCGGCGGCGACGGGCAGCACCACCGCCGGCAGCGGCCGGGCGTCGAAGCAGGTGGCGTCGCCGGTGTGGCAGGCCGCGCCCTCCTGCGAGACCGTCACCAGGAGCGTGTCGCCGTCGCAGTCCAGCCGGACCCCGCGCACCCACTGCCGGTGCCCGCTGGTCTCGCCCTTGACCCAGTACTCGCTGCGGCTGCGGGAGTAGAAGGTCGAGCGGCCGGTGGTCAGGGTGCGGTGCAGGGCCTCGTCGTCCATCCAGCCGACCATGAGGACGTCGCGCGACTCCTCGTCCTGCACGACGGCCGGCACCAGGCCCGCGGCGTCGCGCTTGAGCAGGCTGGCGATCGCGGGGTCGAGCCCCGACGACGTGGTCGGCGACGCGGTCATGCACCCAGTGTCCACGCCTCCGACGGGGTACCCGGGCATCGCCGGACGGCGAGAGACGGGGTCGGCGCGCCACTACCATCGACCCTTGTGACGTTTGCCCAGTCCGAGCGGTCCGAGCTCGCCGACCTCCTCGACCGGGTCGGCCCTGACGCGCCGACGCTGTGCGAGGGCTGGGACGCCCACGACCTGGCCGCCCACCTGTGGATCCGCGAGACGGACCCGGTGGGTGCCGGCGGCATCGTCGCGCGGCCCCTGGCCGGGTTCCTGGACCGGCGGATGGCCGAGACCCGTGCGCGCTGGCCGTACGTCGAGCTCGTCGACAAGGTCCGCAACGGGCCGGCGAGGTTCTCCGTGTTCGCCATCCCCGGCGTCGACGAGGGCGCGAACACGATCGAGTACTTCGTGCACCACGAGGACGTCCGCCGAGGCGGCGCCGACCCCGAGCCCCCGCGGGCGCTGCCCGACGAGGTCGAGGGCTGGCTCTGGCGCCGGCTCAAGCTGCTGGCCCGCGCGCAGTTCCGGCACTCCTCGGTCGGCGTGGTGCTGGAGCGCGAGGGTTCGCGGGGCGCGGACGGCGAGCCGGAGACCATCCGCGCCGCCGCCGGCGCCCACATCGTCACCGCGGTGGGACGTCCCAGCGAGCTGACGCTGCTCGCGCACGGGCGCAGCCGCAACGCCCAGGTGCGCCTGGTGGGCGAGCCGGACGCGGTCGAGCAGCTGCTGGGGTCCGAGCTCCGCGAGTAGCGCGCAGACTTGCGGCATGAGAAGCGCACCTGCCCGCATCACCGCCCGTGTGGTCGGGATCATCGCGATCGTCGTCGGCGCCGTCTGGGTCGGGCAGGGCCTCGGCTACCTCCCCGGCAGCGTCATGAGCGGGGTGCGGTTCTGGTTCTGGGTCGGGGCCGCCTGTGTGCTGGTCGGCCTGGCCCTGCTCTTCGCGTCCCGCCGTCCGGCACCCGCGTCCCGCGCTTGACCGGCCCGTAACACGGCGGGCCTAGGGTCTGCGGGATGAACTTCCTCCCGGGGATCCCGTGCCCGCCGAGCTGACCCTCGGGGCCGAGGAGGAGCTGCACCTCGTCGACCTGGACAGCTGGAAGCTGGTCGGGCGCGCACCGCAGCTGCTGTCCCGGCTCCCGAGCGCCAACTACTCCGCCGAGATCCAGCGGACCACGGTCGAGACGAACACCGACGTCGTCGACACCCTCGACGGGCTGCGGGCCGAGCTGCTCCGGCTGCGCCGGCTGCTGGTCAGCGAGGCGGCCAAGGACAACGTCGGGATCGCAGCCGTCGGCACCGCCCCGAGCGCGGCGTTCGCCGACTTCGAGCTGACGACGACCGGGCGCTACGGGCGGATGCAGGAGCAGTACCGGACGCTCGTCGACGAGCAGCTGATCTGCGGACTGCAGATCCACGTCGGGGTCTCCGACCGCGACCTCGCGGTCGAGATCATGCAGCGGATCGCGCGCGACCTGCCGGTGCTGACGGCGCTGTCGGCGAGCTCGCCCTACTTCAACGAGCAGGACACCGGCTACTCCTCGATCCGCACCATCATCTGGCAGCGCTGGCCCAGTGCGGGGGCGACCGGCCCGCTGCGCTCCGCGCAGGAGTACGACGAGCTGCTGGCCGACCTGATCCGCAGCGGCGTGATCGCCGACGAGAAGATGGCCTACTTCGACGTACGCCCGTCCTCGCACGCGCCGACCCTGGAGCTGCGCGTCTGCGACGTCTGCCCGGTGGTCGACGACGCGATCCTGATCGCGGGCCTGTTCCGGGCCGCGGTCCGGGCGGCCGAGATCGAGATCGCCGAGGGCCGCCCGTACGAGCCGCTCGCCCCGCCGATGCACCGCGCGGCCCTCTGGCAGGCCGCCCGCGGCGGGCTCTCGGGCAACCTGCTCGACCGCAGCCCGCACCCCCGCCCGGTCCCGGCCGCCGACGCCGTCTGGGCGATGGTGGACCGTCTGGCCGGTCCGCTCGCCGAGCTCGGGGACCTCGACGAGGTCCGTTGGCTGGCGGAGGCGGCGCTGGCCCGGGGCAACTCCGCCGACCGGCAGCGGGCCGCGTACGCGGAACGGGGCCGGCTCGGCGACGTCATGGAGCTGGTGGTGGCCGAGACCCGTGGCCCGGCCGGCGGTCCGCGGCCGGTCGCCCCGGAGCTGCGCCGCTACCGGTCCCGCGCGGGCGACGAGGCGATCGGGTCGAACCGTCGACCGCGTCCCGTCTACGAGGACCTGGTCGAGGTGTTCCGCGACCTCGACGCCGACCGGATCGGCGAACGGGCGCGCGCCCGGGACTCCTGGGTCGCCGACCACGGGGTCACCTTCGGGGTCGACGGGACCAAGCAGCTCTTCAGCATCGACCTGATGCCCCGGATCGTCTCGCCGCACGAGTGGCGAGAGCTCAGCCGCGGGCTGGTGCAGCGCGCCCGCGCCATCGAGTCGTTCCTGCGTGACGTGTACGGCGAGCAGCGGATCCTGCGCGACGGGCTGCTCAAGGCGGACCTCGTCACCGACTCGCCCGGGTGGCGCACCGAGGCGAGCCGGCTCCCGCCCGGCACCGTCCGCGCGCCGGTGATGGGCTTCGACCTGGTGCGCAACGAGTTCGGCGGCTGGCGGGTGCTCGAGGACAACGTCCGCAACCCGTCGGGTGCGGGCTACGCCCTGGCCATCCGCGACCTGCTGGACGCCGTCATGCCCGACCTCCCCCGCCCGAGCGGCCTGCTCGACCCGGGGATGGCGATGCCCCTGCTGCGCTCGACCCTCCTGCAGGGACGGCCCGACGGCACCGCGGCGCTGCTCTCGAGCGGCCCGGACAGCTCGGCGTGGTTCGAGCACCAGCTGCTCGCGGAACGTGCCGACCTCCTCCTCGTCGGGGCCGACGACCTCGAGGTGGTCGACGGCGAGGTGCGCCTGGGCGCCGGTCACCCCGAGGCCGGCCGTCGGCTCGACGCGCTCTACCTGCGTCTCGACGACGAGCTCGTCGACCTCGTCGACGCCGCCGGTCGCCCCGTCGGCGCCGAGGTCTTCGCCGTGGCCGAGGCCGGCGGCGTGACGCTCGCGAACGCTCCCGGCAACGGCGTCGCCGACGACAAGGCCATGTACTGCTACGTGCCCGAGCTGATCGGCTACTACCTCGACGAGCACCCGACGCTGGAGTCCGTCCCGACCTACCGCACCGGGGAGCAGAGCGAGTACCGGATGGTCCTGGACCGGGTCGGCGAGCTCGTCACCAAGCCCGTCGACGGCCACGGGGGCGCGGGCGTGCTGATCGGCCCGGACGCGTCGGCGGCCGAGGTGTCGGAACGCCGCGCGGAGATCGCCGCCAACCCGGCCGGCTGGGTCGCGCAGGAGGTCGTCGCCCTCTCGTCGCACCCGACGCTCTCGGGCAGCCTGCTGCAGCCGCGCCACGTCGACCTCCGCGTGTTCGCCTACGTCACGGGGACCGGGCCGGACGACGTGCGCCTCGGCAGCCTCGGGCTGACCCGGATGGCGCCGGAGGGCTCGCTGGTGGTGAACTCCTCCCGCGGCGGCGGGGCCAAGGACACCTGGATCATCGGCGACCCGGACGCGGTTCCGGACCCCGTCGATGCGTGGGAAGCAGACGACGACACGACGGGAGCCCGCTGATGTGCGGTTTGTCGGGGGAGATCCGGTTCGACGGGCGCGACGCGGAGGCGTTGGCCTGCTCGAGGATCACCGAGGCCATGTCCCACCGGGGCCCCGACGGGTTCGGGCTGTGGGCGCGCGGCTCGGTCGCGCTCGGGCACCGGCGGCTGTCGATCATCGACCTGAGCGCCGCCGGCGGTCAGCCGATGGTGGACTCCCCGCTCGGGCTGACCGTGGCCTTCAACGGCTGCATCTACAACTACCAGGAGCTCCGCGCCCAGCTCGAGGGCCACGGGCACCGCTTCTTCTCCACCTCCGACACCGAGGTGATCGGCAAGGCGTACGCGCAGTGGGGCACGTCCTGCGTCGACCACTTCCTCGGGATGTTCGCCTTCGCCGTCGTCGAGCACGCGTCCGGCCGGGTCGTGCTGGCGCGCGACCGGCTCGGCATCAAGCCGCTCTACCTCGACGAGACCCGCGAGCGGCTGCGGTTCGCGTCCTCGCTGCCCGCGCTGCTGCAGGGCGGCGGCACCGACACGTCCATCGACCCGGTCGCGCTCGCGTGCTACATGTCGTTCCACAGCATCGTGCCGCCGCCGCGGACCATCCTCAACGGGGTCAAGAAGCTGCCGCCGGCGACCGTCCGGGTGATCGAGCCCGACGGGACCTCGACCGAGCACGTCTACTGGACCCCGGCCTTCGAGCGCGACCCCGCGCGCTCCTCGTGGAGCAGCCGCGACTGGGAGGAGGCGCTGCTCGACTCCCTCCGCGTCGCCGTCGACCGCCGGATGGTGTCCGACGTCCCGGTCGGGGTGCTGCTCTCGGGCGGCATCGACTCCTCCCTGGTCGTCGCCCTGCTCGCCGAGGCCGGGCAGCACGACCTCAAGACGTTCAGCATCGGCTTCGAGAGCAGCGGCGGTGAGAGCGGTGACGAGTTCGAGTACTCCTCGCTCGTGGCGAAGCGCTTCGGCACCGACCACCACCGGATCCTCATCGACGACTCCCGCCTGCTGCCCGGCGTGGACGCGACGATCGCCGCGATGAGCGAGCCGATGGTCAGCCACGACTGCGTCGCCTTCTACCTGCTCAGCCAGGACGTCGCGCAGAGCGTGAAGGTCGTCCAGTCCGGACAGGGCGCCGACGAGGTGCTCGGCGGCTACGACTGGTATCCCCCGCTGGCCGGGGTCGCCCGCGAGGACGCGGCCGAGGCGTACGCGAGCGTGTTCTTCGACCGGCGCTGGTCGGCGATGTCCGGGCTCCTGTCCCCGGAATGGCTGATCGACCACGACGCGCCGAGCGAGTTCGTGGCCCGGCGGTTCGCCGAGCCGGGGGCGCAGACCGCGGTGGACGCGGCCCTGCGCAGCGACACGACCGTGATGCTGGTCGACGACCCGGTCAAGCGCGTCGACAACATGACCATGGCCTGGGGCCTGGAGGCGCGGGTGCCCTTCCTCGACCACGAGCTGGTCGAGCTCGCCGGCCGCATCCCGCCCGGGCTCAAGCTGGCCGACGGCGGCAAGGGCGTGCTCAAGCGCGCGGCGCGCGGCGTGGTGCCCGACGAGGTGATCGACCGCACCAAGGGCTACTTCCCCGTGCCGGCCATCCGGCAGCTGCAGGGCCCCATGCTCGCCAAGGTGCGCGACGCCCTGACCGACCCCGCAGCCCGGCGGCGGGGCCTGTTCTCCGACTCGGCGGTGCAGTCCCTGCTGGCCGACCCGAACACCACGCGTACGCGGCTCGGCTCGAACGCGCTGTGGCAGCTCGGCCTGCTCGAGATGTGGCTCCAGCACCACGGGGTGGGCTAGGTGGCGGGAGGCGGAGAGCTCGCCACGGCCGCGGTGCACCCGGTCGGCGCCCGGCGACGTCCACCCTCGCCGTCGCTGGCCGAGGCCGTGCGCCTGGGTGACGAGCTGGTGGACGCCTGGGGCAGCTGGGCCCCGACGCTCTCCCCCGACTGCGCGCAGGTCGCGTTCGTGAGCGACCGGACCGGCACCCCGCGCCTGTTCGTGCAGGACCTGCTCACCGGTCCGGACGTGGGCGACACGGTGCCGGAGGCGCGCACGATCGAGCTGTCCGAGGACCCCGTGGTCTCGGTGAGCTGGTCGGCCGACGGGGGCTGGCTCGCCTGCGCCGTCGCGACGGGGGGCGGGGTCCGGACCCAGGTGTGGGTCGTCCGCCCGGACGGCACCGACGCGCGTCGGATCGCGGGATCGGAGTCCGTGCACGCCGAGCTCGGTCCCTGGACGCGCAGCGGGCACCGGGTCAGCCTGTCCATCCCGGCCGAGCACGTCGGCGAACCGACGCGGGCCTACCTCGTGGACCCGGCCAACGGCGAGATGTACGCCCTGGCCGACGGGGACCTGATCTCCGTGCTCGACCTCTCGGTCGACGAGGACTACGTCGTGCTCAAGGACGGGCAGCGCGGCCGGCAGTTCTGCGTGGTGGTCGACCGCGTCGCCGACGCCGACCTCCCGCTGCTGCCCTATCCCGCGACGGGGTCGACGGACCGCGCGATCATCCGTCCAGCGCCGCCCGGGGACCCGCTCCCGCCGGACCACCCGGAGGGGCTGACGCCCCTCATCGCCTACCTGGCCACCGACGCCGGGCTCCCCCGCCGCCAGCTCGTGGCGATCCCGCTGGGTCCGTCCGGCTGGCGCGGCCAGTCCGGCGTCCTGGCCCCGCGACCCGACGCGGAGCTGGAGGGGCTGGACGCCGACGACGCCGGGCACCGGCTCCTGCTGGTCTGGAACGTGGCCGGCGGCCGCTCGGAGCTCGAGCTCGTCGACGCGTGGACCGGCGAGGCCGAGGTGGTCGAGGACGTCCCGGGCTCGGTGATCTCCGGGGTGCTGCTGAGCCGCGACGGCTCGACGGCGCTGATGGCGGTCGAGGGACCCGAGCGCCCGCGCGAGCTGTGGTGCCTCGACGTCGCGACCCGGACCTGGTCGCTGGCCACCGCCCGACCGTCACGCCCGCCGCAGCGCCTCGTGCGCCCCACGCTGGAGTTCCTGCACGGCCGTGACGGCCTGCCGCTGACCGGGTGGCTCTACCGACCGCCGGGCTCGGTCGGCCCCGGTCCCGCGATGCTCAGCCTGCACGGCGGTCCCGAGGCGCAGGAGCGCCCCACGTTCAGCCCGCAGCACCAGGCGATGGCGGCCGCCGGGATCGCGGTGTTCGCCCCGAACATCCGGGGGTCGTCCGGCTTCGGGCGGGCGTTCGTGCACGCCGACGACCTCCATGGCCGACGCGACGCCTTCGACGACGTGCTGGCCTGCGAGGAGTTCCTGATCAGGCTCGGGGTCGCCGAACCGGGCCGCGTCGCGGTGACGGGTCGCTCGTACGGCGGCTACCTCACGCTGGCGATGCTCGCCTTCGCCCCGGGCGTCTTCGCCGCCGGCGTCGACGTCTGCGGGATGTCGGACCTGCACACCTTCTACCGCGACACGGAGGCGTGGATCGCGGCGGCCGCGGTGACCAAGTACGGCGACCCGGAGCGCGACTGGGCGCTGCTGCGGGCGCTCTCGCCGATGCAGCAGGTGGCGAACATCGACGTGCCCCTGCTCGTGGCCCACGGCGAGCTCGACACGAACGTCCCGTACGGCGAGGCCACGCAGGTGGTCGTGGCGCTGCGCGAGCTCGGTCGCCCGGTCGAGCTGCTGCCCCTGCCCGGCGAGGGGCACGAGTACCGGCGGGCGGACTCGCGCCGGCTGCTGCTGGGTGCGATGCTGCTGTTCCTCGACGAGGCCCTGAGCCGGTAGCGGCCGCTGCCGCGGCACCCGTCGCCGACCGGTGGACGGGGGTGCGGCATCATGCCAGCGGGCGGCGGGGTGCCGTCCGCCGTCGCACGAGAGGAAGTCATGAGCATTCTGGTCGCCGTCACCAACAGCCCCGAGGGCAAGGCGGCCCTCGAGGCCGCAGCCAACGAGGCCGGCCACCTCAACGTCCCGCTGACCGCGGTCAACCTCACGGGTGCCGATCTCGACGTCTCGCAGCTCGCCGTCGGCGTACCGGTCGAGGTCGTGGTGCCCACGGGCGGCTCCGACGTCGACGAGGTCGAGCAGGTCCTGCAGGTGATCGAGGAGCGTTCCGAGGTGACCCGCCTGGTCGTCGGGGTCCGCAAGCGCTCCCCCATCGGCAAGGCCGTCCTCGGCAGCATCGCCCAGCGCCTCATCCTCGAGTCGAGCGTCCCCGTGCTCTCGGTGAAGACCTCCGACGCAGAGACGCGCAGCTGAGGCGGTCCTGCCACCGAGTGCGCTTGCGCACCCGACGAACGGCGTGTCGGGTGCGCTAGCGCGCAGTGGCGAAGAGGGTCCGCCACTCCGGGTTGAACACCGGAGCGGGCCCGTCGCACCCGCGCTCGAGAAGTGCCTGGTGCACGCCGAGCACCACGACACGCGGTGGTCGCACGCGCTCCGCGGTCATGCAGACGAGCGTGTGGTCGTCCTCGACGAGGCACTCCTGGCGCCAGAACGTCGCGGTTCCACTGCTTGCGGTCGAGCCGGTGCTGGTCCCTCTCGTCCTCGACGAGGATCCGCCAGGGTCGTAGCAGCAGGTCGATGCGGCCCACCTGACGGCCCTTCGCACTGACCCTCTGGGTTGACCTCGGGCTCGGGAGGGCCTGACAGCACGAGCGTGAGCCGGAGCCGGGTCTTTCGTAGGGAGTCGACGCGTCGTCGTACCAGGGCGGAGGCTCGGCGGGCGTGTGCGCTCCCAGGTCCTCGCGCCACGCCAGCCGCCCGGACCAGGTCCTCGGGCGACGTGAGCTTCAGCCGCACAGCCGGTCACCGCTGTCGACGAGGTCCACGAGGTCCAGCTCCCGGGCCGCCGGGACGAACGCGGGCGCCGGTCGACCTGCCGTCTCGACGACCTCGGCGGTGGAACGTCGTACGCGGAGCCCGGGCCGACGCACCTGGTGCGGGTGCGCCGTGACGAACCCCAGCGGCTCCTCCCCGCCGACCTCGATCCCGAGGAGGTGGAGCGCCGTGACGTCGTCGGGCCGGGCGTCGCTCGGGAGCACCCGCCGGGCGGCGTCGACCCTGGTCAGGAGGGAGCGACCCGCCCCGGCGGGCACGTAGACGCCACGGAGCTCCCGACGAACCGAGCGACCGCGTAGCGCAGCGCGGCCACAGCCGTGCTCCTGGGCCTGGGCGGTGGTGAAGGCCTCGGACACGAGGAGACCTTTCCCCGCTCGGCGGGGGGAAGGAAGGGTCGAGGTGTTGTCCGTCCTTCAGCTGCGCGCTCCCGCACCTCGGTCACGGCGTGTCGGGTGCGGAAGTGCGCAGCTGCGGATCAGGTCAGGCGCTCCAGAACCAGCTCGCGTACGCGGCCGGCGTCGGCCTTGCCGCCCATGGACTTCATCACGGCGCCGATGAGGGCGCCGGCGGCCTGGACCTTGCCGGCACGGATCTTGTCGGCGACACCGGGGTTGGCCGCGATGGCCTCGTCGACGGCGGCGCCGAGAGCGCCCTCGTCGGACACGACCGCGAGCCCGCGGGCGGCGACGACCTCCTCCGGCGTCCCTTCGCCGGCCAGCACGCCCTCGAGAACCTCACGGGCGAGCTTGTCGTTGAGGGTGCCGGCGTCGACCAGGCCCTGCAGCCGGGCCACATCAGCGGGCCCGACGGGCAGCTGCTCGAGCTCGACCCCGTCGGCGTTCGCCTTGCGGGTCAGCTCGCCCAGCCACCACTTGCGCGCGGCCTGCGGGGTGGTGCCGGCGTCGACCGTCGCCTCGACCAGGTCGAGGGCGCCGGAGGCGACGACGTCGCGCAGCTCGGCCTCGCTGAAGCCCCACGCCGCGCTGATCCGGCGCAGCCGCTTGGCCGGCGCCTCCGGCAGGGTCGCCCGAAGCGACTCCACCCACTCCCGGGTCGGTGCCACCGGGACGAGGTCGGGGTCGGGGAAGTAGCGGTACTCCTCCGCCTGCTCCTTGCTCCGCCCGGACGAGGTCGTGCCCGGCCCCTCCTGCCAGTGACGCGTCTCCTGCTTGATCCGCCCGCCGTCGCTGAGCACCGCCGCCTGCCGGCCGATCTCGTAGCGGATGGCGCGCTCGACGCTGCGCAGGGAGTTGACGTTCTTGGTCTCGGTCCGGGTCCCGAGCGGGGAGTCGGGCGTCGGGCGCAGCGAGACGTTGGCGTCGCAGCGCAGCGAGCCCTGCTCCATCCGGACGTCGGAGACGCCGAGCCCGCGCAGCAGGTCGCGCAGCATCGCCACGTACGCCCGGGCCACCGCGGGCGCGTACTTCCCGGCGCCCTCGACCGGCCGCGTGACGATCTCGATCAGCGGCACCCCGGAACGGTTGTAGTCCAGCAGGGAGTGGTCGGCGCCGTGGATGCGCCCGGTCGCGCCGCCCACGTGCAGCGACTTGCCGGTGTCCTCCTCCATGTGGGCCCGCTCGATCTCGATCCGGTACGTGCGCAGCACGCCCTCGTCGTCGGGCACCTCGACCTCGGCCCACCCGTCGTACGCGATCGGCTCGTCGTACTGGCTGATCTGGTAGTTCTTCGGCTGGTCGGGGTAGAAGTAGTTCTTCCGCGCGAAGCGGCACCAGGACGCGATCGAGCAGTTCAGCGCGAGGCCGATGCGGATCGCGGACTCCACCGCCTTGGCGTTCACCACGGGCAGCGAGCCGGGCAGGCCGAGGCAGGTCGGGCAGACCTGCGTGTTGGGCTCGGCACCGAACTCGGTCGCGCAGCCGCAGAACATCTTCGACGCGGTGTTCAGCTCGACGTGCACCTCGAGCCCGAGCACCGGGTCGAAGCGGCCGACCGCGTCGTCGTAGTCCATCACCAGGTCGGGGGCGGTCACGGTCACTTCGTTCCTCCGTCGGTCACGAGCTCGGGGGCCTGGGCCAGCAGCGGACCGCCCCAGCGCTCCTCGAGCGCACGTTCCAGCGCGGCGCCGACGCGGTAGAGCCGGTCGTCGGCGAGCGGCGGTGCCATCACCTGCAGCCCGACCGGAAGCCCGTCCTCGGGGGCCAGACCCACCGGGAACGAGGCGCTCGCGTTGCCCGCGAGGTTGGACGGGATGGTGCAGAGGTCGTTCAGGTACATGGCCAGCGGGTCGTCGACCTTCTCCCCGAGACGGAACGCGGTCGTCGGGGTCGAGGGCGACACGAGCACGTCCACCTGCGCGAACGCCCGCTCGAAGTCGCGCGAGACGAGGGTGCGGACCTTCTGCGCCTGCCCGTAGTAGGCCTCGTAGTAGCCGCTCGAGAGCGCGTACGTGCCCAGGATGATCCGGCGCTTCACCTCGGCGCCGAAACCGGCCTCGCGGGTCAGCCCCATCACCTCCTCGGCGTCGTGGCTGCCGTCGTCCCCGGCCCGCAGGCCGAAGCGCATCCCGTCGAACTTGGCCAGGTTGGAGCTCGCCTCGCTCGGCAGGATGAGGTAGTAGGCCGGCAGCGCGTACGCGAAGCTCGGGCAGGAGACCTCGACGACCTCGGCCCCGAGGCCGGTCAGCACCTCGACCGCCTCGTGGAAGCGCTGCTCCACGCCGGGGGCGTAGCCCTCGCCGCCGAGCTCGCGCACGATGCCGATCCTGAGCCCACGCACGTCGCCGGAGCGGGCCGCGGCGACCACGTCGGGCACCGGGGCGTCCACCGAGGTCGAGTCGAGCGGGTCGTGCCCGGCGATGACCGCGTGCAGCAGGGCGGCGTCGAGGACGGTGCGGGCGCACGGGCCGGGCTGGTCGAGGCTGGAGGCCAGCGCGACGAGGCCGTACCGGGAGGTGCCGCCGTACGTCGGCTTGATCCCGACCGTGCCGGTGACGGAGGCGGGCTGCCGGATCGAGCCGCCGGTGTCGGTGCCGATGGCCAGCGGCGCCTCGAAGGCGGCCAGCGCGGCGGCCGACCCGCCGCCGGAGCCGCCCGGGATCCGGTCCAGGTCCCACGGGTTGTGGGTGGGGCCGTAGGCCGAGTTCTCCGTGGACGAGCCCATCGCGAACTCGTCGAGGTTGGTCTTGCCGAGGATGACCAGGCCGGCGTCGAGCATGCGGCGGGTGACGGTCGAGTCGTAGGGCGGGACCCAGCCCTGCAGGACCTTGGACCCGGCCGTGGTCGGCGCTCCGGCGTAGGTCAGCACGTCCTTGAGCGCCACGGGGACGCCGGCGAGCGGGCCGAGAGACTGCCCGGCGGACCGGGCCTCGTCGACCCTCGCGGCGGCAGCCAGCGCACGCTCGCCGTCGACGTGCAGGAAGGCGTGCACGGCGGGCTCCACAGCGGCCATGCGGTCGAGGTGCGCCTGCGTCACCTCGCGCGCGCTCACGTCGCCCGAAGCGATCGAGGCGGCCAGGTCGGCGGCGGTGGCGCGGGTCAGGTCGTCGCTCATCAGGCGTCCTCCCCCAGGATCCGCGGGACGCGGAACCGGTCGTCCTCAGCCGCGGGCGCACCGGCGAGGACCGCCTCGCGCGGCAGCGACGGGCGGACCACGTCGGCGCGGAACACGTTCTCCAGGGGCAGCGGGTGCGACGTGGGCGGGATGTCGGCGGCCGCGACCTCGGACACCTTGGCGACCGCCTCGAGGATCGCGTCCAGCTGCGGCGCCAGGTGGGCCAGCTCGCCCGGGGTCAGCTCGATGCGGGCCAACCGGGCCAGGTCGGCCACGTCGTTCGGCGTCAACGGCACTGGGCGTCACTCCTCGAGATCACGTGCACGGGGTCCGGCTGCTGCCGAGCAGCGACCGAAGGCCCATCCTAGGACCGCACCCTGACGGTTCTGGCCCGGGAAAGTCCTCAGACCCCGAGCGGGCGCAGCACCGCGCCGGTCTTGAGCTTGGGCGTGAAGAACGTCGACTTCGGCGGCATGAGCAGGCCCTCGCGAGCCGTCCGCTCGATCTCGGCGAGGCTGACCGGACGGACGAGCACAGCGGCGACCGCGACCCGGTCGGCCACCGCGTCGAGGGCCGGGCCGAGCCCGTGCAGGTACGACGTCTGCAGCTCCACGCCCTCGAGCGCGGTCTCGAGCCAGACGCCGTCCAGGGCGCGGGCACCGTCGAACACCCCGGGTCGCGGGTCGAGCCGCCAGGCACCGGTGGCGGTCAGCAGGACGAGGACGCCCGCGCTCGTCAGCGCCTGCAGGGTCCCGAGGTCGAAGCCCTTCGTCGGGGTCAGGACGAACGAGCGCTCGAGCGCCGCCCGCAGGGTCTCCACCTCGACCCCGGAGTACAGCCGGTTGATGGCCTCCACGCTGAGCTGGTCGGCGACGAGCTCGGCCACGAAGGCCAGCGTGAGCTCGGCGTCGGTGTCCTCGCGCCCGGTCGCCGCACGCACCTCGTCGCGATAGGTCCGGCTGACGGCGTAGCGGTGGTGGCCGTCGGCGATCAGCACGTCGTCGCTGGCCAGCAGGTCGCGGACCGCGGCGACGCGCGCCGGGTCGGTGACCCGTTCCCAGACGTGCTCCACCGTCGGGCCGTCCGTGTCGTCCGAGCTGTCCAGGAGTCGTCCGACCGGTTCGCCGGGCTCGGCCAGCAGCGCGGCGAGACCGGACGCGAGGGACAGCCCCCACACCGGCGAGAGGTTGGCCCGGGTCGCGCGCGTCAGCTCCAGCCGGTCGGTCGCGTCCTTGGGGATCGTCCGCTCGTGCGGCAGGACACCGCCACCGCCGGCTGCGCGGCCTGGCGCGTCGACGACCTCCAGCGCGCCCAGCACGCCCGCCACGTCCCGCCTGGTCCCGCTGCCGTCGGTGAACCGCAGCCGGTAGATCGTGAACGAGGGCTCGGGATCGAGCTCGAGCACGCCGTCGGCGACCCAGCCCGCGAGCGTGCGGGCGGCCACCTCGTACCGGTCCGCCCCGCCGCGCGGCACGTCGACCCGCGTGACGTTGTGCGGCGACCCGGCCTGCAGGGCGTCGACGTCGTGATCGTCGAGGACGTCGTACGGCGGGGCCAGCAGCGGCTCCAGGTCGGACGCCGCGTAGCGGAGGGCGCGGAACGGCTCGAAGCGGGGCACCTGCTCATTGTCTCCGCTCCGCTCCGGCGCGGACCGGGCTGGTCCCGAAGGCGTCCGGGCCGAGCCAGCCTCAGTCCTAACCGGGCCGACATGTTCCGGTAATGGCCCTCTGTCACCATGAAGCGGTGTTCTTGCTGCGGGTCACCCTGCCCGACCGGCCGGGTTCGCTCGGTGCGGTCGCCACCGCCATGGGTGGGGTAGGCGGTGACATCAACGCCGTCGAGATCGTCGAGAAGGGCAACGACGTGGTCGTCGACGACTTCATCGTCGACCTGCCGCCGAACCAGCTGCCCGAGAGCCTCGTCTCGGCCTGCCAGAACCTCGAGGGCGTGCACGTCGAGTGGATCGCGCGCTACCCGGAGGGCGGTGGGCTCCAGTCCGACCTGGAGGCGCTCGAGCGGATGGCCGCCGACCCGGTGCACGCTGCCGAGACGCTCGTCTCGCTGTGCCCGGTCGTGTTCCGGTCGCACTGGGCGATCCTCGTCGCGACCGGTCCCGAAGGCCCGGAGATGACCTTCTCGACGACGCTGGCCCCCGACGTCAGCCCTTCGCTGGCGGCCCGGCTGGCGCCGTTCGACGTCACCCACCGGCTCGACCTCGAGACCGGCTGGGCGCCGGGCTGGGGCGACTGCACCGTGGTGGTCACGCCGATCACCCAGGACCGCGCGATCGTCGTCGGGCGCCAGGGTGGACCCGTGTTCCTCGACTCCGAGGTCGCCCGGCTCCACCACCTCGCCGCCCTCGTCAAGTAGGCCGCCTCTCCGGCAGGCACAATGCCGGGGACGGGGGTGCGCGTGGACGACTACGGCTGGGCCGAGCTGGGCGAGCTCCTGACGTCCTTCGGCTACGGCGTGCTGTCCGCCCTGGTCCCCCTGGTCAACGCCGAGAGCTACGTGGTCCTCTCGAGCCTCTCGTCCATCGGCCGTGCCGTCCCGGTCATCGCGGGCGTGGCGCTGGGTCAGACGCTCGGCAAGGTGCTGCTCTTCCTCGGGGTGCGGCGGGGGCGCCGGTTCCCCTTCGTGCGTCGCGAGCGGGCACGGTTCCGGCGGGGCACCGCGGGCCCGGGCCGGCGCAGGCTCAGCGAGGCCGTGGCCGTCCTGCTGCGGCTGGTGGGCGAGAAGCGGTGGGGGGTGCCGATCGTGCTGCTCGCCGCCGTGACCGGGCTCCCGCCCCTGTACGCGGTGGCGCTGCTGGCCGGCGCCACCCGGATGCGGATCGGCTGGTTCACGGCCGCCGTGCTGGTCGGACGGACGGCCCGCTTCGTGCTCGTGTCCCGCGGGGTGGCCGTCTTCCACCCGCACTAGCCCCGACTGGCGCGCCTGTGCGTACGCCCGCCGTTCCTGATCAGTGGCTGTGACCTGCGCCCGAGCCCTCCGGCGGGGGCCTGCCGATCGCTACCCTGGGCGGCATGCGGCTGCGCGCAGCGTTCTCGGACCTGAACCTCAACGGCGCGACCCCTCCGCGGGTGCAGCCGCGCCTGGGCGAGTGGGGCCCCGAGATGGTCCCCAGCACCGGCCAGAAGCGGCGGATGCGGATCTGGGTCGGCCTCGTCCTGCTCGGGGCGATGCTCGCCCTCTTCGGGCTCGGCTGGTACGTCTACCACGCCATGACCGGCAGCTGGGGCTTCGGGATCGACGGCAACACCGGCTTCTTCGCCCCGCACGCGCTGCTCGTGCTGCTGCACGCCTGACGCTTGATCCCCGACCGTCGAGGCTGCTGCGTCTGCGCGAGCTCGCCGACCGAGCTGCCACGTCGAGAAGTGACGTCGACAAGTGAAGCGATCCGGCCGGGCGCGGAGCGGGTGAGTCACGTCGAGCACCCGTTGGCGCACGCTCGCAGAGGTGGCACCTGCTGGGCCGCCTCTAAACTCACGGCATGACCGACACCGTGGTCGCCGCGTCTGCCGAGGCAGCGAAGGAGGTCGCGGGCCTCACCGGCCGGATCAACCAGCTGCGGCACGAGTACTACGAGGGCGACTCCTCGACGGTCTCCGACGAGGAGTACGACGACCTCGTACGCCGCCTCCAGGCGCTCGAGGAGAGGCACCCCGAGCTGCTCCGGCCCGACAGCCCGACGCAGACCGTGGGCGGCGCACCCGAGACGACGTTGTTCGCGCCCGTCGTGCACCGCGAGCCGATGCTCTCGCTCGACAACGTCTTCAGCCGGGCCGAGCTCGACGAGTGGGCCGGCCGCGTGCAGCGCGACGCCGCGAAGCGCGCCCCGGACGCGCTGGTCCGGTGGCTGTCGGAGCTGAAGATCGACGGCCTCGCGATCAACCTGCGCTACGAGCGCGGGGTGCTCACCTCCGCCGCCACGCGCGGCGACGGGGTCACCGGGGAGGACGTCACGCCGAACGTCCGCACCATGGGCTCGATCCCGCTGCGGCTCGCCGGGTCCGGGCACCCCGACCTCGTCGAGGTGCGGGGGGAGATCTTCTTCCCGGTCGAGAACTTCGACGCGCTGAACGCGCGGCAGGCTGCTGCCGGCGAGCGGCTCTTCGCGAACCCCCGCAACGCCGCGTCAGGGTCGCTGCGTCAGAAGGCGGAGGGCAAGACCCCGGAGCGGCTGGCGCTGATGGAGGCGCGGATCCGCGGGCTGCGCATGCTCGTGCACGGCATCGGGGCCTGGCCGGTCGAGCAGATCGAGCGTGCGGAGTCGGTGCCGACCGGCACGGTCACCTCGCAGAGCCAGGTGTACGAGCTGCTCGCGACGTGGGGCCTGCCGACCTCCACCCACTACCGCGTCCTCGACACGGTCGACGAAGTCTGGGGGTTCATCGAGCGGTACCGCGCGGAGCGCGCCTCGGTGGAGCACCAGATCGACGGCATCGTGGTCAAGGTCGACGACCTCGACCTGCACGTCGCACTCGGTGCCACGAGCCACTCGCCGCGCTGGGCGACCGCGTTCAAGTACCCGCCCGAGGAGGTGCGCACCAAGCTGCTCGACATCGTCGTGTCGATCGGCCGCACCGGGCGCGCGACGCCGTTCGCGGTGATGCAGAAGGCGCTCGTCGCCGGCTCCGAGGTGCGCCAGGCGACGCTGCACAACCAGGACGTCGTCAAGGAGAAGGGCGTCCTGATCGGTGACACCGTCGTGCTCCGCAAGGCCGGCGACGTCATCCCCGAGGTCCTCGGTCCCGTCGTCGAGCTCCGCGACGGCACGGAGCGCGCGTTCGTCATGCCGACGCGTTGCCCCGAGTGCGGGACCGAGCTGCGCCCGGCCAAGGAGGGCGACGTCGATCTCCGCTGTCCGAACGCCCGCAGCTGCCCGGCCCAGGTGCGTGGCCGGGTCGAGCACATCGGTTCCCGCGGCGCACTCGACGTCGAGGCGCTCGGCGAGGTGACCGCCGCGGCGCTCACCCAGCCATTCGCGCCACGAACCCCGCCGCTCGTCGACGAGTCGGGCCTGTTCGACCTGACGATGGACGACCTGCTGCCCATCCGTGTCGTGCCGCGAGATCCCGAGACCGGCATGCCGCGCCTCGCCGAGGACGGCACTGAGAAGCGGCTCGCGCCGTTCCAGCGCCTTGCCAACGCGGCCGAGCGCCGTGCGGCGCGCGAGGCGGGCACCCCGCTCGACGCCGACGCGCGGTTCCCGTCCAAGCAGGCAGAAGAGCTGCTGAAGAACCTCGAGGTCGCCAAGACCCGTGACCTGTGGCGCTACCTCGTCGCGCTGTCGATCCGCCACGTCGGGCCGGTCGCGGCCCGCGCGCTCGCGCAGCACTTCGGGTCGGTCGCCGCGATCCGGGCGGCCTCCCGGGACGAGCTCGCCGCGGTGGACGGCGTGGGACCGATCATCGCCGACGCGCTGGTCGACTGGTTCGCCGTCGACTGGCACGCCGCCATCGTCGATCGCTGGGCGGCGGCAGGCGTCCGGCTCGAGATCCTGGGCCACCCCGGGCCGCAGGCCGCACCGGCGGCGCCCGCCGGTCCGCTGGCGGGACTGTCGGTCGTCGTCACCGGCACGGTCGAGGGCTTCAGCCGCGAGGAGGCAGCCGAAGCGATCCTGGCCGCCGGCGGCAAGGCTGCCTCGACCGTCTCGAAGCGGACCGCGTTCGTCGTCGTCGGGGAGAGCCCGGGCGCCTCGAAGCTGACCAAGGCGGAGGCCTTCGGCACGCCGCAGCTCGACGCGGCGGGCTTCCGTCGGCTCCTGACCGACGGCCCCGGCCCGATCACGGAAGACGCGTCGGTGGACGACGCCTCCTGAGGGAGGATCAGGCGTGGGCACGCCTCAGGAGGCGGGCGGCTCGTCTTGATCGGAGACGCACGCCGACCAGGGCTGGCGGGTGTCAGTGCCTGGAGCTAGCGTGACGCCCGCCCGTCAGGACGGGACCCCCGCTCGTGGGTCCAGCCGGCGCGGGCGACGAGCCAAGGAGCGCCAGATGCACCCTCCCCTCAGCCGCTGGGCGGTCCGCCTCGGCGCCGGCGCGCTCGCCGTGACGCTGCTGCCGCTGGCGCCGACGACTGCGACCGCCGCCCCTGCCGCCCCTGCCGCCCCTGCCGCCGTCGCCGGCGGTCAGAGCGCCGGAGACTCCCTCTTCCCGGCCATCGGGAACACGGGCTACGACGTCCGGCACTACGCGATCGCGCTGGCCTACGCCTCGGACGGGTCCATCAAGGCCACCACCACGATCGAGGCCACGGCGAAGCACAAGCTCTCGTCGTTCTCCCTCGACCTCGAGGGCCTGACGGTGGACCGGGTGCGCGTGGACGGGCGGGACGCGACGTTCTCGCGCAAGGCGACCAAGCTCGTCGTCACCCCGGCCAGGGCCGCGGCCGGACGATTCGTGGTCGCGGTCCGCTACCACGGCAGGCCCACGACCCACATCGACCCGGACGGCTCCCAGGACGGGTGGGTGCCGAGCAAGACCGGGGCGACCGCCCTGTCGGAACCGGTCGGCTCGCAGACCTGGTTCCCCAACAACAACACCCCGCGGGACAAGGCCGCGTTCGACGTCGCGCTCACCGTGCCCAAGGCTCTGGCGGCCGCGTCGAACGGCGTGCTGAAGAGCCGCCGGACCAAGCACGGGAAGACCACCTGGCGCTGGCACCAGCGCCAGCCGACGGCCACCTACCTGTCGCTGCTCGCCATCGGGCGCTTCGACGTCTACCGCTCGACGGTCAAGCTGCAGCACAGCCGTCGGATCACGGCCTGGACCTTCGTCGACCCGACGCAGGGCAAGGCGGAGGAGCAGCGCGCGCTGCTGCCGAAGGTCCTCGCCTTCGGCGAGAAGCAGTACGGCCGCTACCCGTTCGACGCCACCGGCATGGTGATCCAGGACCTCGGCGTCGGCTACGCCCTCGAGACGCAGACCCGACCGTTCTTCGACGGGCCGCCGGACGACTCGACCCTGGTGCACGAGCTCGCCCACCAGTGGTTCGGCGACTCGGTCACCCCGCGCGACTGGGGCGACATCTGGCTGAACGAGGGCTTCGCCAGCTACGCCGAGGACAACTGGGCCGCGGAGCACGGCGGCCCGACCACCTGGCAGGCGTTCCAGAAGACGTACGTCGCGAACGGCCCGTCCTCCGCCCTGTGGCACCCGGCGCCGGACGCGCTCAAGGACCCGGCCGACCTGTTCGGCGACTCGAGCTACGTCCGCGGCCGGCTGACGCTGGAGGCCCTGCGCCACCAGATCGGCGACCACGACATGAAGACGCTGCTCCGCACCTGGACCCGGCGGCGGGCGTACGAGTCGGTCTCCACGGGTCAGTTCATCGCACTCGCGGAGCAGGTCAGCGACCAGGACCTGGGGTCGTTCTTCCAGACCTGGCTCTACGTCGCGGCCAAGCCCGCCGGCTACTGAGGCCGACGGACCGCACCGCCCAGGGCAGCAGGCTCAGGCGGAGGTCGGCGCGGCCGCGACGGTCGCGCCGGCCTCCGGCAGCCGCAGGCGCCAGGAGTAGGAGCAGTAGGCGGTGATGGTGCAGAGGATCAGCACGCCGAGGAAGACGTGCGTGCCCTTGATCCCGGCGAAGCCCAGCATCATCTGCACGGCGATGGCCACGATGATCCCGACGGGCATGAAGAGGGTCCAGGACGGCTGACCCGCCCGCCGGAGCGGCACCCCGAGCACCGCACCGATGACGGCGAGCACGAGGACGGCGAAGGCGTTGGTCGCGTGCGCGACGAGCAGCGGCTTGACGCCGTCGAGGTAGCCCGACCCCAGTCCCGCCTGCGCGACCGCGAAGGCGAACAGGAGGGTCGCGACGATGCGGAGCTGCTTGATCTGGGCCACGCGGTCATCATGCCGCAGCGCCCGCCACGGTGGCGGTCACGGCACGGACGGCCAGCGCCTCGGACTCAGCCGAGCAGGCGGTCCGTGACGATGTCGGCCGCCGACCGCAGGACCCGCAGGGCGGCGAGCGCCCCTGCCTGGTCGAAGCCGGCCAACCCGCAGGCCGGGGTGAGGATCGTCCGCAGGCCGGCCTCGGCGTCCAGCCCGAGCTCCTCCAGCCGGGCGAGCACGCGGGTCGCGACCGCCTCCGGCCGGGCGAGCGGGCCGGGCCCGTCGGTGGCCAGCGCACCCGCCCCGAACCACAGACCCTCGGAGAGGCCTTCGCCGACCTCGTCCCACGTCGGAGTGCCCATCTGACCGAGGTCGAGAGCGACCCCCACCACGCCCCCCTCACGCAGCAGGGCGACGGGCGCCCCGGCTGCGCAGCAGTGCACGACGACCGGGGTCGCCGGGCCGTCCTCGGCGAGGTGCGCCAGGTGGGCGACGAGCTCGCCGTACGCCTCCGTCACCTCCGGCCGGTCCACCGACCGGTGCCGGGAGAAGCCGCTCGCGGTGCTGAGGCTGCCGGTGAGCACCGCGGGCAGCAGCGGCTCGTCGAGCTGGACGACCAGGGACACGTCGGGCAGACGCCGACGGAGCTCGGTGACCAGCGCCCCGATCCCGTCGGTCAGCGACTGGCTCACGTCACGTCGTGCACCGTGGTCGGCAACCACGCGGTCGCCCCGCGGACGTTCCAGGGCGGCCGCCAGGGTCCACGGACCTGCGACCGAGACCTTGACCGGTCCGACGTAGCCCTGCGCCACCTCCTCGAGCGCGTCGAGGTCCTGACGGAAGAGCGACCGGGCCTGCCGGGCGTCCCGGTTCGGCGCGTCGGCCAGGCGCCAGCCCGCCGGCTGCAGGTCGACCGCGAGCCCGGACAGCAGCGAGGCGCCGCGACCCACGAGCTGGGCCGCCGGGCCCCGGCTGGGCAGCTCGGGCAGGTAGGGCAGGTCGGGGCACTCGGAGAAGGCGATCTTGGTGGCGTCTGCGACGTCGGTGCCGGGCCAGGACCCGATCCCGGTCCACAGCACCGACGCCGGCCGACGGTCCGCCAGCGCCACCGGGCCCGCGGTCTCGCTCACGAGACCGCCACCGGGAGCGTGGCTGTGCTGGTGCTCGAGATGGTGGCGCTGCCGACCACGCGCGTGCCGTCGTAGCAGACGACCGCCTGACCGGGAGCGACCCCGGACAGCGGCTCGTCGGTCTCCACGACGAGCTCGTCCCCGTCGGGGTGGGAGCGCAGCTCGACGGACGCCGCGACCGGGGCGCCGTGGGCGCGCACCTGCACCAGCCCCCGCCACGACCCGGCGGGCGACGCGCCCGCCCAGGTCGGGCGGACCCCGGCGAGGTGCGTCACGGCGAGCGCCTCGCGCGGGCCCACGGTGACCGTGCCGCTGACCGGGGTGACGTCCAGCACGAAGCGCGGCTTCCCGTCGGCCGCCGGCACCCCGAGCCGGAGCCCGCGGCGCTGCCCGACCGTGAAGTGGTGGGTCCCGTCGTGCTCGCCCACCTGCGTGCCGTCGACGTCGACGATCGTGCCCGGCCGCGTCCCGAGCCGCGCGTCGAGGAAGCCCGCGGTGTCACCGTCGGGGATGAAGCAGATGTCGTGGCTGTCGGGCTTGGCCGCGACCGACAGCCCACGCGCGGCGGCCTCGGCGCGCACCTCCGTCTTGGTCGACGTGCCGAGCGGGAACCAGCTGTGCGCGACCTGGTGGGCGCTGAGCACCCCCAGCACGTACGACTGGTCCTTGGCCTCGTCGACGGCCCGGTGGAGCTCGACGTCGACCGACCCGTCCGGCCGGGCCCGGCGGACGAGGCGGGCGTAGTGCCCGGTGCACACGGCGTCGAAGCCGAGGGCCAGGCCGCGTTCCAGCACGGCGGAGAACTTGATCTTCTCGTTGCAGCGCAGGCACGGGTTGGGCGTGCGTCCCGCGGCGTACTCGGCGACGAAGTCGTCGACCACGTCGGCGGCGAAGCGGTCAGAGAGGTCCCAGACGTAGAACGGGATGCCGAGCCGGTCGGCGGCCCGGCGGGCGTCGTGCGCGTCCTCGCGGGAGCAGCAGCCCCGCGCCCCGCTGCGGAACGACTGCGGGTTCTTCGACAGCGCCAGGTGCACGCCGGTCACGTCGTGACCCGCGTCGACCGCGCGCGCCGCCGCGACGGCCGAGTCGACACCGCCCGACATCGCGGCCAGCACCCTCATCCCGATCGTCCCTCCGCCTCGCCCGCCCTCGTCGGTCACCCGACGGTCGTCCGCCCCGGAC
>Ga0210040_10002483_pt1 | contig 25943 bp, 22 predicted proteins | sample CryGeyCG12114_NA_FD_185462 | JGI IMG/M metagenome (GOLD analysis project Ga0210040, IMG submission 185462) | Groundwater microbial communities from aquifer - Crystal Geyser CG19_WC_8/21/14_NA (SPAdes) (version 2) | ecosystem: Environmental > Aquatic > Deep subsurface > Groundwater | place: USA... | reverse complement strand
AATTATACTAACCTTTAAATGGACTATGAGAAAAACAGTTTTTTTATTCGCAACAGTAGCAACGCTTAACTTAGGAGCCTGCAACAGCAACCAAAATACGGATGCTACCGACCAGAACACTACTACTACCGATCAGGATTCTGCCAGCCAGGGAAGTGCTGCCGGTAGTACCAGCATGGAAAAAAATGGGCTGAAGTTATATCCCTTAACTGGTTCGCCTGACTTCCCGAATGCCAAACTACAATTAACATCGCCAGCTGCTAACGGTAAAGTAGCCGCTGGCGATGTGAAATTCGAATATCAATTAACGGATTATCAGCTAACTGCTCAAACCGAAGGCCCGGCGCATGAGGATCATGCTAACTCCAAAGAAGGTCAGCACATTCATAATATTGTAGACAACGAGCCATATACCGCCCATTACACTACTTCATTCACCAAGCCCATAAAAGAAGGCAGCCACGTGGTTTTATCTTTCCTGTCGCGGTCTTATCACGAAAGTTTGAAGCACAATACCGCTTATGATTTACGGGTAGTAAATGTAGGTAACAGCACAGCCGGCCCGGGCGCTGATTTCAATACCAAAGGCCAGCACCTATTTTATAGCCGGCCCAAAGGAGAGTACAAAGGCAACGACACCAAGAAAGTAATGCTGGATTTTTACCTGGTAAACACGGACTTGTCGAACACCGGCAATAAGGTACGGGCAACCATTAACGGTACCGATTTTATGATTGATAAATGGCAACCTTATACCATTGAGGGTTTAAAAATGGGCGAAAACACCATTAAATTGGAGTTGTTAGATAATAGCGGCAATGTAGTTCCTGGCCCTTTTAATACCGTAGAACGCACCATTACTTTATCAGAGTAAGATAGTCTACAGTCGATGGTCCATCGTCGATAGGGCATAGATCATCGACTAATCAAATTTTATCAATCATAAAAAAGCCTTTCCCATTAATAGGAAAGGCTTTTTTATGATTGATAAAATAGCCGGTTATAATCAAACTTTAAACTGATGCCCGGTAACTTTTACTCAGATTAATATGCTCTTGCAAAGTATACCCTTTGGTTAGATGGTTTGCCGGTTACCATACAAACGCCTGCTTCGGGTGTGGTATTAAGCGCAATGCACCGGATGGTGGCTTTGGTTTCTTCTTTTATTTTTTCTTCGGTTTCGGAGGTGCCATCATAATGGGCCAGCAAGAAACCGCCTTTGGTATCCAATAAGGTTTTAAATTCTTCGTAAGAATCTACTTTGGTAGTGTTTTCTTCCCGGAACGTAAGCGCTTTCTGGTAAATATTTTCCTGAATGGTAGTTAACAACGTTTCTACTTTATCGGCAATGTTTTCCAGCGGATACGTAGCTTTTTCCTTGGTATCGCGGCGGGCCACTTCTACGGTGCCGTTTTCCAGGTCGCGGGCGCCAATGGCAATCCGGACCGGTACGCCTTGCAACTCATATTCGGCAAATTTCCAGCCAGGCTTCTGGGTGTCGCGGTTATCGTACTTCACCGCAATGCCTTTGGCTTCCAAAGCTTTTTTTATTTCTATGGCTTTTTCGCTGATTTGCGTGAGCTGGGTTTCGTTGAAAAATACCGGTATAATAACTACCTGAATTGGAGCCAGGTTAGGCGGCAGCACCAAACCTTCGTCATCGGAGTGCGACATAATTAAAGCGCCCATTAAACGCGTACTTACGCCCCAAGAGGTTCCCCAGACGTAATCCAGTCCACCTTCTTTAGTAGCAAATTTTACATCGAAGGCTTTGGCAAAATTTTGGCCCAGAAAGTGGGAAGTACCGGTTTGCAACGCTTTGCCATCCTGCATTAAACTTTCGATGCAGTACGTTTCTATGGCGCCGGCAAAACGTTCGTTGGGCGTTTTAATACCTCTTACTATCGGTACGGCCATGTATTTTTCCGCGAATTCCGCGTATACTTCCAACATTTGCTCAGTTTCCGCAACGGCTTCTTCGGCGGTAGCGTGGGCCGTATGGCCTTCCTGCCACAAAAATTCGGTGGTACGCAAAAACAAGCGGGTACGCATTTCCCAGCGCACTACGTTGGCCCATTGGTTTACCAATAAAGGCAAATCACGATACGATTGAATCCAGTTTTTGTAGGTATGCCAGATAACAGTTTCGGAAGTAGGGCGCACAATCAATTCTTCTTCCAGTTTAGCCTCCGGATCTACGACTACCCCGCTGCCGTCTTCGGCATTTTTTAAACGGTAATGCGTTACCACGGCACATTCTTTCGCAAATCCTTCTACGTGGTCGGCTTCTTTACTCAAAAACGACTTGGGGATGAACAAAGGAAAATAAGCGTTGCTGTGGCCGGTTTTTTTAAACATATCGTCTAGTACCCGCTGCATCTTTTCCCAGATGGCATAACCGTATGGTTTTATAACCATGCAGCCCCGCACCGGAGAGTTTTCGGCAAGGCCGGCGCGTTTTACTAATTCGTTGTACCAGGATGAATAATCTTCGCTTCTTTTAGGTAAGCCTTTACTCATATTTATTTATATATTTGTAGTATAGGAGATAGCAAATCTAATTGGTATGAAACTTGCTATAAATCACTAGAAAAATAGCATATCATTCCGGCCCAAAATTACGTTAATAAAAATATAAAACCGTTACTTGGAGGCGTGATTGTTCTTTTAATATTTAAGTACCGGTAATTCTTTATTCAGCACGGCCATGAAAAACATAGACAGATTACTCTTTTTACCTTTGTTTGCCGCCTTAGCCATAGGTTGCAGCAGCCCAACCTCCATGCAATCATCCGAATACGATGACGTTTATTTTTCTTCTAAAGATAAAACTGTTATTACCGACAATAGGGTAGCCGATCGTTCTACTGAGAATCCAGATCAGACTGCGGTGGAAACTTATGCGGTTACGGACGGTACTACGCTGCCTAACCCGGAATATTCCGAAAAAAATAGCGGTACGGCAGTAGGCAACGAAGATTATTACAGCGAAAATTATTACGACGAAGATGATTATGCTTATGCCTCCCGTATTCGTCGGTTTAATGCACCTTACCGGGGCTTTTCGTATTACGATGCTGCTTATACCGATTATTACTGGTATAACCGGAGCCCGATTTATTATGGCCGCAGCACCTTATACGATCCGTTTTATGCTTACGATCCTTTCTTGCCTTGCTATACCTGTTATGGGTATCCGTCTTATTATGGGGGTATCAATATTGTAATTGGCCTTCCGCTTTACAGCAGATGGGGTAATCCGTTTGGTAGCTACTATGGTGGTGGTTATGGCTATAATCGTGGTTTTAATGATGGTTTTTATAACCGGTATTATGCTAACAGTGGCTGGTACCGCAACGATACTAACGGTAGTCGCGACGTGCAATATGGCCGCCGGAGAGACCGGAGTGAAGTACCAACCAGTACCAACACCAATGCTGGTAACCGCCCGCGGGGCGTTAATTCCGGTGGCGGCGGTATTGTGAATGGCGGTAACAACACGGGTGGCATTGTGCGTCCGAGTGAAGGTAATTCCCGTTCTACCCGGGCTCGGGGTGGGGTTTCTGATGCGGGCACCATTTATTCAGATCCAACTATAGTTCGCCCAACTGATACCCGGGCACGAACTACCCGGGGACGGCAGGAAAGAGGTACTACGGTAATCCAACCGGATGGCAGTACTAATTTGCCAACCGAGAGAGCTGGCCGCCGGGAAGTAAATCAGCCAACGGTGCAGCCGCGGAGCGAAAGAACTAACGAAACTTACTCGCCGGCTCCGCAAACTGAAAGAAGGCAGCGCCGGGAAGTTTCGTCACAACCACAGCCTTCGCAGCCACAACGGCAACAACGTACGTACGAAGCGCCACAGCGCCAAGAGCGTACCTATGAAGCACCCCGTCGTCAGGAACCAAGTTACCAGGCACCGCAGCGGCAAGAGCGTACTTTCGACCAACCATCAAGCCGGCCTTCTCCGTCTTCATCCGGTGGCAGCAGCAGTGGCGGGGGTAGCCGGCGCCGGGACTAATTAACCTCTCAAAGTTAAATCACATGAAATCGATTAATATTTTAACCGGCCTGGCTTTGCTATGCTTGGCCGGTAACGTATCGGCACAAAACCAAGTAGATGCCTTGCGTTACTCGCAATTAGGACTGGGCGGCACCGCCCGGGTACAAGGTATTGGTGGCGCGCAAGCGGCCTTGGGAGCTGATGCGGGTAATTTAGCGGGTAATCCAGCTGGTTTGGGCTTATTCCGACGCTCCGAATTTACGTTTACACCCGGCATAAACTTTAATACTACTGAAAGCAATATAACTGGAAGTTCTTCGGTAGATCAGCGTAACAATGTGCATTTGGGTAATTTTGGAATAATTTTTAGTAATCGCAAGAGTGATGGGACAGAAGGTAACTGGCGGGGAGGATCATTTGGAGTTGGTTTTACCCAGCGTAGTAATTTAAATACCCAGTTTAATTATTCTGGATCGATAGCTAATAACAACACTTATGTCCGTTATTTAGCTAACAGCACTTATGACAATAATTTTACTGAGACCGAACTAGATGATGAATATACTAATGGAATTCAGACGCTAGAAGGGTTAGGATATGCTACCTACTTAACTGGCTTTGATACGGATGAGAATAACAACCGATATTTGTATTATGAATCTCAGAATAACGTAACTCGGAGTGAATCAGTAATTAGCTCGGGTGCTCTAAATCAATGGGATTTCTCATATGGAGCTAGTTATCGCGATAAAGTATATATTGGTGGAGCTTTAAGCTTATCAACTATTCGGTATAATCAAGAACGTTTTTACCAAGAGTTAGATGCGGACCCTAATACATACTTTACCAGCCTTGGCTTGCGTGATGAGTTTACAACCATAGGAACAGGTGTGAATTTAAGAGCAGGGATTATTATCAGGCCCACAGATATATTGCGGATTGGTGCCTCTATTCAAACGCCGACTTTCTATTCGATGAATGATATCTACGATACTTCCCTTAATACCAGTTTTCAAGACGATACCGGTGTGCAGGATTATAGTGAAGCAATGGTGCCTGGCGAGTATAGTTATAGATTAACTACGCCAATGCGGGCAACTGCCGGGGTAGCTTTATTTGCGGGTAAGTACGGATTTGTAACAGGTGATGTAGAATACTTAAATTATAGCAATGCCCGTTTAGCCGATAATGAAAACAGTTCTGAGTTTAGCGATGTTAATAATAAAATTAGCACAGATTATAAATCGGCAGTTAACATAAAAGTGGGCGCCGAAGGTCGGTTCGATGTATTCCGGGTAAGAGCAGGCATCGCTTTATTGGGTGATCCTTATGAAAACAGCAACTTCGACCACCAACGGTCTTATATTACCGGTGGAGTAGGAATAAAGCAAGCTAATTATTTTGTTGATCTAGCAGTGGTAAACAGTAAATTCAACAGTGTTTATTCTCCGTATACCGTAGCAGATGAGCCACAGACAATTGTTACCACCAAAAACCGGAACAACAATGTTTTAGTTACCTTAGGCGTAAATTTCTAAGCTTAGAGTTATTAATAAAATAAAAGAGCCGCTGTTTCGTAAACAGCGGCTCTTTTATTTTAAATATTTTAACTTAAGGATTTTGCATTTTAATAGAATAAGGCATTCGCAGCGTTTTTACCCCGCTAATACCGGCCGGTAAAACTTGTAAGGTATCCAGCCGCATGACCCCATATTTATTCCGGGCAGTTTTAAAAGCAACTATTTGTATCGGATCGGCTTTAGATTTAGTTATTTGACTTACATCAGCGGCATTACTAGCGGAATAGACCCCGGTTATGGCCGTTACCGTATTGAGCGCATTAAATTGCTCGGTGGTGAGGCTGGTAGGTCTAAAGCTAGTTTTGAGATTCTTCTTTTTATCTTCGGTGCTACGCAACGAGAAAGTATTTTCCGTCAGGTTATGTATCTGAAAAAAAAAATCGACCGTATCTTTTAATGCCTCCCGCCTACCAATGTAGCCCGGATACGCTATGCCGTTAATAGTAGAAAAATATCTTATGTTTTCTAAAGCTGATTTATGATAGAAGACAGAAGAATAGGTCTGAAACGCTGCAGGGGTGTTGGTACTAACCAGGCGGTACTTTTTTACATAAGTTTTTTGCTGATCATCTGCTAATGTAAACGTCCAGTATTCCCGGCCCGAGGTTTGAGTTGCTGGTGCCCGTCCTCGCGAACCTATGGTAAAAACCATGGCTAAATTGCTACTATTTAAGGCCGAATCTAAATAAGTAATGGTGGGCTTACCCGTAATGCTAATGCTGGTATCGTAGTTGCAGGTAATGGTTAGTTTTGTAAACTTGGTATTAGCAGAAGCGGTTTCGGCATAAAGCGAGGTTGATAATATTTCGCCGACCGTTATGCTGCGGTTACCGGATGTATAACTCGTACCAGCGGCAAAGTCGAAACGATTACGCGGCTCGGGGTCATTATTACAACTGGCAAGTAAAACAAGACTGCTTAAACAAAAAAGGAACCAGCCGGGAAAAAGTGGTTTTAACATAAAAAAATATATACTTAAAGCGGTATTAATACCAGGCAAAATAGATTAACGCTTCGCGCTATAAAATTACTAATTCTCTCGTGAAAGCAGATATTAAAGATTAAACGGGTTAATCAACACAAAAGTATTTAGTTGAAGGGTAAGCTTCCCGGCGAATAATTGCGGCAAAAGATATTTTTATTTGAAAGCTGCTTTAGAAGTTGCATTGCTGCCTGATTATTGACTTTCAAATAATCCCATAAACTAAGTATAGGCGGCTAATGCGTACTTACCCGACCACCATCTACCTGTATGCTAACGCCGTTAATATAAGCTGCCGCCGGCGTAGCTAAAAAAGCCGCGGCCGCGGCTACTTCTTTCGCTTCTCCAAACCGGCCAGCCGGAATATTTTTTAACATATCGGCTTCAATGGCGGCAATGGGTTGTCCGGTCTTCTCGGCTTTTGCCTGAATTAGGGACGTGTGGCGAGCTGTAACGGTGGCGCCGGGTAAAATATTATTTACGGTAATACCATCGGCTGCCAACTCGTAAGATAACGTTTTTGCCCAGTTAGCTACGGCGCCCCGCGTGGTATTCGAAACGCCCAAACCAGGTAGCGGCTGCTTCACCGAAGTAGAAATTATATTGATAATACGTCCGTACTGCGCTTTTTTCATGAGCGGGACCACGGCTTGCGCCAGAATATGATTGCAAAGCAAATGGCTCGCCAAGGCCTGGGTAAAATCCTGCAGGGATGCTTCCAGAATGGGGCCGCCCGCCGGGCCGCCGGTGTTATTTACCAGAATATGTACCGATGTTTTTTGCTGCACATAGGCCTGTATCTTATGCGTTAGCACATCGGGTTGGGTAAAATCCGCGACCAGGTAATCGTGCTGTTGTCCTTGTTCGGTATTGAGCTCCGTTACGGTTTCTTGCAGTTTAGCTTCGTTGCGGGCTATTAACGTAACCGATGCGCCCAGAAGCGCCAGTTCAATAGCCGTTGCTTTCCCGATGCCCTGTGTGCTGCCACAAACAATGGCCTGCTTCCCGTGTAAGTTTAAATCCATAATCAAAATTAAGTGTTATTCGTTACTCGTGGTTCGTTATTCGAAATAAATATAGTTAGATATATAAGTTTACCGACCGGTTATGCTGTTTTGCACGTTTACTCGTATAATTTAGCTGTTAAACGTGTATGCTCTGGCCAGCGAGTAAAAGCTTGGCTATTTAAATATAATAATGCTTTTGTAAATTTGGCTTTAATTTAATCATTAGTAAATACTTATACTTACCGCTTGATTAACGAAAAACGATTAACGAACAACAAAATGATAACCAGACCTTTTAATTTTCAGAAGTGGATTGAAGAGCATCGGCATCTTTTAAAGCCGCCGGTAGGTAATGCCCAGGTCTTTAAAGATAACCAGGACTTTATTGTGATGGTGGTGGGCGGACCCAATTCCCGGAAAGATTTTCATTACAACGAAGGCGAAGAGTTTTTTTACCAGGTTGAAGGAGATATAAACGTACGTATAATCGAAGATGGCAAGCCAGTAGATATTCCCATTCGCGAAGGCGAAATCTTTTTATTACCGGGTAAAACTCCCCATTTGCCGCAGCGTCCGGTCAATACCATTGGGATGGTAATAGAACGCTACCGCCGCGACGGCGAGCAGGACGGTTTTTTATGGTTTTGCGAAAATTGCGGCAGCAAGCTCTACGAAGAATACCTGGAAGTAAGCGACATTGTGAAGCAACTGCCGGAAGTAATGAATAACTTTTATGCTGATCAGGACAAACGCACATGTAAAAATTGCGGCGCCGTCATGGAACCACCCCGTCCGACCCAGGCAAAGTAAGTTAATTAATATCAGGTAGCAAGTATTAGGTATTAAGTATTAATCTAAGTTTAATTGCTATGTTTAATGATATAAATATTTGATTATTAAATTAATAGCTGAGTTAGAAGTAGGTATTAAATCTTTTAAAGGTAAAATATGTTATAAAATCGAATAATTGAGTTTAACGTTTTGTCTTGATTCTAATATCTTGATACTTAATTCTAAAAAATAAGAATATGAAAGTAGAACTGAAGCGCGTAAATGGTGCTTTCCATTTTGAAGCCCTAGGAGCGGCCGAGGTGCCAGTGCACATCGACGGTTCGCCGGAAATTGGCGGCGAAAATGCCGGTGCCCGCCCCATGGAAATGATTTTAATGGGTTTGGGAGGTTGCAGCGCGATTGATATTGTTTTAATTCTGCAGAAACAACGACAAGTTATAGAAGATATGGCCATCACGATTGAGGGAGAACGTGTTCCGAACGAAACGCCATCGGTTTTCCAAACCATTCACGTGCACTATTCCTTCAAAGGCAATTTGAGCGAAGATAAAGTTCGGCGAGCCATTGATTTATCCATGGAAAAATATTGCTCCGTAACGGCTATTTTAAATAAGACCGCGGTCATCACGCATTCTTTTTCTATTAACTAAAACTTGTACCAATTAAAGCCGCACTGGGAAAGAAATTATTTCTGCCTAGTGCGGTTTCGTTTTATATAGATGAATTGCTGATTTTAAGAACTCGTTATCCGGAGTTTTTTACTTTTTAAACTCTTCCAGAAAAGCTTCGCGGTACGTTTTACCCAAAGGTATTTCCAAGCCATTAATTTTTACCTGAAACGACTCTATTAATTCGAGGTGCTGCAGCGAAATAATAAACGATTTGTGGACGCGGTAAAAGAGGTGCGGCGGGAGCAGTTTAGCCACTTCCTGCAAGGTATTTAGGGTTAATATTTTACGTTCTTTCGTAACAAAAACCACGTGATTGCCCGATGCTTCTACAAACAAAATATCGGTTAATTTAATTGGGAAAGTCTGTACCCCACTTTTTACTAAAATTAAATCCGGGGTAGCTGGCGCGGGAGCAACGGTATTTTTACGGGCAGTTGCTTTCACCAGCGCCGCGGCTTTGGTAACGGCTTTCAGGAATTTCGTGAATTCAATAGGCTTGAGTAAATAACCAACTGCATCCCAATCGTAGCTTTGCACGGCGTACTCCGAATAAGCGGTAGTAAATATAATAAGCGGTCGGTGCGGTAAAGCCTGCAAAAATTCGATTCCGGTTAAATCGGGCATGTTGATGTCCAAAAAAATCAGGTCCACCGCCTCTAGGTTCAGGAACTCCAGCGCATCCAAACTACTCCGAAATCCCTTTATTAATTCCAGCGAAGGTATTTTTTCTGCGTAGTGCCGGATAACACTTAAAGCTTTTGGTTCATCATCAATGGCAATGCTTTTCATTTAACAGTGATCAGTAAACAGTTATTTGATTTCAATTAATAAATATATTGTTTATAAGTGCCGCTAATGCACCTCTTGATCTTAAATTTTAATTCATATTTTTAACTTTTAACTTTGAAATTTTACTTTTAACTGATAACTGTTTACTGTTTCAAGCCATTACTTCTACTTTGGTTTTTTGAAGTTTTAGTACCAGTACTACCCGGAATATATTATTTTCTTCGGTGATTTGCAATTGGTGCCGGTGCGGGTATTGCATTTGCAATAGCTTTTTGGTGTGCTCCAAACCAAAACCCGCGTGTGCTATATTGCCGTTTTTGTTCTGACGGAAAATGGTGTTTTCCACGGTAAAAGCAATCTGGTCGTCGGTGGTGGTTAAATTTATATTAATGAGCGATGGCTGCTTTAAACTGACCCCGTGTTTAAAGGCATTTTCTACAAAATTAATGAGCAGCATGGGCGCAATCCGCACTGCCTGGTTTTCGCCCTGCACCTGAAACCGGATGGAAACGGCATCTTCGCTGGAGAAGCGTAATTCCTGTAATTTAATGTAATTTTCAATATATTCTATTTCGCGGTGCAGTTCAATGTATTCGGTGCGGCTTTCGTAAATCGAATACCGCATTAAATGGGTTAGCTGCGATATACTTTCGGCTAGATCGTCGGCTTTGCGCTCGATAGCCATCGAAAACAAGTTGTTGAGGGTATTAAATAAAAAGTGCGGGTTTATCTGGTTTTTAAGTAAGGCAAGCTCAGCGTTGGTTTTGCCTAATTGCTCCAGATCGTTTTTATATAAAACCCATTGGCGGGCTGCGTAATATATATAACTGGCACCCAGTACCACCAAAGCCGGTAAGAAACCTTCTTTAAACCAATCGTACCGGTTTTGCCAATCATAATCGAAGTGCAAGGCAAATACTTCCCGCTGAAAAAATTTCATCAGAATCACTTCAGCTGCAAAAGTCCACAACAAATTAATGACCAAAGGCGGTAATAACTTCCATTTAGGCCGGACTAACTGAAAACGGGGAAAGATCAGGTAAACATTCAGGTAAAAGAAAATAGCCTTAAAAATTATCAGAAGAAAATACCGGATTAATAAATCAATATTTTGGTCCAAAAACTGGGGCGCTACCTGATCTGTCATTTCGCCATCCGGTCCCGGCATCACACCATATTCTATAAAATGGTTTTGCCAGTAATTCTGGTAGGTATGCAGCACAATGCCGACAACCAGCAGCCAGAAAAACACATGGATCAGGATTTCTATATACTTATAAAAATGCGGAAACTTATTCATATTGCTAATAATTTACTTAAAACTACTGCTTATAAGTAGAACCAAATGGAGCTAGTGGTAAACAGCCGGATATGAAGGACAAATTACTAAAAAGCAAGGATATTAGCAGAATGAATAAAGGGACAGAAATAGTACCAAACTAAACGGCAGGATTGTAATTACAAATAAATATATCCTTCGCCCACTAAAACACTTTTACCGAGGTAATTTCGTTTTGCTCCGTGCCAATGGTTATGTGCAGGATGCTGGGCCGGCCCATTTCGAAACCTTGCTCACTGATAATATGAGAAATGGCTTGGGCTGGTACCAGGCCGTACGTAACTAAGTAACAACCCAAAGGGCCGCTTGCGCTGCCGGTAGCCGGGTCTTCGGGAATGCCTAAACCGGGCGAGAACATACGGGCGTGCACCGTGCCGGTAGGCGTTACGGTTTCGGAGGTGAAAATAAAAATACTATCGATACCCAACGGGCTGAAATGCTTTTCCAACACATCTAAGCGCAATTTAGCTTTTTCGACGGCAGCAAGGGATTTTAACGGGATGTAAAAAAAAGGAACCCCGCAGGAGACAGTTTGAGCCGGATAAGAAGTTTCAATCTCATCTGGATGAATAGAAAGTAAATCCGCTAAAATTTGAGTATCCGTTACTATTTCACCAAAACGGGGTAAAGGTTGGGCCATGGTTATCAAACCTAGTGCATTACCTTCTTTTTCAAAATCTACGGTAATATCGCCCACGCCTTCTTCAAAAATTAACTTGTTTTGGGTAGGCTTTACATATCCTTTATGTAGCAGTACATAAGCGGTACCTACCGTAGGATGACCCGCCATCGGCAATTCGGCGCCGGGTGTAAAAATGCGCAGTTTAATATCGTTAGCGGGATTAGCCGACGGCAATACAAAAGTTGTTTCGGATAAGTTAAGTTCTTTTGCAATTTTCTGCATCAAGTGTTCGGGCACTTCCTGGCCGGCGGGGAAAACAGCTAATTGGTTGCCGCCAAAAACTTCATCGGTAAAAACATCCAGTAAGTAGTAATGCAGCTTTTTCAAAGTCAGTTACAGTTGAAAGATTAAAAAAGAAGAACCGGCCATAAGATAGCAGGTTCTTTTTTGCTTGCTGATGTGAGAATAGAATAATTATACTTACAACTAGCCGGGCTTAATCCAAGAAACATTCTTCCGGAGTAAAGCCGCTGCCGAAAACGAGTTGTTCCGTCCTTTAACTATTTGGTAGTAGTTAAACCTTGTTCTATATCCTGAATAATATCGCTGATATTCTCCAAACCCACCGAAATCCGGATTAAACCGTCGTAAATACCAACGGCAGCACGTTCCGCCGGTGTTAGTTTCGAGTGTGTCATGGAAGCCGGGTGCGTTACGGTGGTGCGGCTGTCGCCAAGGTTGGCCGTTTTAGAAGCCATTTGTAAGGCATCCATAAATTTCTGCGCGCGTTCATAACCACCTTTAACCACAAAAGTAACAATGCCGCCGCCTTGCCGCATTTGTTTTTTTGCCAGCTCGTGTTGCGGGTGCGAGGGCAGCATGGGGTATAAGACTGATTCCAGTTCAGCGTGGTTATCTAAATGTTGGGCCAATGCCAGCGCGTTGCTGCAATGGCGGTCCATGCGCAACGGCAGCGTTTCTAAACTCTTCGATAATACCCAGGCATTGAACGGCGACATAGCCGGTCCGGTATGACGGGAGAAGAAACGGATTTCCGAAATCAAGTCCTGCCGGCCTACAATGACGCCGCCTAATACGCGCCCTTGGCCATCAATGTACTTGGTAGCGGAATGAATAACCAAATCGGCGCCGAACGGAATGGGGGTTTGCAGGTAAGGCGTCGCAAAACAATTATCAACGTTGAGAATAAGATTATGCTTCCGGGCAAAAATACCTACCCATTCCAAATCGATTAGCTCTAACTGCGGGTTGGAAGGTGTTTCGAGGTAAATCATTTTGGTGTTAGGCTGCACCAGTTTTTCCCATTCTTCGGGTTTATCCGCATCGGCGTAGGTGCTGGTAATACCCCACTTAGGCAGTACTTTGGTAAACAACTGGTGCGTAGAGCCGAAAACCGAACGGGAAGCCAGAATATGATCGCCGGATTGTAACAAAGCGCCAAAGCTGGTAAAAACGGCGGCCATGCCGGTGGCAAAAGCAAAGCCATCTTCCGCACCTTCCAGCAAACACATTTTCTGAATAAATTCGTCTACATTGGGGTTAGAGAAGCGGGAATAAATATTGCCTTGTATTTCGTCGGCAAACATGGCCCGGCCTTGTTCCGCCGATTCAAAAGTAAAGCTGGAGGTGAGGTAAAGCGGTACTGAATGTTCCCGGTATTGCGTGCGTTCGGCTTGGGTACGTATTACTTGGGTTTCTTTATTTTCCATCGGTGCAGATACTTGGCCTAAAGACCATGGAGTTTATAAGGTTAAATGAATGCGCAAAGGTACGATAAGCCCGGCGTTATTAAATAAGTATCAATCGATAATTATTGTGCCTGGCACTTTAAAATACCGCCGTATAAATATTCCGCAGACTCAGAATAATTACTACCAGGCCCACTACAATCATCATGGTTTTTACGGGCAAACGACGGGCAATAAGGGCGGCAAACGGCGCTGCTACCATGCCTCCCAGCACCAGCCCCAGCACTACTTGCCAGTGCGAAAAGCCAATGAGCGTAATAAACGTGATGGAGCTCGCAAAAGAAACAAAAAACTCCGTCAGGTTTACCGAGCCAATGGTATAAAGCGGATGCCGGCCGCTGGCAATTAGCGAGGAGGAAACAATGGGCCCCCAACCGCCGCCACCTACCGAATCTAAAAAGCCCCCCGTTATGGCCAATAAACCCATTTTGCGAATACGGCGTTTTTGGGTGGTTTTGCGAATTGCTTTGCGAATAATAATAAAACCCAAGGCTAAGGTATACACCGCCACCACGGGTTTAATAATATAAGCATAGTCTTCGGCCGATGATAAAACATACGCCCCTAGGATAGCACCTAAAACCCCGGGCAGCAGCAGCGTTTTAAATAATTTATTGTTAACGTTACCAAAGCGTAAGTGCATTAAACCGGAAACGCCGCTCGTAAAAATTTCGGAAGCATGCACGCTGGCACTAACGGCCGCCGGCGGTATGCCAAACGAAAGCAGAAAAGTAGTAGCGCTCACGCCGTAAGCCATACCCAAAGCACCGTCGATCATTTGAGCAATAAAGCCTCCCAGCATAAACCACAGAATATTCGAGTCGAGACTATCGAGCACCTGAAAAGCGTAACCCCCAATAGTATCGTAGGGCAAAAAACTAAAAAATAAATGGCCAAAAACCATTAAGGCTAGCGCCGAGAAACCCAAGAGCAAGCGGTATCGCCAGCTATGTTTAATAAAAGGTGTTTTGGGCGTGGTAACCGGATCTGGCAATGCCATTGGTTTTACGGCTCCATCCGGAGCCAGGGAAGCCGTTACGGCGTTTAGTTGCTTTACTTTTTCGGCAAAATCGCCTTTTAACGTGGTGCGGATGCGTTCAATGTTCTGGAGCAGGCTGTCCATTTCGGCCGGGAACGTCTCGTTTAAAACTTCCTTTACCCGTTTGGCGACCGTAGGCGATTTCCCGTTGGTAGAAATAGCAATTTTAAGGTTCCCTTTTTGTACGATGGAGCTTAGGTAAAAATCGCATTCGTCGGGCGTATCGGCTACATTGGCCAGAATTTTCCGGGCCTTAGCAACTTGCTTAATATAGATATTAACGGCTTTATCGTTGGTAGCGGCAATTACCAGATCTTTCCCATCTAAATCTGTTTCGTCAAAAAATTTTTGGATGAGGGTAAGCTTTGGGTATTGGGCAACCAGCACCTTTATTTCGGGTCTGATTTCGGGCGCTACCAAAGTAATGCGAGCTTCCGGACTGTTGTTTAAAACGGCCGTAATTTTTTCTTCGCCCACCAAGCCGCCGCCTACAATTAAGATATGTAATTGATGCAACTTAAGAAAAACCGGGAATAACTGGTTTTCAGTAGTAGATATTTTCAGTTCGGTATCGGGTAACACGTAGATTATATTTTGCAGGACATGCTTTATAGCAATATGTTTTATTCCGGATTTTCAGCTTTGTCGCCTAATCAGCCGGTTTTGCTATTGCTATCAGTACAAAAGTATTTGGAAAATCTTAAACTCTCTAATCAGTCGGTACTTCTGTTGTGGTACATTGATCCGAACAGATTGTTTAATAAAGAAGGTAAGGAGTTGATTTAGATATATTGCTGTAAGATCAGGTAAAGCTTTTAACTATCCCAGAACCCCACTAGGATCGGGAGGGTTCTGGGAATAGCATTTATTAAGCATTTACATCTAATACTTCGTTTATAACCTGCGATTTTTTTACTTCGGCTCCGCGGTAGGCGCTCGCGGCTCTCAGAAAATCGTAAGCTTCAGCTAAATAGCTGGTGGCAAATTCTGGAGTAGGTTCGTTTTGGTTTATCTGCATCACGTGCGTCCGGAAATCCGGTTCGAACGTAAAGGTGCCGGACTGTACAAAGTTCGAGTCGAAATCAGTGATAATTCCAACCTGCGTATTTGCGCTTAGGCCTTTATCTAGTAACAAAGCTTTGGCGGCGCTTACAAATACACTGTAGCTGTGGTAAATAGAATCGGCGTAGGCACCTTCTTTCAATGCTTCTGCGGCCCACTCCACTTTTTCTTCGGCTTCAAATAACAAAGTAGCAATCAAATCAATCATCACGCCCGCGCATTCGCCCACACCAATTGCCGTTACAAATTCTTCTACGTGGCCCCAGTCCACATAATCGCCGGGCTGCAGTTTGTTTAAATCGGCCAAAGGCTTTAGCAAGGTATAGAAATAATTTTTGCCCTGGCGATCGTAATACCCATTAAAAAACTCGTCTTCCAGCTTATTAGCTTCAAAATCGTTGAACAAGGTGCGCAGAATTTCCGGGCCTTTTTTAGTTGGTACTTTTACCACCCGTTCAGCCATTCGGCCTTCCCCGTCGCCAATGGTGCCGCCGCCTAACATAACCTGTAACGCCGGAATTACATGTGCGCCGTGTTTGATAGAGCTGCCGTGGAAACCAATTTGGGCTAAGCCGTGCTGGCCGCAGGAGTTCATACAACCACTAATTTTTATCTTGATATCGTTGTTGTAAATCAAGTCAGGAAACTCATCCAACATCATGTTTTCCAGAACTTCGGCCAGGTTCATGCTGTTGGTAATCCCCAGATTACAGGTATCGGTGCCGGGGCAGGTAGTAATATCAGTCGTAGAATCAAAACCTGGTAAAGCAAAGCCTAATTCATTTAGCACGTGGAACACATAAGGCAATGCTTCCGGCCGGATAAATTTGAGTAATAAACCTTGATTAGGTGTCACCCGAATATCATCGGCCGCATAATTGGCCACTAATTGTGCTAATACCCGGGCTTTATGGGTAGGAATATCGCCTTTGAGCACGCGTACCCAAACGGCATAAAAGCCTTTTTGCTTTTGCTCGGTGACGTTGGTTTTTAACCAAGCATCATAATGTTCTTGGTTCAGGATATTAACGGTTGGTACTTCTTTTTCCGGGGCTGGTTCGCCTTGCGGTACACTATTACGATCAATGACGTACGATTTAGATTTATTCGCAATCCGTTCCTGGGCTACCAGTTCCATAAAAGCATCAAAACCTACTTTGGCAATGAGGTATTTCATCCGTGCTTTGTTGCGGCTGGTTCTTTCTCCATGACGATCGAAAACCCGGATAACGGCTTCTATGAAAGGAATCAATTGATCTTCCGGTAAAAACTCGTGGGCCGTGTACGCCAGCATGGGTTGGGCGCCCAAACCACCGCCTACTTTCACTTTAAAACCTCTTGCCTCAGCGCCGTCTTGTAGTTGTACTTTTGGCACTAAACCTATGTCGTGTATATAAGCAAAGGCGGTATCGTCATCGCTCGACGAAAAAGCAATTTTAAATTTCCGGCCCATATCCTGGCAAATAGGATTGCGCAAAAAATACCGGAAGGTTTCGTAGGCGTACGGCGACACGTCGAACGGTTCATTCGGATCAATGCCGGCGTTCGGCGAAGCCGTTACGTTCCGCACCGTATTACCGCAAGCTTCCCGTAAGGTAATATCGTTTTCGGCTAATTTATTCCATAATTCCGGTGTCCGGTCCAGGCTTACGTAGTGAATTTGAATATCCTGACGAGTAGTTAAGTGCAGGTTTTTAGAAGCATATTCATCCGAAACATCGCTGATGCGGAGCAATTGTTTTACGGTAAACCGGCCAAAAGGCAATTTAATCCGCACCATTTGTACGCCGGGTTGGCGCTGGCCGTAAATACCGCGGGTTAAACGCAGGCTGCGAAATTTTTCTTCCGGTATCTGACCAGTCCGGAAGCCGCGTATTTTTTTATCAAGTTCAATTATTTCTTTCTGAACAATGGGGTTTTCTAACTCGGAACGAAAACTAAGCATGCTATTTATTTTTAAGCGTTCAGTAATTTATTTACAAAAAAAGCCTTCCTGGTTATAAGAGAAAGGCTGGTTACAGGTTATAAAATCAGCTAGCTGATTAAACAAAGACAAGCCCCACAACAAGATTACAGCAACAGCAACATAACATTTGGAGTTTCATTATCTTTGTTTTAATAAAGGTTTATATACTGGTTTAAATAAAAAAAGTCTTTCCTGGTAGAGAGGAAAGACTTTTAAGTGATAATACTTTTATAAACACTTTCTTTCCTCAGGTCATAAGCACGCAACACATACAACATGCAGTGCAGTTGGTGATTGATGGAGCAGAAGAAAAATAGATTTGGATCATGTTATATTTTCTGTGTCGTAAAGATATGAGGTAATTACGGATTTCCGATCGTTTAGACTAGAAAAAATCTAATAAAATTATCTAAATACTGCATAATATTCAAAACCAAAAGTAAGTTAATAGACTTAATAGATTTTAGAACGTGTATTTGCTTATAAAAAATTCCGTATGCATACTAGATTTCTAATAAATTGAAACATGAATTTTGAAAATAATATAGATTTTGCCCGTGGTTTAGATGCCCAAGATCCTTTAAAAGAATTTCGTCACCAGTTTTATATTCCGCCGGTAAATGGTAAAGAATCCATTTACTTGTGCGGCAATTCCCTGGGGTTGCAACCCAAAACGGCCCGGGCCGCCGCCGAACAGGAGTTTCTGGATTGGCAGAATTTAGGCGTAGAAGGTCATTTCCACGGCACCAATCCGTGGCTGCATTACCACGAGTATTTAGAAGAAAAAGAAGCTCAAATAGTGGGCGCGCAGCCCTCCGAAGTAGTGGTGATGAACAACTTAACCACCAACCTGCACCTGATGCTGGTTTCTTTTTACCATCCCCATACCGAGCGTTATAAAATTATTACCGAAGCCGGTGCTTTCCCATCCGACCAATATGCCCTGGAAAGCCAAGCGCGTTTTCATGGTTTAGATCCGGAAGTGGCCATAATTGAACTAACGCCCTGGCCCGGCGAATATACCTTGCGCACCGACGATATCCTGGAAACCATTCGGGAGCACGGACCCGAGCTTGCTTTGGTAATGATGGGCGGTATTAATTACTATACCGGTCAGGTATTTGATATGGCAACTATTACGAAAGTGGGGCACGAGGTAGGCGCTTACGTGGGGTTCGATCTGGCGCATGCGGCCGGTAATATTTTGCTAAACTTGCACGCTTGGGAAGTTGATTTTGCCGTTTGGTGTACGTACAAATACCTGAATTCAGGGCCAGGAGGCGTAGCTGGTACTTTTGTGCACAAAAAACACGGTAAAAACCCCAAACTGCCGCGCTTTGCTGGTTGGTGGGGCCACGATCAGGAAGAGCGGTTTCAAATGCGAAAAGGCTTTAAACCCATGCCGGGGGCTGCGGGTTGGCAACTTAGTAATAGTTCTATTTTCCCGATGGCCATCCACAAAGCTTCCCTCGATATATTTGATGCCGCTACCATGCCGGCTTTGCGCCAAAAAAGCGAGCAACTCACGGCTTACCTGGAGTTTTTAATCCGGGAGATTAGTACTAATGATGAAATACTGCAAATAATAACTCCTTCCGATCCGGCACAGCGCGGCTGCCAATTATCGTTGCTGGTGCATCAGAATGGCCGCGCAGTGTTTGACAAACTAACCAAAGCCGGTGTTATCCTGGATTGGCGCGAGCCCAATGTAATAAGGGTAGCTCCCACACCTTTATATAACTCGTTTGAAGATGTATTTTGTTTTGCGGAAATACTGTGGGAAAGTTTAGAAGGTTAAATATTAACCAATGGTTACAATGGGTCCTTTACCCAAAAAGCGTTAACTGGGATGTACCCAAAACGGCACGTTCATGATCTAAAAGCCACCTTTTCCGCCACAAACCGCCGGCATAACCTACTAGTTGCCCGTTGGTGCCAATAACCCGGTGGCACGGCCGGATAAGCAATAACTGGTTTTTGCCATTAGCGCTCCCCACCGCCCGGATAGCGCCAATATTACCTAACTGAAAAGAAATATCGTAATACGAAAGCGTGCGGCCGTACTGAATTTGCTGCAACTGCCGCCAAACTTGCTCCTGAAAAGCCGTACTGGTCGAGGCTATCGATAAATCGAAACTTTGGCGGTCACCGGCGAAGTATTCTGCCAATTGTTGCAGGCAATTTTGCAAGCAAGGGGGCAAATTAGGTGTATTTACCGGCGCGTACGCTGCTGAGAAAAGTACCGAAAAAATAGTTTCTTGGGAAGCCGTAATTTCTAGGGTGCCAATGGGAGAAGTATAGTGCGCCTGATAAAGTTTTTCCACGGGGTTTTTACTTTAGATAAGGATAAAGATAAAAATCTATTTTAATAAAAAAAGATGGTAGACCTACAAAATAAATGGCGGTTGCAGATGCCGGATGCCGAAGTATATCACTGGCCAGATTTCTTTACCACTGAGCAAAGTGATATGTATTTACAGGAACTCATCTCCACCGTAGCTTGGCGCCAGGAGCAAATTGAAATTTTTGGTAAACAAATTTTATTACCTCGTTTAACGGCCTGGTACGGCGATCCGGGTAAATCCTATAGTTATTCAGGTATTCAGAACCATCCGGAGCCTTGGACGGCCACCTTGCTGCAAATAAAACGGCGAGTAGAAGTACCGGCTAAAGTTGTTTTTAACAGTGTGCTATTAAATTATTATCGCCATAACCAAGACAGCATGGGGTGGCACGCCGACAATGAACCCGAATTAGGTTCTAATCCGGTAATTGCTTCTGTTTCCCTGGGGCAAGCCCGTCGTTTCGACTTTCGACACCGGATAAATAAAAATTTACCCAAAGTATCTGTTTTGCTCGCGCCCGGTAGCTTATTACTTATGCAGGGCACGACCCAACATTTCTGGCAGCATCAGGTTCCTAAAGTTAGCGCCCAATCTGGTGTCCGGTTAAACCTTACCTTTCGCATTATAGCATAAAAACAGCATATAGAATAAGATTTTAAAGGAATTATAAATTGGTACCCCTAAAATTTAGCACGGCCTCCTATAATTGTAACCAGATTTAAGAATAATAACGTATGTATGCTTTTGTAAATACTTGGCGGATGTTGAGAGAAAATACCTTTTAGTCCCGAACAGAAAACGTATATACTATCCGGCGCTTTACGGCCATAAATCTAATATCAACAAATAAAATTCGTTCAGAAGAGAAGCTGCCGGTATAATAACCGGGCAAGTGCAAGAACTAATCCTGCTGCCTATGAAACCCATTAGTCAATTTATGTTTGCGACCGGCATCGAAAATAGCTATCCCAATATTATATTGCCCGATGGCAAAGTAAAAAGGATAGATGAAATGGCAAAAGCCGGTCATTACGATCGCTGGAAAGAAGACTTTGCCCTGGTAAAGGAAATGGGAATTAATTTTTTGCGGTATGGTCCCCCTTTTTACTCCACGTTCGAAGGTCCGGGCCGGTATAACTGGGATTTTACCGACGAGACCTTTAATGCCATGCGGGAAATGAATATTACGCCCATTGTGGATTTGTGCCATTTTGGATTGCCCGATTGGATGGGGAATTTTCAGAACCCGGATTTTCCCTCGTTTTTTGCCGAATATGCCTTGGCATTTGCCCGCCGGTACCCGTACTTACAATTTTATACGCCCATTAACGAAATATTTATCACGGCTATGTTCTCGGCCCAATATGGTTGGTGGAACGAATGTCTGGCTAGTGATCGGGCCTATGTAACCGCGCTAAAGCATTTATGCAAAGCCAACGTTTTAGCTATGGCGGCTATTTTAAGCGTTCAGCCCGAAGCTATTTTTATTCAGAGTGAGTCATCGGAGTATTTCCACGCCGAAGATCCTAGTTGTTCGAAGCTCGCGCACTTTCTTAACCAGAAACGCTTTTTATCTTTAGATTTTACTTACGGCTACCCCATTACGGCCGATGTTTTCTTTTACTTGCAGGACAACGGCATGACCCGCGATGAGGTGCAGTGGTTTCGGAACAATCAGGTAAAAGCGCATTGTGTCATGGGGAACGATTATTATTATACCAACGAGCACATGGTGCATCCCAATGGTACCACCAGTGCTTCCGGCGAAATATTTGGCTATTATGTGATTACGCACCAGTATTACCGGCGCTACCGCTTGCCCGTTATGCACACCGAAACCAACATGAATGAACCAAACTCGGTTATGTGGCTGCGAAAAGAATGGGCTAATGCCAAACGCCTCAAGCGCGATGGTATTCCGTTGGTTGGGTTTACCTGGTACAGCCTAATCGATCAGGTAGACTGGGATTCGGCGCTCCGCAACGATGCCGGCAATATAAACCCCCTGGGCTTATACGACATGGACCGTAAAATTCGGCCGGTGGGCCAGGAGTACAAAAAAATAATCCGGCAATGGAAAAACGTGCTGCAGGAAGAAAGCTTTGGGCTGCACTTTAACCATTATTTGTAATGCATCATTCTTAAAAGTGATTAATCCGGAGCGGTTAGTTTTTACCTTTAGTCACCCGGCTACTGGCGAAAACTAACCGTTTTTGCTATATTACACTTGCTGGTGCAAAATACTTACCTTTGTTATTAAGTAATACTTAACTATTTACAGTACAAATGCCAAAAAAAGAGAACGTTACAGTAATGGGCGGTGGCCTGGTTGGCTGCCTGCTAAGTTTGTATCTAGGTAAAAAAGGCTACCAGGTAGATTTATACGAACGCAAACCCGATTTACGGAAAGCCTACAAAGAATACGGCCGTTCTATTAATCTGGCCCTGAGCGACCGCGGCTGGAAAGCATTAAACGGCATTGGCATTGGCGAAGATATCCGGAAAGTGGCTATTCCCATGTACGGCCGCATGGTACACGATTTACAAGGTAAAATCAACTTTCAACCTTACGGGAAAGAAGGACAGGCTATTTATTCCGTTTCGCGCGGGGGCTTAAATATTGCTTTGCTCGATTTAGTAGAGAAAGAAGCCAATATTAACCTGCATTTTAGTCAGCAATGCCAGCGCGTAGATTTGCAAACCAACGAAGTATACCTGAGCAATTCCAAAACTGGCGAAGAATCAGTTATTCAGACGGAACGGTTATTTGGGGTAGATGGTGCCTACTCGATGGTACGTTATGCCCTGCAGAAAACCGAACGCTTTGAATATTCGCAAAGTTACCTGAATTACGGCTACAAAGAATTAACCATTGCGCCGGGCCCGTACGGGCGTTGGATGCTGGAGAAAGAAGCCTTGCACATTTGGCCCCGCGGCAACTACATGATGATTGCCTTACCCAACCTGAACGGCAGTTTTACCTGTACTTTATTTTTCCCCTACGAAGGCGAAGAATCGTTTAGTAAATTAAAAACCGAGGCTGACGTAGAAGCATTTTTTAAGAAGCAATTTCCGGATGCGGTGCCGCTGATGCCGGATTTAGTAGAAGAATATTTCCGGAATACCGTGGGCGCTTTGGTAACCATTAAATGCTTTCCGTGGTCGCACCAAGATAAAATTTTGCTCTTGGGCGATGCTTCGCACGGCATTGTTCCTTTTTACGGCCAGGGCATGAACGCTGGGTTTGAAGATTGTACTGTTTTTAACGAATTGCTAAACCAACACAACGGCGATTGGGAAACTATCTTTAAAACTTTCCAGGAAATGCGCAAGCCTAATACCGATGCCATGGCTGATTTAGCCATTTACAACTTTATGGAAATGCGCGATTTAGTGGCCGATCCGCGGTTTATCTTACAAAAGAAAATAGAAGCTAAACTAAACGCCTTATACCCGGATAAGTGGATACCGCTTTACCCCATGGTAACCTTCAGCGACATGCCCTACGCCGAAGCCCAAACGGCCGGGAAGCAACACGAGAAAATAATGGCTAAATTAATGCCCCACATCCAAACCGAAGCCGATTTTGAAAAACCGGAAGTGCAGGAATTGGTAAAGAAGTATGTGCTTAATAGTTAAATCAAGGTAATCAATTTTTAGTTAAATAGTATAATTTATATATTAGAAATTCAACTGAAAGTCCTTGCAGAAAAAGGTTGTACGTTGAAATAAGATAGTTACTACTTTAGATATAGTGCAGATAACTGTAGGTCGTTACGTTTATACATTAGTTAACTGCCATTTTTAAACAACCGCCCGAAATCAGGATAATGGATGAACAAATTGAAAACAGGCTTACTCACATACATTGGTCGACTTACTTATATAACACTTCAATATCTGAACTTCAAATTATCTCTGACGAATTTTATTCGGCCGATGAAATTAAAATTGTAAATAGTCACACCTTCGACTTTTACAGAGTGACTTTACAGTATTGCTTTATAATGGAATACTGCAAACTACTTGAAAAGGGAAACCGAAGCAATGAACAGAATATTTCATCACTAAATAGGCTCAATGAAATCTTCTTAGAAGATACCACCAAAGACTTTCAGGAGTTATTCGATGAAAACCTTCGCTTAATTGAGAGTATAAAAAGTTCACCATTTTACAAGAAGATAAGGAGCTTACGTGACAAGAAGTTTGGGCACGCTGATAATGACGAAGTAAATAAACCTTTTAGCTTTGAAGGCTTCCGTACAGAAGACTTTCAAAATGCATTTGAACACTTACGAATGATAAAAGTGATCTTTAATAATTTCGGAAGTGTTTATGGACGAGAGTATGACTTGAAAATACCAAGTAGAGAAGATCGAACAAGAAATTTTATTAAGTTTCATGCGGAATACCAGTCATATTATATGAAGAATTATTTTAAGGCTATGTCTGAAAAATCCAAAAACCCAAAAAACGGCAGCTAACAGTGTGTTTATAAAATTGTGGCGTGACTTTAAACATTCAGCTAAAAATAACTATTTTGCTTTTCTGATTAATTGAACCTGACGTTTTTCAAATGCCACAACTTCATAAACACTTTAACGTTAATCAGAGGCACAAAGATTACTTCAGACTTGTTTATACGTAGCGAATATTTTAAATTTACACGTATGGACACTAAACTAACTTTGGTTTTAGATAAAAAGATTATCCAAAGAGCGAAGTCGTATGCCGCTACTAAAAAGACCAGTTTATCAAAGCTGATAGAGTCTTATTTGGATAGCGTTACGGCAGAAGAAAAATCAATAGAAGAAATTTCGCCTTTGGTAAAAAGTCTTTCCGGGGTTATTTCTGTTCCTGAAACTTTCAACCATAAAGATGAATATACGGATCATTTAGCGAATAAATATCTGAATGACGAAAATATTTATTGACACCGATGTTTCTCTGGATTTATTAGCCAAAAGAGAACCTCATTATCTATATGCGGCTACCTTATTTACTTTGGCAGATAAAGGCGAGCTTGAATTATTTGTTTCTTCCCTTTCCTTCTCAAATTTAAATTATCTGCTTTCCCGACAATATTCCACGGTAGAAGCGAGAAGAATTTTAAGTAAATTTAAAGTACTGGTGCAAGTTCTACCGGTTGATGATAAAGTTATTGAATTAGCGCTTCATTCTAAATTCAAAGATTTTGAAGATGCAATTCAGTATTTTACAGCTATAGAAGCAGGCATAACTATTTTGCTGACTAGAAATATAAAAGACTATAAGAAAGCTGAAATATTAGTACAAACACCAGAACTTTATATACGGACAAGAGAAAAATAAAGCGCCTGCTGCTAAAACAAGTTAAAGCACATGAAAGCGTGCCTTGGCCGTAGTTCGCTAACAGAAAGTTATAAAAAAGTTCTGATCATGCAGCAAATCCGGGAATACTTTGCCCAAGTAGCGGAGCTTTCCGACGAGGACTGGAGTATATTTTCAGCTAAACTTACAGCGCAAACCTATCCGGCCAAGTCCTTACTTTTAAAGGCTGGGCAAACCGAAAATTATCTTTCCTTTATTCAAAAGGGCGCTGTTCGGTTTTTTATTCCCAAAGAAGAAACGGATTTAACTTTTGGCTTTGTCTTTGAAAATAGTTTTTTCAGCGCTTACGATTCTTTTTTAACCCAAAAGCCATCGTCTTACGGAGTAGAAACCTTAATGGAAACCACGATTTGGCGGTTGACTTACCACGACTTGCAAGAAATATACTCTAAATCGAAAGTTGGGAATACCATTGGTCGTTACGCGGCAGAAAGGCTATTCCTGTTAAAGTCTAAAAGAGAATTGTCGCTTTTGCATGAAACGCCGGAAGAAAGATACCTTAACCTATTTACCGAGCGACCAGATTTAATAAAACAAATCCCGCTCAAATACATTGCTTCTTACGTTGGGGTCACGCCGCAGGCCTTAAGCAGAATCCGAAAAC
>Ga0210040_10002482_pt1 | contig 25946 bp, 7 predicted proteins | sample CryGeyCG12114_NA_FD_185462 | JGI IMG/M metagenome (GOLD analysis project Ga0210040, IMG submission 185462) | Groundwater microbial communities from aquifer - Crystal Geyser CG19_WC_8/21/14_NA (SPAdes) (version 2) | ecosystem: Environmental > Aquatic > Deep subsurface > Groundwater | place: USA... | reverse complement strand
CCCGTTCCAAACAGAGTTTACTAACACAAATTTCATCTTGCGTTTTCAGGTGATTTTAGCTTTAACATGTGCAGCATAGGGCGCTCCCGTTGGTAATTACCTGACTCAGCCTTCGGCTTCGTAATACAACTATGTATGTCCGGTGCTTTAAATATCCTTGACATTCAAAATACAAACAACCATAGTATATGACGTAACTAACCAACTATCGATTTGTATTTACAAGTTGCAACAATTGGATAATACAATGAAGAGCAGATTTCATGGGAGATGAGGATGCTCAGTGGAGCCTACAAAAATTGACTACGCGGGAGCCAATCTAAATGAGATTATTAGATGTGAAAGGAGTCAGACCAGTGGGCACAGGAGTTGCAATGTGAACGCACACGGAACTGATCCACTTAAGTGGTCAATCATAATATAGACATGAAAATGGAGTTGATAATGAAAAGACTCGTTGGGGATTGAATTTTAAATTGAATCTCCACCTAATTCAATAGTTGCTAAATTGGTGTACAGGGCTGGAAGGAAGACTCGAGGGACTCACCAGTTGTGTCTTTCCACATGATCCATGCAGATGCGGTTTTCTCCCTTTCAACAGAACAAACCAATTCGGTCTCATGAGCACAACCACAACACCGCCCCTATTTATCTATCCATGTGTAGTGTACAGTGTACACCAGAGTTAGTTAGAGTGAGTTATTATATGCGTGGGCTTGTGGTCGTGCATACATACATAGTATGTATGAAACATAAATGATTTTTTTAATTTCCTTTAAAACTAACTAACTAACTAACTAGTCGCTCTCTCTATTTCACAGTCAATTTTCAGCTCATCCTCGTCTCTCATGTCACGTGGTTATGGTTTTGCTCACTTGCACACAACAGTTAGTTAGTTAGTACATTCTACTTTCTTTATCTCTGCTTCATAGACTCCACAATAGACTACTACACACACAGATTCTATAGTTTGTGGTACATCTATCTTCATTAGATTAACCAGCGGGGCAGCTTGTTATATTTTGAGATTCAAATTTCATGCTCTAACTGCTTTTTGGACAATTTTATCAATATTTAACCAAATCTTTGTTAGTTAGCTCATATACCCACAGCCAGAACACCACTCAATGGTGACGTCGTATAAAAGTGGATATGCATGGTTAAATTGCTTCGTTCACTTGACTCATTAAAAAGTAATAATAGGGCACAATAAAAACTATTCATATCTATTCTCTTCTTTCATTTAGCATTAGTTATTTTGTTCGTAGCAACTGGCATGCCTTAGTTACATGTACTTAAACGCTACGGAACGACAGCAGTGATGACAAGAAGAAAATATAAATGCCTATACGAGATAAGGTAACCAGATAAACTCTTGTACTGAACGAGCACAATGACAAAAATCCGATGCGTAGAGTTCACATGACGGTTACAGGTTTTTGCTCTGTATACATTATAATGAACTGACGAGTATACAACAGTATACGCACTGTACACTCCAGTCGGTCAGTTAGGGAATATAATAGGTTTTCAATTCCGGAAGGCGAGTTTGACTGCTTATGTGCAGTACTCCAATATTGAATGATTAGGGGTATCAAGATGACGAGCTTGATTATTATTATGAGACTGATGGTGATGAAAGGACATGATATAACGAGAAGAAAAGATTGGAAAACACAATAGCTAAGGGTCCTGATTCCATTGTGCTCTCCATGTATTCAGCACATGGGGTATGGAATGGACACAGGCTTTACTTACATAAACGACTACGACACACCGTGTTTTCCAACTTCCAACAGATCTGTGAATTCAAACTAACTAACTTACATTCCTTGTGCTTTGACTAGTTATAGTTAGATTTATTCCTGTTCTCACAGAGCCAAAAAAATCTTTCATCGATGAGTATTCGAGAGAATACAATGGAATTAAACTACTGGCTACTAGCTGGCTGGTATCGATCGCTTTGTCTGTAATTTTTTTATTTCAATAGCTTATGATATGGGGCTAACTCACGTAACTTTGTGTCATCAATATCGTTTACATTGAACTAGTCAGTTAGTTAGTTAGTTACCTTGGTTGAAAATATATTTTATCTACCAATGATAACGACACGTACTGACTAAAAATTTTTAAAGCTAGCTGGATGGTTAGTTCCATCTGGCTTTTTTTTTCAGACTGTGCAAAAGTGATAGATACGTAACAACATGCTGTGTGAGCATTGTATTTGCGGACAAAAGTACTAATGTATAACAAAAAAGTACAAGAGAACTGAGGATAGAATTGGACAGAGAGAGAGAGAGACAGAGTAGATAGCACAATGACGATTTTTTTCTGATAAGCTCATGTAGTCCAAACTATTCAGGTTTTTTGGCATCCCAATGTTGTCCACACATTGTTTGTACATGAAAACTTAAATTTATCTGAACTTCTGTCTGTGTGTGTGTGTGTGCACAGTACATATGAAGGGACTAGGGTCATGCCCATGACATGATGCAAGTGGGTCCGTATAGATTTCAATGAGTGCAATGCAGCGTGCCAATACTATTCAAATCTACTCATATGTGAAATAACTGACTGACTGAGAGAGCAGGGATCCCCTTTGGAAGGAAAAAATGAGTACAAATCCTTGCGCTTTGGACTTACAGCATTGGAGAATCAAAATTTTAATTGAATTTTCAATCGCACAATGTGTGTTTGGAGTGAGTGCAGTAGTAGGTTGTTGTAATATGGTTGGATTTTGGTAACACAGGAGTACACAATGCCCTTGTTGATCCTTCACACATGGTGAAAAAGCCACTTGAGGTTCCTAATACATATTATTTGGAAAACTAACGGTAATATTGTAGCTACATATACTAAAACCACCATATTTTCATGTGAACAATCTTTTCATGTACTAACTAACAAACTAAAGCTGTTCAAGTGGGCATTACAATATTTTCAAGTACACACATGCAATGTATTTCTAATGGGATGTATCTAGAATAAGAATGGGGCCAGTCGGGAACCCAGGGCTTAATTTATTCAATTCGTTCCATTAGTTTTAAAATATAAAATATCATATTATTTTTCCCCAACAGTGTCATCAATTTATAACCGCGTCATCAACATGTCACGGTGGTTACCTAAAGTAAATGAAAAATTAATGTGACCATTTGTATGCTCTAGTAATTTGGAAGGGCCATATTATTCCGCATGCGGGAATGGAAATGCATTCCTGCACATAATACCTAATCAAGTGCACTAAAGGAGGGTGAAACTGCTCACTGACTGACTATATACTGCACATACTATACTATGAGTATGAATGACTTGGAAACCTTCAGTAGCTTTAAATCTATCTACTCACGTACCTATAAGTAAGCAGGGTTTTGTGTTTGCAACATAAAGTGGAGTGTATCCGTCTGAATTCCCGTAGAATCCGAAAATAAAGGAAACCCCCGGAATTGGTTTTACTTCATAATGGGATAGCAAACCAGGGGAGTATTAAAGTTTGTGCAAGTACCAACTAAACTTACTCCAGTAGGGAACTATAGCTAGAGTGGATGAAAATTCTGCGTGATTCACAAAGTCTAGAGGGAAATAAGTTTCCAGAGTTGGCACTGACAGCCATGTCAACGCTCAGTCAGTCTCTTACAACTTGCATGTCTTTTGACTTTCATCCAACCACAAAGTAATTTGTACCCACGTTCCCAAAGTCCCTTTGATTATTTCATGTCGTTCGCAGACTTTACTTCCCTCGCCTTCCATCGTCTTCTGTTTGGCCATAAACAAAAACTAACTAACAAATGCTCCCACTAACTAACTAACTAACCAACTACTAATGTCAACCATATGTGCGCATCCCAATGTTCCTACCTTTCCTTTCGTACCACGGTTAATGAAAATTACAAAACCCACCAGACCGAATGAACAAGCCTGTCTAATGATGACATACGCTAGACTGTGCCAACTATAGCTATTCCTTCACACTAGTTAAACACACAATTATCATGTTAATTGCGTCCATTCTCATTAACTAACCAAGAAAACTTGAGGACGGTACAAGTTTTCTACACACTACACAGAGCCCGTCACAGATATGAAAATCTTAGTTTTCAAGTGTGAAAATGCAAAAATTTGCCAAAACTTTTAGACAAGATCCGTTAGCATACTAATTACACAATATAAATAAGTTTGAAGTTTGAAAAATTAACTAAACAATTTAGCCGGTTACATAGACTTTTGCCCATGATATTTATACCATTATGATCGACATGCTAACTAACGCCCTCACATAGCCACAAAAAAGTGACAACAGGGTCTACACACACTGGATGTGCACAATAGGCCCATTAGAGATGGGCCATAGTTTTTGTATTCATGAAAGGAAAGTTTATTGTCATCCCATGTTTCCGTTTCTTTTTAGTCTCCGTCAAAAGGGTTTCCTTTTCGTACGTGTGTACCCGGGTTTAAGGAGTTGGGCTGGAGCCCAACCAAATCGTCCAGAGATTTGATACCAAATAATAATAATAATAATGGATCCATAGGACATGAAGCTGGAAGTTTCCACCACGGGATGTGAGTGAGTGAGGGAAAGCTCCATTAAAGGGAACTCAACTGACAACTCCTCACTTGTGATAAAAGCCCAAGTTGGGATCCACACATTTTCCCTGCACTGAAGTTGGATGTGATTATGTCGATATTATTTGTGTTCATTGGCGTGTAAGAATACTTTAATGCTTTTTCCAGAGAGAAGGGATCCGCAATGGTACATATACAGGAAAAGCAATGTTCATCTCTCTCTCTCTCCGTTTGCCTACCATGGGCACACCACAAAATAAACGAATACAAAATCCAATCCACACACACACACACATTAGATATGCTGTGAGCTAACTATCTAACCAACTAACTAACAGTTTATATAGAGCAGCTTTGTGTGCATTTTCCCAGACTTGACGTTACTCATTTTTTACAGATAAATCCAGTTAGCTAGTTAGGTGGGCAACAGAACGGCAAAAGTAGAAGGGTCGTGTGTTTCATACTAACGAAATGAAACTGATTATCATCATCATTGAATTCTATGTAGGAAGGTATGATTGGGCACAACCCTTTCGATAGTTTCGGTATACACATGACATGTATACGGACAACCACAAAAATAGTCATGCATCCCTATGTTCTCATTCCGCTGTACAACATGACCTGTGTGTCCTTTTTTTTGCAGACAGTTCATGTCTGCTTCTGTATCCCAAAAGTGAACCAACTTGTTAGCCAAGTATTATATTGAAGCAACTCTCAAACTGCTAACTAACCAACTATAAAAGCAAGGAATGAAAAAATATGGAATTGAAATGGAGCTGAGTAATCGAGAGTAATGGTCCTCATCATCACTCATTTCTCCTCGGTACATATTGCCAGCAATTGTGAACGTGATCTGCGAATTACATATCGATGAAAGGGTTACGCACAATCATCTCACCCATTGTTCCCTTCCTGTCTCACTCATTCATTATGATCATTCTCTTGACTACATTTTTTATTCTTCCTGTGACTTTGCTGTCTCCTATTATTGGGGATGCGATTTGTACTAGGCAAGTCGTGCTCCTTTCCTTTTCCCCATCTTACTAACTTAAATAGCTACTACAGACATTCTCTTGAAGGAATTTTCATGCTGCACTGATCATTTTGTGAGGAAAGTCTCGTGAACACCCTATTTGTTCTGCATTACGCATCTTGTTTCCTACTCATCTCGTATTCTATACAAACTGACTGACTGAGCTATTCTAATTGACTGCAGAGCTTCTAGTGCACACCAAATCATCATAATCTGTGAAGGGAAATGGGTTGAATTGGGACTATAGTATGCCAAGTCTGTGTCTCTTTCAAAACAGAATTCTGTAGTCATCATCATCATTATTAGTGGTTGTAGTCATCTTTTGTGACTTGTCATTTCTACATTATCAATTGTACCTGGCTATTCTTGTGGCATTGAGGGAGCACCCAACCGTTTGTTCCCCGCCAAAAAAAGATTAATTACACATGCAATCCACGGTTGTCACAATCAATATCCCAAGTGTATGATTATGACTTTTCCAATTCTATAGGTGTCTCCCTATTCACTATTTCTATGTGACGTGACAATGCATGGTATAAATATGTGCGAAATAATCGTCATCTGCATTTACAATATTATTGACACCACTAGGAACTATAGATTAAGTCTGCAGGAAAACTATAAAAAGAACAAGTATTTTTATACATGCTAGTTATAGTTACATTAATAGCTATTTATACTGCCATTTATTATCGACAGCCTAACGTTTGTGCCAACAACACACAAATTTTGATGATGTGGAATCCTAAGAAGAAAAAAAGGCAAAACTAATCCATGAAACTATAACTCACAGATTGAACGGATAACATCAGAAAAGGCAAACACAAAGTAATCTATAAAATTTCCACTCAAGTGATTTGATCAGGCCGGCGGGGGCACACAAGGATGGACAATCTATCTTTCATCAGAGAAAATGTGCCGAAAAAGAAACCAAATCGGATTCCTTGTTCCTTCTACAATGTAGAGCGTGCACTCTGGTACAACAAGAGCAATGGTGTGGCAATCGAAAAGGTCTAAGCCGCACAAAACTAATCTACTGGGAGCATCAGGCGTTTTGCGTCAATCTAGGCCGAGTCCTTTTACTTAAGGCAAAAAAGGACTACCATATATATTCCACTACTTACGTACTATATACACTCACTCTCTATACATTATTTGCTACTGTTCAATTATCGGTACTGTCATCATCACCGTTACCGAAAATAGTAGCATCCTATGTGTGCACTGCAGCTATCTATTTTACACGTGAAAACGTATTCATCAACAAATGCTATAGTTTCAACGAGATTCCATGTTTCCTAGCTTTAGCTATAGTTAGTTACTATCTTATAGCATAAAGTTGTATCCATTTTTTCCTCCGTCCATAGTTTCCCCACTTTACTTTCTGTCTATCTCTTGTTCATCCTACCTAGCCTTTTGGGAATACTTTACTTAAGCTCAGTGAGTGAATAATATGCGCACCGAAAGGAAATTTATAAGGAAATATTTCTCTCAGGTTTGTTCGCCACGATATAAACTAAACTAACTAGCTATAGATGCATACATGTGACCACACACTACACCACCATCATTAACCTTTTATGAAAATGTGAGCTAATCTTTTTTTCACGCTCAGCGCACTGTCACTGTCTATTTGGTTCACTTGCCTGTAAGTATGTGTATCCCTTTGGTATCTTTTCTATATATTAGTTCGTTAATTTAGTGTGCTATGTGGTTCGGTTTGATACTGTGGGAATTTTATATTCCTACATTAAAAATATTTCGTCTCGTTTTCAAAGTCGTACAGTATTAACATCAAGATAACAAATGATAAAAATGTGGGCCTCTTTGTGACCAATGCAATGCATATTCCCTGTTTTCGACTTTATGGAACACAAGCGACTAAGAAGAGCGGAAGAAAATTTTACTTACACTTGGAATGTTGTCGTTCGTACACACACCATCAGATAGGAGTCGATCTCTTATTTCCCATGCAAATATTGAAGGACATTCACGCTTGTATTCGGCAATTTTTGTAACCACAGGGGAAGTGGCTACCCTGGGTTTACTTCCTCCAATTGCTCTGGGCTTGATTGACCCTGTCTCGTAATAGCTGCCATTCACATTAACGAATTAAATATTTAAAACTTCTGGTGCACTACCATTAGTTGTTGTGATCCCAGATATCCAGTAGATAAGGGATGTGAAATAACTTTAGCGCAAATATGATTAAAATTTGCTGAAAAGTTCAGTTTTTATCAGTGTACTATTTCCAAACTGTTAAAATTTCTTGCATTTTACGGATAATCTGATTTTTACTTAATTTAAAGTTATTGATGGAAAACAAATTGTTTTGGTTCAGTCTGTAGAAGGTGGTTACCAATTTTACAAGACAGTTGACTAAACATTATTTGCCATAGTGATTTATAGTAAAAATTACTTACCGGCCTAGTATTTTGGAAACACAGCCATTGGAGACTTGAAGGATTCGAGAAATGTCACAAGGCCGAGCACCAGAATGAGCGAGCTCAACAATTTTCTGCCGAGTGGAATCAGGCAAAGGTCGTCCATTCACATAAACGCCACCAAGTTGATTAATCCCACTGTGGCCCGTATTGAACTTCCTCATAGAGGAGTCCCAGCTCTCGTCTACAATTAAGAAAATGCAGTACACGAAAAATTACATAAAACTGCTCAAACTTATCGCATCCTCATATTAACTCAATTCATCCAAACACAAATCATCCAATCTTATTCTAAAAAAAACTACAGCAAAAACTAAAATGATTCTCTATTTATGCCCACTGCTTGATAATCATACATAACAAAGGAAGTAGATATAAAAAAGGCGCACACAAATAATAGGTGTGAAAGTTTTACAACCCGTGAAATTAAATGAGTATTCTCTACCATGAGCCGTGCATTGCACTAAAGATTTAATGGGTTCACTTTTCTTGTTGCCTCTGCAATCCCAAGGCCTCAATCCTCGTACAGCAATGCACCATGCTATATAGGATGTGTGCAAGTGCATGTCACAGAACTTAATATAGTGTTCCTTTGCATGGTTGACTATTGACTACGCTCCTTTACCCATATAGGTTTACAGGCGACACTTCAGTGCACCGTCCTTCACGTCTCGTTAGTTGACCAATTATGTGTGCAATGAATGACCTAGGCTTTCTTTCTATGCACATTACATTGAACCCAAAAAGTCTGCACCTACTAGTTATACTATACTACTACTCGGATATATATTTACAATATGAGCAGAATCTCTTCCCCAGATATTTTACTTTTTTACTTGCACACACTACTACTAACTAATACTATAGTCGTATATTCATGCTGCTGTGTTTTAAGTATAGATAGATACTATTCCCTTTCTTTTTTTTTGCCACATTATTTATTATCTGGCCATTTCTTTTTTCCGGGACGTATAGCAAACTTCCTTCCTAACTATAATCTCCCTTAAAGCTGTGAGCTTATGGACTGCTGTAGAAAATGATGCAGAAATAAAGCCTACGCACTGCTCCTACACCCACTAACTATTATATATAGGGCTGCACTGATAACATCGTACGCTCTAATAATCATAGTATTGATTGCATTCATGGTACCAAGGAATAATCATAAATAATGTTTAAATAAAAAAGGGAAAAAAACTACACAAAGTATAGTCGTATTCATTACCAGGAATCATGTCATAAAGCTGACCTTTGTGCGGCATCTCGGGCATTGATCCCAGTGGGTGCTGAATTTTGCAATGAGCCACTGTGGCAACTTTTTTTAACACACACTTGTCTTCTCACAAAAAAGATGATCTGCAATACACAAGGTTTAGTTAGTTAGTTAGTTAGTTATGAGTCTTCACGAGCTATTAGTTACTCAGTAGACTACACTAAAAATGGATTGTATGGATGAATAATGCTGTTAGGTGACGACATTTGATATGAACATGCCGTGGTATGTCAAAAGCGACAGAAACTACGAAAAGGGATGACAATTGGGTTCCCTATGACATATGCATGTAACGACATTTGTCATCATTTACTATTCACTCCGTCTCATCACCAAAAAGTGTCCCTTCTCTGCCTTATTGTACGGGACCCTGATGATATTATAGTGATGGACAGGAGAAAGACAGCAAAATTGGTTCTGTGCCCATGACAATGCAAAATATAGATGTTAATGCAATCAGAGTGAAATGGAGGATCACTGTCTCATTCATTCGTTTTTGCTCAACTCATGTCATATATCGCACCATCTTTCACATGTCAATGTTCATAGAATTTTACAACAAATCATTGTATGTAGCCTAACTGAGTTTAATCAGAGTATAAGGTCTTATAGAAATCATTAGCTTTACGGAAGTGCCTAGATATCAAGGAATGTAAGTTGACCGCATGTGGTAAGTAAAAAATTAATATGTTACAGTTCATTTGGGGGTTGACAAAAGTTGTAAAAAAATTCGCCATCTCATCAAACAAATCAGGCCACAATTGAATTTAAACATGACTTCAAATTTGATCTTATGTACAGATTCCAGTCAACATGAAATGCGTGAAAGTTGATTGAGGCTCAATCGAATTTGACAGGGCAACTGTTGTTCACTTTGAGGAGTGGAAATTGGAAACATTATACTGCATACCATGAGCTGCATATAAAAAAGTTTAACAAAGAATATGCCTCATCAATTTATGTACATATCTAGAGTTCATAACGCATTATGTAAAGTGTATTGTAAAGTTGATTTCTCTTGTGCAACAAATGCACCCCGAATTTTTGCTGTGTATTTTTTTCAAATGGACCCTACCTTCAATATTTGCTATGGAATATAATGATCAAAATAACAATGTATACTAGATAAATGTTTTTGGGGTTTGCCAATGATACCTTACTTATGCTCTTTACATTATTATCATTTTTAGAAAAGAAAAATCCCTGTTTGTCCAGTTTCCCCTGGGTGAACTATTTACAAAATCACTTAAATGACATGAGCAAATAACCACGAAATGAGCCCGAGTCTTTGACCCATGCTATAGCAATACATATGTTCAAACTATCAATACAAAAAAGTGTATAGTGAAAAGTTTCGTGGCAACTTTTTTGGTCGCTGTGTATAAGGGACCCATCATCATTATTAGCCAAAAAGTTTTTTACTGAACCAATGTCTATTGTTCTGATTCTCCCACTCTCCTGATTTATATGTTGTAAAGGACTCCTCTCACTGTCACTTGAGTACAAACAACATTTCTTTCAATGTACATGGGATCCCTACTCTTTATTCATTGTGTCTTCCCATTCAATTTGATGTAACGTGTGAGTCTCACACAATATTTATGATCTTTCCTTGTATTGTCCTTTTCCGTCCCCTTTGTAATCCTGCTCTTCCCATTCAGGGCTGGACCACAGTCATATAATGTGAACCAGAGTGAATAGGAAACTCAAATGACTTTTACAATAGAGAAATAATTTTCTACATATTAGTTAGTTGGAACTTTGTAAACCTCATGTCAACTATCTCTGCATTAAATCCATGCAGTAAATCACTCACTGCAAGAGAAAGTTAATTATCAACTCCTACCTGCTTTCCCAATTAAATCTCAATTTCCCACACATTACAAACAAACTGAAAATAACACAGCTACAATACAAATCTATCATATTACACTCAAACTTTCTCTTACACACGCCCTTGGAGCTCATAATAAAAAACGCTTACTTTTTTGCTACAAAACTCAACTGGAAACCACAGTTGTAGTAGTTAAACACAACTGCAATCCAGGCACTTTTCACACAATTTAAAACTATTCGCAACTATGCTTAACTAATTCTCATAAATCACTCACACTGCTCAAAAAAACCAAAAACTGACACTTGACAATTCAACTCATCCGTACAATCGCAGAAGCGACCACAAAGCAATAATAATATGACACTTGCAACAATGTGCAAAAAACACTATACAATCTTTTTCACTGAGGGAAATGAATGAATGGGATGACGGGATGAGTAGATGACACAGTTTTTTTTGAATTCCCAAAGAGAAACAATCTGGAATTGATGCACAACTAACAAACTTCTGGCTGATGAATAGGAACTAACAAACAACTGGAGTGAATGATTCCGGTAGATTAGCGATTCCCTTGGTTTAGTTGTTAGTTAGTTAGAACAAACGAACTGACTACACAGGGAGACAAAAAGTGGAGATAAGACGTTGAGCTCTTCGTGTGGAGTGGAGCGTACCTCATGTGAGACAAACGAGGAGTACTAAAAGAGAGCACTATAGCCTAGTCCTAGTAACTAACTAGTACATCCAAAAGTGGTGGGGCAGAAAAAAGTGGAGAGAGAGTGGTAATAGCCATGTAACACTAACTTGGGCTCTAACGCGAACTCACTGTGTGTAGTAAGGAACAGCTCAGCCAAGGAACCTGCATCACATATGGTGAGTGAATACCAAATGGTCCATGATGAGGCGTAGGACTGGGACGGACTGACAATACCAGAGTTCTTACACTATGCCACCGAATACATGAGCGCTCTGCTAGCTACGAGCCAGGCACAGGCATACCTTGCGTTTTGTGCGTCTGTACTGTGCAACCAAAAATGACTAGTAGTTTCATGTAGTTAGTTAGCAAGTTTGCGAGTGACTTTGCTACCTCAATCTACTATGAGTAGCTAGTTGGTTTATGATATCGCAAATGTAGGTGGTTAGTTAGTTAGTTAGTGGATTTAATGCTCCAGGGAAAATTTTTGAGAATTTAAGTATACAAAGCGTTGTTAAGAAATGAGATTTTTTGGCATGTTTGCATGGTTTAAAGCTAGTTAGTTAGTTAGTTTTTAGGTTTGCAAGAAGTGAAATAGAGTTTGCACAAGTCATTAGGTTAGTTTAATGTTTGGAACAGGTGAATAAATATATGCTTGTTGTGTGGACTTTTTGGAAGTGAAGAGGTGAAAAAATTTATTACTTTTGATGACATACTAAGTAATGAGTACAGTGTGAAAGAGCATAATTTTTCCACTTTATGCATGACTGAAAGTGAGAAAGGGTTACGCGATGCAGTGGCTTTTGATGGTTTCCATGAAAGGAGAAAAAAGTTGTCGGGACGTAGTAATGATGTTTCTAATATATCAAGTATGCGTGTTGATTCAAACAGGATGGAAAGTAAAGAGGAGTAGTAGGATAGTTAAATGAGGTGTGATCCCAGATGAGTAAAGTAAATAGTGGGAAAAAAGTTAATACGTAATAAGCGGAAAAGTGAAATGATGATATGCATGTGCTATATAGTATACGCAAGTAATCTTGTTTCTCACTAACTAAGTAAGTGAGTAAAAGTCAGTCATATCATTAAGTGGTTCAAGATATAGCATTTCTGCAAAGTTGCATGTTACTTATGGATGGAACACATACCGAACGCATTAAATAGCGTAAGTAAAGAAACTTGTGTGAGCCATAGTGATACACACACACAGAGAGAAAGAGAGTATTAGCGTTACATGGTTGATAAAGCATTTTGGGATCGGTCCATATTCTTCAACGACTCATTATGTTAAAGTGATTTCATGGCACTCTATACATGCACCATTAAGCGTGAAATTTGGAGATAAAATCTTACCTCGGATAATAATTTTTCACTCTTGGCTAGTGGTTTGCGGTTTGGATACTACTTCCGATTGATTTCATCATTATATACTTTAGTACGCTAGTCACAAAGAAAAAGTGACTCCAGGTTCAAAGTTTTTGCACAATTTCACAATCACTAGTCTGTCCAAAAATGCACATCTATAAAGTTGAGTCCAATAGTGGCACCTAAAAGTTTCACAGGGCCTCTTCATGTGCCATATTAGTCTCTAGTCAGTCAGTCACATACCAGCTCTATTTGTTAAAGTTTCCAAACACAAACACACATGACAACACATTCAATGCGAGTGCACATCCGTTTTCTGGAGCAAAAAGAGACAAATTATATGGTACATTTGGAAAGGAAAAATATGCTCACAAAAAACCCCTGCATGTGCACACGCAACACCCAGCGACAAAAAATGAGACTCAGACTAACTCCAAGTGTGAATGGAAGAACAAGACCGGAATTATATCAGATGAGGATGATAGTGATTCAATAGTATATAAAAAAAATGCACAGTCCAAATAATTTGGATGCAAATATTTATGGTCGGTTTCACGGCACTGTGTGCACTGAATAGTTTCTGCTAACACTCATCCGTTTATTTTACACTGGCTATCACCTTGCACTGTACTCATGCAAGTGGAAGAACCAGTCGGGCAGGCAGATTCGGCTTTTTCGGGGCCCCAAAGCCACTCAGGCTTGAATCGCATTGGCTCAACAATCTTGCATTTCAGTCGGTGGGGGTATCTCATAGGGTTGCCCTGCCTACATGGCCTCCACATCCCATATCTCTTTTCTTCCACTACTTACGTACTTACTTACTTACTTCACTTGTACTCCCTTGAATCATCTCTGAACATTATCCAATGGATATATCCACACCCATTAATTATTTGTTTCTCGCTCTCACGTTTCTTCTCGCTCCAAAGTTTCATACACGCGTCCCCACAAACAAACCATGCACCGTACACTCAACTCACCGTACAAAATCCACCACACTCCTTTTTTCTCTCCCTTATAATTCTTCAACTTGTACTATTTTCGTCTAGTCGCACATATTCCCTGATATTTCTCGTGTTGTGTAAGCTATCAACTTATAGTTACAAATAATAAATGTCTGGGACAAGCCATGTTTTCTTCGCTCCTTGTCCCATTTGCAGAACAATAAGTCAGACCAGACCAAGGAAAATCAATGCTCAAACAACTCTGATAACTAAGATGCTCTCTTGCATAAAAACCACATAGCACCCATGAACGCGCGCATAAATATTTTACATACAGGACTAGGCGTGCATGGCATGTGTTGTTCCACCACATCATCATGGGCATCCATAAAACATGGCTTGCGCCTCCGTGCCCTTTGTGTGTAATCATGTGCTCCTCATATATGTACCATCCGGATGATCATCAGGACGGCTATTTGTGCATTCCAGGGAGTCGCTGTCTGTGTGTGAAGGATTGAACCCTGCATCGGCATGCTAATGAACCAAAAGTGGGAATAAATGGAATCCACCTATAGGTAGCCCAAATTAACTTGGAGCAACCATGAACTCATGTTCCGTTGCACCCTGTCATTTGTATGGTGATGAAAAGCGTACAGCCGCTCCATACCCACAGCCCAAATGTATAAGCTAGTAGACTTTTGCATATAAATGATGAATTAAATGGGAAGGCAGTCATGAATGGGATGTAATTTTCCAGCGATTAATTATTTGTTACACAAGGCAACAAAAATTGAGAAGGGGGAAACGTCTCTTATTCATATAGTACAAAATGTAGACATAGAAAACTCTAATGCTTGCACACACACTAGCTTATAGTAATACTAAGGTTAAAGTTACAGTAAGTAAGCTTAGGTTAGTTATAGTAAATACTAAATATTCGCTGGAGAAAGTATAGTACAGTGCATGCACGAGTATTGTATGTACATATGTATGTATGCCTTGGACACACCTTGTTGACTTAAAAATGAGATGCAGAAAAGGAAATGAAGGTTAGTTAAACCAAAAGTGGATTAGTGGAGGAGCCAAGTCTCATCAAACTCCATGTAGTTAGTTTATGGACAACCAAAGTTTCCACTAAATTTCTCTACTTACACGCGTCAGAGATGCATGAAATTGATCCAAGATCCTTTCGCTCAGTGGCTGACTGAGCCTAGGCCTCAAGTCTTTTACTTTGTGGTATCCTTCTGCTCACTCCCTAAATACTTTTAGGTATACTTACTAACTCTAACTAACTAAATAAACTAATTACACAAGTTACAGTTATCCATGCTACATGGATAAAGTTAGTTAGTTAGCTACTTTCATCCATACTAGAACTACTATTTACTAACTAACTAAACATATCTACGTAGTGTAATATCAGATGAGAGATGGGAATAATAAATAAGCTCTTTTAGCTATATGTTAGCCTGGATGATATTTTTTAACCTAAACCCATGGACTAACTAACTAAACCTACCGTTTCCTTACTTTTAGTTAGCTAGTACATATTCTATATTGGGAGTACGAGAGAATTTATAAGTTCCAGCTGGGGAGAAAGACTTTGGTAGGATGAGAAATGTAAGCAGGCATGGCTGCTCACGCAAAACTTGCATGTAACACTCGACTCACTCACTCACTCACTATACTACTACTGCTATCCACGCATATCAAGAATTTGAGTGGAGATATGTGTGCGTATGTGAGCGAGCGAACAGTGTGAACTTAATTCCTTCCTCCTGTGCAGCTACAGTTATGTGTGGAGGAGCCAGCAGGAGGAGCTCAATTGACAAGAAGGGTTGGGCTCCCATTATGAACGCTTCAATGAGGCTCCACTCGCCTCCAGCAAGTTCACTTTTTTTCCTCATCTCTGTCAGATCATCATCCTCTCTCTCCCAGTATTCTCTTCAGCTTCCACTTTCTACTTACTTACTACATTGCACGGTGTGAGCAACACAGCGACTACTGGTTGTTTAGAAAAAAAGCGCTCCGTTTTTTACCCTTTTTGTCAGTAGTGAGCTTTTCACAACTCTTCATTATTTGTGTTCTCTACAATGTTCTGTATGCATCCACTCTCCCAAATTATTCATTCTATCCCAGTGATATTTTTGTGTGAGCAAGAATTTTCAGGGTTGAATTTGATAGATACACAGCATTTTATAAGGAAAAGTTAGAATTTTTTAGAGTTTTTTGGGTAGTCAGTTTGTTTATTGTGAAGGGATTTGGGTGTGAGGACAAAGTGAGGGCAAAGGTTTTTGGGGGCATTCATATTTTTATTGAGAGAGGATTGAAGCAGTGCAATAATAATGAGCTTTTTGTTTAATTCGGTGGACAAGTTTTGCTATGCGTTCATTTTTGTTCTATGTGCAAACTATCGAATGATCCAGGATTTTTTTCCCTTTAGGATTATGTATAAAATGCTCACGTAACATCATAATAGGTAGGAACGGGGAAAATCCATTTGCATTAAATTCACAGGCGTAATTCACCATCCGTGAAATTAGCATAATCAATTATTCAATTTGCCTTGTAAATTTGTGCTCCACATCTATTTTTGTTACTGCCTGCACACTACACAAGCAATAGCAATGCATGCATTATCAGCATGCTATTAAAGGTTTGGCAGTCCAATTATAATTTGATGAGCACTGATTGCATAAAAAAATACTGATTCTAGATAATTTTTTTTGTATCCCTATAGGTCAAACACATACTCACTAATAAAACTAATACAATTCTTACACATATTTTAATTTCCCCAACCAATATTATTCCTAATTGTAATCTACTTACACACCCACTGGGGAAAACAATGGCTCCACGTGTGTGGTCTCAAAAATCATTGTTCCTTGTACAAGCCTTAAGAAAGGTCACATGAATAGTTAGTACTAGATTTATCACCAAATCTGAAAAAAAAACAGGGAAGCCTCTAGAATATGTACACACTCACAGAGAACGTCAAACATTGGTGTTCACCACAGAAAACAGCTCTACCATCACCATTCCATCAATGCATAAAAAGACATGTATACTACCCAAATGAGTAAAGAAAAGCTGTCGTCTTTTGCGGTCTCTCTCTCTCTCTCGTATATTTTTCCCTTACATCTTTTAGATCCTAGCCATGTCCGCTTCTAAGGACGCCACTACAATAAATATCATATCTGCTCTCTGCTGCAACTCTGCATATCCCCTCGTAATGATGAGAGGATGACAGTTGGGATATGAGCATCTGCCTATAGCTCCTAAATATTATATCCTGTGACGGAATCTTAGATTTTTGAAGGGACGAGGCCTCCCAAGATTCCGTGTGATGCATGGTTGCATCACAAATGTATGAAGCAGCGAAAAACTTCAACTTCAATCTGACGTGTCCTCATCTCCTGTCTTCACCAATCATTCAGGTGAAAGAGTCACATGTACCATACGGAATAGTAATAAGTAGCAAGATTTATCCCATTTGTACACCGGTCATATACGCTTATATGGGCTGGGATCTTAAGAGACTGTCCAAGATAGGTATGTAGTAATGCTTTGCATTGCGCGCTATTACTAACTAACGGTGGGATTAATTCTATACTTTTTTCTGATTATGATCATGGGAGCAAACTATATATAAGAGCATTATTGCATTACTTTATCAGTTAGTTAGTTAGCTAGAAAGCATAAATATGAGGTTCTTTGTCACGTTGATTATAGTTAGTAGATTAAAAATGTACTGCATGTATAATGTAATCACTAGTTGCTATGATATTGGGTATACAATAGACTTTAACCAGAGTAAGAAAGAGGAAAGAAAAAATACTTGATAGTTTTCCTCTGTTCCTTGTCAATTTCCATTTATTCATGAAGCTATTAGAGTCCATTTGTATGTGCATGTATTATTTCATGGAAGAATAAGTACACGTTATTTGTGTTGGCCGGAATTTTATGATTCCGTCAGACTACAGGTATTAAGGTGTCATCAATATGTCTGTGTGTATACACGTTGTGGGATGGATGACAGTTTTTGGTGGTGCCAGCTAAGTTCCTTGTGTCACGGTAGTTAGTTAGTAACCTATTTTTAAAAGTCTGAAACAAACTGTTTTTGGGTGAGAGCTCCCAGTACAATTGAAGGATATGGGAACCAAGTAACCAACTAACTAACTGCACTGATGACATTTTCTACAGTATATGGTAAGTAGTGTATAAAGTAGTATAATTATTTGTTAAGGAGTGAGCTTATTGTACATTTGTGTCATAAATTTGCCACTGATGATCATGTTTATAATATGTGTGGAGCAAGTGATGATATACTGGCCGTACTGGTGGTGCCATAAATCAAGTGATTGACTTATTGGTAGTAAGCGGGTACTGCACAATGCTTTAAGTATTAATAATGATAGTCAGTCAGTCACCCCTTTCCATACAGGCTCTATTGTGTTGGTTGAATAGTGAGCGAGTCTCGTGCAATCATCAGCTTTAAAGCACGTGTCTGTTGCAATTTGATGGGGATGTTATTGTGAAATTGGAAATCTACTGAAATGACCTTTGCAACACTCGCTCATGGAACAAATATCCGGTGGAATATATTTGAATAATAAAGATGTAACTTTATTCAATCTGATATGGACAACGCATTAATTTTACAAAGGTTAAAAAACTTGGCATATGTGATTGTGATAATAGGGGAGAAACTTTACTATGGGTTAGCACATGATGTTTTTATGCATTCATTCTCAAGTTGGAAGCATAATATTTCAAATGTGTATATCAATTTATTGTGCCACTATATTCACTTTTTGTGGTTTCGTTTGGTTATAAAGCTTTCATCATTACATTTAAAAACTACATGTTGGCTTTTAGCGTGGCAAAAGAAAGAGTAGTGGAATGGGTTTTGCGGTTTAATGACCCACAAAGTGAACATGCAATCATCGTGTTACTGGGCTCTCCCAGGAATCGGGTAAAGTGCATGAATGTGCAGATAGACAACGCTTGGGCATAAAATGTTGACATTAATTTAATGCAGACACATCTTTTTCGTGCTCATTTAGATTGCATGTAATACTGCTATTACTCAACGACGAGTAGTTGGAAATGATGGAAATGGCAAAACTTTGTGCATGCACTCAAGTAGCAGTAGAAGTGGTGGCAACTAGCGCATTTAAGGTTGGCAGACAATGTTTTGCCAAAGCTTTTAAGACAGGATATCCGGTCACAATATTTTAAATAGGCGATTGTATCCATTATCCGTATGCTACACATATGATCATAACGTAGCAAGTGATTTCCCATAAATCAGTCGGATACTTTTGGAGTTTAAAATTTGTCCCATGATGTACATGGAGCACTTTGGGATGGCATGACAATTATTAACTCCAAAGGGTCATTACATGGCAAATCATGCGGCGACAATGTGGGTTTTACCTGAGTACTCAATAATAATAATAACATAGTATGCATGCACATATTAGGGCCTGTAGTTAGTTAGCTACGGTTAGGGGCTTTAAAATGTTTGTAAAGTGTACCTCTATTAAGCGCTTCTGTGGTAACAACAGGACTAGTGGTAAAATAATGGTATAATAGCAATGAGTAAGTGACACTCAAAACAAGAAGTTGAAGTACTCATAGTTAATGTGAGAAGCATGATGATTGAGGTACCTTATATTGAACCTCATGTAAATTTTTCCATGCTATTTCCTTTCAGTATTCATTTCATGTACAATCTGTTGGAATTTCGCTTATTTTTTCATCCCCATTCATGTAAAGCGAGTTGACCATGGGTGAATGATTTGTTCTCGTTTGGTACAACTAGTCAGTTATTAGTTGGGTGGGTAGAATATTTTGTTCTGATGATATATGACAAGAAAGAAACTTAGGACAAGGATCATTATAAATTTTTGCTGGCATTATATTTTCTCACAGCATAACAATTCGCCTATACGTATCAACATCGACGGAAAAAAATACAATTTTTCAATTTAGTTTCCTCCACTTTGGGCTCTATTTTATCTAGCTTGAAATTACAGGCAAAATGCGCTGTAAAAATTACTGCGTTTTTCTAACGTAACTATATGTATTTTCTTTGCAGCGGGAACAGGATTTTTGAATGGGACAAAAATTAAACTCAGTCAGTATAGCCTTAAAACAGCTTTATTTGGCATTGAACATAAATATTTTGAAACACACTGTACGTACTCAAAGACACATTAGCTAGAGGAACGAGAGTAATAACATTAATGAATTATGAATTCAAAGGTAGACATGCAGAACCATAATGTATTGAGAGTCCATCATGTATGAAATACGAGAATGAGATCATTGTGGTCATTGTAGTACCCACCGGTTTTTATCTAGTGGAGTGCACAAACACAAAAATCAGATTGGATACCCTCTACTAATCACCCATGCAGTGCAATCCCAGGTGAAAAATTAGTCAACCATTCCAATGGAGAACGAATGAAATGATGAGCATATAGGATCACAATGCCAGGCTCTCTCTCTACATTGCATGGATCGCGCCTTCAGCTCCTCTATTCAATCACTCATCATGTTCAGCCCTTCATTTCATTCTTTTTCACCGTCATTTAAAATCATTTCAATACCAGGGTACAAATAATATGCAACCTACCAGTTCCATTATAGTTGTTCTCTGGCTAAAAGCTTCAATGTACAAAAATGTACAATTTGTGTACTGCAGTCTAACTCGATTCACAAACTTTATCTGCATCATATGCAATATAAAGAGCAAACTAATACGAGTATAAAAACTTAGTACATTTTTTTTTTACATTTTTTTTTATTTTAGTGGCTTAGTTTGTGCACTCCATGTCAATATTTGCTAGTCATATAATAAATTTAATGCATGTGTCTTTTATGTTGCCAAAAAGTGGAGCAACTTTGTGTTTGCGTTTTACTTTCGCATGTGTATATAAAACATGGCAAAAAAGCATTAATGTGGCATAATACATTGAAAATCATACTAACATTCCCAAATACCGGTGTAAACTGCAGTAAATGAGCAGCTAATACAAGAAAAACGAAAAAAAATTCTTTCTAATTTATTCACTGCAAGTATTCTTCACGCATCAAGCCTCATTACCTCAGATTATATGAAATTGTGACATACAAAATGCATTGAATGTGCAGCCCAGAGAAATATATGTAAATGTATTATAAACAATGATAAATCCTTGTAAGGAAATACCCAAATAAATGTACTTGTTGTCTTTACAATCTCCGTTCTGAAGGTGAATTTATGCAAGCCATGGTAGACTGTGTTACTGTGTAGACCTAGACCACCTTTTGCTCGGAATCTCCATTTCAGGAATGTATTCCGTCTGACTACACTCGATTTGATAAACAGGAAATCTACAATGATTGTGCAAATGGTTGATTAGATACCTAATACAAGGAAAAAATGCTTTCATTCCCTACGACGTGCATTTAAATCTAGTCTACGAGGCTACCTACATTTTCTCCCAAATGGTCTGTTTACTATAATGCGTTGTTCTCCGTAATGCCACCTACATAAGCGCATATATAATGACAAATCCAATTTAATTTCCTTGACTAATAGATTACATGCGGTGAGAATTCAAAATTATGTAAGCAGGCATTACATTAGTCAATAGTCATACATTGCTTACATATGCAGTACAAACTAACTAACAAACTAACTACATCAGTTCGTGCGCAAATATTACATGGAAAATAAAGTTAACAAAATCTAGAGCCTATTTACATATCCTATATTTTTATTGGCATACCCGCATACAAAAATCCATAGGGTCAGTCAGTTGGCTCCCTTTTATTTCCTCTGAGCAATAATAATACACAAAAGTGTACTGTACCCAGCTACTTGAATTTATTGACACAATGGGATAAGGTCTCGTGCCACTTATGATTTTAATACATGGTTTATTTCTTTTCATCACACTTGGCAACTGTGTGCTCATAAAATGAAAGGAAGAGTACGTACGTGCTAGCTAACTATAACTAACTGTAGCTACTATATATTTTGTGTTATGAGTGAGCAAATAATACTTGAAAACAAAATAAACAATAGGGAGGGTAGTAGAGGCTGCTAGGAAGTGAAAATATTTCACCATCCCTTTAATACAGGTGTCGCATATCAAATTTCAAAAGTGCCAAACTCTCAGACTGACACAACATGAGGGATTTCTTTACAAGCTAAAGCTATTAGCATTACATACACAATCCTTACAGCAAAAGTACTTTTAACTAACTATAGCTACTGAAAACCAAGTTAGCTTTTATGATCATCTACCGTCATATGGATTCACCATAAATGACACTAACTATATCGTTGTATTATTTTCAACTTTTTATTAAAAAAAACTCAAGAAATTAGCATTGCTTGTATGTAACAGTCATATGAAACAATTTATTTTCACGAGAGATCTGATAGATTGTAGTTAATAGGAGCAAAAGCTATAGGAACGAAGCAATCTTGGCTCATCTCTTTGGTAGACTCGTATTAGTAACTTTTGTAGCTCACATAACGTGTTGAAAGAAGATTGACTGAAAAAGGTGATTCTTTTTCCCCCTGCCTTTGGTTTTTCGTTTCCAGAGGGAGAGAACGAGATTAAAAAAGTCTCGGTTTTCACGCTACACTACTTTGAACATGCATGACCTTTCAAAAGTCTTTTGTGATAGTCGCATCACCGGGATATTTCGATACCATTAGCATGACTGATGTTATCTATTTCATAAGGCAGGAGCACAGCTTTTTCTCCTCACGTCACAATTTTTTCCAGCCGTTTTTTATTTGTTCCTTATAGTTAGCATCTTCTTTATATACAAGCGAGAAATATGTATGTTACGACTGTATATAAACACAGACAGTTTCAAAATGAAACAAGGCATTCCATCAATGGCGTTATAGCTTTTTTCACGCTCCAACACACAAGTTCCAAAGCGAGCCCAGAGTGTTGCGGAATTAATTTTTTTAAATTTTCTACCACTACAAGGGAAAGTTTTTAAAACTACAAACTGTGCTCTTGTAGTCCCAAATCGTGTTCGGGATCTTCGGCCAAGCATAAGAAACTTTACGTATGCATATATGCATTTCACAAATTTCTAAATTGTGGGTTTTTTCAAGGGAATATTTAGTGTGAGAAGAACTCATATGTTTTATGAGTAGATATTTCATTGACTCCTTTAGGTTAAATTAGAAAGCACTATAAGCATGAGCACACGTCAATAACTAAATATTAATCTTGCTCTGAATGGTTGTGTGTGCGCAAATCCGGCATTAATATTTGTATGCATGTGATAATAATCCTTTTTAAGTCTCCAATAACGTATGAATTTGGACAAAGGGAGTCACTGGAGTGTTTGCAGTTTACTGGAAGATTGACTAGCTGAGCTTCAGCTTTTCTCTCCCATTCATTTGTGCTCCTCAAGTGTGTATTATGCATATGTTGGTTGACGCTCCCAGAACCCATTGCATCTATAAGTTATAGTACTGCATGTGTTTTCATACATATGTACATGCTCCCAGGCTGGAGTTAGAAGTAGTTTGCCTTCGTGGTGATGAGGAGAGCTCCAAATTATTTGAACATGAAGAGTTGAGGGTTTTGAAGATGCCACTCCAATAAGAACCTTACATCCCAACTTCTATGCATATTCAAGCCAAGAGTCTATAATGCGCTTGTGAGGATGGAGAGCAAGTTTATTTTATTGCTTGTTCAGCCCATAACGGTGTGGCAAATGAGTAGAACTCAAGTCCCAATTATTTACAAGCATTATTAGTTTAGTTGACTTGTGTGCACAAAGTCAATTTACATGCAAACGGGAAAGGCTGCAGGCTGGGACTCCTGTTCTCAAGTACTATAATTGTGTATATAGTAATAAATTGCGTATTTAGAGTGCAGATTGAAGGAGTTTCGAATTCTGTTTTCAGTAGATGCAACAGGGAAGGTTCCTTTTCAGGTTATAATAAAAGTTTTGATTGCAATAAACAAATGCAGTGTTTATAAAACTCTAAAATTGTATGAATCGTTTACTCACCAATAAAATATGGGTCCAAAGATACAAGCATGTATCCTGACGAAAAGACTAAACACTATTCACATTTCTTGAAATTCGATTAGTAGAAAACCAAAACTTTTACGTTTTATGTAAAATTAAGTTTTTTTGTTACTTGAATGTGACAGAAAATATGAGAAAAAAGCTATCTGTCTCTGTGCACTATGAACAATTTTGCCAATTGAATGATGCATGAAAGCATTTGCAAACAAGTATGCATAATGCAAAATTTGGCCAACTTTTCACGTAGATATTACATACATTCATGCACTTGCAATTTCTACTCACTAATGCACCCTAACTTCTTCTTTTTAATGCCTAAACTTTCTCAAAACTCCCTCCAATGACAGCAATTGTGAGTGCCAAATTAATTGACTGTGGCAACTAGGTTTAGTAGTCACAGTTAGAAAACATAAATAATGATGTGTTGATGAGGCCGTGAAAACCAAGAATATATTTGTAAACTAATTCGATAAAAACTTTTAGCCACAGGCAATAAAAAAGAACTTTTACAGCATTGATTTTCAGGGCGGCAATATTTATTACCCAGTGAACATCTCTGCACATAAGAAACTAGTTTGGTTAGTTAGTTAGTTTAGTTAAAAACTAGTATCCATAGCCTCAGACTATCCAGAAGAGGGGAGTAGTTCTAAACTGTGAGCGTCGCCGAAAAGACTAAATTTCTTGACTCCCCAAAATAATCAATACATGAGATAGGGATGGATGCAATTTACAAGGATGCATTCTGCCACTGCACTTGATAATTTTCTCTCTGCTATAATTTCGTTCGGTCGTATAGACCCATCTCCGGATTTCAGCTCCAACAATTCCTGATTAATAAAAAAGGCTACCTATACATATACACATTCTTTTACTAACTAAACTACAGAAGAAATGCAGATCTTCAGTGGACAGTATGGGTTTCTCACAGATAAATAATTTAGTAGGATCTATCGTAGCACTATAGCAAGCAGAGTGAGAGTAAAAGACTACTACTAGTCCTAAACAATAGTCCGCCAGTGTGAATGTAAATAAATAATGGAGGAAGGAGAGATGTTGAAAAGATTTCCCTTCTGACAGCTGAATAGATGATGACACACAGAAGATGATGATGATGAACCAAGATAGAGAATAACAATGAGGAACAAGTAGCACTATAATAAAGGTTTATAACACCCAAAATGAAGTGCCAATGAACACGTCTTTTCTCTGTATGCCTCTGTTGTCATTGTGTATGATTGTGATTGTACACTTTTAATTGTACTTAGGTTGGCTGTTGGCTCCCATATTTTATTTAGTTAGTAGTTAGTAAGCTAGTATACTGCTGTACCGTGTTATTTTTTATGAGACGTGGATGGTGAACGAATCCCTTTATGAATAGAATAAGTAAATAATGTTAACAGGAGAACATGATGATGATAATGATGAAGTAATAACATAATGGGAAGGAATGACCGGTAGCCAAGAAAAACGATGACATTACAGTTTCTTTTCAGATACGACGAGAGCCGGTGAAGATAGAAAAAGGAAAACCCGCCAGTTGATATTTATATTCGATGGAGTGAATTATATAGATAGAGAGAGAGAGAGAGAGGCTCCTGCACAGAGAAAATGGCTAGCGTGGAAAAAGGCAAATATTGCCTGGAAAACGAAACCTATTGCCGCTGCGTTGACCACGCTAAATTTAGTTGACAAAAAACAAAAGACACCCTTTTAGCGTTGAGTCCA